>Ga0210399_10000164_pt1 | contig 52909 bp, 52 predicted proteins | sample IncBWC14MmetaG_FD_150865 | JGI IMG/M metagenome (GOLD analysis project Ga0210399, IMG submission 150865) | Forest soil microbial communities from Barre Woods Harvard Forest LTER site, Petersham, Massachusetts, United States - Inc-BW-C-14-M | ecosystem: Environmental > Terrestrial > Soil >...
AAGGTAAGAATCTGGGATTCAACTTCATGAACTTCTCCTCGAACCATAGACAAGTACGGGGGGAAGGCTGAGTATGCAGAGTATGGCACCCTGCCACATCTTGTACTCTAACGCGAAACCTGGAACTGTCAAGGCTGATAATTTTTGCGCACCGGTTGCAGGCAATTGCAACTCCCGCAGACGGTGATAGTAAGGCCACGCTACACTATGAGTTTCACGGACCCGCGGGTCATCGAGGTCAGCCAGAGTCCACCGACGCCAGAGATTCTCCAATTGCTGGCACTCCTCCAACCGCTGATGCTCGGTCTGACAAGTAGCACGGAAAGGTTTCAAATCGGTGATACTCTCGGACTCGGTGAGGGCTTATGTCTGGTAGGCGCGCAATTCGCTTTTTAACACGGTTGGCCATCACGGCGGGGCTGCTGGCAGCGGCTCTGCCGGCGCTTGCAGCGCATGGCGCAAAGCCTGTGTTCGGACCCAATGTTGTGATCTTCGACCCGTCGATGCCATCGCAGGCGATCCAGAAACAGATCGACGCAGTGTATGCAACCCAGGAGCACAACGAATTTGGGCCGCAGCGGTATGCGTTCTTGTTTCTTCCCGGAAGCTATTCGGTGGACGTGCCGGTGGGCTTCTACACGGAGGTGATGGGGCTGGGTGCGTCGCCCGATGCGACGCGGATCACGGGCAACGTGCACGCGGACGCGAATCATGAGCACAACAATGCGACGACGACCTTCTGGAGGGCAGCGGAAGGGTTCTCGGTAGCGCCGGCGGGCGGCTCGATGCAGTGGGCCGTCTCGCAGGCGGTCTCGCTGCGGCGCATGCACATACGCGGCGACCTGGTGCTCCACCAACATCGCGGTTGGGCGAGCGGTGGTTGGATGTCAGATTCCCTTGTTGATGGGAATGTCGATTCCGGTAGCCAGCAGCAATGGATCTCGCGCAACTGCGATTGGAAGAGTTGGACGGGCTCGAACTGGAATATGGTGTTCGTCGGCGTGGTGACCCCGCCGGAGGGGGCATGGCCTAAGCCGCCGTACACGAAAGTCGCCAATACGCCGGTAGTCCGCGAGAAGCCTTTCCTGCAGGTGAATGCCGCGGGCGAGTTCAGCGTGCGGGTTCCGGCGCTGTACAGCGACAGTGCCGGGATTACGTGGCGCGGTGGGGAGACGCCGGGAGAGACGATTCCAATTGCGGAGTTTTATATTGCGCGCCCGGATGTGGATACCGCGGAGACCATCAACGCGCAGCTTGCCCAGGGCAAGAATCTGATTCTTACACCGGGAATCTACGATCTGGCCGCGCCGATTCGCGTGACGCGGCCGCACACGGTAGTGCTGGGGCTCGGCTTTGCCACGCTGCGTCCGGTCAAGGGCACGGCGGCGATGACGACAGCCGATGTGGGCGGCATCGAGATTGCCGGCCTGCTCTTCGATGCAGGACCGAGCGAGTCCCCCGTGTTACTGGAGGTGGGGCCCGAGGGAAGTCGGGCGCTCCATGCGAAAGACCCGATCGCGCTGCACGATGTTTTTTTTCGCGTGGGCGGCGCGGCGGTGGGCCGGGCCAAGGTGAATCTAAAGATCAACAGCCACGACACACTGGTCGACCATACATGGATCTGGAGAGCGGACCACGGCGACGGAGTGGGCTGGGATCTGAACACCAGCGAGAACGGGCTGGAGGTGAATGGAAACGACGTCACGATCTACGGCCTGTTTGTAGAGCATCACCAGAAATTCCAGGTTCTGTGGAACGGTAACGGCGGGAGGACTTATTTTTATCAGTCCGAGATTCCTTACGATCCTCCCAATCAGGCGAGCTATACGAGTGCGCCGGGGGTGAATGGCTGGGCCTCCTACAAGGTGGCGGATGGGGTCACGAGTCACCAGGCTTGGGGGCTAGGCATCTACAGCGTCTTCATTTATCCGGATGTGGTGCTGACCCGGGCGATCGAGGCGCCGAAAAGCCCTGGAATTCGATTTCACGACATGATCACGGTAGCGCTGGGCGATCACGGCGGGATCAGCCACGTGATCGACGACGCTGGTGGTGCGACCGCGATGCGCCCTCGCGTAACACCCAAGGTGACGAGCTTTCCATGAGATGGTTTAGCCGCAAAGCCAAGGCCTGTCGTGAAACAGTCGTGATACACGTTACGCTGCAAAGTAGATTGGCCGAGGGTCACGGAGGTGGCTCGGCAGAAATGGAGTGTCATGCATTCCCTGCCACTCCACTGTAAGTTCGAGAATGTTGGATTTATTTTTCTCCGGCCTGACTCCTGGTTAGATTTTGGTTTTAGGTCGATGATCCCAATAGTGATTCCCCTAGTCCTCAACCAAGGATTCGCATGATGCAAGGCCAGGGTTTAAGGCCGTTCGGTGCAAAAGCCACAACCGGGGAGCGATTCGAACGCCCGTACCCGGATTCAAAATCCAGCGTCCTGCCACTAGACGACCCGGCATCAAGCCTTCAGCGATATCGCTTTCATGCACCGCATGCACAACACCGCCGATTCGTCGACGTTGTGGCCGAGTCTCCGGCGATCCGTACGCGCACGATCTGCCAATTCGCGATGATCGCCGCCGCGATCGCAGTAGAGTTCCGATGCAGGCTCGATTTCAAACCCTTCGAGTTCAATCGTTTGTGTACTCATAACTTTGGTAGCAGCGAGGAGAATCGAACTCCCATCTCAGCCTTGAAAGAGCCGTATCCTGGCCGTTAGACGACGCTGCCTCCTCGTTCCCTTCCGTGGAGCGGGCGAAAGGCCCTCGGCCTCTTTCATCTCTACGACGGGTTCAGTCCCCGACATCGCCAGGATCGCGACGATCCGAGTGCGGGCCCGCAGTCGCTCTTGCCAACCCGGAGGCAGCTCTTCCGATGCCAACCCAGATAAGTGCGCGAGATTCATTCCCGCAGTCGGGCGCGGCGGCGGCAGTACGATCCGATCATGAAAATGGCTAGGGCCAGAAAGGGCCTTGCGTGTAAACCGCAACTTAATCGATGCAAGCTCGGGCGCAGTAACATCGCCACCTCCGAAAGGCCAGCCCGAGCCTAAAGTGAGATCCAGAAATAGTCCCCGAAGACGCGCTTCTTCGGCCGCGACACGCACCTTGCTGTAGAACGACGGCGTTGGGTAGTCGTTCACTCGGGTCGCGACGTCGTCTGGAACATCGGTCTTCAGGCCAATACGGAACGCCTGGATCTCCGCACCCCCGAATCCTGCTTCATCGAGAACACGAATTTCACGGCGGAGTTCGTCGGCGGTGACATCGCCGCCGGGCCACCACCAGCGGACCATCGGACGCATTGCTTTGGGCGGGTGCGCGAACTCACGCCGCAACGATTCCAGCGACTGTGCGTGAGCGGCAGGTGGGATGGATGCGCACGCTATGAATGCACAAAAAAAGTAACGCGTTATCTTCCTCGGCTCTGGCAAGTGAACTTGCTTCCTTGTCCGCGTCATCATCGATGGAAAGCCGTCGTGAGCTAGAACATCTACTGAACCTCAATCTGCTGGGTAACCTTCATTTTTAAGATCCCAATTGAGAGCTGGAGTTGGAGAGTTCCTGCAACTGTCGGTTGGTATTCAAAGTCGTAGATTTCTCCCGCGAGTGCCAGTTGGCGCGCCTCTTGCATCACGGCTTGCGCGGGTGGCAGATCGTACCCATCTTTTGCAATCGCGCGCCACTGAAGGAGGCCATCAGTGCCCAGCAGTGAGAAGGAGCCACCATCGAAGGCGGCAATGCTGATGAGTCGCAGGCGGTACCTGTCCCCGATGTGCCAATGCAAAGTGGGAGGGTTTGTGCTGCCATTCAAAAGCAGAGGTCCCTCAATTGAACTGGGACCGGCGCGGCTGAGGACGGCAATGGGCTCGTGCGAGGAATCAAACTTTCTGCCCGGTTCGACTACGATCAGGGGCCCATACAACCCGCCGGAAAGCTGTTCTTCATCGTGCAAATGCGTGTGGTACATGAAAGTCCCGGAACGCGGCGGCGTAAATCGGACGAGGAAGGAATGACCGGGCAGAATCTCAGGAGTGATTTTATTGCCGCACGCTCCCCAGCCCGCCACTCCATCGTAATAGCTTTCCACTTCCACGCTGTGCCAATGAACCGTAGTTGCTTGATGCAGTTGATTGCCGACGGTTATTTCGACTGGCTGGCCGCGCTCAAGTACCATTGGCGGACCGGGCACCGTCAGATCGTTCGGGAACAGCCTGTGATTCTCCTCCAGTTGATAACTGAATCCCGCGGGAAGACCGTGGGCCGCTGGGCGTTCCCGCACCCACAGCCGGATCTTGCGAGTTCGACCGTGTGAGGCGACGGGTGGACGATTGCCTGCAACAGTGATGCCCAGCACCATTCCAGCCATGTGACCGGGGGGGTGTTGCATGATGGATTTATCGGCCAGAGCGTTGGCGACGGTCATCTCGGGAGACATATGGGGAACAAAGTGGCAGTGAAACAGCCAATGACCAGGCGGTGGGGTCCAATATGTGGTCATGGTTCCGTTGGTAAGCAACCGATTGGTTGCAACGGTGAGCTGCTGTTCGGGCGCGAAAACGCGATCGGCCTCGCTGTTACCCGCACTGTCCACGCGGAAGTAGGAGCCATGCATGTGCATGGGGTGCCCCCCATCGCTGGCATTGATCCAGCGCCAACGTACCGGTTCGCCCGCTGCGTAGGTCAGACGCTCTGTGTAGGGCCACGACTTTCCGTTGATGACCGGAATCATGTGCGGCATTGAGGCATGCCCTATTAGGGCCGCGACGTCGGATCCGCTCCTCCATATTCCCAACACAAAAATCCGATCTGGGACTGCTTTCCCCGGCGGGTCGACCACGAACGCCCCCGCAAGCTGACTGTCCTCTCGAATCGGGCGACCGGAGTCGCCCAAGATTCCACCCGCACTCGCATAATATTGATAAGTGCCCGCTGCTCCCGCAGTGAATCGCAGTTCCCGCGTTTCTTGGGGAGGGACTTCCACGGTCGCCTTTGCATCTCCCGGATGCTGATGCAATCCGTGCACGATCGCCGCGGCGGCTAGGAGGTTGTGAAGTGTCAGGTGGATTTCGGTACCTTCAGGAACCCGAATGAGTGGACCGGGCACTTGAAGCGCTTTGCCTTCCTCGCCGAATGCGTAAACTTTCATGCTCGGACCGGTGTCAGCTTCCGGATACCAGTCACCCTGCCGAAGTTCGAGGTGCAGCGTGAGGATTCTGTTCTCTAATTTCCCTGCAGGCACACGATTCGAGTTTGCTTGAATAGCGGGACTCATCCCCGGCGGTGATTGCGCCGGCAGTTGGGTATGTGTAGCGACTAACACGACGAGCGAGCAACTGCATACAACGCGGAGGAAGGTTGCTCTAGGCACTCTCGCACTCCTTGTATAAACCCTTCTAGGCCCCGATTGTCTTGCATTATGCATCTGTGCCGATCGTTTGGCCAGACTCTGTGGGTGGAAGGTTTGCAGCAGTTAGCGTTCGTGCGAGCCGACGGTCAATTGACGCAGAAGAGCGACAGTCATAGCATGAGTCGCAAAGGCATCCCCGTGATTAGCCAGACGATTGCACACTATCGTGTCCAGGAAAAAATTGGCGCGGGCGGCATGGGGGAAGTCTATCGCGCGTACGACACGCGCCTGGGCCGAAACGTGGCGCTGAAAGTGCTACCGGAAGCGTTTTCCCGCGACGCGGAACGTATGGCCCGCTTCGAGCGCGAAGCGAAAGTCCTAGCTTCCCTCAATCATCCCAACATTGCTTCGATTTACGGCCTCGAAGAATCGAACGGGGTTCGTGCCCTGGTGATGGAACTCGTAGAAGGCCCAACGTTGGCCGCGCGCATGAGCGAGGGGCGGATCCCGGTTGAGGAGGTTCTGACTCTTGCCAAGCAAATTGCCGACGGGCTTGAGTACGCCCATGAGCGCGGCATCGTTCATCGCGATTTGAAGCCCTCGAACGTGAAGCTGACACCTGAGAGTCAAGTCAAGCTCCTCGATTTTGGCTTGGCGAAGGCCTTGGAAAGGGAAACCACCGAACCGGAATTGCAGGACTCGCCCACGCTGAGCGCCGCCGCGACGCGGACGGGCGTATTGCTGGGCACGGCTGCGTATATGTCGCCGGAGCAGGCACGGGGCAAGCGCGTCGATCGCCGCGCCGACATATGGGCTTTTGGCTGCCTGCTCTACGAAATGCTCTCTGGCCGCGCCGCCTTCACGGGCGAGACCACGTCAGACATTCTTGCCTCAGTCATTCGCGCTGAACCGGACTGGTCTTCGCTGCCCGAGTCAGTTCCTCCGCGCATCCGCGAACTCCTGCGTCGCTGTTTGCAGAAGGAAGCGAAGCAGCGTTTGCGCGACGTCGGCGACGGACGCATCATCATCGAAGAATCCCTATCCGGTTCCGTCACGTCCGATACTGTTCCCGCTGGCGCACTGACACACCCGTTTCGGCACCGTGGAGTGGTGTGGGCCTGGGCCGTAGCGGGACTGGCTCTCGGGGCAGTAGGTGCTGTGGTCATCGCGTCGTATGTACATCCCAATTCAGGGGAGGGCCCGGTTAGCCGCTTCGCATTCGGGTTCCCCGCTCCCGACGGTCAACCCCCCGCGTCAGAAGGTTTCCCGCTGAGAGATTTTCCGGCGGTCGCAATCTCTCGCGATGGCACCAAGATCGCATACTTGGGAGCACACGGCCACACAACGCAGCTTTTCTTGCGGCCAGTCGACCGCCTCGAACCACAGCCTCTGCCAGGTTCGACCAATGCCACAAGCCCGTTTTTCTCACCGGATGGCCAGTGGGTCGGGTTTTTCGCGGATGGGAGGCTGAAGAAGGCTTCAGTCAATGGCGGGGAAGCAACCACACTTTGCGATGCTCCCATCAATCGCAGCGCCACCTGGGGGCCAGACAGTACGATTACTTTTGCTCCGACTTTGTTCGGCGGCCTGATGCGCGTTTCAGCCGCCGGCGGCTCGCCGGAGATTCTAACCGCCCCTGACGTTAGCAAAAATGAGCTCTCGTATCGCTGGCCGGAAATTCTGCCCGACGGGGTGACTGTTCTGTTCGTAATTGGCAACGCACAAGATATCGGCTCCTTCTCGGAGTCGAAAATTGTGGCCATGCGTTTAGACACGCGCGAGAAGAAAATCCTGCCCATCCTGGGTACTTACCCGCGCTATTCTCCGAGTGGACATCTCCTGTTTGAACGAGACGGGCGCGTGTTTGCAGTGGCGTTCGACCCAAAGCGACTGGAGGTCACGGGCCAACCGGTGCCGGTTCTCGACGGGGTGAAAACCTCGCCGAGCAGCGGAGCAGCTGACTTTGCAGTTTCCGATACTGGCTCGCTCGTTTATCTGCCTGAAAATGCCTACACTCGCGATGGAGAGATCGTGTGGGTGGACCGTAAGAAGCAGGTCAAAGAACTCGCAGCTCCTGCCCGCCACTATGGCTCTCCTCACATCTCCCCCGATGGAAAGCGCATCGCGGTCGCAATTCCTTCCGGCAGCAGCGGTTCGGACGTTTGGGTGTATGAAATCCCGCACGGCACGCTCACGCGTTTGACGTTCGACGAACACAGCAGCGCGCCGATATGGTCACCGGACGGAAAACGCATCGCGTTCGCGACTACACGTCCAACGGGACCAGCGATTCTTGTGAAAGCTGCCGACGGGAGCGGCGCCGAGGAGACCCTCGTCGCAGGAGAAAGTCTCATCTTGGTTCCCACTTCCTGGTCATCCGATGGCAAATTCTTGGCCTATTGGGCCGTAGGGTCAGCCACGGGCCGGGACATCTGGATCGCGCCGCTCACAGGCGAGGGAAAACCTCAGCCGTTTCTACAGACAAAATTCAACGAGATGCAAGCCCGATTCTCACCGGACAGCCGATGGATTGCTTATCAATCGGAAGAGTCGGGCCGCTATGAAGTTTATGTGCAGCCCTTTCCGGGCCCGGGCGGCAAATGGCAGATTTCGACCAATGGTGGCACGACGCCAGTGTGGGCACAAAATGGCCGCGAACTGTTCTACATGAGCTCCGGCAATTTTATGAGCGTAGGAGTAACCACCCAACCCACCTTCAGCGCGTCCACCCCCCGAATCATCGCGGACTACCCTCCGTTTCTGATGGGTCGGTTGAGCAACGGTGCCTACGACGTCAGCCCGGATGGTCAGCGATTCCTCTTTGTCAGGGCAAATGTGGAGAATGGGCCTCCCGACGAAGTCCGCGTTGTGTTGAATTGGACTGAAGAACTCAAGCATGTCGCGCCCGCGAGCAAGCAGCCGTGAGCGGTTCCCGCTTGTCACGAAGCCCCTATTTAACGGGCCCGAGATATCGATCCAGCCAGTCGAGCGCTTCTTTCATCTTGGCCACATCTGGCACGGCGTGCCCTGAATCGAAAACAATGTGGCGTTTGTCACGCGGAGGCGTGCCCAGCACATGAAACAGTGGTTCCTGACAGGTATCCAGAGGGTCCATGAAGTCGTATTTGCCGTTCATCATGAGCGTCGGGATAGTTACATGCGGCGCAAAGTTCATGGGGTCCACTTCAGGCAATTCCTTGTCTGTGTCGCAGGCACCGGCCACCAGGACAGCGACCTTGATGCGATTTTCAACGGCGAGCATGATCGATCCCAGTTCCGCACCCCAACTTACGGCGTAATAGGCAATCCGGTTGCGGTCAATGTCCTTGCGGGTCTCGAGGTAGTCGACAGCGCGGCGCAGATCTTTCGCCTGCTCGATCGTCACTTCACGGTAAGCAATCGTGCCTGCATCGGGAATCTTCCCCTGCCGCTCGTAGCTGCCTTTGTAGATCGGAAACATTACGGCGCGGCCCGCCCTGACCAGGAAGTCGACTCCCTCAAACTGGCCATCCTCGATGGAGTGAAAAATCTGTGCCGCGCCATGTGGAAAATACACGACAGTCTGATATGGCGGCGAGGCGTTCTTCGGTAGGAAGAGATAAGCGGGCACGCGCTCGTTGGCGTACGCGGCATTGAAGCTCACTCGCTGTTTCTTCCAGTCCGGTGCAGTGTCGTCCTCCGATTCAATCCTTGCGTCAAGAGGAGCCTCGTCATAGAAGTAAAGTCCCTGATAGATACGAAAAGTGGCATCCGAAACTGGCTTCACCTTGCGATAATCGACCGTGCGCGAAATAATCGGAATCGGGGCCGTCAGGGCTTCGGGCAGAGCTTCAGACTGAAGATACTTCGCCAAGCGAATACCGTGTGTAGGCAAGCGCTCGAAGGGCGGACGAGCGTCGGGTTCCTCATACATATATGAGAGGTCGGTGGAGGCGCCGCCGAGGATGTAGCGGCGATCTCCGCTGGCGTTAAAGCACCATTCTTTGACGTTGCCGGCCATATCATATGTGCCGAAGGGACCAATTCCCGAATAACTGCCAACCGGTGCCGGGCCTTTGCCTGAGAAGTTGCTGTGAAACAGGATGTCCGAGTAAAGGATGTCGCGGGCAAAACCAGCTTCGTACCAGTGGTACACAGTGGGCAAACTCTTACCGACGAACTCTGCATAGGCAGCGGCCTCATACCAACTCACTCCGCCGACCGGGTAGTCGTCTTGTCCGGGCGGGAAACTGCCAAGTTCCCAAGTGGACGGTCCAGGGCGGTCAGTCTTATCGCGAAAACGGGTAATTGCCTGTTCGAGACTGAGGGTATGGCTGCCGTCCACAAAAGGCTGCTTCCAGTATTTGGGATTCCGATATCCGCCGGCATCCACGAATTTCTTGAATTCCCGGTTGGTCACCTCATACTTGTCGATGAAGAAATCGTCAATCTGCTGACTGAAGCGCGAACCTACAGTGTTTTCCACGGGGCCGCCCAAGCCGAGGTTCACTCGCCCACCCGAAACCCGCACCATGCGTGGTGGCAACCTGCCCGACGGAACGAGATCGACACTCACCGTGCTTGCGGCCGTCGCGGACTCTACCGTTTCGTAGCCCTCCTTGCGGAACTGAACAACATAGTGGTCGTGCGGCAAGCGGATACCCTGAAGCGGTGTTTTCCCCAAGTACTGGAAGTCGCTCTTGGGCTCGTTGTAGTCCCGCAACAGTACATCGGCTCCAGGGGGATTCGTAGTGAGCTGACGTGGCCAGAAGGTGAGCAACTCGATGCGCTTCAGTGACGGATCATCGGGGCTCATTTGTTTGGCTTGGCGAAAAAGAAGATACGCAGCCACAGGCTTCCGGTTGACAACCAGTTGTTGAATCTGTGGTACCGCCTGCTCACGAACCCACCAGATGCGAGCGTAGTGACGATAAATCATCGCGCCGATCGCGACTAGCACGGCGAGCATCGCGAGGCCGCCTACCAGCCTGAGAGACATCCTCGTGCCGCGCGCGGTCTTTGTTGGCGCAGTGGGTTCCGAGAGGTCGGGTGGAACCGTGGGCTTCAGATCTGGCTCAGTTACGGATTGCAGAGTGAAAGACGCTGGACCTCCAGCACCGTTGCCTGTAGATTCGTCCACCTGGACGATCGGCGCAATGAACCGATATCCCTTACCCGCGACGGTCTGCACAAAGCGAGGCTGTTCGGGGTCATCCTTCAGCGCCTGCCGAATCTTCCGAATGGCGGTGTTGATGCTGTTGTCGGTATCGAGAAAAACGTCCTTGCCCCAGAGCTTCTCGATGATCTCTTTGCGGGTAACGAGCAGGCCTCGCCGCTCCACCAGAAGCAGGAGCAACTCCATGGGGATGCGTTCCAATTTCAGGTTGCGACCGGATCGACGCAACGAGTAGCGCTGCGCGTCGAGTTCGACATCTTCGAATCTGACGAGATCGCTAGGCACGACCGGCAACTCCTGGCGAGGACCCAATTCTACATCGAATCAGTGTGGCCGATAACTTCTGAAATCATCGGCACTTAGCGCTTCAGAACGCTTCAGATTTTCTACAGCTTTCTCCATTGTGTTGCGTTGCTCGCTTGTCGCAGGATGCGCTCACCGTATCGCTCGAAGGGTGCACCGAAGGGCGCACATCGGAGAGTAAGGAGACTACTCACATGCTTGTTAGCAGGTTTTCCAGCAGCGTGACCTTGGCCCTCGTAGCCATCTCAATCCTCTGCGTTGTCGGGTTCGCTTGGGAGCGAAGGGTCGACAAGGGAGCAGACTCAGATCAAATGCGCATCCAAAGAGGATTCGAGATCGCTCCCGTGCCGCTCAACCTGGATGGGAAGGACCGCAATCTCGTGGGCCTCGGCAGTTATATCGTCAACACGAGTGGTTGCATGGACTGTCACACCTGGCCTAACTGGGCTCCGGGTGGAAATCCGTTTCTCGGGGAACCCGAGCGGATTAACACCGCTGTCTATCTGGCTGGAGGAAGACCACTGTTAAATCAACCCGGCGTCAAGTCGCGCAACATCACTCCGGATCCAACCTACGGTCTGCCTGCGGGGCTAACTTTGCATGAATTCATGAATGTGATGCATTACGGGCAAGACCAACAGCATCCAGGGCGGATTCTGCAGGGCATGCCTTGGCCCGTATTTGGGAAGAAGACGGACTACGAACTGCAAGCGATCTATGAATACCTGCGCGCGATCCCGTCCTTGCCGAACAACTATGAGAAGCCATCAAACAAATAAGGTGGTCATCGAGTGATTCACGGAGGCTGCCCTCGGTTCTCGCGTTATTGGGAGAAAGTGGAGCGCACGCCGGTTCACCCAAGTTCTACAAATGCACTCGTTTACAGGATACCCGCGCGCCCGGCCCATCTGGCGATATAGCTCTGCAGGAAAGACGTGAAATCGGTCGCGCCCGGTGGAAGTTGCTTGCCACGATTCGTGATCTGATAGAAATCCAAATTTACAACCGGATTAATCAGCCGGCTCATCACCACCTTTCTGTTGCGGCATGCGGCTAATGCCCAGGATGGTACGATCCCACTGCCTTCGCCCGCCTCCACCATTGCGAGCAAAGTATCGACGTAGTGAATGACTCCAGCTTGTTGCACGATCCCAGCTTGTGCAAGGTGCTTATTGATGAGCTGTTGAATCTCGTTGGTGGGGACGAGCGAAACCAGGTTTTCTCCCTTCAGGGCGGACCAGGTGGTCGATGCGCGCCGAAAGGCAGGATCGTTGTCAGCACGAACTACCATTAGGCAGAAACGGAACATCGGTATCCGCCGAAGGCCCGGAAGGGGCTTGTATAGTACCCGCAACCCTATGTCGACTTTTCCGGACTCGACCATTGGGATGATGGAAGCAGGTTCGCAATCACGCAATTGAATCCGGATTTCAGGCCGATGAGTCCGAAACTCCTTAATCGCCTGGGGAAGAACATTGGCCGCGATGAGTGGCGACGCCCCCACCGACAACGTCCTGCTGCTCTCTGTCGCTGTACGTCCGATGCGTGACACCGCACCGTCCACGTCGGCCAAGCTCTTCTGTGCAATAGGCAGCAACTCCTGCCCATAGGCAGTGAGCACGACATGGCGCGTTGTTCTGTCAAAGAGCCGAAAGCCCAGCTGGGATTCCAATTCCCTTATCAAAACGCTCAAGCCCGACGGAGTAATGAAGAGTGCTTCTGCGGCGCGAGAGAAGTTGCGGTGTTGCGCCACCAGCGAGAAGGCCTGAAATTGTCGCGACGTAAAGTTCATCATTGAATATCTCTCAACAATTAGTGAATTATTTCAACTTGTATCACAACTCTAACTGAGATTAAATAGCCCACCATTGGGGCCGAGGGTAGCAGCTCCCGACGAGCAACGAGTAGGGTCATTTATGGCAAAGCTGGTACACAATGCGCGCACGCCGGCAGACAGCTTTGCGATTCCAGCACTCGCTTCAAAGGCCGACCCGCTGACCGCGATCCAGTGGCTTATTTGTGGGGTCGCGGCTGTTGGCTTTGCGTTCGACCTTTATGAAATGGTCGTGCTCTCGGTGGTCGTTCGACCGGCGCTGGTCACAGTCGGAGGGCTTAGGCCAGGAACTCCTCAATTTAACTTATGGGTGGGGTTGTTGTTCTCCGTCCCTGCGGTGACGGGCGGCTGTTTCGGGCTGGTGGGCGGCTATCTCACCGATCTTTTGGGTCGTCGGCGAGTACTGATCTGGAGCATCCTTCTGTACGCTTTTTCGGCATGTGCAGCCAGTTATTCCAGCACGCTGACGCAGTTTCTTATCTTCCGCTGCCTCACATCCATTGGTGTGTGCGTCGAATATGTAGCGGCGATTGCCTGGCTGGCAGAACTCTTCTCAAATCCGAAGCAACGAGAATCCGTGCTGGGCTACACCCAGAGTGCTGTCGGCCTGGGAGGCCTGCTCGCCACGGGAGCATACTTCCTCGCGGTTACGTACGCGGAACGCTTGCCCTCGATCCACTCCGGTCATGAAGCGTGGCGCTATGCGGTGCTCGGCGGCTTGTTGCCGGCGATTCCGCTGATTCTGATTCGCCCTTTCTTGCCGGAATCGCCGATCTGGAAAGAGAAAAAGTCCAGAGGTGCCCTAAAGCGCCCGAGCATTGCGGAGCTTTTCAGTCCCGCTCTGAAAAAGACCACCTTGGTGGCTACGCTGCTGGCGGCATGCTTCTACGCGGTGCCCTATGGGGTCCTGCAGCAAACACCCCATGTTGTTCCTGGACTTCCTCAATTGCGCGGTGCACCGACTCGGCAAGTGGAGCAGACCGTTGGCAGCGTTCAGTCGATAGCAGAACTGGGTACGTTGGCCGGCCGCGTACTATTCACCATCCTGGTCGTACGGATCTCAACCCAGGCGCGTCTACTGCGTCTCGGCCTGGTTCCCGGCATCGTGGTGTTCGCTTGCGTTTACTTCTTTGCCGCCACACACAGTCTGAGTCTTCTGAAGTGCGGCGTCTTTCTCGGTGCAGTTTGCATGAATGGCTCATTCAGTTTTCTCTGGAACTATTTACCTCGGGTCTACCCGACACATTTGCGGGGGACGGGTGAGAGCTTCGCTGGCAACATCGGCGGCAGGGCGATTGGTGCATCCGCCGCGGTTTTAACGACGCAGCTTGCCAACATCATCCCAGCCGCCGGAGCGGCCCATCGAATGGCATACGCAGCAGGCATGATTGCAGTCCTGACTTATAGCGTGTCGCTACTCGCGAGTTTCTGGCTCCCTGAACCAGAACGCCCCCAATTGCCCGACTAAAGGCCCCGAAGGGGGCCGCGCGGGTTTCGTGTCTCGGTAGAGTGCGATTAAGGCGGAGGTCATGATCGGGTCAAATTCAAATCTCCTCGAAAGCGAACCGCAAGTTGGAATTTCCACGAGCGACCGGCGTGCTTTTCTCAAGGGGGCCGCTAGAGTCATCGCAGGAGCCGCAGTGGCAAGCCTCTTGGAAGGTCAATCGGAGCCTTCTGTAAGCGTATCGACGCGCATGTTTGAGGGATTCAAGGCCTCGAAAGTGCAGACTACGGGCGCAACTATCAATGTAGTTTCGGCGGGAGAAGGTGCGCCTGTGCTGCTCTTGCATGGCAACCCGCAGACACACGTCATGTGGCACAAAATTGCACCGCAGTTGGCCAAGGAGTTCACAGTAGTGGTCGCCGACCTGCGGGGATACGGCGATAGTAGCAAGCCCCCTGATGGCGAGAACCATTCCAACTACTCGAAACGCAGCATGGCGCTCGATCAAGTCGAAGTGATGCACCATTTTGGCTTTGAGAAGTTTGCCGTTGTGGGGCACGACCGGGGTGGGCGCGTCGGGCACCGCTTGAGTTTGGACCACCCCGACCGAATCACGAAGCTGGTAGTGCTCGACATCGTGCCCACGTACACGCTCTTGCACAATGTCAACAACGAGATAGCGACAGCCTTCTACCATTGGTTCTTCCTGGTTCAGCCGCCTCCCTTTCCAGAGACTCTCATTGCAAACAATCTCGAGTTCTACCTCAAGTACATGATGTTCAGAGACATGTCTAGCGGGAAGATTCCAAGCTGGATGGGCGAGGCGGCATTCGCCGAGTATCTACGCTGCTTCCGCGACCCGCGCGCGATACACGCGACTTGTGAAGACTACCGGGCGGATGCTTCCATCGATATGAAACACGACGAAATGGACCTGAACCGCAAGATTGGGTGCCCCCTGCTTGCACTATGGGGTGAGCGCGGAGCTGTGCACCGGTTGTTTGACGTGCTGGCTGTTTGGCGGGAACGCGCCGCGCAGGTGAGCGGCAAACCTTTGCCGGGGAGGCATTTCTTGCCGGAAGAGATACCAGACGAGACGCTGATCGAATTGCTGGCGTTCCTGAAGTCATAGCAGACATTCGGCTCCAGATTCGAGGAAAACATGCAAACAGAACGTGTGGCGGGTTCCGTCTCTCCTAATTACGTTTTTGACAATGCCGCAGTGCAGGCCGAGGCACGATTCAGTGCGCTCGCGGAAATCTTCGATCCCGGCACGATTCGTCATCTCAACGAGCGCGGTGTCGGTCAGGGCTGGCATTGTCTGGAGGTCGGAGGCGGCAGTGGATCGGTAGCTAGGTGGCTCAGCGAGCAGGTCGGCTCGATCGGAAGCGTTCTCGTCACCGACATTGACACAAGGTTTCTTGAAACCATGAATCTTCCGAATGTGGAGGTGCGTCGCCACAATATTGTCGGCGACTGGCTGCCGGAGGGTGCCTTTGATCTGGTGCACAGTCGTCTGGTCCTTCTACATTTGCCGGAACGCGAGAAAGCGCTGCGCCGAATGATCGCCGCTCTTAAACCGGGAGGTTGGCTGGTGGACGAAGAGTTCGATTCCGCTTCTCTGCTCCCGGATTCTGATATCAATCCGGTGGAGGTCTTTCCCAAAACCCACCGTGCTCTGTTGCGGCTGATGGAAAATCGAGGCGTCGAAAGGCGCTGGGGGCGATTGTTATTCGGACGGCTCCGGGCCAACGGGTTAGTTGCGACCGGTGCAGAGGCCCGCACTTTTATGTGGCAGGGCGGCTCTTCGGGTGCATCTTTGATGCGGGCAAATTTTCAGCAGCTCCGCGCAGACATGGTCAAGGCCGGTTACATCGTTGAAGACGAGTTCGAGCAGGATCTTGCTCGATTGGAGGCCAACGACTTCCTGACACTCTCTCCCACTATGTGGGCCGTTTGGGGAAGGCGGCCTCCAGTGTGATTGCTTGAACCCTCCCCGTTGCAGGTTGATTTTCGAGTGCCTGGTGCGTGTTACAGTCTGAAAGACTTCGGCAGGAATACAGAATCGTCGATACTCACCGTCGTTCCGACGATAAAGGGATAGTCGCATGTCAAGGTGGCTGAGGCGTATCGTTCTCGGGCTTGCAGGACTTGCAGCGTTGACCGCCAGCGTACTCGCATTTCTGGCCACTCTTACAAGGCTCCCGGGAGAGGAGAGGACTCCATCAGGCGTCCGCCGGGACACGGCCATGTATATAAAGATGCGCGACGGTGCGCACCTTGCCGTTGACGTTTGGCTTCCTCAAGACTATCAGGCGGGGCAGCGGTTGCCAGTTTTGCTCCGAACCACACGCTACGGGCGCGATGGCCAGTTTGGCTGGGCATACCGGCTGGCAGTAGCTTTGAAACAGGCTGATCCGCATGGTCCAGGCGACGCTCAGACCGACTACCTGAATCAGCGTCACTTTGTGGTGGTCGTGGGAGATGCGCGCGGCAGCGGTGCCAGCGGTGGTCATCGCGAAACGGAGTTTTCACGCGGCGAGATTTCCGATCTGGGCGAACTTGTCAACTGGGCGGCTCAGCAGCCGTGGTCCAACGGCCGTATTGGAACCTTCGGAGGGTCGTACGAGGGAGCGACGGCAGAGTTGACGGCAGCGACGAGCCAGCCAGCAATGAAAGCTGTTGCCGCCTTCTCTAGTCAGTTCGACGTCGGCATGCTGGTATTCCCCGGCGGAGTTTATGACCATGCGGTGTTGCAGTCATGGAGCGATCTAATCCGCAAACTGGACAACAGCGGCGATGTTTGCGTTGCAAACAGGTTGAGCAGTCTTCGTTGCTGGTGGGCTGGGCGATTCCTTCGGGGTGTAAAGCGAGTCGACGCAGATTCGGATGGAAAGCAGCTGGCCCAGATGCTAGCTCAGCGGAACAACCAATATCCGACGGAGCTACTATCACAGGCCGAGTTTCGGGACGACCCGCTGCCGTTGCTCGGTGGATCCTCCACCACCTTTTCGGAGATAAGCGCGTTCGGGCATCGCACCCAAATTGAATCGTCACGAGTAGCGATGCAAGTCTGGTGCGGCTGGCTTGACTCCGACGTTTGCGAGGGCGCACTGTCGCGCTATTTGACGTTCAAGAATCCGCAGCAAGTCATCATCGGCCCCTTTTCCCATGGCTTGGATTTCAACGCCGATCCTTTTCTCACTCCCGCCCAGCACTCCCCTCCGGAGCCTACAGTCGAGCAGCAGAACCGCATGATGGCGGATTTCTTCGACCGGTTGCTTCGTTCTGATGATTCCACCTCGACTGAATCCGGCATCCACTACTACACCATGGGCGAGGGCAAATGGCACGACACCAAAGTCTGGCCACCGCTGGGATTCGAACGCGCCAGGCGGCTCTATTTCGCGGAGAATCGCGCGCTCAGCCCAGCGCCACCTGTGACCGCCACCGCGAGCGACACTTATCCGGTCAACTTCACCGCATCAACGGGTAAGGAAGATCGCTGGACGACGGAACTAGATCTCAACATTCTCTACCCTGACCGCTCCAGCGAAGACGGCAAGCTTCTCGTATACACTGGGGCGGCACTGGCTACAGACGTGGAAATTTCAGGCTCGCCTGTATTGGTCCTCGAAGTCGCTTCCACAGCGACGGACGGCGCATTTTTCGCTTATCTGGAAGACGTCGGCCCCGATGGCCACGTCACTTATCTGGACGAGGGTGAACTCCGGGCAGTCAGCCGGAAGCAGATGGATACGCGCGAACGCCCCTATAATTCGCCCGGCCCGGCATCCGGCAATTCCCGCCACGATGCCCAGCCGCTGGTCCCCGGAGAACCGGCCGAATTGAAGATCTGCATGTGGCCAATATCCATCCTTTTGCGGAGAGGTCACCAGATTCGCATTTCTCTCGCAGGCGCGGACGCCGGGACCTTCCGCCGGTACCCGGCAGTGGGTGATGTGACATGGACGGTATATCGACAAACCGGGCTGAGATCTTATGTGGAACTGGCGATGCAACCACGTTAGACGCTGATGTCGTTGCGGAGCAGTTCCATTGATTTCCTCGGGATCAGTTACTAGAGAGAACGCGGCCCAGGCAGAAGGCCAGCAGACCTCAATTGTTTGACGGGGCGGTCGGCCTGATGTTCGGGTTGAGCCGCAGCACGTTCGTGGGGTCGTACTTCCCCTTGATCTCCACCAGGCGAGCGTAGTTCGACCCATATCCTGTCTTGATTAGGTCGGTGCTCGTGTCGCTCAACGCGTTGACGTACAAACCCTGCGAAAAAGGTTGCAGTTCGCTGCGAAGAGCGTTCACCCATTGCACTGAGCTCGCCTTTTCCTCCGGAGCGCCCCAATTACTCGATATCTCCACTTCGTAACCGGCCGCTCTCAAGGAAAATGCCATATCACTGGAACGTACCCGCGTGACGGCCCCGTGCAATTGTCCCATCATCACCCTGAATCTCTGCGGAGCATCGTTGGTGGCTGTAGTCATCGCCGCAATAGCGCCCTCGCTGAGTTCGGGAAGCAATACGTTCATGACGAAGTAGGCGGATGGTTTCAGAGACGGAGGGAAGCCAGCCGACTGAGCCTCAAGATAAGGCATGACCTTGACGGTGTCATCCTGCGGTTTGATCAAAGATCGCAACGGACGGAGCAAATCGTTCCCCACACTCGGCTGTCCGTAATAGCTGACCAATACACGGAATCTCACTCCCTGCTCGGACGGGAACACTTGGCCGATCATGGCCATTTCATCGGGTGCCGCCGCGCTGACCTTAGCGTAAGTCTTCAGCAACTCTGAAAGTCGCCCTGCCGGATATGTCAGCGCTCCCGCCAGAACTTCGTTGACCGGATGGAGGCGGTACTCCAGTGCTGTGGCCACGCCGAAGTTTCCCCCTCCACCGCGAATCGCCCAGAAAAGGTCTGCGTTGGAGTTCGGGCTGGCTTCGACCTGTTTGCCGTCTACCGTCACAATCTGTGCCGACAACAGGTTGTCGCATGCGGCACCATACTTCGCCATCAAAGTTCCCATTCCCCCGCCGAGCGTCAACCCGGCAATTCCTACTGTCGGACAAGCGCCTAATGTCGTGGCCAAGCCGAAGCGCTGCGTGGCTTCGTCCACATCGCGCACCAGCGAACCTGCCTCGGCGCGGGCTACGCGTTTGTCAGGGTCAACTTCGACTCGCTTCATTCCTGAGAGGTCGATCACAACGCCGCCATCGCACACCCCGAAACCGGCGGCGCTATGGGCACCGCCACGCACGGCCAGGGGCAGGCTGTGGCTTCGGCCAAAATCGAGGGCTAGCGGAACATCGGAAGCGCTGGCGCAGCGTACGATCAAAGCCGGACGACGATCGAAGGCTCGATTGCCGACCAGGCGCGATGATTCATAGTCGGGCGCATCCGGCGTGATCAGGTGGCCGGTAATTTTGGAAGCCAGCTTTCGGATGGCCGCCGCATCGACCGGGGCCGCACCTTGTTCCTGTGCTTCGAATATTCGCTGCCTCCCGGCAAGCGCCCTAATCGAGATTCCTGAGAATGCCGCCGCGAACGCTGTTTGCTGGACGAACTTTCTTCGGGTCGTGAGCGCCATGTTCGATTCCTCTAGCCCTCAGCCGTGGGTGTCACCATGAACTCGGGGCGTTATTTTCACTTTGAGTTTGCGTTTGTAAGTAGCCCGTCAGCAACACTATGGTGGTTGTTTCAACGTGAGCCTACGCCCCCCGGTTTTTGACGTCAATTTATCTCGGTTTCTGACAGGCAGCATGTTCCGATCCTTCAGTCTTGGAGCGATGTTCACGGGCATGCCATTTCGCCAGTTGGAGTAGTCGATAGCGCGACTTTTCCGCAAGAGCTTGTGCAATCTGATTCCACGAATAGAGCGTTTGCTGGAAGGAGAGGTGCGGTTCGATGGCCTGCTGGATCTGGTGAAGCGCGAAACCGAATTCACGCTACGGACTACATGGGCCTCCGCGCCGAGAGTGGGTAGCCCGAGGGGGAAATATCGCGCCCGATGCGAATCAATTTCTGTGCCAGAAGCGTGACAAGCAATTTCCCATAAAGCCAAGCACGGGAACTGCGGTCGTCATGCTTGGGAACGTGCCCCAGTTGGGCAAGGCTCTTCAGTCGCTTAAACACCAACTCAATTTGCCAACGCATACGGTAAAGTCTCAGAACGTCCGCCGTCGAACGACTGGAGCGGGTCGTAAAGACGATGACGTACTTAGCAAACTCGAGTGTTCCCGGCCTGGTGATCATTTGTTTCTTACTCGCTTTGCGCAGACAATCGCCGGTGAGCCTGTTGAACCGCGCAGTCGCTCTTTCGCACTGCACACAACCGGCCCGCAAACGCCGAACCGTGACTATGAAGGACAGCCCGCCATTCGCCGGACTGCCCCACTTTGGACAAAGTGCGTAATCGCGGAAGGAGCGACATGCGTCTGCGGTATGCAGAGTACGCCACGAAACTCTGAGGGTTGACACGAACCAACACATCAGCACCATGTTGCCAAACATGCTCAATGCCAGCGACTGAGCAGTAGCCGGCATCCGCGAGAATGAGTTCGTGCGGACCCACAGGCAGACGATTCGATGACTCGCCACTGCCTTCGCCAATCGTGGACGTTACCTCGAAAAAGTCACACACTAAACTCGGCAGTCTGATGCTGTACAGAATCCTCCATTGGCTCCCCGCCTTGCCTGGCTCTCTGACGATCATGCCATCCACGATCCGGATCGAGCGACTGGTAGTTTCTTCGAGCCGGTATGCGACGTTTTCCCTAAGCAATTTGATACACAACCGACGTAGCCAATCCTCGCTGTTACGCAGGCGTTTGAGCAAGGCGACATCGGAAATATCGGTCCAGTTCGCCAGCTTAGCGCGCACAACCGTCTCCCAGCAAAGAGTAACCCCGCGCCACATGCAGCAATGGCATACGCAACAGCACGTCAGGCGATGGAAGCTCACGCAAGCGCTCGACCGCACCTGACTGCCATGCCATTTGCTGCCATTCTGTGGGAAAGAACGACGTGAGCAGCTGCCAGTTTTCTTCGAGGATACGCATCCACCAAGAATAGGTCCGCGAACGCTAAAACCTATTCCTTCAGTACCGGGGCCGAAGATGACCTACCTGCCGATTTCTGGGCAGCAACTTCCGAGTAGCCGACGATGCGCCCACTGACATCAGTTAGGATTCGAGTGCTGCGCCAACTGCGAGAACGCGCCTTTCGAGTACGGGACTTTAGGCCGAGAGTTTGAGTTCATGAGCCAGGCGTCTGAATTCTGGCCGATCTCGTATGCGATCGTAGGCGGGATGCACCATTAGTGATCCCATGAACGGGTCACGTTCCGCTAGGGCTTTGTCCAGCCAGTGCAAGGCCTCTGCTGTTTGACCTAGACCGAGATGGGTCCAGACAATGGGCAAGGCAGGAACATAGCTTCTCTCACGACCAGCCTCTAACTTCTCGACTATTTCGCGGGCTTCGGCCTTGTGTCCCAGCACTCCGGCAAGATAGCCGAAATAGCCCTCGCCAAGCGGCATGCCACCGGCAAGCTTTCTGCCCATGCGTTCCATCTCCCAGGCTTCTTCGTTGGAGCTCAATGCCGCCAGGGACAAGGCCAGATAGAAACAGGTGTAAGGCGAGTCCGGTGTCAGTTCGATGGCAATACGCCCAGCGCGCACTGCCTCGTCATAGCGGCGCGCATAACAATTGGCCTGCACGAGGCGAAAGTTGGTCATCAAGTCCAACGGGTCAAGTTCAACAGCTTTGGAGGCATGAAACACAGCTTCGTCATGCCGGCCCATGAAGCTGCAAAAAATGGTGTAGGTCTGGTGCGGAAACGCGTTTCCTGGCTCTAGACTCAGGGCTCGCCGGTGCGCGTTTTCCGAGTCGCGCCATCGCCACTGCATCATTCGAAGCATCCCCAATGTGCTGAGGAGCACTGCTGAATTCTCGTCGAGCGCCAGCCCCTTCGAGACCAAGGTTTCCGCCTCAGGCAGGGCAGTACCGGGCGGCGTCTCTCCGTAAATTGCCCTCACGATGTAAGACATGGCCGCGCTGGAATAAGGTTCGGCCCACTTGGGATCGAGCCGGATTGCTTCCTGCTGGTACTCGAATGCGCGGCGGATGCTTTCGGGGCGCCGCTTCTTAAGAATGTAGGCGCCCTTCAAGTACAGAATGTAGGCGGTGGCAGTGCTGGGGTGCGCTTTGGGGGGCTGGGAGCTCGGGCGGATGTGCATGGCTTCGGCTACCGCGGCACAAACTTCATCTTGGATCGTGAAGACGTCGGTTGAATTGCTATCGAAGCGTTGTGCCCACAAGTTGAAACCATCTCTCACGCCGACCATGTTGACACTGATGTGGATGCGGTCTTCTCTCCTCCAGACTGACCCCTCCAGCACCGCTTCAACCCCCAGCTCGGCGCCGATTTGTCTGGCGTCGCGACGCTGGCCTTTGAAGCGAAACACGATGCTGCCGGCGGTGACCCGCAGGCCTTCGATGCGCGAGAGCGCACGAATCAATTCGTCGGTCAATCCATCACTGAAATATTCATCCTTGACGTCTCCCGTTTGGTTCATGAAGGGCATCACCGCTACGGCAGGGCGTTTGGGGATCGGTACAACAAAGCGATAGCCCCTCTTGGGAATCGTCTCGATGAAGCTTGGGGAATTGGCCGAGTCGCCCAGAGCGTCGCGCAATCGGCTGACCGCAGAATTCAGCGCGACCTCGAAATCGACGAACGTGTCCGACGACCAGAGCCGTCGGCGCAACTCTTCGCGGGTAACAATTTCGCCGGGATGCTCCATGAGTGCCGCTAGCACCTGAAACGACTGCTCGCGGAGGGTGACGGGCATCCCTCGCTTCAACAGTCTCCGCCCTTCCAAATCGACCTCGAATACCCCGAAGCGCACGCTCATAACATGACCGTCCGAACATTCTTGCTTTCAGTGATTTGCCTGTCAAGGTTTTGGTTAGGCGGAAACCATTGTCATGGTTTCCTTTGCAGTTAAGATGCGTGACAGGCTTTTGAAGGGAACTGTGGGAGGGAAAGTGGCGAACGGCGGCGATGTGGTTACGAACCCGATGGAGGCAGCGCTGGTCAGGAAACTCAAGATCAGGCTGCTGCCATTCCTGTTTGTACTTTTTGTCCTTGCCTTCATTGACAGAATCAACCTGGGCTTTGCGGCGCTGACAATGAATCAGGAGCTAGCGATCACTACCCAGCAGTTCGGATTTGCAGCAGGAATTTTCTTTTGGGGCTACTTCCTGTTCGAAATCCCCAGCAACCTCATCCTTCAGAAGATCGGCGCGCGTGTCTGGATCGCCCGCATTCTCATCACGTGGGGCGCGATTGCCACGCTCACCGGGTTTGTGCACTCCGTCCATCAGCTCTATGTCGCCCGTTTTTCACTCGGTATCGCGGAGTCAGGATACTTTCCCGGCATCGTTCTGTACTTGGGCTATTGGTTCGGGCGAAGAGAAAAGGCGCAGGCGATTGCGCTGATCTTGATCGGCATACCCTTGGCGAGCATATTGGGTGGCCCGATTTCAGGTTTCATTCTGGATCACGCCCGCTGGCTCGGCCTCAGCAGTTGGAGATGGCTACTCATTCTGGAAGGTTTGCCAGCAGCAACACTCGCATTTCTCGTGCCTTTCCTCTTGCCGAGCAAACCGGGAGAGGCGAAGTTTCTGACCGCACATGAAAAGGCATGGATCGCCGAGAAATTGGAGCGAGAAGACTGGCTAAAGCTCGCTGCAAAAAAGCAATCGATTTCCGTGGCACAGACTCTGCTGAACCCCAGAGTCTGGCACGTGGCCTGTATCGGTTTTTGTCACGGCTTTGCCAGCTACACCTTTAGCTTCTGGCTGCCTCAGGTGATGAAGTCACTGTTCAGCGGGCGGTCCAACACACTAGTCGGCATCGCGGTTATGATCCCCAGTCTCCTGGCGCTGATCGCCATGGTCGCCGCGTCTCGACACTCCGACCGCACACTGGAACGCCGATATCATCTAGCAATCTTGAGCGTTTTGGCTGGAATTGCCTTCCTCCTGCTCGGAGTACCTCGCTCGCCCTTGTTCTCTGTTGTTCTTTTTTCGGCTGTCGCTGTCGGAAACTACAGCTTTTTGCCCATCTTTTTCTCGTTGCCCGGCGAATTCCTCACCGGCTCCTCGGCTGCTGCGGGCATTGCGTTGGTGACTTCGGTGGCCAACCTCGGCGGTTTTGCTGGACCTTTTACTGTGGGACTCCTTCGCCAAAGGACGGGCAGCTTTTACCCCGGCCTGATCTGCGCCGGGATTTTTTTCCTTGTCTCTGCGAGCTTGGCCTTTGTTCTACCCAAGCGACTCTCGCCAGCTGGCGATCGATTAGTAGGGACTGCCGTAGATCTGGACACAAATCCTAATGTGCGATTGGAGAAAGCATGAATCTCAATCCTAAGCCTATTCGCATCGAACCCGCATTTGCGGACCGCGAACAAGTCCGTGCCATGTTTATGCGGAATGCTCCTTATCGGGCGCTAGCGGCTTACGCTCCTGAAGGGGTCAAGGACGAAACATGCAAAGAAGACAAGAAGCCGCTTCTTCCGTGGTTCCGAGGAGATTGGGCACTGGATGGAAAGCCCCTCGTCGAGGGCGCAGAACTAATCCTGCACAACAGGAAGTTTGTCGAGGCTGCGAAGGCCGCCTTCGGCACATCGTTCGTGAATCCTGAATTCGTAGCCGTCAATATTAATGGCCCCTCGCCCGCTGGCAGAACGCACATGGACAACCCATCGTTCTACGGTGCCACTCGCGTGGATTATCCATTGCCATTTCTCAGAGTGATGGGCTTTTCTGGACTGTTCGACGCTTGGCGCGTCGTTCGGGCCAGCACACTCTGCTGGTTTTACGAAGGTCCCGGCGGTAGCTTCGATTACTGGCCAGAAGGGCTCGATAGTCCAATGCGGACCGAGCAGCCGCCTTTTGGAAATGTTGCTCTGTGCGCAGATACTGACCGTGTGTACCACCGTATCGGTGCTATTGGAAATGATGGTGCTGAATTGCCACAGATGTCAGCCTCTGCAACGATCCAACCGGATGGTGATGGCAACTGGAACATTCTTGAGGACGGAGAGGTTCGGGCAACTTACCCAAGTCGTGCGATTCGTTTTTCCGTTCTCTGGAAAGCCGAAGTGCCGAACGGAAATTCGAGGTCTGACAATCTAAGTCTTGATCGGATCATGGCAATTCTCACAGCGGACCTGCGTCATCGCGGTATAGACTTCCATAAGCCTTCCGATCCGTTGGCGGATATCCCATGGATTCTACTTTTGCAACGGACTTATGCCCCCACTTCGACTCCTGGCGGATGACGGGCAAGCCTGACGTAATCCTGTAAGCTCAGGTTAGCCGACAAACCGGGAATCCTGTGAAGGCTATCTCGTAGACGCTATTTGCGCAATTTAGCCAGCTCACCCTTCGCGTGCTCATTGTTAGGATTCAACTCGACAGACCGCGCATATGCCATACGCGCATCCTGGATATCGTTCGTCGCCTCATAACCATCTCCAAGGCTGTCCCATGCATTCGCGGAATCAGGATAGGCCTTTGTGTTCAATTTGAACAGCACGACGGCTGACGACGGGTCCTTTTCCTGAAGGAAAGCATAGCCAAGACGATTTATCGTCCGCTCTTCGCCGATCATGTAACGATGCATGGGATCGGCACCGAAGCTTTGGAACGCCTTCCACGCGCTTTCTTCTCCCGTCCGAGCCGCGGATCGCATTATCTCGGCAAATGACTTCGGGCTGAATCTGATTCCCATGATGTGCTTAGGGACGCCGTTGTCAGCGGTAGTTCTCCCCAGAAACTCCTTCGCCGCAGCGTCATGCTTGACGTAGGCATTCAGAAACTGAAGCATGTAAAGTGCAACCCACGAATAACTTGTATTTGCGTCTTCCCGTCCGTAATCTGCGATCTGTTCTTCCCCGAGTGGCCAGCGCTGACACATCGAGCAGAATTCAGGATGGGACATTCCCAACATATTGACTGTCATGAGATCCGCATTTGTCCACTCATTCAGCACGTTGTGCCCTGCCATGTCCATATCGGAATGCTCGACGTCCTCGATAAAGTTTTCCCTGTTTGAGGTAAAGAAGAGAAGTGGGACGGTCAATTGCTCCGGGTGAATGGACCCAGCTTTTGCCACGAGTCCTGGGAAATAGCGGATGCTGCCATCCATTTCAGCCAAGACCTGAATGCGAGAGTCCCGCGACGCCGCAAATATGCTCGATATCCCTCCCCAACTGAAGCTCACTACAGCAATCCTCGACGAATCTGTGTCAGGAAGCTTTTCCGCGTACGTGACAAGGAATGAGATGTCCAGAGCTTGGGAATCAATCCCCGCCAGGTCGTCGGTCATATCTCGCGTTGACACTCCCATCGATGGACTGGCAAGAACGACATAGCCGTGGCTGGCAAGGTACTCGCACAGATCGGCATTTTCCCATGCAATGGATGAATCGCCGGGAGCGTAAATGAGAACTGGGTAGTGTCCCTCCGCCATTGTTGCATCGCGCACTGCCCACAGCGGCACATCGAACGAACTCTTTAATCGTGCACGCCACTTGTTGTGCTCCTGATCAGGCACGCCGAAAGAAATCTCGGTATCTGCCAACGTCACATAGTCGCCAACCTTCGTTGACTTGGTGCCACTGGGCAGCGCTGGATACCAGATGAGCGTCTGCAGAGGGCGGCCTTTGTCGCCTTCCGCTGGTTTGGAATGGTCCCCAGCCAAGACGGAGACTTTCGCGAGAGGTCGTACTGATTCACCAGCCTTAAGCCTACCGGATACGGCCCAGGCTTCTGAAGAAATTGAAACGGAGGAAGCGTGGTTTCGATTGGGATCGGCGGAGGAGTTTGCGCCGAAGCAGTAAGGGGAATTGTGGATAACAACAACGCCCTAGCGACGCGTAGGCATTCCATTGGATTCCATCTCTGAATGAAAGGCTTTGCAAGAATAACAAACAATTCCGCCCTCATTACGTTGCGTTCTTTGGATTCCGACTCTGGGCGATTAACGGGCAATCCGGAAGGAATCCTTAAGTTAGCGCTTATGGGGCTTCGCCCCGCACCCCCGGATTTAACGCTTAGATGCCTTCCCCGATGAGGGCTCTTCAGTCCCAATGCTTCAGCTGCGGCCACAATTCCTTCAACGGCTGCCTGAGTCCTCGGCAATAGAACACGTCGAAATGCTCGTACGGCATCGAGTATGGGTGGTACACGCTCGCGACCTTCTGCACGCTCGCAAACATTTGCTCGAGGCGCTCTTGGCTATCATCCATGAAGATCATACTTTCGCCGGTGTAATCGCGCGGTCCCCACAGGAAATAGCTTTGGTGACCGCTGATCGCCCACGGCAATCCAAATTTCGGCCCGAAGAGATCGATCGCGCCGGCTACGCCATAGTTCGGGGCAAAGATTGCCGTCTTCGCTCGAACACCCGGCGGCAAACTGTCGTAAACACGCGCCACCGTCGCGACCATTTCCGGCCAGCCAAACTCGCTCGCATAATTCTGCGGCAACGGGCCCAGCTTGTGCGTCTCACTTGGAGGAGGCGAGAGGTGCAACGCGCGCGTGTAGTGAATGTACGTTTCGACCGGCAGCACCGGCGTGGCCAGCGGCGCAGAAATCGCGCCCACCGCGATCATCAGTGCCGGGTAGGCCACTCGCATCCACCTTCGCTGCCGCGCCTCGAGCCACATTTCCCACAGGACGCTGCCGGCGGCGAACACCAGTGGAAAGGCGGGAAAGAGGTAATACACGCGCGGACTCATCGTAACGATCACGCCCGCTGCGAACACCCAGGCCCAGCCCAGCGCGCGAAATCTCTTCCCTTGCTCCGCCAACAAGAAAAACCACAGGCCCGCTAGCCACACGGGCGCGGTCAACGGGTTCATCGCGCCAATTTCCTGACCGAAGAAACTGAAGAAGCCCAACGGCACGTTCCGCCCGCTGTGTCGAAGGTTGGCCTGCAATTCGAGAAATGGAAAGTGGTGCCGAACATTCCACCAGAGATTCGGGGCAAAAATCACAAACGCGACCGCCCCACCAATCCATAACCACCGATTCGCGAGCAGCTTCCGCTCGTTCGTAAGCAGTAGTCCGAGGACAATCCCAGCGCCGAAGATCATCATCGAGTACTTGTTCTCGAGACCGATGCCCGCGACCACGCCGAACCAGATCCACAGCCTCTCATTTCCGGTTTTGATGATGCGAATCACGAGATACGCGCAGGTCATCCAGAACAGCGGCTCGAACGCATTCATCGTGAAGACGCTGTCCGACCCGAGAATGCCGGGCGCAGTGAGCGTGGTAATCGCCGCAAGTACCTGCGCGAAGCGCCTCCCACCGAGTTCGCGCGCAATCAGCGCGGTTAGCACAACCTCCACCGCCCCCGCGAGCGCCGGCAACAATCGAATCGCGAGCAGCGACTGACCCAGCGTATTCCGCACCGCCCAGGCAATCATCGCGATCAGCGGCGGCTGATCGACATAGCCCCAAGCGAGATGACGGCTGCAGGCCAGGAAGTACAACTCGTCACCCAAGTACCCATACCTGTGTCCCGCATACAAATGCACCACCAGCTTGCACACGGCGATCAGGAGTACAATCGTGGTCGCGCCTAGCATCGGAAACAGGTGCCTTTCGTCAAGGCTGTCTATCGTGCCACCCGCCATTTGCGGCTGCGACTCCACCATCATCTTCGCTTGCTCCAAATTGCCAGCGTTGCAATTATAGGCCGAGCGCGATCGGGCCGCGACCCACGGCGCGCAGCCTAGCGTGGAGGTCAGGGCTTGGGCGCCGAGTACGCATGCGCCGAGAGGCCACGCGTAGTGATAGCAATCCCCGCAAGCAATGATGTCAACCTGCAAGGGCGCCACGACTGAGACGGTAACTCGCCATGTCAATTTGAATTACTTGTCCGAAGCTGTGTCGTGGGAGAGCGAAGAGCGGTTGGCGGATGCCGATTCCTGGCGGATCACGCGCAAACCGGAACTTACCTGTAGATAAGCGTAAACGCGCTTGCGTTCACGAATAGTGCCTGGGGTTGGTTGCCGAACCCGAGGCTATCCGCCTCGGCGTGACGTCCGTCAATTCCCTTCTCTCTCATGTTCCCCCTTTCTCCACAGTTAGGACATCGCTGCTGCAAACGCCTGAGCGCTAGATGGAACAGGTTTTGGTTCTACCGTTCTTGTACCGCGAGTTTTGAACGCAGGGGTGTGAAACTGTGGAGAATTAACAGGGCAACAACGAGATGTCACTAGAATTGATATCAAATGGTGTCGGCGGACGTCCTTTGATGCAAAATGGAAGCGCACGTCACTTCCTACGTCCTTAATGTCCCCAGAATAAATCGCTGGGCAGGTTGCAACTCCGTGTCGTGCAGATCCATATTGAGGAGATTCGAGGCAACTGCTGGAATGATTAAAACGGAAGTCGGGGGTGTTGACATCAAAGACGGAGCTTCAGATAACTCGCTCATTGAAAAGATCACCGAATCGTTTCACGCTTATGGCTTCGAAGGCACAAGTTTGTAGACGATTTCAAAGGCGACCGGTCTTATCAAGGCAAGTCTTTACTGGCGGTTTCCAGCCGGAAAAGGCGAAATGGCCGAAGCTGCTCTCCGCTCTGTAGATCAACAGTTTTCGCATCACATCCTGAAGCCCACCGACGAAGCCGGCCCCGTAACGAACCGTCTCGCCGAGGTCGCCAATCGGCTCCGTAAGTTCTATGGCGATGGAAAGCGAGCCTGCTTGCTTGACACTCTCACGCTTGGCGGTAGCCCGCCTGCGATCCAGAAGCACGCGAAGGTCACGCTTGAGTTCTAGGTCACGAAATTTGAAAAGCTTGCAAGGGAAAGCGGGCTCGATCCTGCAACGGCCCGACTTGCGGCTGAAGATGCAGTTGCCGCTCTGGAAGGCGGCCTGGTGTTGGCACGAGTGAGTGGCGATAGAGATGCTTTTCGACGTGCGGTTGGATCCTTAGGAGAGAGGCTAACAAAGGCTCCCAGGAAGATCTAAGCGTTCCGATGCACGGGGATGCCCTGTATCCCGTCAGCTACCTGGCCCAGCCTGCGCACTCATTTTGGCCATATCTGCAATGCCGTATCAGAAAGGCGAAGCAGATCCTCTCGGCTTGCGCCGTTGATCGCCTGCACGGTCATGCCTTGGAAGAGGGCAGTGATAAGTCGGGCAAGATCGGCGGCATCTGCATAGTTGGGAAGGTCACCCTCTGATTTGGCTCGTTCAAATCGCCGGCGCAAGGCGTCCTGCTCCTTGACTCTCAGGGCGATAAGCTTTCTGCGGATCGGCTCACCTTCCACACCACCGGCCAAGGCTGCCTGGACTGTCATACACCCGCGCCGCGACCGCCCCTCAGTAAGAAACTCGGCCGTCCGGCGCAGGATACAATCCGCGACGGCCAACGCCGTCGGCTCGTTAAGAGCATCATGCACGAACGCAACGGGTCCGGCCAGATATCGCGCCAGAGCTTTTTCAAACAGTGTGCGTTTGTTCCCGAACGCCTTATATAGGCTTGCCGGCTGGATTCCCATCGCAGCCGTCAGGTCATTCAGAGAAGTGCCTTCGAAGCCCTTGCGCCAAAAGACATGCATAGCGCGATCTAGAGCCTTGTCATAATCGAAGCCGCGCGGACGGCCTGCGCGCTTTGGGAATTTGGTTACCACCATTACGTCAGCATATCATATTAGTTTAGTGCTCGCTAAATAAACTGTAACTTCGCATTGCGCGATGCTATCTGATCAGTGTGGCCGGAAACCGGCTCAAAAGGAGATGAATATGCCGCAGAAGCTCGCAGGAAAGGTTGCGTTGATTACCGGGGGAAGCAGCGGGATTGGACTCGCGACAGCAAAACGGTTCGTCGATGAAGACGCTTACGTGTTCATTACGGGACGCCGGCGAAGCGAACTGGATGCCGCCGTGAGCCAGATTGGCCAAAACGTGACGGGTGTCCAGGGCGACGTCTCGAAACTGGCCGACCTCGACAAGCTGTATGCAGCGGTAAAGCAGCAGAAGGGCAAGCTCGACATCGTCTTTGCCAATGCCGGCACCGGGGCGTTTGCTCCGCTCGGGCACATCAATAAAGACCATTTTGACAAGCAATTTGACGTGAACGTGAAGGGACTGCTGTTTACCGTGCAGAAGGCGCTCCCATTGCTGCAAGCGGGCGGATCGATCATACTGAACGCATCGATCGCTTCCACCAAAGGCAGTCCGGCCTTTAGCGTCTACACCGCCACCAAGGCTGCGGTCCGCTCGTTTGCGCGCACTTGGTCCGTCGACCTCAGGGAGCGCAAGATCCGGGTGAATGCAATGAGTCCGGGCATCATCCCGACGCAGGGTTACAACACCTCACTTGGAATGACGCAGGAACAGGTCGATCAGTTTGTACAGAGCTCGATTGGCAATATTCCCCTGGGACGTCCCGGCACTCCGGATGAAATCGCCAAGGCCGTCTTGTTCCTGGCCTCCGACGACAGCAGCTACGTAACCGGCATCGAGTTGTCCGTCGATGGCGGCTTGGCTCAGATATAACCGCGGTCTGCCCGGAACGGCGAACGCGCGTCAGATAAAGCTCGTCCGGCTATCGAGAATCAACTGCAGGTTCGGAGAATGATTTCGCGAACACTGCTTCGATCTCTTTGGATTCAACCTCACCAGAGGAGTTGTAGAGCGGATTCCCGTTCCCATCCAACACGACGACGTGGGGGATGTATCCTTTGTAGAATTGCTTGACAAGTTTCTGCTGCTCGGGTGAACGCTTTGCGTCCAGGTCAACGACCACGAAATGCACTTGATTCCGGTACTTGTTGTACAGTTCGACGGTCCGACGCGCCTGGCGCTTTGAATTGAAGCAGCCTTCACCATACATGATGACGTAATTGGTCTTCCCCGCCACAAACCCAGACTGTGCGTCGTCTCCCGTAATCAGCGGGCCGTCGAGGCTATCACTTGAATAGTTGAGTTGAGGGTTGAGTTTCAGGTTGTCGATTGCGAATGATGTCGTAACCGTCAGCGTCAGTAACAAGGACAATTGCAGCAAAGTCTTTTTCATGGCTATTTCTCTACCTCCAATTGAAATGATTCTTCGTCGATCTTGGATTTCTGCGCGTAGCGAGCAAGAGCTTCATCGGCAGCTTCCTGAAAAGACTGCTTGTCTCCCTTGTGCTTAGAGGGCAGGTAACCCGCGCCGAAGTACAGCTTGCCATCCGGCGTGATGAATGATGTGAGGGGCAATCCCGCTGGCAGATTCAGAATGGCTTGAGCCTGTTGCAACTGGGCCACCAGCTTGGGCGAAGCGTCGAAGTCAACTTTGACCGCGATGAAATGCTGATTAATGTAGTCCGCAGTGACGGCATCGGTGTAGGTATCCCGATCCATGAGATCGCACCACGGACACCACACCGCTCCCACATCCAAAAGCATGGGACGATTCAGCTCTTTCGCGCGCCCGAAAGCCGCCGCGCCCCAACGGTACCAATCGACGGGCTGGGCAATAGCCCGCTTGAGGTATGGGGAACTCTCGCCGGAGAGGTGGTTCCGCTTCTCTTGCGCAGGGGCGGCAGCCGTCCAGGCCAAGCTGAAAACAATCGCCAACGCGAAAATCATTCGCATGAAACATCAGATTGGACTGGCGGGAATAAGTTTCAATCTGCATCATTTCATATTCAAAAAGGAGGGCCGCTTCTAATTGCAGAGCGTCCCAAGATTCGTCTATCATCCATCCACCGCGACCGTGAGACTGGTCTTGCGGTCTTGAGAGCTGCGTTTTCTCAACGCGGAGTTTGTCGATCCGCCTACGGAGTGTTGTGATGCCTTTTCTACCGGTTTTGCCAGAGGAACAAGCGGGCGTTGATGTCAGGAAGATCTACGAATACGTCACTCGCAGATGGGGTTTCCTGCCTAACTATTTTCAGGCGCTGGGCCACGACCCTCAGCTTCTTCAAGACCAGGTGAATCTCTACACGAACGCCATGAATGAGGAGCGTGGCCTGCCCAAGATTATCAAGGAGCAGATTGCCACTGTCGTCAGCGGAATCAACATGTCCAGCTATTGCCTCCCAGCGCATTTGGAGATCCTGGGCCGCATGGGCATGGACAAATCTCTCAGCCGCAGGCTATCGATCGACTACAAGTCGGCGCCGCTGGATCCAAAGGTCATGGAGTTGTTGAAGTTTTGCGAGAAGCTTACTACCAATCCTGGCGACATGCGGCGGGCTGACATCGAGAAGTTGCGAGAGTTGGGCTGGAACGATGCTGCTATCTTCGACGCTGTCCTGGTTACGTCGCTCTACGCCTGCGCCAACCGGTTCTCAGCGGGCCTTGGCCTTACTCCCGACTTTGATTAGCGCAGCCGTCGGTTACGATCTTCAGCGCGGCTCCTCTTTGCGGAACTTCTGTGTAAACATCTGGTTTAGTCGTCCGCGCACATCCTCTGGGAGAGCTGCAGGTTCGGTATGGTAAAAGATTTCTACTGTCTTATGTGTGGTATCCACTACGACGCGACAGTCTTCACAGTGCTCCAGGTGACGCTCCAGCTCCCGCACTAGTTCAGGATCAAGTTCACCGTCGAGGTAGTCAGAGATCTTATCGATGACTTGTCGGCATCGCATTACGGGCATCCTTTCCAAAATACTTAGTCAATTCCTCGCGCAACTTCAGTCGAGAGCGTAAGAGTCGCGTCTTTACCGCGGGGATGCTGAGGCCGAGCAGTTTGGCCGTTTCTTCGATCGAGAACTTCTCCACGTCTCGCAGGGTGAAGATGGTCCGCGACTTGGGGTCGAGCTTCTGGATCACTTCCGAAAGTACCTGCTGTAGGTCGTTCTTCAGACAGGCCTCTTCCGGGTCCTCACCCCAGCTCTCGATTTCCAGCGGGATGTAGCTGCCATCTTCGCTTTCTTGCGGCTCATCGAGCGACGACTCTTTCCACAAAGCGCGTTTCCTGAGTTTGCCCAATGCCACGTTCACCGCGATGCGAACCAGCCAAGTGTAGAAACGGGAGCTCCCGCGGAATTCGGCGAGGGCAGTATAGGCTTTCAGCGAGGCTTCCTGGAGGACGTCCTCGGCGTCATGGTGGTTGCCGGTAATACTGACACCAAGACGATAAATGTGCCGACTGTACTGATTCAGCAGCGTTACGAATGCATCCGAATCGCCCGCCTGGGCCGCGGCCACCAGCGATTGCTCGTTGTCTAAATGGGTCGGCATTCTCGGAGAATACAGCGCTCTCAGAGGCGGATGCTCTCGGACAGCGTTCCACCATATTACACAGATGGACCAATTCGAAAAAAGTCACACGGCAGCGACGTATTCTTGCGGTCTCATGACTACCAACTGGAGGACCTCCGAAATGCGCAATTTGGAGGAAGGACCCTGTAACTTTCCACGGTACTTCACATCCCATGTATGCGCCCAGGTCCCTCGGCGTCAATTCCAACGCGAATAGGAGAAGAGTTCATGAACAAGATGATTAGCAGGTTGATGGCAATGTGTCTTCTGGCAGTGTCGCTTTCGGCTTTTGCACAGTCTGGCGATGCCATGAAGCAGGACAGCATGAAACAGGACGACAGTATGAAGAAAGACGACAGAATGAAACAGGGCGACAGCATGAAGAAAGACGACATGAAGAAGGACAAGAAGTCCAAGAAAAAGGCCAAGAAGGACGACAGCATGAAGAAGGATGACATGAAGAAAGACGACAACATGAAGCACGACGACAGCATGAAGCAGAACTAGCACCGTCTGCGTTCTTCAAGTTCGAGTTCAGGGTAGCGGTGCAGCCAGAATCGTATCGGCTGGAAGGCGCTGCGCAGGCCAGAATCCACTTGCGCAGCGATGGTTGGCGCGGAAGAATCGTTTTAGAGGGGCGGGGGGAAGCCATGAGCGGTGTGGTCTATGTTTCTAAATCACGGATTGAACGCAAGAAGGGCCCCCTGCGTGTAGCCTATCTTGTGGGCGAGCCGCAACCGGTGATTTTCAGTGTGCACGGTGCTATCGCAGAGCACTACAAAGTGGATCCAGCCACGCTGACCGAATCTCACGCTTCGACGATTGATTATGTCATCGCATCCACTGCAGGTTGAATGCTTGGGACCTTTGGAGGTGCGCTGGAAGCGCGCCACATCGATGCGAGCAACGGGCGTCTGACAGGAGAGGTTACTGGTGAGGTTGAGACTGAGGACGGTGTGCTGGTAATCCGGCGCGTCCATGTGGAGATGCGCCTGATCGCGCCAGAAGAAGCGAGGCCCGTCGTCGAGCGCGTCCACGAGATCTACGCGATGCATTGTCCACTGTATCGAACCTTCCACCGAACCCTGCACCTGACGTCTTCGTGTACGCTGGTCCAACCAACGTCTTGACAGCGAACTATAGGTCATGTCGATGGGCGATAGCACTCACGACGCGACTTCAATTCGCGCAAGAAATGGCGGTCCCCAAACAATGGCGGTCCCCAAACTCGGGGCCGCTGACTACGAATTACATATGTTCTCTCGGCACCATCGCTGAATTGAGACAGTTTTGGAGGGTTATGCGACGATTACTGGTGGGACTCGTCTTGCTAGCCACGGCCTTAAGTCTTGCAGCCCAGAACCTGCCCGGAGTTCCCGCGGGCAAGCCTGCGCCCGCATTCCGGGCGCGAGATCAGTTCGCCAAAGAGCAAACACTCTCCTCTCTGATGGGTCCCAACGGTCTGGTGCTCCTGTTTTTCCGCTCGGCCGATTGGTGACCCTTCTGCAAACAGCAACTGGTTCAGTTGCAGAGTGCACGTGAAAAGTTCCGCCAGCAGGGTGTCGGGCTTGCTGCCATCAGCTACGACTCCGAGGCAATCCTGGGAGATTTTACTCAACGACACAGGATTGAGTATCCACTGATCGCGGATCCCAAGTCCGAAATTATTCAGAGTTACGGAGTGTTGAACACAGAAGCAACCGGGTTCACCAAAGGCATGGCGCGTCCGGGATATTTTTACGTGACGCCCGATGGCACAGTGAAGGAGAAGTTTTTTGAGACGGCGTACACCGATCGCGACACCGCCAGCAGTCTGATCCTAAAGTTGTTCCCGGAATTGGTGGAAGCCGGCGGCCGTGAAGTCGCGGCGCAATATATCAAACTGACTCTCTGGATCAGTCCGACGGAACAGTAATTCCGGGGAGCCGGTTCACCGTGGCGACTGAAGTCACACTGCCGCCGGACACGCATGTTTATGCGCCTGAAGTGAAAGGGTACAAACCAATCCAATTGATAATGGATGTATCGCCAGGGTTGAAGTTGCTCCCGGTTCGGTACCCTAAAGCAAAGGTGCTCTTTCTCCCGGTGATCAATGAGTCAGTACCAGTCTATGAAGGTAACTTTCGTCTGCTGCAGGACGTAGTAGTGTCGGCAGACCGGACGTTCATCGGCTCAGTCACCGAGGCCAAAACAATTACCCTGAAAGGAACACTCTTCTACCAGGCCTGCGACACCATCAAATGCTATCTGCCCCAAAAATCCACTGTCTCTTGGGATGTGCGCGTGATTCCACTGGATGCAGAAAGATCTCCCGACGCGATTCGGCACAAATGAATTTGACCGCGTTGTGGAAGGTGTTCGTGGTTAGGCCCAAGGAGCAGGGAGTTTGAAAGCGCCAAGAGGACATCTGGTTATGTGAGGACGCTCGGTCCTTTCTGACTCGTCTTGCCTCCAGCCAGACACAGGGACTATCCATGCAACATATTTTGCAAGCTGACGGCCAGTTTCCCGGCAATCGCCGGCTGAAGCTGGAGCGACCTGGTCATCCGGGAATAGACCGTCGAATACAAGCGGTTGTTGAACACCTGCACGCTAATTTGTGCGTGCGCATATCGGTCGCTGATTTAGCACGCTCTGTGAATATGTCCCGTTGGCACTTCTGTCATCTTTTCAAGGCCGAAATGTCCCAATCGCCATCGCACTATATGAGGACCTTGAAAATGCGAGAGGCACAGAGGATGTTGTTGGAAACGTTCCTAAGCGTGAAAGAGATTAGAGCGACGCTGGGCAATATCGACCGCAGCCACTTCAGTCGTGAATTTAGAAACTACTGTGGTCTGACGCCAACGGAATTCAGACGACGTCCAAGCATGTCGCAACCGCACGATTCAACACACTACGCCTCCAAGTAGCAAATTCCGCCACAACTAAGCTTGTAGCTTTCTCACTTCTCTCGTATCCCATGTACACGTGCCGCTCGTAACACCGCACGATTCATGCAAAACAGGAGATAGGAAATGCAAGACGTAGTCTGCACCTTGTTTCGAATGTTTGGAAGGAAGAGTAGCCAACTCGCGTCGCCGTATACCTCCGCGAGCAGGCTGTCCATCGCTGCTCTCGTCATTCTCGGTGTCGGTGGTTTGCTCTCTAACTCTGCTGCTGCGCAAGACTCAACTCAAACGCTGAAAACGCCGGTTTTCGTTAAGCAACCGCTCTCGCCAGAAATTCTAGCCTTGCACGCTCGCGTCAAGCGCCCCGTCGCTAAGGTGCCGGCGAACCTCGAGGTTGCGGCTACTACCCTCGCAGCAGGAACAACGAATGTTAATACCGAGCAGGGACCTGGCGGCGGCGCCATCGGGCCGGGGCCCGGTTGCAATTTGTTTCCGGCACCCGCTTCCATAGGAACTTCAGTTCCTCTCTCATACTTCGGACCGCCGCCCTCTGACACGAATCGCAGCTTGGTCGGGCCGGTTCAATTGCTGGATTCCGGCCAGGTTGACGCAGCACACGGAACCATAACCATTCCTCTTTACTTGGGCCATCTGAAAGGAAGCGGGAAGAATGTGTGGTATATCCTGACCGACGTTGACGACTCCAATGTCGCAGCCGAATTAGGTCTGAATTTCTCCACCAAGCTCACTTTCGCGTCGCACTCGGCTCGAACCGGCAATCTCGACGCCAACGGCAACATCGTGTTTGACGCCGGTACGGTGAACTTCAAGCCGGAGCGGAAAATTATTCCTGGCCCCGCGGGTCACGAATTTCCTCCAACCTTTGCGACCCCGGGATCCGTTGGGGATGCAAATTATGGACCGCTGGTCCGAATCGTCAACGCCGCAAATGTGATTTACAACGCTCCCATGGTGGCATTCGACGTGGACGCCAACGAGATCAGTTTCCCCAACGGTAACGTGGACTATAGCAAAGTGCACGACCAGGTCGTGGCTATCGATCCGGTCAACATGACGGTAACCATTAATCTGATCAACGGCTTCAGTTTCGGGCGTCCGGTCTGGTATCTCTCCATGGACACCAGCATTCCACTGGGAGCAGCCATCGAGCACAACACGTTTGCTCCGCTGATGCAAAAACTCCTGTTGGGCCACGATGACAGCTTCGCTAGTCCTGTCGAGCGTATCTTCATCAGCACCAACGGACCCGAGTCGGGATCTTGCAACAATCCGCTTCGCCAAGGCCTGTCGGCCGATCTGGCTGACGGTTTTAGGCCGAACAACGTTCTAGGCGGAATCCCAACCATCGCGCTCGATTACAGTCCGTATTGGGATGCACAGTTGTTCGAATGGACCCAGGATGCGATCGACCAAGGGTTCCGGGGACAGGTACGTGAAGAGTTCCAGATTCTCACCTTCGTGCAAGACGGCCTGATCACTGGGCCAGATGGTGGAAAATTTCAGAGTGCTGGCTTCGCCATCAACTGCCCGATCGTTCAGCGCCTCGACTGAGAGTCGCCTGGCTAACAACAGAGTGGCCCGCCATATCGCGTTTTGATATGGCGGGTCTTTTCATACCGGGCCTTAGCCGGAACATTCCACAGTACCTGATTGGTATCGATGGCAGCTGAGGGGTCATTGACACACAAGATGAATTGGCAATTTTCCGGTGGGATCGATCTCACCAAAACCAAGCACAAGCTCTGGTATCGGAAGGCTCCACCAAAAGGACATGCTGACCCATAATGCGTGGTTGCTTGAACGATTTGAGAGACTCTGGTACATCAGTAACCCATTGTGAGCGTAGCTTGCATTCCTTCATCGCCAGCCGATCTGGAACTCATCGCGCAACTGAAGAGCAAGCTACAGTACGCCGAGATGCGGATTCGTGTGCTGGAAGCGTCTGCGGCTGATGCGGATCGAGAAGTATTGAGCGTCCGGCGAAAAGCTCGCCCATGGCAAAATGGAATTGTTCGAACCCGAGCCTGTCGTCAGCGAAATGATCGAGCAGCCGGAGAGCGAGCGCGAGCCCGTGTCTCGCTCGACCAAGAAATCCGTCAAGCATCCGGGGCGCCAGGAGTTGCCGGCGAATCTTCCTCGCGTGGGGCGGATTCTGCCCTGCGCATTAGATCAGAGCGTATGCAAACGCTGCGGCAGAGAAACCGTGGTGATCGGCTACGAGGAGAGTTCCCAACTGGACGTAGAACCCGCGAAGTACTTCGTGCTGGTCACGAAACGCGAGAAGCGGGCTTGCCGGTCGTGTGGGGATCTCGGCGTCGTCTCAGCGCCCCTGCCGCCGGCGGATCATCGAGAAGTGCCTGGCGAGTGACCGGATCGTCATCGACACTGTCGTCAGCAAGTACGGCAATCACACGCCCCTGCATCGGCAAAGGATGATTCTGGAAAGGGACCTGGGCTTGGAGATCAGCCGCGCAACGCTGGACGGCTGGGTCCTCAAAGTCGGCGAGTTGCTGATCCCGAGGATCGCGGCAATGAGGCGAGAATTGATCGGCGGAAGTTACATTCAGGCGGATGAAACCCCAGTCGATGTGCAGACCCGCGAAGGTCGAGGTAAGAACCACCAAGCGTACCTCTGGCAGTACAGTCGCCCCGGAGGAACAGTGGTGTTTGATTTCCGCTTGGGCGATGGACGCGATGGGCCGAAGCGGTTCCTGGGGCACTTCGAAGGCATTCTCCAAACGGACGGCTACGCGGCGTATGACCAAATCGGCGGGCCGAAAATGGTGCATGCCGCTTGTTGGTCTCATGCAAGAAGACAGTTTTTCGAGGCGGTGCAGCTAAATCCCCGAGACCCGGATGCAACACCGATTGTGGCGCGGATGGACGCAGAAGCGCGCCGCAAAACGCTGACTACTGCGGCGCGCCATATCCGGCGTCAGGAAGCAGCGAAACCTCTTCTCGATGATATCCGCAGCAAGATCGAGGCAGCGCAGTCCGTTGCATTGCCTTCCAGCACACTCAGCAAAGCCTGCCAGCGCGCGCTCGCACTGTGGAAGAAGCTCAACCGCCGCTGCCGTGACAGCCTATGGTTCAGAGGTAACTGTGTGAAAATCTACGGCACCGATCTCCAACCGACAAAAGTTGCCCCGCACGATGCGTCCCAGTATTGGCGGGTTTACACGCTCTGTCGGCGGATGAGAGTTTTCTGCAGAGGTTTACCCTTAGGGGCGCTTTTTCTCGCTTCTACTTACAGAAGGCTAGAAGTCCGCCGGGGCTCAGAACAACAGCGAGGTCATCGAACGAATTGTCTCCAACTATGAGGGATCGATTGCAAAACCGGCGATGGGTTGCAGGCACTCTATTTCTGATTGCGTCTTCGGTATGCTCTGCACCAGTCCCACGTGCGCAAACCACTGCGGCGAAACCGATCATCCTCGAGGTGACTTGGAAGGGCGAGACATCCGGTCGTGGCGTCGCGGCCATTGTTCGCGCCAACTATGAAGTTCAAGAGCATTACCAAGTTGTTTCCTGCGGGGGTGACGGCGACGCTTTGCCTACCTTGGAAGCAATGACGGACCGAAGTACGTTTGAGCCCCTGTGCCTCAAGCTCTTGGATGGACACATTATTCATGCCGAAGGCCACGGGGCCGGAGACGACGAAGTACCTGCCTACGCCTATCGGGTACCCGACAACTCCAGCGCGGGAGTTCCCGCTAAGGGGGAATTTCTTCCAACCTCCGACGGCAGGGTTGAAATCATTCTGCGCCCCGGAACGGGTAATCCAGTCATCTATGGCACAAACGGCTCGGCGGAAGAATCATTGGGTTGCGACGGAACCTGGTTCAATCCTCGAATCACCTACGAACAACTGCGGAAACTCCCGACTCTGGACTTCCCCTGGGAACATCCCGGCATTAGTGATGCTGCCCTATTGGAGAGTTGCAATCCTGGGAAAGTATCGATTCACATTCGCGCCACCGGTCCCAAAGAAGAGGTCGAGGCCGTGCTGATTCCTCCTGGCGACTACACAAGTTGGACCCCACAGGCAGGCGACAACGAAGAAACGCCCGGCAACACCATGATCGTCCGAGCAGAACTCCAACTCAAGGGGCAGCCGGGAAAGCAACCACAGCAGAAGACCGCCAAATTCAAGTGGGAACTGCTGGAGGTTTCTCACGAACCAGGCGTCTGCGGGAACTGGCCACAGAAAGTTATGAAGAACGCAGATGGCACGTTTCCTAAAGACCTGAAAATCGACTCGCAAGCCAATCCGGAACTCACTGTCGCTCCCAACGAGCTGAGCGCCGAAAGCACCGATGGGTTGAAGGCAAGCCAAATCACCGTCACCAGCTACGATTGGGCTGCCTACGGCAAGCTGAAGGTCACCGCGTTCCCAGGTGACGGATCTAAACCCATCGAGGCCTACCTCCAGACCACTCCAGAGGTGCGAAGTGGGCCGGGAGTGAAAACGCTGACCATTCCAAAGGACGATGATGGCAACCGGATTGCCGACGCACTGGACAAAAAACTCGGAGGAGGAAGCCCATCCGACGACAACGACAGCTCGCCGGCGGGAGATGGAACTTCGGGAGACGGCCTGTCTTACTGGGAGGAAGCACGCGGTTTCCGCATGCAAGGGAAAACCAGCCCGACGAATCCGCGTCAGAAGGATCTTTTTGTTTACAACCCCGACAAACTCGATTTGTCTCTGTTTTCCAGTCAATCGGGGATCGCAGTTCATCAGCTCAACCAGGATGAATTCTGCAGCGATTGCGATTCAGCCAACTCGAATCACAATGTTTTGAATGTGGCATCTAAAGGCAGCAGCCGGCGTCTCGGCGACGTTCACGTCATCGTAATAAGGAAGGGTTCGGCGGGAGAGGGTGGAGGAGGGATTTCCGGATGTACCGGTTGTTCGCCAAAGAACTGTTCTGAAATCAGGATTGACACGGACAGAACCGCCAACCTGGGAGCCGCGCAAGAAAGGATGGATGTTGCCCATGAACTAGCCCACTGCTCCAACGTGTACCACCACGGCGACACGGACTACTACGCAGCCGACGTAAGGTATGTTACTGACAGCCGGCCCGTTACCAACAAAGACCTCGATATTCCGCCAGACGCACGAATCATGGTCGCCGCCCCCCATGGAGAGGAAAGCGGGGTACAAGAATGCATCATGCGCTACAACCGAGCCTCTATTCTTTACGAGCACACCGGAGGAGCCATCAAGTGGAGAAGGCTGTCTCCTGAGGGGCTGGAAAGTCTGGACTATATCGTTGGGGACAAACTTCCGTTCGACAAACCGGGAACGCTGTTCTGCACCAGGAAGGACAACGCCAAGCCAGCCAACAATAAGACAGCGCTGGAGGCCAGCCGGGGAAACTGCGCTGGCCAGCTCTGCGTGAACGATCTAAAAGGCTGTAGGAAGTTCTAGTCGCTTCGAGTTCCGGCAGTGCTTGTCCCGGACGAAAGAGCCTCATTGAGGGGTTTTGAGTGCTGTGGGGATTTTTCGTCAAATTGACGGATTTTTGCCTTGACAGCCGATCCGGACGCGATCAGAATCCTGCCGTTCGACGCTCGCCTCCCCCTATTCGCTTACCCGAATCCCTGCCATTTTATTGCTGACACTTTGACCTCGGGAGAATCGAATATGCAAACGCGTCATTTTCAGACGATCGCAGTCCGGCTTGACATCGGCACACGATGTGTCGTTCTTGTGCTTCTCCTCCTCGGAGCCGTAGTTTCCTCTGCCCAGACCTATACCACACTCATCCAGTTTGATGGGGCGAATGGGGGCACACCGGGCGCCCCGCTCATTCAGGGTTTTAACGGTGACCTCTACGGAACCAGCGAATTCGCCGGGGCCCACGGCGGCGTCAATTTCGGCGGGACTGCGTACCACATCTCGACCGGTGGGACTTTGACGACGCTATATAACTTCTGCGCGGGAGGCGCGGGCTGCCCCGATGGATACAACCCGGTTGCGGGGTTGGCCCAGGATGCGAATGGAGTGTTCTACGGCACAGCAACGAGTGGAGGAACGCACGGGCTCTCCTTGCCTTATGGCACGGTGTTTAAACTGACCTCAGGGGGCACGCTAACCACGCTCTACAACTTCTGCGCGCAAGGCGGATGCGCCGACGGAACCAACCCGAACGGGGGAGTAATTCTAGCCCGCAACGGGAGTTTGTACGGGACGACCCTTTCCGGAGGTACGAAAAACGACGGAACGGTCTACAAAATCACGACGGGCGGGACATTCACAAGCCTGTACAGCTTCTGCCCGCAATCGGGTTGTCCGGATGGCACCCAGCCGGAGGCGGGGGTCATTCAAGCCAGCGATGGGAACTTTTACGGAAGCACGTATGCTGGCGGAGCCAACAGTAAAGGAACGATTTTCAAGGTCACCACCACCGGAACGCTCACGACCCTCTATGCCTTCTGTCCCGTTGCGGGATGCGCGGACGGTGCGCAGCCCTATGGCAAACTTCTGCAAGGTGCAGACGGAAATCTGTATGGGACGACAACGACGGGCGGCAAGTTCAATCAGGGAGAAGTCTTCAGGATCACATTGGCGGGAAAGCTGACCGTGCTCTACAACTTCTGCCCGGTGGCCGGCTGTGCTGACGGTAAAGAGCCGACGGGGGCTTTGATCCAAGCCACCGACGGGAATTTCTATGGGACGACGTTTCTCGGCGGCGCCAACGGATTTGGAAGCATCTTTGAGATGAAGCCGAACGGCTCCCTGACCACACTCTATAGCTTTTGTCCGAAAGCCGGATGCGCGGACGGCGCGAATCCGATCGCAGGACTGGTGCAGGACACCAACGGCGAATTCTACGGAACGGCTCTCGATGGAGGAAGCACAGTCTTCGCCTGTGACGGCGCGGGTAATGGCGGGACTGCGGCGGGATGCGGAACCGTCTTCAGCCTTTCCGTGGGTCTGAAGGCGTTCATCTCATTGCTGAGCACGAGCGGCAAAGTCGGTTTCAAAGTTGGCATTCTCGGCGATGGATTCAGCTCGTCGTCGGTGGTGAGGTTTAATGGAGTAACGACGACTTCCACGCTGACAGAGCCAGGCTTATTGACGGCGACAGTACCAGCAGGAGCAAGCGATGGATTTGTGACGGTCACCACCGGAGCGACCACATTGACGAGCACACGGAAGTATGTAGTACACAACTCGTGGGGTAGCGGGAAGGCGATGCCGGTGGCGCTTTTCGCCCCGGCGGCGACGGGAGTCATCAACAACAAGATTTACGTCGTCGGCGGATTCACCATGACGTCAGTCATTGCCAACAACCAAGTCTACAACCCGACCACGAACTCCTGGAGCGCGGGCGCTGCCATACCCACGACCACGGCGGACGGTGCCAGCGCTGTGGTCAACAATATCCTGTACGTCTTCGGCGGCAGCCAGGACGGAACCACGGTCACCAACGCGGTGTGGGCCTATAACCACGTGACCAATACATGGTCCTCGAAAGCTGCCATGCCCACTGCGAGGGCCAGTGCGGCGGCAGCGGTGAAAAGCAGCATCATCTACGTCGTAGGCGGCACAGACGGCGTCAACCGCTTCAACACAGTGGAAAGTTACAATCCCGCGACCAACACCTGGACCAGTGAGGCGCCGCTGCCGGTCGGCAAGTCGGAGGCCTCGGTGGGGTTGGTTGGTACCACGATCGTTGCGGCCGACGGCTACACCAGTTCCATGGATACCGGCGACAACGAGGGCTACAACAGCTCCACGAACGCCTGGAGTGCGCTGACCTCAGATCCCAACCCCCGGCACGAAGCTTGCACTGGTTCGACTGGGGCGGCGCTCTACCTCGCCGGCGGCTCGAATAATAGTGGTACATCGCTGAGCTTGACCGAATCGTTTAGCGTAACCAGCAATAAATGGACGACGCTGACCTCCATGCCGCTAGCCGTCACATTTCCTGGCTCTGTCATCGACACCGGTCTCCTCTACTGCTTTGGCGGCAGTGACCGAAACTCCCAGTTCCAGGGGAATGTCTACAACTACGTCCAGATCTATCAGCCGTAGGCTGGTCACGGATTAAGAATCGCAACCAAGACCAAGCCGCCCGATGTCGGGGCGGCTTTTCTTACCTCGCGCCAAAGTGGTTCTGCGTAACTTTTGTAACCAGATGGGATGAGAAGGCCGGTCTCGGACGGGATGGCGAGCACATACAGAGCCGTCGAGATTTCTTCACCGGGCGTTTTCTCCTTGGTCGAAAGAAAGGTTGCCGGCGCCGGACAGGTGCGTATCCGCGTCGAGGCATGCGGTGTATGCCATTCGGATGCGGCAACTGTGGAAGCGCAATTCCCCAACCTTTTTTATCCGCGCGTGCCTGGCCACGAGGTTATCGGACGAATAGAGGCAGTGGGCCCTGGCGTGACAGCGTGGAAGGTCGGCCAGCGTGTCGGAGTTGGATTTTTCGGAGGTGAAGATGGAACCCGCGAGGCCTGCCGCCGTGGTGAAACCGCCTATTGACAAAATGCAATTATGACCGGCATCACAACTGACGGTGGCTACGCGGAAACGATGATTGCGGAGGCACGCGCGCTTGCCCTGATACTCACGCTTACCAAGCCATTTGGCGCATCCGCTCAAGGATGAGCACGCTGTAGTTATTCATGTGCTCAGGCCGTCGCTTCAGGGGAGCCGGCAGGATCGCGGCGAGCCGTGCTGCCTGTTGGCGGTCGATATTCCGAGCGGCAATTCCATCGTAGTAACGACACGCCGACTCTGCTCCGTAAATACCAGGGCCCCATTCAACCACGTTGAGATAGATCTCCAGAATGCGCCGCTTGCCGAGGACGAATTCGGCCACCGGTACCAGTGTGAACTCCGCACCCTTGCGGAGGACAGAGCGGCCCGTTCCGAAAAATAGGTTCTTAACAAGTTGCTGCGTAATGGTGGAAGCTCCACGAGTGCGACCGCTTTCCAAATCGTCTTCGGCGGCGATTTGGATTTCGTGCCAATCGAACCCATGGTGCTGGTAGAAGCGCGCGTCCTCCGCGGCGATAACAGCGTGCTGGAGATCGGGCGAGATTTGGCTGAGCGGAATGAATTTATAGCGTTCATGATACGGAGCGTGGTGAACCCAGGCTTGTAGCCGCCGCTGGATGTGCACCGCGGTTGACGGTGGGTCAATCCACCGGGCGGCCAGAAGGATCAGCCCGGCAAGCGACCAAACAAGCACCACACCGATGACAAGCCATCGGACAAAGGGCCAGAGAAAGCCTTTGCGAGGCGGAATCTTGGGGGGTAGTGTGTCTGGGTTTTCAATCACATTTCAGAATAATAGCCTAGGCTGGGTTGCGGCTCATTGCCGATCTTGCGCCCGCAGCCAACTCCAACGAATAGACGAAGCACTCGCGGCGCTGGGAAGCGGTTCAAACGGCGCATCACGCACGCTGTCCGCAGCCGGTCGCAGGAGAATCAGCTTGGCGCAGAAGGCGCGATGGGCAAAGGCGAAGGGTCACGCGCCGAAGCCGAAGAGAACGATCTCAGCGGCAGGGCACTTCGGAGAGCGGTGACAAAGCTCAAGGTTCACTGGCCTACGCCATCGCCTATAAGCGGAACGCGCCTGGGTGTACCAGCCACCGACCGGGCTCACCCAATTTCCCAGAGGCCGGCTTCCAGGGAGTCATGTTGGGATGGGCCCACCTGCGTTGACTTTCGTGGAACTCAGGGATACTGTTCTGATCCAGAATGGGGTTCGCTAACCCCCAAGGGGGCGATCTGTCCGCAGCCTCTCCCAACCAGGTCACAGAGCTGTTGCTGAAATGGAAGAGCGGCGACCAGGAATCGTTACAGGCCTTGCTTCCGTTGGTATACAGCGAACTGCATCGCCTCGCCCAGCATCATCTCCGCGGAGAAAGGTCCGACCATACCTTGCAGAGCACAGCATTGGTGCATGAGGCTTACCTGCGCTTAGTAAAGCCTGGAGCGCTGCGTATCGAAAGCCGGGGCCATTTCTTCGCTATTGCGTCGCAACTCATGCGCGAAATCCTGGTTGATCATGCCCGGAGCCGAAAGGCTGGCAAACGTGACGGCGGAACCCGGCTGACTCTCGACGAGGCTGCCGAGCTGTCGAATTCCAAAGCCGTGGATCTGCTGGCGCTCGACGATGCGCTCAACCAACTATCTCAGATGAGCCCGCGCCAGGGCCGCATCGTGGAATTGAGATTCTTTGGAGGGTTGTCGATTGCAGAGACGGCCGAATTCCTGGAAATCTCGCACGCCACCGTCGAACGAGAGTGGTCCGTGGCCCGTACCTGGCTATACCGGGAGATAAACCGGACCGAAAGCCATGACTCCTGAGCGCTGGGAACAAGTATCGCAAGCGCTGGACAAGGCCCTGCACTTTTCCCCTCCCCAGCGGCAGGAGTATCTTGCCGAGATCGCCCAGAGCGATCCCGAGCTATCCTGGGAACTTGAGTCACTTCTCGCCTCTCATGAGGAGGCTGGAGCGGAGTTCCTGAATATGCCTGCGCTGCAAGCTACACTCCGCGACGCAAAACAGGCGCAGCGGCAAACGCTGCTCGGCAAGCGCTTAGGGGCCTACCAAATTGTCGAACTCCTTGGAGCCGGAGGTATGGGGGATGTTTACCGTGCCTTCCGTGCAGACGATCAGTATCGCATGCAAGTGGCACTGAAGGTTGTGCGCGGAGGCCACGATTCCAGCTTCGTGGTCCAGCGATTCAAGAATGAGCGGCAGATTCTCGCCAGCCTCGATCACCCCAATATTGCCCACCTGCTCGACGGAGGCACAACCGCAGAAGGCGCTCCTTACTTCGTCATGGAGTTGATCGTCGGAGAGTCTATTGGACTGTACTGCGACCAACGCAGATTGAGCACGGTTGATCGGCTGAAACTCTTCCTTCAAGTGTGCTCTGCGGTCCATTTCGCACATCAGCGGCTCATCATTCACCGCGACCTTAAGCCAGGCAATATCCTCGTGACCGCAGGAGGAGTGCCTAAACTCCTGGATTTCGGCATCGCCAAGATATTGGAACCCGGCGCCGCAGCCGCCGGCTATGAGCCTACGCTCACTCAATTTCGAGCGCTGACTCCCAGCTACGCTAGTCCAGAGCAGATCAACGGCGAGCCCATCACAACCGCCAGTGATGTTTACTCGCTGGGTGTGATTTTGTACGAACTGCTGACCGGACATCATCCTTATCAGGTGGCGGGGGACACGGCTGAGAAGGTCGCCCGGGCTGCTTGCGAAATGGAACCGAAGAAGCCGAGCAGCGTTGTGCGAGGGGCCGGAGGATCGGAAAATGGTCACTATCGCGGGACGGCCATTGCCAGCTCGGCGCTCACCGCCCGCGACGCCGAAAAACTCAGAAGAGGGCTGAGAGGAGATCTGGACAACATCGTTCTAATGGCTCTGCGCAAAGAGCCGGAGCGACGCTACAGCTCGGTGGAGCTATTTGCGCAAGACATCCGGCGGCATCTGGAAAATCTTCCCGTGAGCGCGCGGAACGACACGGTGGCTTATCGGGTTTCGAAATTTGCCCGCAGGCATAAGGCCGGGATCGCCGCCGCAGTCATCGTCACGCTCGCCCTCCTGTTGGGAATGGGAATGACGCTTCAGCAAAAGCGCCGAGCGGACCGCCGCTTCAACGACGTAAGGAAACTCGCCAACTCGCTGATTTTCGAGATTCACGATTCGATTCAGAACCTGCCCGGCGCGACTCCCGCCCGCAAGCTCCTCCTCGACCGCGCGCTGGAGTATCTGGACAGCCTGTCGAAAGAAGCGGGCGGCGATACTTCTCTGCAAAGAGAGCTGGCTGCGGCTTACCTGCGAATCGGTGTGGTGCAAGGAAGCACAGTGGACGCGAGTCTGGGACAAACCGATGCCGCCTTGTCCAGTCTCCGCAAAGCGGTCGCCATCCGGGAAGCGATCGCCAAAGCAAATCCCAACAATACGGAGGATCAACTCAACCTGGCGATCGCCTATCGAAACCTGGCGAGAGTCCTCAGGGGAGCAGGCAGGCTTGAAGCGCGCACGCCGATTGACCAAGCCTTAGCCGTTACTGAACGCCTCTCCAAGCAAAGCAAGCCAAGTCTCGACGCCGAAAAAGAGAGATCTATCGAATACGACGTGCTCGCCAACATTCAGGACGAGTCTGGTGATCATGCGGGCTCTCTGGAGACTCAAAAGAAGGCATGCGCCATCGGACAGGATTTGTTGAAGGCGAATCCCCAGGACAGAGGTGTCAAGCACATGGCCGCCATCTGCACCGTCGAACTGGGGTTGGGATTGACCGAGGTTGGCCAGAGGAGCGAGGCCCTGCAGTTCTTTCAAACCGGGCTCGACCTGTTTGAATCCTTGAACAAGGATCAAAATGATGCCCGTTCCCGGCGGGAGCTTGCAGTTGCAACCGGCCTCCGTGGCGGCGTTCTGCTAATGAACGGGGACCCGGCAGGGGCTCTGGAGGCGCATCAGCGCAGTCTGGTTGTCGTCGAATCCATGGCCGCAGCCGACCCGCAGAATGTCACTCTGCAACTCGACACCGCGGGCGCGCGGTTGGCCATCGGCGAGGACCTATTACATGCCGACAGGTATGCGGAGGCAGAGGCGATGTTTCGCCGAGCCATTCAAATTCAGGATGAAGTTCTTGCCCGCAATCGGGCCGACCAACAGGTACCGCAGTATCGGGGATACACCGAAATCTGGCTCGGCGAAAGTCTTGCCAGAACAGAGAAGGCCGAGGCGGCCCTGGAAAGCTATCAACAGGGGATACGCGACCTCGAGAGTTTCGTCGCCGCGGCGCCTGACATACGCTCCGATGCAGCCACTGGATACGTCAGACTCGGCACAGCCTTGGCCAAGCTCTCCCGTTCGCAAGACGCAGAAGCTGCTTACCGCAAAGCTCTGGCGATTGCTCAGCCGCTGGCAGCGGCCGCGCAGCCAAATATGCGGGCATGGTACGCGATCGCTGATGCGTGCTTCGGCATGGGAGAGTTGTCTAGGACGGCAGGAGCCCGTCTTCCTGGTCCTTCCTCCATAATGCGATTGCGTGAAGCCCGCGACTGGTACAGCGGGAGCGCGGATGCGTGGGCCAAGATTCCAAATCCTGGCGCGGTGACTCCGAGCTCCCTCCCGTGCAGCCATCCAATCCAAGCGACCCGCGCCATCGCCGATTGTGATCGGATCCTGGGCCTCAAAAGTCCTCAGCCATGAACTGAATGGCGGAGCCTTTCGAACTCTCGAGTTCACAGGATTCCCAAGATGAATTCGAGAATCGCCGCCCTTGCGCAAGTAATTGCGACCGTCGCTTATGCACCGGGAACCACCGTCAGCGTGACCGCGGTGGGCGTGTAGCTGACTTCGAAGTGCTCGCTGGAATTGATGCTCGTTCCTTTCACGGTTGCGAATTGGCCACTCACCGCACTGCCTGTGACAATTTTGAAAGTGTCGCCAACCGCCGGGACGAAGCTGCTGATGCGCTTGATCACGAGGGTTCCCCCCAGGCTGACTCCGTTCGAGACAGCCACCTGGCCAAACGTACCTGCGACCGTACCTCCGATCGAGATATTCAGCGCCCCACTGGAGGTTTGGGTATAGCTCCCCGTGACCGTGAGAGTTGCGGGCTTGGCGGAGGAATCGCCGGCAGTGAGCGAAGCGCTCGAGGTCACCGCGGCCGCAATCGTGCCCTTGCCCAGCAGTGAACCTTTCTGTAACGTCATCCCTGACGGTGCCATTAAGGCGCCGTCGACCATGGTGGTGCCCGCGGTCTGCGTGTAGCTGCCACCCACCGAGAATCCGCTGCCAATACCCACGGTTGTTTTGCCTGCGTTGCTGAAGTTCGCAGCAACGGCCAAGACTTGCCCGCTCTGCAGAGACAAGGATCCCAGCGTTGTGTTCGCGGCCAGATTTGCCAGAGCGCTGGCGTTGGTCGAGCTGTTGAGTATCTGCGCGGCGGGTCCGGTCAACGTAATGCTGGCAGCATTGTTGACGATGTTGGCATTGAGGAATTCCAGGGTGCCCGTTACCAGGTAACTTCCGCCCATCAAGGTTGTGCCGGAGAAATTGTTGAACAGGCCCGCGATGTTCAGCGTGCTTCCCTTGTTTGCGATCAGCTTGCCGATGTTCGTGAGACCTAGAGTCGGGTCGGGCGAGATTACAAGAGGGAGCTTTTGATTTGCGATAATGCTTCCGCTATTGGTGATGCCCATAGGGTCGGACCCACCGATAAACCCGGCTCCTTCGATCGTGCTCTCATTGGTCAACGTGTTCGTGGGAGGATTGGCAAGGAAAGATGTGTCTGGTGACATGATAACTTTCCCCGAGCCCGTCAGGATGGTCGGTTGGGCCAGGGCCACAACGAATCCGCTCTTGTCCAGAGCAATCGTACCGTTGTTGTTGATGGTGCCTTGCAGATTGAGGTTTCCCTGCGAGACCTTGAACATTCCAGTATTGTTGACGGGGTTGACCGTGCCATCCAGAGTTCCGCTGTTGGTGTCGAACGTGCCGCTGCCCGTGGTTTTCAACGTGCCCCCACTGATCACGCCAGTGTTCGAGAAGACGAGCACCCTGGAGCCGGTCAGCGCCTCAATGGTTCCACCGTTATTGTTGATGGTGTTCTGGATCTGCAGCGTGGCCCCGCCAGTAGCTTCCATCAGAGACGAGTTCGTGATGGGGTTACCAGCAGTAGTGAGGTTGCTCGAAACGTCGTTGGCGTTTATCGTCCCCTGATTTGTAATCGTTAGACCGCTATCGCCCATGAATCCGCCGCCTTGGAATGTGATCTGGTTGATCAGTGTGGCTGGCGGCGTGTTTGACGCTAATAGCTGGCCTGTTCCCCCGGTGACCACTCCTGTGCCCTTCAAAGTTGTATTGCCAGTGATCTCCAAACCGCCTTGCGGCTCCTGGAAGGGCCCATTGTTTGTGATGGTTCCTTCCAAAATGGTGACGCCATTAATGTGATAGTTCGCGTTGCTCACCAGGTTGTTTAACGTCGTGACATTCGTCTCCTGGAACGTGCCGGTTCCGCTCGTGCTCAAAGTTCCGCCAGTGATGACGTATCCTGCGTTGAGTTGCACGACCGAACCGTTGAGAGCCTGAATGATGCCACCGGTATTGTTGAAGGGGACGCCCAAACCATTGGGCGTCAACTGCAACGTGCCGCCATTGCTCGCCTGGACTGTGCCGGTGTTGGTTATTCCGACATTTCCACCTGCCTGCAGTAGCAGCGTAGCGCCGGCGACATTGGCGTCGATCAGCGACTGGTTGGTGAATTGCGTGACGCCGATGTACCCCTGGCCGTGAATCGGATTGTCTTGGTTGACGACCGGGCTCGGGGCTCCCAACACCCTGGCGTTCGGGTTCGTGAGATTGATGGCTCCGCCACCTGAGATGGTCGTCGTGACCGAGCCAAAGCCAAGCCCAAGCCCGTTTGAGGCGCCAATGTTGATCGTGCCCTGGTTAAAGAGGCTGGGGCCCGTAATGTCCACATAGCCCGGAGTCAGATTTAGAACGTCACCCGAGGCGATGCTTAGGTTGACCACGGACGCACCGGTGGCAAATACCGGCCCCCCCTGAATGACGGCGTTGAAGTTGCCGTTGGGAGTGACGTTCGAGGA
>Ga0210399_10000166_pt1 | contig 52826 bp, 40 predicted proteins | sample IncBWC14MmetaG_FD_150865 | JGI IMG/M metagenome (GOLD analysis project Ga0210399, IMG submission 150865) | Forest soil microbial communities from Barre Woods Harvard Forest LTER site, Petersham, Massachusetts, United States - Inc-BW-C-14-M | ecosystem: Environmental > Terrestrial > Soil >...
AATACAAGGACTGGTAAATGAGACGAGCGCGCAAGAACAGTCGCGGGTTTACGTTGATCGAGATGATGATCGTGGTCAGTTTGATCCTCATCCTGGTCTCGATTGCGCTGCCCGTCTATAACCGGTCTATTCTGCGGGCGAAAGAGTCGGTACTGAAGCAGGATCTGTTCACGCTGCGGCAAGTCATCTCGCAATACACGCTCGACAAGCAGAAGGCGCCGCAAACGCTCGATGACGTGGTGCAGGCCGGCTACCTGAAAGTGATTCCCAAGGATCCCTTCACGAATGAGGCCAACTGGACGCCGGATCAAGAGGACTCAGTGATGGCTGTCGACCAGCAAGAGCCCGGGATTGTGGATGTGCACAGCGCGTCGAATGAGACGGCGACGGATGGGACGGCGTATTCGAGTTGGTAGGGAGCAGTCGCTAGTCGCCAGTCGCCGGTCGTCAGCCTAAAGCGTCGAGGGTCGCGGGTCTTTGGCTGACCAAACCCATGGCGCCGCCTTCTTCTGGAGGCGGCTTTTGGGGGACTTTCTTCCTTCTTTACAGCCGGTGGCACTTCCGAATTCATGCGTCAACAGCGGTATCGAAAGAGGACCTGTTTACTCTGCGCCAGGTTATTTCTCAATACACGCTCGAACACCAGATGAAACCGCTTTCGTTCGATGATCTGATAAACGCTGGATATCTGAGTCGATACCCACCTGTTTGTCTACGGGCACCGTCCAGCGATGGTTGAGGCGAAACCGGAAATCCGGGAGTCTCCTGCCCCTTCCAGAGCTGGGCTTGCTCAGTATCGCGACGCGTCTTCTTGAACCGCTCGGCTCCGAAACCCAATGAATTGCGTGCTTCTTCCCGAAGCACTACCATTGATCCATGCCGGTAGAGACTGAGATTTCTGCCAAGACTTACACGCCCGTTCGTGCGCCTCGTGGCACCATGATTTCCTGCAAGAGCTGGCAGCAGGAAGCGGCCATGCGCATGCTCATGAACAATCTGGATGAGGAAGTCGCGGAGCGGCCGCAAGACCTTGTGGTCTATGGCGGAACGGGGCGGGCTGCGCGCAGTTGGGAGGCATATCGGGCGATTGTCGAGACCCTCAAGACTCTCGAGAACGACGAAACTTTGCTGGTCCAGTCGGGCAAGCCGGTGGGTGTGTTCAAGACGCACGAGTACGCACCGCGCGTGTTGATCGCGAATTCGAATCTGGTGGGGCACTGGTCCAACTGGGAGAAGTTCAACGAACTGGAGCGCGCCGGGCTGATGATGTATGGGCAGATGACCGCGGGATCGTGGATCTATATCGGCTCGCAAGGAATTGTGGAAGGGACCTTTGAGACGTTTTCCGCGGCGGGCGAGAAGCATTTTGGCGGAGATCTCGCGGGCAAGCTGATCGTTTCAGGCGGCATGGGCGGCATGGGTGGAGCGCAGCCACTGGCGGCGACCATGGCGGGCGCGGCTTTTCTCGGGATTGATGTGGATCCGGAGCGCATCAAGAAGCGTATCAAGACCGGATATTGCGATTTCATGGTGAACACGCTGGACGAGGCGTTGCGCATCCTGAAGAATGCCGTGCGCAAAAAAGAGAACGTCTCGGTTGGGCTGGTGGGGAATTGCGCGGACATTATTCCGGAGCTCGCCGAGCGTGGCGTGGTGCCCGACATTCTCACGGATCAGACTTCGGCGCACGATCCGCTGAACGGTTATGTGCCGAACGGGATGATGCTCAAGGAAGCGCTCGAATTACGCAAGCGCGATCCGAAGGCTTACGAAGAAAAGTCGCTGGATGCCATGGCGCGGCACGTTGAGGGCATGCTGCGGCTGCAGAAGATGGGTTCAGTGACGTTCGATTACGGCAACAATATTCGGACATACGCGTTCCAGCGCGGCGTGAAGAATGCGTACGATTTTCCGGGATTCGTTCCCGCTTACATTCGCCCGCTGTTTTGCGAGGGCAGAGGTCCGTTCCGTTGGGTGGCATTGTCGGGCGAGGCATCCGACATCGCCGTGACCGATGATCTCGTGCTGGAGTTGTTTCCGCAAAACCGAATTTTGCGGCGCTGGATTGAGCTGGCTCGCAAGCGCATCAAGTTCCAGGGACTGCCGGCGCGCATCTGCTGGCTGGGATATGGCGAACGCGCGCAGTTCGGGCTGGCGATGAACGATCTCGTGAAGAAGGGCAAGATCAAGGCGCCGATCGTGATCGGGCGCGATCATCTAGATTGCGGCTCGGTGGCGTCGCCGTTCCGCGAGACTGAGAGCATGAAAGATGGATCCGATGCGGTCGCGGATTGGCCGATCCTGAACGCGCTGCTCAATACGGCCGCAGGCGCGTCATGGGTGTCGGTGCACAACGGCGGTGGAGTAGGCATTGGATATTCGCTGCACGCGGGACAAGTCACGGTGGCCGATGGCACCGAGATGATGGCGAAGCGCATTGAACGGGTGCTGACGACGGATCCGGGCATGGGCATTATTCGGCACGCAGACGCGGGTTATGGGGAGGCGCGGGAGTTTGCGGAGAAGAAGGGCGTGAAGATCCCGATCAGCAGGCAAGTGTGACATTGAAAAAAGAAATGCTTCTGTTTATGAGTCCGGACAATTCTCTCGTCGCGGTCGAAAGATACACCTCTGAACGAAAGGCGGAGTTCCTTCTTTCGAACGCCGTCAAGGATTTGGATTACCGTGAAGCGGGAAACACAGTCCTAGCAATAGGTCTTGATCCGGACTTCACTCCTCACAGGCGTCGGGCATGAATTCGATCCAGGCGGGAGGCGCTCGGCGATTGACGCACCACGCATGAGTTCATCCAGAAGTCGCCAATCCCCAACTCCGCGGCCACTCTTGCTGGTCAATATCGGCCAGTTGCTAACCTTGCGCCAGGCCTCCGAAACTCCTGGCCCGCGCCGCGGGAAGATCCTGTCGGAACTCGGCATGCTCGAAGACGCGGCCGTGCTTTGCCTCGGGGGCAAGATCGTTTCCGTCGGCAAGACGAAGGACGCCCTCCGTGATTCCTGGCTTAAGAAACATCGCAAAAAAGTGATCGAGATCGACTGTGCCGGTCAGGTCGTCGTGCCGGGATTTGTGGATTCGCACACGCATCCCGCGTTCATAACTCCGCGGCTGGTTGATTTTGAAAAGCGCACGGCCGGTGCGTCCTACGAGGAAATTGCGGAAGCTGGCGGCGGAATTCGTTCGAGCCTGGAGCCGGTGCGTAAGGCAGGGAAGAGTGCGCTGGCGGAAAAGGTGCTTGGTGCGCTGCACGAGATGGCAGAGCAGGGAACGACGACGGTCGAGGCAAAGTCGGGATACGGTCTCACCGTGGATTCAGAGCTGAAGTCACTGGCCGCGATCCGCCAAGCTGCGAGTGAGTGGCCGGGGACCGTGGTCTCGACCTTGCTCGGCGCCCACGTTCTGCCAGCAGAGTTTCGCGGCCGCTCACAAAAGTACCTGGAAGCCGTCTGTAAAGAGATGATCCCGCAAGCCGCCCGGCGGAAGCTCGCCCAATTCGTGGACGTGTTCTGTGACCGGGGCGCATTTTCGGAGGAAGAAACGGCCGCCATCTTTGGGGCTGCCTTTGAAAACAAAATGGGCGTGCGAGCTCACCTCGGCCAACTTTCGGCGCCGAGGGCGGGTTTCATCGACTCTATGCTGAGCTGCTGCCAGCCTGCGTCCCTCGATCACATGGACCACGTGAGTGACGACGACATCAACGCGCTCGCCAAAGCGGATACGGTGGTGACCCTGGTCCCGGGCGCAAATTATTTTCTGGGATTGAACCATTACCCGGAGGCGAGGAAATTTATCGATGCGGGGGTTCCCGTAGCGCTCGCGACCGATTACAATCCAGGTAGCTCTCCCACCGCCAGCATGCCATTTGTCATGTCTTTGGCGTGCACGCACATGAAAATGTCTCCCGCAGAAGCCGTGGCCGCGGCCACGATCAACGGCGCGTGTGCGCTTGGGCTGCAGGAGCGGAAGGGCTCGGTTGAGCCGGGAAAAGATGCGGACCTGGCGGTATTTGAAGTCGAGGACTATCGGGAGATCCCGTACTGGTTTGCGTCCAACCGGTGTGCCTTGACGGTTTTGAACGGCGCTCTCGTCGCCTCCGGCGGTTCCGGGGTCTTGGGGTGAACTGCCGCAGAGGCAACTCCGTATAGAGGAGAAGAACTCTTAATAAAATAATGGTGTGCCTGGTTGACCCCGGGCACGCCTTGTTGTGTGCAGTCCATGTCATTTCGTCGGAAATTTATTCTTAATATTTTTGGAGCTCACCAATCACGATGAAGCGAATTCTTGTCTGGTTTGGTTTTTTCGCGCTGCTCCCTTTTGCAGCAGCGCAGCGTTTGCCGGAGTTGGCAGTCCCGGAGAATTACAAGCTTTCCTTTGCGCCGGACTTCCAGAAAGATAACTTTGAGGGGGAAGAAACGATTTCCGTGCGCGTCCTGAAGACGACGTCGGAGATCGTACTGAACTCAGCGGAAATTGAATTTCAAGAAGCAACCATCTCGAGCGGCGAGACTACACAGCAAGCGAAAATCACGCTCGACCGGCAGAAAGAAACGGCCACGCTGGCTTTCTCGACGCCGGTCAACGCCGGGCCAGCCAAAATTCATATCAAGTACACCGGCATTTTGAATAACGAATTGCGCGGTCTCTACCTGGGAAAGGACAGAGACGGCCGCAAATATGCTGTGACGCAGTTTGAGGCGACCGACGCGCGACGCGCGTTTCCATCCTTTGACGAACCCGGCTACAAGGCCACATTCGATGTTTCTGTAGTCGCGGAAGACGGCATGGTGGCGATCTCGAATGGCAAGGTGTTGTCAGACACACCGGGGCCGGGCGAGGCGAAGCACACCGTGACATTCACGACCACGGCGAAGATGTCGTCCTACCTGGTTGCGCTGGCAGTCGGGCATTTCGAGTCGGTGGAAGGCGAGGCAGACGGGATTCCGATTCGCGTATGGGGGCCTCCCGGCACCAAGCAAAACGATGGCTACGCGCTCGAAGTCTCGGAATGGTGCATGAAGTATTTCAACCAATACTTCGGCATCCAGTATCCCTTCGAGAAACTCGACATGATCGGCTTGCCCGATTTCTCGGCGGGCGCGATGGAGAACACGGGTTTCATCACCTATCGGCAGGCCGAGCTCCAACTGGATGACCAGCACGCGTCGGTGGAACTTCGCAAGCGAGTGGCGCTTGTGATCGCGCATGAAATGGCGCACCAGTGGTTTGGTGATTTGGTCACCATGCGGTGGTGGGACGACATCTGGCTGAATGAGGGCTTTGCAAGCTGGATGGAGACCAAAGCCGTGGGCGCGTGGAAACCGGAATGGCATTTTGAGTTGGAGGACGTGGAAGACACGACGGCAAGCTTGAATTCGGATTCGCTGCGGAACACGCGTCCGATCCATCAGGCAGCGGAAACTCCGGCCGAAATACAGGAACTGTTCGACGGCATCGCCTACGACAAGGCAGCTTCTGTGCTGCGTATGCTGGAGGCTTATCTCGGGCCAGAACGTTTCCGTGCAGGAGTAAACCAGTATTTGACGGAGCATTCTTACGGGAACGCAACCGCCGACGACTTCTGGAGAACTTTGGCGAAGGTGTCGAAAGAGCCGGTTGACAAAATCATGCCCACCTTCGTGCAGCAACCTGGAGCGCCGATGGTCAGCGTACGAACGCAATGCTTAGGTGGCTCCACGACCGTTACGTTTTCGCAGCGACGATACTTCTCGGACCGGAGAATGTATGAAGAAGGCAGCAAGGAACTTTGGCAGGTGCCTGTCTGCGTGAAAGAAGGCGGGGAGGGCGAGGCTGGGCACGAGAAGTGCGTGCTTCTGACAAAGAAGGAAGAGAGTGTCACGCTGCCTGGATGTGGTTCCTGGGTGATGGCCAATGCAGGCGCACACGGATATTACCGGTCGGGATATTCCTCAGACGCGATTCGGGCCATGGGACGCAGCCTGGAGCATGAACTGACTCAGTCAGAACGCATCGTGCTGCTCGGCGACTCATGGGCCTCCGTGCGGGTGGGTGAACAGCAGATCGGCGACTACCTGGCGCTGGCAGAAGGAGTCCGGTCCGATCGGACACGCGCCGTGCTGTCGCAGGTAACGGCCAAGCTCGAGTACATCAGCAACTATCTTGTCAGCGACGCCGACAGACAGGAATACGAGCAGTGGGTGCGACGCCTGCTGGCTCCGGTGGCTGCAGACCTCGGATGGCAGCCAAAAGCCGGCGAGAGTGATGAGACGAAGAGCTTGCGCGCCCGCGTATTGCACACGCTGGGCTACGCTGGTCGCGATCCGGATGCGATCGCAAAGGCTCGTCAGTTAACCGAGAGGGCCTTGCAGGATTCAGCGTCGATCGATTCCACAGTCGCGTTTACAGCGTTCTCACTCGCGGCTGAGAATGGGGACGCGATTCTATACGACAAAGTAATGACGAAACTTCAGTCCCGGGGGAGCAGCCTGGAGAGCTATTACCTATACTTCCAGACATTGTCGAAGTTTCACGATCCGAAACTGCTGCGCCGCACGTTGGACTATGCCATTTCCCCCGCGGTGCGGAGCCAGGACACGCTGGGGATGATCGCTGCGGTTTTGAGGAATCCTGCCGGCGCAAAACTTGCATGGGATTTTGTGCGCATGCATTGGCCCGAGATCGAAAAGATAGGGGGTGGGTTCACAAGCGCGGAGGTGGTCGCGGCGACAGGGGTATTCTGCGATGCCGAGATGCACGAGCAGGTCCGGAGCTTTTTCGCTCAACACGACGTTCCAACCGCGGAACGAACCTTGAAGCTATCGCTCGAGAGCATTCACAATTGCACGGACTTGAAATCACAACAGACGCCGGAGTTATCGACGTGGCTGCAGCAGAAGGGCAGTGCGTCGGGCAAATAGGTTACGGGGCACATTCCGAAATACGCGGTGGTTGTGCCTGGTTCTAAAGCATACTGGGAGTGGCTGACAACCAGGCCCTTGCTGCGAGTTCAGCCGAGCAGAGTTGCCCACGGTGCAGTCAGCCGTGCGCACCGGATGCTGACTGCGAGCACATCACTGCACGGGTGGTGTAGACGCGTTGAGTGATTCGAAGCGGATTGCTATAATCAAGCCGTTCCGCACGCCACAGCGTACGCATCTGGTTGTCAGCGCCAGCAGACATCCCACCATCGTTACAGCGTGTCACGAACAACTCGATGCAGGAACCTGCTTGCGCGAGTGCTCCACGAAGTGGCCAGGTAGCTCAGGTGGTAGAGCGCAGCCCTGAAAAGGCTGGCGTCGGCGGTTCAACTCCGTCCCTGGCCACCATTCAAATCAACCAGCTAGGTCGAAACCACCGAAAAGCCTTCAGCCCAGTGTCAGCCCACGAGTCGAGGTATCCAACTCAATTCACCCTCGCGTCGCCCGATTGCAGGATCGCGTCGAGCATCTGGCCCTGTGCTGCGAGACGATCCTCGCTCACGCTGTGGGCGTAAAGCTGAAGAGTCGTCTTCACATCCGAATGCCGCAGCAAGGCCTGCACGGTTTTCGGGTCGGTCTTGGTGCGTACCAGGAACGAAGCGAGACTGTGCCTCAGGTTGTGGAACCCGAAGCGCCGCGAATCGCTTTTGGTCAGAACTCCCGCTGCAACCGCCGCCGGTCGAAGATGGTCTGCGACCAGCGTACTTGCTGAGCGCGGCTGCCTGCCCTTGCACCGGAAAGAGGCAAACACCCAGTCCGTAGGCTGAGCGTAGAGAGTTGTGTTTTTCCATGCCAGCATGAACCCGGCAAGCAATGGGTGCAGGGGTACCGATGCGCGCGAGGCCTTGCTTTTGGGTGCTCCAACCTGGCCACAGGTCCAAGTGCGACGAACCTGAATCTGGGACAGCTCGAAGCTCACATCCTGCCACTGTAGGCCCAAGCACTCCGAGATTCGGAGCCCGGTGGCTGAGGCCAGCAGGGTCAGCGTCCTTTCCGGTTCGTCCAACTCCATCAAGACATCGAACGCCTGTCGCGGGTTCAGAATCATCGCCTCATACTCGCTGGTCGTCTTACAACGGACAAACCGCATGGGGTTGGCCTCCGCCGTGCGCGGAATCAACCCGTAGCGTTGGCCGTGCTTGTAGACCAGACTCATGACTCGCCTTGTCTTGTCGAGAGTAGGATTCTCGAAGCCTTCCTCGACTTTGAGAGCCTTTAGCCATTGCTCGACCTGCAAGGGCTCGATGCCGAGCGCGTCCCGCTTCCCCCACTTGTCGAGGACGCGATTCTTCAGAATGCGCTCGTAACCCGCGATCGTCGTCTGCGACTTCGGTTCGACCGCTTCGGACTGGTCCCCAAGCTCGTGCACCCGGTAGTGCTGTGCTAGGTCACCAAACGTTACGCGGCCCTTGAAGTCGGTTTTATTGATTTGAAGGTGTAGATGCTGCCGTTGTACTTCTTCCCAAGCGGAGTGTTCCGTGGGGAAATCGCGCACAAGCCCGACCGGCAGCTTGTGCTCGACACGACGGCCATCAAACGGCCGCGTGATGAAGTAGCGCAACACCCAAGTATCCCCTTTGCTGCGGGATTCGACCCGCAGACTGCCACGTTGAAACCGCGCCATTTTACGTTTTCTCCTCTAACGGCGCGGGAGACTGCCGAGCAGAGTGTAGCGCACGGGAACCGAGCGCAGAAGCGAGTTCTGACAGCCGGAAACGCCACACCCGACGCGCCCCGTCCCCTAATGGATACGCGGGCAACGCTCCGCGACGGGCAAGTTCCAGCACGCGACGTGGGCGCAAGCCGAGAAATCGTCCGGCCTCGATGGCGTCCACGAAGGGTTCGAGGTTGATGCCGGGCATCGGCTTATCGGGATTTTCGGAGGCCTTCATGTCCTCTATCTTTTCGGCGGTATGGTTGCCCTCGATCGATCAGCGCTCGCATTGCCGGGCGCTGGCTTCCCCGGAGTTGCCTTGGCCTGCGAACGTTCGGCAACCTTGTTTACCACCTGCAACAACGAAATAAGATGATCGGTCACCGTGATCCACTGATAAGCCTTTTTCCCACCCTTCAGGGGAACCACCTTTACTTTCCCACTCTTCACCAACCGATTGAGCACGGTATGGAGGATGGCCAGTGGGCTTGTGTATTTTGAAAAGTCAAATCCCTTTGCTTCCATCCGGGTCTTGAGGTCGCTGGCGCTGAGCGGGAGCGCTGCCTCTTCAAGCGTGGTCCGCGCGAGCTCCGTGAGCCCGGTTGTTAGTTCAACCTTGGCAGCCGCCTCTTTTGCGGCTCGATCCCCAAGCTCTCGGCAAAGGCCCTCCAGGTGGCTGATGAGGGGCTGCAATTGGGCGATCTTCTGATCGATTTCCTGCCGCTGCCGAAGCAGTCCAGCAAGCTCCTGTTTCTTGGTGTGCAAATCGCGCCGATAGGAACGCAAGTTCATAGTCTCACGATAGTAACACATAATATGTATAATAGTGGAATGACATATGGTGCTAGCAAAGAAAACCAAAACTTAAAAATGAGCAAAACCCTAAAGCGGTTTCGGAGCGGCCAGTGAAACGAACGTTCGTACAGATGCTCCGTTGGTAGGTCCGGCAGGAGGAGGTTTTTGGGGAAGAACAGCAGAAAGCAAGCAGCACAAGGTCCCACGAAAGGTACCCAGACCCGGCACCTGATCGTGGACCGGGCTCTGAATATCGCGGCCCAAGAAGGACTCGGGGCACTCTCGATCGGACGCTTGGCCAAAGACCTGGACATGAGTAAGAGCGGCCTAGTTCTTCACTTTGGGTCCAAGGCCAATCTCGAGTTGGCCGTAGTGGAACGAGCTGACCTGTACTTCTTCGATTACATAATGGTTCCTATCGACGAAAAGGGATTGCAAGGAATCGAGCGCGTCTGGGCCCTTTGTGACTCCTGGCTCGAATTCGTGGAGCAACGCAGATTGCCGGGCGGGTATTTTTTCAGTGGAGCTTACTTTCAGTGCGCCGGGCGAAGCGGACCCATCCCAAGGCGGATCAGACAAGCAGTGCACGACTGGGTGGACGCGCTGGGGGAAGCGCTAAGGCAAGCTCGACGGCGTGACGAGGTTCGGGGTAGCGTCGATGTCGTTCAGGCCGCCGTCGAGCTCAGTTGCGTCCTGATTGGGGCGCAATGGTCTCAGCTCATGGCATACACGAACCACAAAACCGCCCGCTTGACCGTCCTGGCCCACCTCCGCGACCTAGCCAGCGAGGAAATCCCGGCCCGCGTATTTGAATCTGTAGAGGCTTGGCAGGCATACCTCGAAAGCAGGGCTGACTGACTGCGCCGAAAACTCGGCGGTACGCCTCTTTGAACCCTTTACTCACAAGGGGGTTCGTTTCAACCCTCTCTGCGCTTTAAGTACGTAATCCGCTCCTGGCCCCTTCTGGTGATCCGGTAGCCCAGACGGCCCCGTCGGGAATTGGGTGCCCTCTCCAACAATCCCTGTTGTTGAAGGCGTGCAAGATAGCTATAAAAGGAACGGCGATCCGGACTCGGCTGGAGTTTTTGCCGTACATGGTCGGGCATGGCGAAGCCCTTGGCTTCCGCAAAAATCGCAAGCACCGCTAATTTGGTCATCAGAAATTTTTACTAATTCACCATTGACCGTGCCATTTTGGGTCTGAGACATCTCAATTTGCCATAAAATACGCTAGTGTATGATAACTATGGAAATAAGAATAACTTGTTAACTTGTTTTGGGAAAACAGAATTTCCGCAATTTTGCTGTGGTGAAAACACAGAAAAAAATTAATCCGGGTCGTCAAAGTTCAATTACGGCAAAAACGGCAACAGAAAAATCGGGTGCTGCCGCCTTACCAAGTGAACCTGCAAAAACCGGACGTTTCACGGAGCCCCCCTTCGATGAGTGAAATGGGGATGTTTCGCCAACAATCGCGCCCCCCATTAAACCATCGCGATAGAATTGGCATTTGGATGCCAACCGTTGGCGGCGATGTACCTCCGATTTGTCACAACTCGGATCGATGGAGACTCCCACAAACCACAAGGCGTGCTTGTGGCGTCCTATGCATTGCTCGATTCAGGCGACCTTTCACGGGATGAGTGGAAGCGAGTAAGAGACATTCTCGACTGGTTCAACGTGCACTTGCCCCACCCACCGAAGAGCTTCACGGCTGGCCGGGCCATCTTCTGGTTCAAGTCCAGCGCCGAGGAAAGCATCAGGAAGGTTTGGGAATTAGTCCATGTGCTGAGACTGCACGAGCATTACGTGGAAGTCCATAAATGCCGACGGCTGGGGAACATCCTCTACGAAGACAAAGTCCAAGTTGCCGCATTTCCCTCTAAGCTGGATGGCAAGATAACTGTCTAGTGAAGTGACGCGCCCGCCGGAGTTTCTGTACGGCATGGGTAACTGACGAAAACAAGGCGATTTCACTCATCTGGCTAAACGCACACATACCCCTCGGTCCAGTGATCTTGGTTCAGCTGATACTCGTGGATTTCAAACCCTTCGGGGGTATCAACGAAACCGGGCTTTTGCCTCAGGCGTTCCTCCGCGGCGACTGCATCGGCATTGGTCGCGTAAACGCCAATCAGCTTTTCATCGTCGTTGTGAACGTGCCAGAGCAAGTGAACAGATGTCACGGTAGATTTCCTTCTCGGCTCAGAATAGCAGGTGGTTGCTTCGGGATTCTCAGTTGACGAAAACAGGCCATTTCACTCAAAACCCCAAGTCGTTAACGTGTCGGCCAGTCTGGTTCCTCAGAAATCACCCAAAGCAATGTCGTCGAGAACTCTAAGGCCAGCACTTCCTCGCCGAAGTCTGCTAGTGCCTTAGGTCGGTAACTTGATCGAAAAAAGTACTGGAGACCGGGACCACCATCTGTCATCCGTTCACCCGCACGTACGAGTTCTCCCGCCAAATAGAACCATCCGTTGTAAAGTACCCCCGACCCTACTGGACCTAGCTCAAAAACGTCGCCCTCTTTGTCTAGTGCTATGCCAAGTTGATCGAGAAGTCGCCGAAACGGCTCGGGATAGATAGAGTTCCGTTGTGCTACGAAGTTTCGGCAAAAACGGCAACCGCATCTTTCGGCTGAGCCAGTTTTCATTCCAGCATAGGCGGTTTTTGTCCTCTCGAGGTCGTATCGGATTATCTGATCACCCAACAGAATCTCTTCCATGCTAGTAGGAATTATCACTCAGAATGTGCAGGGACGCCGCCGACTGACGAAATCAGGCCATTACACTCAAGTGCCCAGCGCAACGCCATGATGAGTGTAATGGCGATTTATCGCCAGTTAGCCCCGTCCCCACTGTTTTCGAGGCTTACAATGTTGGATACGAGAGGTGAGGAATGAGACGACTACTTGCTCTCCCCGTCATGTTTCTTCTCGTGCTGGCGAACCCCGCGCAGCTGTTCGCAAAGGGTGAGACGGTGAAGATTGCAATCCGAGGTGCTGACCTCAAAGCGCCGATTCACGTTACTGACCGGAAGGTTCTTGCAAATATTCAAGTCTGGAGCGGCCCAGGGACGAGTTCTTCGGCATCAGCATTTGATCCCAAGCTACCCAGTTTCATCATCGACTGGTCTCAAGGTCCGACAGCCGAGCCGCCCAAAGAGCTGCCACATTATGAAGTATTGTTCTATGCGAACCTGCCCACCGAACGACTCGTTTATGTGGTCTCGTACGCCTTTGACGCTGCGACCGGCCACGGGTACGTGTACCTGCCCGGCAGGAACGACAAGAACTATCGCCTCAATGTGGGTACGATTTTGCGCGGGGTGGAGGGAAACTGGTTTCACTCGTGGTCTCAGTGGGACGGCGTTGCGAAACGGCTAATAGAGGCTGAGGGCCACTAAAAGCCGGTTAACGGTTGTTAACCGGGGATTTCACTCAACTGCTGGCGTAGTTGGTGAAATGGCGATGTTACGCCAACCATCATTGTTTGCTGGCCCCACACCAATCCGTCTAAACTCCTTAGCATGCGCTGTTCCCTCTTGTTGGTGCTGTCCTTTGGGGTTTTGGGTCGCTCGGCGACCATCGCGAGCGTGCTGGCGCAATCAACTGCTCCAACTGACTTGCAAACCACCGTGGTCATAACCAAGCTTGCAGAGCCGAGCTATCCACCGTTGGCACTACAAGCAAGGATTCAGGGTGAGGTACAGATCGCGGTCGGTGTTCGCAGAGATGGGACTCTTGAATCGGCAAGCGTAACAAGCGGTCACCCCGTCCTCGGACGGGCTGCATTGGAAAGCGCTCAAAAATCCGAGTACGAGTGTCGGAGTTGCACCGAAGCGGTAACGCCGTACTCTTTGGTATACACATTCAGGTTTGAAGATCCAACCCCTGGTCAGTCGCGAGCGCTGCCCGTAACGCAGGCAGGAAACCACATCACCGTGATCGACGAATCGCCGACGATTACGGTTACAAACTCTGACCCTCCCTCCACGTTTCGCAAGCGGTCCCCAAAATGCCTGTACTTGTGGAATTGTGGTCGGCGATAGGTGCGCTTAACCGGACAACTGTCGAAATCAGGCCTTCTCGCAACTTTGCGCTTTTTCTTCGCCAAAACCAGGGTCGGTGAGTGCTATAGCGATATTTCGCCAATCATCACCTTTGGCTCTCTATGGTTCCCCGGTGCGAGCCTTGGATTGCAACCGAGCACTTGTTTCCGTCCCAATCGACGGTAACGTCTGTCTCTTCGATTGTGGTGGGCAGTTTGCTTCGATCATAGATGTGAAGATGCTGAGTGATTCCAGCCCCTTCCGGTTCGTAGAGGTAGAGGTATCCCGTTTCGCCGTCATCCTCAAAGACGCCAAAGACTCCGTTCGGCCCTTCGGCCTCCACGATAAATCCCTGCTCCTCCGTTTGCTCTTGGTGGTCCATTACGTTTGTTGCTCCTCCGGCTACTGTTCGGGTTTTGAGCAATGGGGATGTTACGCTAATTGGCCCGTGTTCTCTTTGTACAGTGCTGGGCAAACGGGGGGACTATGGACTATTGGTGACGCTGGTTGGGTGCCCCGATGAACAGTCAAATTCCACTCGAACCTTTACAGGGTGCGACGAGCCATATGGTTTGGCTAAACTGATTGCCCTTTTCTTAATCTCTTCTGCTACTTCTCCCATTTTCTCAAGCTGAAGCCCTTTAGGAGACTCCGTCTTAAATGATTGCAATCGTCCCTGGGCATCCAACGTCAGCATCAGGACAACCCTGTGGGTGTTGGCCTCGCGCAGTTTCGCGGCAGCGGCATCACACAGGTTCGGAGTCGGATCGGTTTTGGAATCCTGTTGCCCGGCTTGCGCGAGCGCCAATGCCGCGCAAGTCGTCAAAAGCAGATACCAACCCGCTCTTCTCATGGTCAGCACTCTACGCTTAATCGGCGTGGTGTTCCACCGCCGAGTAGTTGACGAAATCAGGCCATTACACTCGAGTGCCCAGCGCCATGCCATGATGAGTGTAATGGCGATGTTACGCCAGTTGAAGGTTCCGTTCACTCGGCTTTCTTTGCGGGCGGTGGTGGTGGCGGCGGGATAAGGCTTGGAGGCATGGAGCCCCCGAATCGTAGCGTCTCGAACATCTTGAACGCCAGTGCCTCTTGTCCAACGCTGAGGTTTTTTCCCCAGAGACAAAGCGCGTCGTGGCCATCTAAATGGACCAGTACGCCCGTGATGCCGTTGCCCGATGTCCGAGGGCTGACTACCCTTGCAGTACGCCCGTCGATGAACTTTTTGGTGATGACGTAGGCTGGTTTCTTCGCGCGTCGGAGTTCGGTCGAGTATCTGCCAAAATCAAATGTAAGGGTCACTCCGTCCCCGACAAACTCTCCAACGTAGGAATCGACTCCCGTTAGCTGGTGAAACTCCCATCCTGATGGTGCCGAAATCGAGAAGGGGCCAGCATCAAGTTTGTGCCAACCCTCTACGTTGCTTATGTTGGATTGTGCGATTTGAGTTGATGCGTACACCGTCAGGAGTATGAATACGACTCCGAATCGAGCCGCCTTGCGGAATTGCCCGAGTGCCATGGTCGTATTATGGGCGAGGGGTGTTGATATTGACAGATTACTGTCGTAAACAGGCCATTACACTCACGATCCGGAGCTTTCCAAAAACGTCTCTGGGAACGCCGCTTCAACCGATTGATTCTGCAGCGGCGAAAACCGGAGGTTCTGCGCTTTCCGAAACCACTTGGTTCTGGAATGCTGGAGGTAAGTTTTCGAATAGCCCGTCAAACAGGCACTCGCCGTCTGTACCGTCAAAAACGCTGCGTTTCCTCAGTAAAAAAATCGACTTTCGATTTCTACCCGCGATGCGTCGGCATGGTTGATGCCGCCAACAGCTATATTATCTGACAAGATGTACGCGGATTTGCCATATATACATCCTGTGATTCAAGGTCCACTTGGAAGAGCAAGATCCCAATCACGGTGCGCGTAAACTGACAGTCGCGATCTCGTTGTATGACCTCGGCCAGCGTAAGCCCTCGTCTGAAGAGCTCGTGGAAATGGCCAAACGATTCAACTACGAGGCCGGCGCTGCATTTCTAGTGGGACTAAATGTGTGCCTGTCGGTCGCAATCGCTTCCGGAGACGAAAAGACCTTCGCCGACGTAAACGAAAAGCTAACTGCAAGCGTTTTGTCACCGGCACGATTACAGGAAATCTTAAGCGCGTTCGGGGACAAATTGTACCGAACAGCCATCGTTTTGAATCGGGCTCAAATCCTGGCCGGCATCAAATTGTTCGCACTTTACGCTCCGCGGGTAGGTGGCCACACCCTCGAAACAGAGGCGGATCGATATCAGGTAGGAGAACTCGCTCTTGCAATCAACTCATTTTACGGTCCCGACCTCGGTGAGCCGAATTGGCCAGCAGGTGACGTGTCGGTCCAGCTCACGGCGAGTGCGGAACTTAACAACCCCGAGCCAATCTTGAACGGTTTGGTGCGCACTAGGTGTCTCCTGGGGCCGGTCTTGGACGATTATTTACAGCGTCTGAAGGGACAGGTTCCCCCACCGCCGTTCGAGAGGATCTTCACACTTCTAAATGGACTTAACTTCAGAGATTTCTTAGACGTCACACTGTACCTATACATCGAGCACAGCCAAATGCTGGACCGGTTGATGACTACGAAGCAAATGGCATACCTCGATGTAAGACTTCCTAAGAGATATGTCTCAGGGGAGAAACTGAAGAGTTGGGCCGAATCCATGGCTACCAGTCTCGATGATTTGCCATCCTTGGTTCGCGGTTCCGAGGTGGATCTTGCGTTCTTCTTTGACATGACTATGTTTCGGCGTTTTCCACTCTGGCGATCGGGCAGTCACACGTATTTTTTAATCGACGCGATCTTCATAGCCGAAAGACTTTCCTCTTATGGATTCTATTGGACCGTAGTCAACGGACTCGTCGATGATAGCCTCCGATCTCAATTTCAATCTCTCTGGGGAGAACTAGTTCAGGAATACGTGCGCCAGCTACTGGCCGAATCATTTCTCGCCGAACCGGGCAGCTTTTTGCGTCGCCCCACCTACAATGACGACGGCTCTGAGGTCTTCGACTGTGCAGTACTCCTCGGCGATGGGCTGATTCCGATTGAAATTAAAGGTTCGGTCCTCCCAATCGCAGACAAATATGCCGCGAAGGCAGAACCTTTCTATCAAGGGGTCTCAGCGAAGTTCGGTAGTGGCCCTGGGGCGGCGGTCGAACAGCTGCTTAGAAACATTGAGCACATTCTTTCGCGTGAGCATCCGCGCGAATCGAGCCATATACCCTCGGGCCTCGTCCGTCGCGTACTGCCAATTGTGATCGTGCACGAACCGATTCTTAGGTTCGGGGCAATTGCTAGAACGTTGGCGACTGAATTCACTACGGGTCTGATGCGGCTTAAAATTCGCCCGCCTCTTGAAATCTATCCATTCCAACTTCTGACAGTCGAGGAACTCGAACGCCTGCAGCCGTACATTCAGGAACGAGATTTTGATCTCTTCGATTGTGTGCGCTCCAAGGCGAAGGAGGACCCGGACTATCAGCTGGGGCTATGGGAATTTATTACAACTCGATTTCTGCCAGCCAACGGCATTAAGCCGCGTGCGAATGAGAAAATGACTGGGCGGTTTAAATGGCTGACAAAAGCCCAGTCGTGGCGAGTCTATCGGGGAGATTATTACGACTACTCCCTCGCCTGGCGAGGAAATCCGAGCGATCGGGCAATCATTTGTGCTCAGCCGGTTGGTGGTGACAAACTGCTTTGGGACGAAGTCATCGCATTTAAAGAATATCCAACTGCGGCCGAAGCGTATAAAGCAATTCGGGCGATAGCCGACTCGGGATTTCCCAAACAGCCGATTTCCGCAGACTGGTTCGAATGTCAGGTGGTTAACGAATTTGGGGTCCCGATTGAGGAACCTACATAAGGGAAGAAACACCGCGATGAGAAGCGTGATGGCGGTCGTGGTGGCATCTACGTGCTTCGATATGGACCAAGGTCTGTGCCGGGCAGCGTCCGCTTTGTTTCATATTCCGAATCCCCAAGCTCTTGAGAACGGCTAAAAGGCTCGCAAAAGGACGCAATAGTCGGATATCAGGAAACTGAGCTCGATGTTCCAGAACCAAGTGGTTTTGGAACGCGCTCTGCAACCCGTGCTGCTGCTGAAGACTCAATCGCTTACAGCGGGAGGTTCAAGAGGATTTTGGAACATCGAAAGAGCCACGCGTCATTGTCGGTGATGCGATCAACGACCGCTTTATGCCCGGTGTCATTTCCACACCCGCGGGTTGAGCGCGGTTTCTCAGTTAGTGATTGTCCCTGTTTAAAACAAGTATGGGATGGCGTCCAAGCACCAGGCCCGGGATATAATCCGCACTACTCATGCCACTTTCTCCCGGTACAAAGCTCGGCCCTTATGAGATTGTCGCCCCCATTGGTGCTGGCGGAATGGGGGAGGTGTACCGGGGGCGGGATTCGCGCCTGAATCGGCAGGTCGCGGTCAAGGTTCTGCCCGCCTTGTTCTCGTCGGATCCGGACCGGCTTCGGCGTTTCCAGCAGGAAGCCACGGCAGCCGCAGCTCTGAATGACCCCGGCATCCTCGCCGTGTACGACGTGGGCGCACAGGATGGACTCCCTTACGTAGTGTCGGAGCTGCTCGAGGGGGAAACGCTGCGCGATCGGTTGCGTAACGGCGCGCTATCGCGCCGCAGGTCGGTCGAATACGGCATTCAAATCGCGCGTGCCCTGGCGGCAGCGCATGATAAGGGAATCGTTCACCGTGATTTGAAGCCGGAGAACATCTTCATCACGCGCGAAGGCCGCATCAAGATTCTTGACTTCGGTCTTGCGAAGCTGACGCGGCAGGAGGAAGCGGCGCCAGCCGCCGGGCAAACCAGCGCGCCAACCATGACGGTGGACACCATTCCGGGGGTGGTGCTGGGGACGGTTGGCTACATGTCGCCGGAGCAGGCGCGCGGGCTGGCGGCCGATGCACGCTCGGACATTTTCTCCCTGGGGGCCATGCTCTACGAGATGCTTTCTGGGCAGCGCGCGTTTAAGGGTCAGACACCGGCGGATACGATGAGTGCGATCCTGAAGGAAGACCCGCCGGATTTTGCGGAGGCTGGGCGCGAGATCTCGCCTGCAGTAGAGCGCATCGTACGCCACTGCTTGGAGAAGAATCCGGAAGAGCGCTTCCGGTCGGCGCACGATGTAGCCTTTGCCTTGGAAAATATCTCGCATACATCCCAAAGCAGCGCCGCGATCGCGACGGCTCCGAAACTCTGGCAGATTGGGGGGCTGAAACCGCTGCTGTTGATTCCGGGATTACTAGTGATGGCCGCAGCGACATTTCTTGCCTGGCGTGGAATGCGTCACGACTCCCTGCCAACTTTCCGGCGACTGACATTCGAGCGCGGAATGATCCTGTCTGCGCGGATTGCGCCGGATGGCCGAACGGTGATTTATGGAGCAAGTTGGGAGTCGAAGCCGGTGCGGCTTTTCTCGACACCTTATGACTCACCCCAGGCGCGGCCGTTGGAAATTGAGACGGCTTCCTTACTGGGAATCTCCCATTCGGGAGAGATGGCGCTCGCCACAGGTGGCAAGATCACGAGCCACCTGGTAATGCGTGACGCCATGTTGGCGCGAGCACCGCTCGCGGGCGGAGCGCCGCGGGAGATGCTGGAACAAGTAAGGGCTGCCGACTGGGGTCCGAATGGCACACCTGCAGTAATCCACTACGTGAGTGGTCGTAGCCGGCTGGAATACCCCATCGGGAGAGTGCTGTTCGAGACCAGCGGCTGGATCAGCCATATGCGAATTTCGCCGCCTGGTGATCAAATTGCTTTTATGCTGCACCCCAGCTGGCCGGATGACCGCGGATGGGTGGCCATGGTGGACCTGGCTGGCCATGAGAAGACCCTCACGCAAGAATGGGCGGGAGAGGAGGGGCTTGCTTGGTCTCCCAAGGGAGATGAGATTTGGTTCACGGCAACTTCTGCCGGCGAGAATCGTACGCTCTATGCTGTCACGCCCGCTGGAAGACTTCGAGGCCTGCTCCGAATCCCGGGTGGACTCACGCTGCACGACATCGCTTCTGACGGGCGGGTTCTGCTCACCTTCGACAATGAGCGGGTAGGGATGAGAGGCGCGCGAGAGGCTGCGGGCGAAAGCGATTTGAGTTGGCTTGGTTGGACGGTTCCCGAAGCAATTTCGCCAGATGGTAAGTGGGTGTTGTTCTCCGAGCAGGGAGAGCCTGCCGGTAGCGGTTACTTCGTCGCGTTGCGTAACTTTGATGGCTCTGCACCAATCCGCTTGGGAGAGGGCAACGCGTTCGGATTCTCGCCTGATGGAAAGTGGGTAGCGGCAACCCCTGCGGGGATAGCGACGCAGGTCACGTTACTGCCAACCGGGGCAGGGCAGCCGAAGAAAGTTGAGGTTTCAGGTCTGGAGGCCGTAAGAGGTGCAAGCTTTTTTCCGGATGGGAAGCGCCTGATTGTGACCGGCAACGAGCACGGACACGCGTTCCGCACGTACACTCTCAACATTTCTGATGGCAAGCCAACCCCGATCACGCCGGAAGGCGTGGTCTCGTATGTGTTGTCGCACGATGGCGAGAATGTTGCTGCTCAGGACGTCTCCGGGAATATCTCAATTTATTCGGTTGGGGGAAAACCCCCGCGCAGCGTGCCTGGCACCAATGGCATGCTGCCAGTGCAATGGAGCGTGGATGGGCATTCTGTGTTCACTACCGTGCTTGATGAGATCCCGGCTCGCATATTGCGTATTGACCTCGCAAGTGGCCGGCAAGAGCTGGTTCGAAGATTGCAGCCCGGGGATTCGGGGGGTGTTTACAGCCTATGGAACCTTCAACTCAGTCCTGATGGCAAGAGTTACGCCTACAGTTACCGGCAGACGCTCTCCGATTTGTACATTGCCGAAGGATTGCACTGATGAGGCGACCGCCTTGCCACTAACTGGTGACCGAAGCTCTCTTGCCGGTCCTGATGAATGAGCATGGGGCAGCCCAGACAGCTAAGCCCTTGCGTTTTCAGGAGAGTGCATCTTGCTGCACTCAGGTGCGCCAATACCCGATGAGATTAAGGGTCAGTTGCTCGCGACGCGGACCGGTCGAAGCAATCGTACCGAATTGCATTAGTGCAACCGGTACTTGCGTGTGCCAAAAGTGTCGTGCGGACAGATTCGCCTCGACAGACTTGGCCTTCAATTCAGCCCATGATCCCAGCCCATGATTGCTCCGGCTTGCACGTATCTGCAGGTACTTGGCAATCTCCCGCAGACCTATAAGTGGTTGTAGGTTCAGGTTAAACTAGGTCTGAAAAGGCTGGCGTCGGCGGTTCAACTCCGTCCCTGGCCACCATCTTAAATTATTCAAAATCAATCGGTTACCAATGAGCGTCAGCCCCATCTTCCGAATACCTCTGTAAAAATCACCCGTTGTCGACCAGGCAATCACAGCTCAATAAGGATTCAAAGCGTCCTAGACTCGCGACCCGCCAAGGTGAAACCAATCTCTACGGAGAAATCAATCCCTCGTTGATCGTCCGCCGAGGCGCCTACGAACGAAGGTCAACGGATTCGCTTCTTGGGTGCGAGGAAGCAGTCCAGACCTTTGTCCATGACGATAAGCAAGAGACATCTGATGACGAAACTCATCTAGAATCGGTTTTTCCAACCGTTCCTTCTGCTGGAGATCGTCAAGCCAACCCTCTATTTCGACCGGCAGGATTTCCAGGGCTTTCTGTTTGCCGAACCTCGGGATGAGGCGTCCTACGAAAATGGCTTATATTCTTCGACTGTCGTAGTTTCCTTAGCATACAGTTTTCCTGACGCAATCACTTCGGTTTCGAAGTAGTGTGCGCAGAGATCCGCGAAGGTCAGGTTGTGTGGGAGCGCCGGCTTGCTAACCTCCGGGTTTCTGCGATCGACTTCCGCCCAAGCCGCCGCTTGCGTAGGAAAATCACTTAGCAAGCCGATCACTTCGGTATTTTCAACCCGCTTACCGTCTGACGGCCTGGTCGCTTGGTACCGCAGAATCCACGTCTGTCCCGCTTTGCGAGTCTCTAGTCGCAACGATGCTCTCTGATGGTTCGACGTGACTTTCTCCTGTGTAATGCCAGAGAAAATGGCTGAGAAGATCGTAGCAGATTCAATCAGCGACTAATTTGGATCTGGTGCAGTTCATGCGGTCAGTGGGAGTGAAAAAAACGGATTCCTGCGCGCGCGACATGGTTTGTTTTCGGAAGATAGCTTCCTGCTCTGCCGCGGGAAGGATCGCGTTCAGTACTTTCTCCTGGGCCATCATTTTCGTGGCGTCGCTGCTGTGGCAATAGAACTGCAGCGTAGTGCGAACGTCGGCTTGCCGCAAGAGTTCCTGTACGGTCTTGGGGTCGATGTTCGTGTCGACAAGAAATGAGGCCAACGAATGGCGAAGGTTGTGAAAACCGAAGCGGACCTTTTCACCGGTTAGCAGCTCTGGGATCTCAGCCCTTACTGCAGCGGGGCGGAGATGGTCTTCCACTAGCATATTTGCCGAACGCGGCCGTGTACCTCGCAGCCGGTCACTGGGGAAAAGCCAATCGGCGGGTTTGGCGTACTGGGTTTCATTTTGCCATTCCCGTAAAACGGCTGCGAGAATGGGATGTAGGGGAACCGGGGCTCTGGAGGCGTTGCTCTTAGGTCTGCCGATCCCTCCGCGGGTCCATGCACGCCGAACGTAGATCTTTCGACCAGTGTAGTCGATGTCTTGCCAAATGAGCCCTACTGCTTCAGAAATGCGTAACCCCGTCACTGCGACCAGGAGGGTGAGCGTGCGTTCCAGCGGAGGCATCCATCGGAGGATTTCAAAAGTTTTCGTGGCGCTAATGGTGATTGCTCGGTAGTTGCTAATGGATGACTGACGCACAAAATTCAGCGGGTTAGCTTCCTGAGTTCGTGGAATGAGCCCGTGACGCTGTCCGTGTTTGTACACGAGGAACATCTGCCGGCGATATTTGTCCAGCGTGGGATTTTCGAGCCGTTCCTCATCCTGAAGAAAGTCAAGCCAATCCTCGATTTCGAGTGGCTGAATTCGTAATGCTTCCTTTTGGCCGAACCTCAAGAGTAGTCGTTTGGTCACGATTCGCACGTAGTCTTGAACGGTAGTGTGCGCCTTAATCTGCTGTTTCCGTCTAGGATTCAGGACCTCGTGCTGGAGGTAGTGTTTGCAGAGGTCACCGAAAGCTATTTTGCCCAGGAAACTTGGTCCGCTGACACCAATGCTCTGGCGTTCGATCTGAGCCCAAGCCGTCGACTCAGTAGGAAAATCATCCAACAGACCAACCACTTTCGTATGTTCTACGCGCTTCCCGTCTGACGGCCTCGTGACCGTGTACCGTAAAACCCATGTTTCTCCAGCCTTGCGAGTCTCTACTCTCAACCATCCTCGTCTGGCAGCCGACCGTCTGAAGCCGGAAGGTGGTTCTCCGTACGAATTCATACGAAAGATTCCGACCATCGGAATGACGTCAAGTTAGGGAAGCGGTGTTTAAATCGGAACTGGAGGCAGTCTTGTGGCCGATCCCTTAATTGTCTTGGGCTCGCAAATGTGGCTGCACCAGAGTCGCCGGCGAAATTGCACGTCACCCGCTCGGGTTTCATCACAAGCGAGCCGACTCTGGCATCGCCGCACTGGATCAAAAACGCTGGGCTTATAAATCGCGCTGCGTGGATACGCTCAAGCTCGATGCCGAAGAGAGCGGAGATTGCGAGACAACGCGGGGACTCAGTTTGTGCAGAAACTTTCATAATCCAGCCATCGTTCATTTGAACCTAATTAAGCAAATCTCGATAGCAGAACAATGCAAATCTCGGGCTGGATGTGCGATGTATATGCTGTAGACGTATAAACGTCAAGAGAAAATGATGCAGGGGTGCGGGACCCCTGCAAAATCTTAGGTCAGACTGTTCGCGGGATCAGAGTTGCGCGCAAGCTTTCTCAGGAAGGTCTCGCCGAGAAAGCAGATCTTCATAGGACGTACGTCGGTCAAGTTGAGAGGGGAGAAACCAACATTAGCTTGAGAAATCTCGTTCGACTTGCGCACGCTCTGGGAGTGCGGCCAAAGGTTCTTCTTGAAGGGTTAGAGCAGTGACTCAGTACCTCTGCAGGCGCGGCAGCCAACCTGCTCCTATTCAGATGCGGAAACCCGCACCCGCGGAAGGATATCGAGCCCTGAGAGAAGTTTTTGATTGCATCCACCTGCCACGTGCTGGCGAGACTATCGTGCCTATCAACTGCGAAACCTTCTCGCTGCTCTTTTTAGTACTGGCGTGCGGCTTCCTTCGATACTTCGCCAATCTTTACTTCGGTCGCGTGTAGCATGTCACCCACGACCTTGGCATGGATCACTACGCGTTCGCGGGGCTTCAAGTCCCCAAGCTTTGACGTCGATTCGTTCTTTACGAACTTTGTCTCTGGCATAACCATCACGGTTTTCACGGCGCCGTCGGTTGTCTCTTTACACCGATCTCGTCACGCCGCAATTCTTGTTCCCGTGTTTCATTGCTCGCCACTCCTCAATAATGGAATCGATAGCGGATCTCGACATAAACCTCCCTTGGGTTGTTCCAGTGGAAGCCACCGAAGGTCTGGCTGTTGTCAAGGTCGACTCGGCGGTTGGCCACGTTCAGAGCATTCAGCGACGCGGAAAACCGCTCGCCGAAGTCCTTACCCAGAGACACATCGAAAGTAGTGTGTCCCGGCAAGTTGTTTCCGGGATACGGTTGGCCCGGGAAAGCGTTGCTGAAGCCGGAGCCGTAGTAGACGTTGCTGGAAGCGAATGATCGCCACGGAAGCGTAACGTCCCCACCGATGTTGAGAGTATTTCGTTGGTCGTGATCGAGCGGGAAGAGGTCACTCGGGGGCGAAAAATCCGTTAAGCCGCCGGTGATCGGCAGTTTGCCTTCCGCGATTTGATTGGAGTATGCAAGGTGAACTTGTCCACGGTGGGCGATCCGGGGAGAGCGGAGGGTCAGTTCCCAGCCGCGGATTTTGGCTCCCTCAATAGTAATAGGCAAACACAGTCCGGAACCGATACAGCTGTGGTCAAAGAAATTGCGGGCGTTGGTTTGGAAGTTGGCGACGTCTACAACCCAGCCGCGGTAGGGAATTGTGACTCCAAACTGATCCTCTTCGTCGCGCTCGCCCTGGAGCGGGAGGAAACCACAACTGTTCGTGTTACAAAATCGCACTAAAGGACCTCCAACCGTAAGCAGAGGAGGTGCCTGGTAATAGTGGCCGTAGAAAGCCCGGAAGATCCAGTTTAGGCGGGGGACATTCAACGCTGCGCCGAACCGTGGACTGATGGCGTTCTCAGTGATTCCGCCGCTGAAATGCGTCGGGCGCATGCCGGCGGAGAGCGTTAGCCAGGACAGCGGCTTAAATTTGTCGTCGATGAAGAAGGCTTCCAATCCGCCCGAAGCGGGATCGCTCTCGGTAAACGGGAGATTGCTGCCATCATTGAAGACGGCTGCGAAGAGCTGGTCGTCGTGCTGGTGAAAGCCATAGAAGCCTGCTTGAAGGTTGTTCCTAGCGAAGTTGGCGCCGAAACTGACCTGTCCACCTGCGTAAGTGGAAGTGTGATGATCGGTGGTCGCTACGGGGTTGTCGGCGGGCGAGCTGTCATAGTTGGCCCCGTTACGGTGGTAGAAAGGCGAGACCGTCACGAGCGCCTTGGAACTGAAGGTGTGAACCCAGGAGAAATTTACCAGGGCATCGGATTCGTGGTTGCCATCGCGAAGGCCGATGCTCGGATACTGCGGAGTGAAGTCGTTTCCGGGTATCGATCCGTTCTCCAGGTCGTTGGGAAAAGGATCGTATGGGATCTGGTAGTAATCTTTGCGCAGAGACGTCACGAGGCGCAATTGATTGGAGGGATCGGCGTTGAAGATGAACGATCCGAAACCACCGTATCCATTGGATGCATCGTGGACCACTTGCGGAACGGGTGTTTGTAGACCGAGATCACTTCGATTGCCATTGATGCTGGCGTAATAGGCAAAACGCTCCGTATGACTGCCGAAACTGAACTGGTCGTTCGTCTGATGGAAGTTGCCGGCGCTGAGAACGAGCTCGGCTTGATTGTTCCGTTCAAAGCCGGACCGCGGGACGATGTTGAAGACACCATACGTCCGGTCGCCGAATTCCGCGCCGTAGCTACCCCGGTTGACCTCCATGTAGTCGATGTCTTTGGGATCAAACTGTGGCCCGAGGTTCGATGCGATGTTCGTATTGGGCACTGGGACGCCGTCCACGAGCCAGCTTGTCTGATGGCCTCCGCGGATGTGCAACTGGTCATGAGTGACGTAGGCCCCCGGTACGAAGTTCGTAATCATTGCCATGCTATTGCTGCGGGATGCGCCAGGTGTTCGCTCGATCTCTTGGCGATTCACTAGAGTGATGGGGGTTGGGGAATCACTCGGCACAACCCCGGGTACGCCTGAAACGTTCAGTGTCTCTTTCGCACCAGCCACATTCAGCTGAAAGTGGATCACCGGTTCCGTACCCGAATTGACGACTAGGTTTTGCACTGCGTGGGAAAATCCGGGGCTCGCCACGCTAATCGAATAGTCGCCCAGAGGCACGGCATTGAACGCAAACTCGCCGTGGGTATCTGTGGTCGCGCTTTTTGCCCAGTCGGACGATTGGGACTTCAGCATGACCATGGCACCTTGAATCGGACGGTGCTGAGGATCATGAATGATCCCTCCAACCGATCCGAAGATAGTGGCGAGAGCCATGGAACTGATAAGGGTTACAGCACCACACAAAAGGACAATCCTGCGTGTCATACGCTCTCCTGCTCAGGCACTCCCGAGACGTTACGTGTGCTTCAGCCAAGACCATCACGGCAGTGGGAATAAGAACCGTAGGCTCTCGCCAGCAAGCTGTGTCGACGGGCATGCGCTGAGAATCGGTTTCAACTCATGGTCACGGATTCGTGCCAACTTCCCAAAGACCTATGGGAAGGGATTCCGTGGATGCATCATAAGGAGTTGACTAGAGCGAGAAGGAGGGAGGTCCGCGTTGGCAATTATCTTGGCCGCGGCGCGCTGTGTGGACTAGAAAGTCGACTTCGGCGGGACGATTGGCCACAGGCTGACGCAGGGACGAAAGCACTCCGAGCTGAATATGCGCAGGACTCGTTGGCCAGGAGGCTTGGAAACGAAACGGGCAGGCATCGGAATGGCTGCTAAAAGCAGGGATGTTCCCGCTTTGACTCGACATCCCCGGCATGCCAGAAATGGCTGACATGCAGTGGTGTTTACCATTCCGGCGACAGCAGTCCAGCGTCTTTGACGCCACTGAGGCCAAAGCGATCGGAGCCAAGACGCCCCAACCGATCAGCGCCAACGCGAAACTGGCGAAAAAGCGCCGCATACTGGACGGGTACGCTAGCACATCACAACCCCGTGTGACAATGGGACCTTTAGGCGACCTGCTCGCTTCGGACACAAGCCAGCTGATTCGTTCCTAACTTGCCATGAAGTCCATATGGCATAGAGAACTCAGGCAATATTCGGATCGGCGATGATCTTTGCCCGGAACGAAATCTGCCAGTTGGGAGGTATATCTCTTGCAGTTCTGTATTAACTATGATTAACTGTGAGGCACCATCTGTAGTTAACAAAACCTGGGAATCGCAAATATGGGCTTAGTAGTTCGCTGGGGCATCGTTCTAATCGGAGCCCTTGCCCTGTTTTCGGAACAGGCCTTGGCGCAAGGAGAGACCACCAGTGCGATCGTGGGACAAGTTTCGGACTCAGCCAACGCAGCGTTGCCGGGCGCGAATGTCATCGTCACAAATCGCGAGACTGGCGCAATGCGGAGAGCCAAAACTGACGCCGCGGGTCGATTCGACTTTCCGCAGCTGAAGCCCGGCGGTTACTCGGGTCCGAGTCGAAGCGGAAGGCTTCGAGCCGAAACAAAACGAGAGTGTGTTCTCCGGCCTGGGTCAGAAGCAAACCGTCGATTTCCGGCTAAAGATTGCTCAAGCGAGAGAGACCGTCGAGGTGAGTTCAGAGCCTCCGCTAATCAACCCGGAAGATGCCAACACCTCCACCAACCTGAATGCGCCAGCCTTGGAGAATTTGCCCAATCCCGGCGGGGATTTGACCTATCCTCTCCAATTTGCCCCTGGCGCCCTCATCAATACTGCGGGCAGTGGCAACGATTTCGTAGGCGGCACGAACGGGTACGGCAACGTGGAATTCAACGGTTTGCCTGCTCTTTCTAACGGTTACATCGTTGACGGACTGGAAACGAACGATCCGCTCACCAATCTGAACAGCGGCTTGTCGACCAACCTCGTGCTGGGGCTGAATTCGATTTCCGAAGTGACCGTCAACACCCTTTCTTATTCCGTGGACCAGGGCCGCTATGGGGCGTCCCAGGTCAACTACGTTACCAAGTCCGGCACCAACCAGTTTCACGGCAATCTTTACGAACTCTGGAATGGCGGTGTCGTCAACGCCGCGGACTATTTCACGAATGCGACGCCGGGCAATCATAAGCCGGGCGCAACGGTGAACCATTTCGGAGGCAGCCTGGGCGGTCCGATTCTCCACGACAAACTGTTTTTCTTCTTCGATAGTGAGTGGGTTCGGATCGCGCTGCCAATTGTTAGCGCGACCACGGTTCCCAGTTCTGGATTCCAACAATACGTCTTGCACCAACTTCCACTCGGCGGAACGGATTCAGTCACCGGATCGAGCTACCCTGCGGCTCCGCAATCGGTCCCCTTCTATCAAAAGATGTTCTCGCTCTACCGAAACACAAGCGGCACTCCTTTGCGGGTGCTGGGTTGTCCGTTCGACGTTGGCGGAAGTTCGCCCGCCATTGCCAATGATGGAAACGGATGTGCGAATCGGCAAAGCATTTCCCATTCCAGCGACGACCACGAACAAGTCCAGACCGCTCGCATCGATTACAACGTCAACGAGAAGAACACTGCATGGTTTCGTTTTCAGGTCGACAACGGCGTACAAGCTGCCTACACCGATCCGATCAATCCTCTGTTCAACTCGGTGTCCCCTCAGCCTCTTTATTCTTTCGCGGCAGGATACACACACGTCTTTTCTCAGCATCTGGTGAACTACTTCAACCCAGCGTTTTCCTGGTACGAAAGCCTGTTCGGGCCGCCGGACTTTCAGAAAACGCTCTCGGCATTCCCCATCGTATTGCAGGGCAGCGGCGCCAATGCACCCTTCACGACCGTTGGAGGACTGGACAATACCTGGGTTCAGGGAAGGCGCGCCGCTCGATTCTTCATCAATGACAACCTGGCCTGGAGTCACGGCGCGTACGAACTGCGTTTCGGCACCAATACGCGAATCTTCCGGCTCAATGACTACGACTTCGGCGAGGGCACGGTTCCGACCGTCACCTACGCCACGCTGCCACAATTCATTTACGGAGTCGCATCGACGGCGACGAAGACCTTCCCCACGTCCGCCAACGAGCCTTTCAACTTCCTCAATCTCGATCTCTACGCGCAGGACACCTGGAAGGTAACTCAGAAGCTGACGTGGACCTTCGGCGTACGTGACACGTTCAACTCCAATCCGCTGAACCCGCATCAGCAAATCGCCCGTCTTCGCGGCTCTTTCGCGTCGATCCCGCACGATGTGAATCAGCCGTTGAACGCGGGGATTCAGACAGGCCTTCGCAATGTTTTCTCGTCCACTCCACTGGCGATTCTGCAACCGCGAATGGCTATTGCGTGGCAACTCGAACCCAAGACGGTGCTGCGCTCCGGCTTTGGCATCTTCAGCGACATTCTGCCAGGCAGCGTTGCCGATTTGGTAGGCGTCAATCCACCCTACGTGCAGACTTTCCAAGGAGGTCTGTTGGGGACGGTCGGCGGCATGGCCATCCCGCCCGGTGTGCCCAAGAGCGCAGTAGATGCCACCGTGGCCGCCAATCAAAGATTTGCTGCGGAATTCCCGACGGGCCAGCTTTCCTGTGCCTCGGCGACGGCAAACGCCAGAACTTGTCTTCCTCCGGTTGCAATCACGGCCGTTCCCGACGGCAAGCTCCACGCGCCGTACTTTATGGAATGGAGCCTGGGGGTTGAGCATCAATTCGGCACGACAGCGAGTGTGCAGGCGCAATACGTCGGAACACGTGCCGTGAACCAACCCTACCTAACACAAGTGAATGGCTATCAGTCGGTGTGTCGGGGCTGTTTCGCGCCGTTCCCTTATCTGCAGCCGACCGATGCTAGGTTCGGCGCAGTGACTCAACTCTCCACCGGCGAGAACAGTCACTACAACGGTCTTCAACTCACGGCCTTGAAGCGTCTCGGCCACGGTCTGCAAGGCCAGGTCAATTACACCTGGAGCCGTTGTCTGGACACGGTCTCGAATGGAGGATTCCTGCAATTCTCCGCCGGGGGGATTCTTTCTCCCCTGCCGGGAGAATTGGCTCGCGACTATGGGCCTTGCGATTATGACATTCGAAACAATCTCAACGTGCAGTATGTGTATCAACTGCCCGCGAAGGTGCGAAACCGCCAGTTGGGATACGCCCTGAATGGCTGGCAGATCTCAGGCACGGTTTTCTGGCACAGCGGAATTCCGTTTTCGGTTCTGAGCACGCCTTACTCGGCCAATGGAAATGGCATCGTGCAGGGCAGTGGTCCGCAGTTTGCGAGCGTCGTTCCCCATGTACCTCTTTATCAGCACCATGCGATTCAGGGAGTGACCCAACCGGGCACGCGTCAATGGCTCAATCCCGATGCATTTGTGTCCGCAGTCGATCCGAGCACCGGAGAGTGTAATGGCGGCGACAGTCCGCAGAACTGCCAGTTCGGCAATCTCGGTCGCAACGCCTTACGTGGCCCCGATTTCTTCTGGAACGACTTCTATCTGACAAAATGGTTCCCAATGACCGAGCACGTCAGGCTGCGGCTCGAATCCCAGTTCTTTAATTTCTTCAACCATCCAAACTTCGGGCTTCCAAGTATGGTTCTCTCGGGTATCCCCCGAAACCGTTCGACGCAAACCGGATTTGGCGCGCTGACCTACGCGACTTCTCCCCCGACGGGCCTGCTGGGAGTCGGGTTGGGCGGGGACAGCAGCCCCCGCATGATCGCATTTCAGTTACGCTTGGAGTTTTGAGGCTGGAAATATGGATTCTCTCGGCAAAATCAACTCCCAAGTGTGCTGACCGCGATGACCAGCACATTAAGATTATCTGGCCGATGCTTAGGCGAAAATCGGCGCTTGGTCACAGATCGGACTGAGATTATTGCACTCGATTGCTCTTCCCACAGCTCTTTCGCAGGACGTCACGATGCAGCACGATCATCCTCAGCCCTTGCGAAGACGATTGTCGCTACTAGGGTGGCTTGAGTCGTGACATCTTGGGGTAGGACCGCTGCGAGCGGACGGGACTACGGATCTCTTCAGTTGTGGGCGAGCCAAAAATCATCCTCGATGCAGTCGTTCCCCAGATCCTCATTCGAGCGGACCAAATCCAGGAACTGGTCTTCTTCAGTAGGGGACGCAAAGGAGAAAGCAGTTCGTAGGCGCTAGCCTCAGGATCACCGAGGAGCGCCAGCGAGTGTGTGTTGGTCAGATGTGCGTAGCCACACAGGTAGCCGATGATGTCCGCGGCAAAAAGCCGAGCCTCTGGGTCATCAGTAGGCAAGAATTCGACCGTGCAGATCCAATCCGCCTCATCTTGCCAGTATGGCTAAAAAACATCCTTCCGATTCGTTCTTATGCATTGACCAGGCTGTGATTGAAAACGCAATATTACGACAGCAAGTTGGACCGAGCCCACGATACCATCGCGATGTCCGATCTTTTGGTAAGGGAGGCATATGAAAAATCTCGTGAACCGTTCGCTGGGAAGAATGGCGGTCCGAGAGCGCAGCTCCATCACACAGCGTTGGCGTCTCAGTACTCTAGTTTTCATCGCCTCGTCCGTTTTGCTAGGGTGGAATACCACGCTTTCTCAGGCGCAGGCGCAAGGACAAATGAGTTCAATGGCGACAGGGTTAGGCAAGGAGTTCGTGTCCCAAACCGCGACCGTGAATGGCATCACTCTTCACTATATTCGTGGTGGAAAAGGACCTGTGGTCATTCTGATTCACGGGTTCCCTCAAGATTGGTTTGAATACCACGCAATCATGCCACGTTTAGCAAAACAGTTCACGGTCCTGGCGGTCGATCTGCGAGGCGTGGGCGGTTCGACCGGGACGTCGACTGGCTATGATGCAGCCAATATGGCCGAGGATCTGCATCAGCTTGCGACAGCTCTTAAATTGGAACGTGTCTACATCGTCGGACATGACATCGGGGGAATGGTGGCCTATGCGTTCGTACGCCGTTATCCGCAAGCCACCCGCGGGGCGATGATCCTCGATGTGCCGCTTCCCGGAATCGAGGGCTGGGACGAGATTCAAGGTCATCCCGCCATGTGGCACGTCCGATTTATGCAGGTTCCAGGTCTTGCAGAGAAACTGGTAGCGGGCCGGCAGGCCGACTACTTCGGCTATTTCTTCCATTTCGGAAAATTCACCCCCAGTGACATAGCACACTATGTCCAGGCATATGCTGCCCCTGAGCAACTTCATGCCGTGTTTGAAATGTACCGTGCGTTTCCTGCCAATGCGCAATTCAATGCGGAACAACGCGAACGAAATGACGTGCCGTTATTTTTGGCTGCCGGAGACGGCTCACCATTTGCAACGTTAATTCCTAAGATGGCAGATGGTCTTCACGTAAATGGACACACACACGTCGAGACCGGGTCGATCCGCGGCAGCGTCCACTACGTCATCGAAGATCAGCCCGAGGCGGTGAGCGATCTTATTGAGCGATACGCATCTCTGCATTCGCAATGAGAAGGTGGCAGTTGATTGCGAGTAATAAGGATAAGGATAAAGAAGCAACAATCGGAGCAACTGCACGGTCTTGAGCATGTTCACCTGGATTGACAGGTTCAAGTCTGTGGCTGGGAGCATCTCCGTGGTTTGTTATCCCTATCCTCGAATCTTGATCTTGTCCACAATCTTTCGGTCACCCGCGTACGATTGAGCGATGCGGTGTGCTAGGTTGTGTTGCCTTTCCGTATCCACCGACCCAGTGAGCATTAGCGACTTATCGGTCGCCTTGACTTCGACATTCGTGTTCGCTAACGCGGGTTCGGCAATCAACTTTTCCTGAATCTGCCGTTGAACTTGAGCAGTGGACAAGCTATCTGAAGGTGGTGGTGCTTTCGTGTCAGGCGGCATCTGCTGCCTAGGTGCCTTGCCCTGCGGGAATGTCGGAGGCGTTGTGTAGGGTGGGCCGATCGGCGGCTGCTGCTGCGCGAAAGCTGACGTCACAAACACCAAAACCAAACCCCAAAGCATGCGTTTCATACGCACCTCCTGAAGTGGCTCAAAGTTGTTAGATGCAAGAGGCAGGGCGAGCTGTCGCCTGCCCTCAATTGCAATCTGGGTTTGACAATACATCGACTACTGTAGTTGTGATTCCTCCCGAGGCATGTGCAATTGATTCAGAGACGGTAGTTGCTTGGCCGCTTCGTCCTCCTGATCCGATAGCGCAAACTCTGGGCGGCGGCCTTTAATCTTGAGCGATCACCGAGCTCGTTGATAGTCTCGCGTGCACGCGCTCATACTGATCTGCCGATGAGCGTTCCAGCTGTCTTCTTCACAACCTGCCAAATCGAGGAGCTCAAGTCGAACTGTGCGACTGTTTTCTGAGCTATCACGCGATGAGCGGCTCTTGACGTTTTTCTAATGGAGGGCGGAAGCGGAGTTCCGCCCTCTCTTCAAGCACGTTGCGAAGAATCACGTGCGGCATGTTTACAGTTTTGACTTCGCCAGAATCGAGCGACCAAGACAGTTGCGCCACGGCTGTGATGCTAAATAAGCAGTCGGTATTTGCTCTCTTTGCAAAGCTCTGAAATATCAGACTTCTTGGTTTCCAGTCAGGTGTCAGGAGTGGGCATTTTCATATTCTGGCGTAGAACCTGGCTGGGAGAAAATATGCCTTGCAATTGTGCGTGAAGGCTGGCAACTTTACGTTAATCCCCCTTTATATACTGAGTGGGTTGAAGCCGTACGCTCAATATCACTGAAACGCCAATGCTGGCCTGATGGGCAAAGGCAATTCATCTCAACGCCAGCAGCGGATTGGCTACGTTCATCCGTAAAGCGCTCACATATGCCACGACAACAGGCCCCGCGACTCTCGAAAACGTCTTTCCCGAGCTTTTGGGTCGCCGCAATGGCCGGAATCGCAGTCTTGCTCGTCGCCGTCGGATTCCTGCAGTACCGCTGGAATGCTCAAATTAGGCAGGCTACGGAAGTTCGGATGGGTGCCGACTTGGAATCCGTCATGATGAACTGGCACTTGGATCTTTACGGAGAATTCTCTGCCATCTGCGTGGCTTTGCAAGTCGGCCCTGACTCGGGGGCACGGGATACCTGGGACGATTATCTTCAGCGCTATGAGGACTGGGATCGTGCGACCACGAACTCTGAATCAGTAGAGAACATTTTCACGAACCGGGACCTGGTGAAAAATATCTATATCTGGGAGACGAGTAGGTCGACGAATCCGCAACTACTGCGGTTGAATCCAGAAGCGAAGCGAATCGATAAGGCCGCCACTTCCGAGGATCTCGCTGCTCTTCTTTCCCACCTTCACAGTCATTCATCCACTCTTAGAACCGCACTACGCGCTTGGGAGTCAGACAATTCTTCTGGAGAAGCGCACAGTGAAAGCCAAGAGCCGTTCTCACCTGGTCAGAGATTAAGAAGTAATGCAATCACAGGTTGGCAGTTCGATGAAAACATTCCAGCCATCGTGCATCCGATCGTGCATCATCCGAAAGGCAACACAGTTCATGACAACCAGGTCACCGGCTCTAGTTCTGTGGATTGGATTGTGATCGTTCTCGACAGCAACACGATTCGTAACAGAATCTTTCCGGAACTCACGCAGAGATACTTCGGGTCAGGCCAGGGACTTGAATACCGGCTCGCCGTAGTGGCTGCCGGAAGGACGTCGCGGCTGTTGTACTCATCCGACCCTGAGTTTGGAATTCGCGAGGTGAGTGGCTCGGATTCAGCAATGAACATTTTTGGGCCTCCTCCCGAGAGCACCGAAGGCAGTTTCTGGCAGACGGTCAAGAACAGAGAATCGGTTCGGGGCGAGCAATGGCATAGCTTTTCAGGTCCAATTTGGTTTCCTCTGATAGAAAAAACATCGCAAAGCGGACCTTGGATGCTGTTTGTGCAGCACCGCACCGGTCCCCTGCAAGCCGTCATCACCAAAGTGTGGCGCGGAAATATGATCATCGGAGGAATGGTGCTACTGTTGCTCGCGACTAGCATGATTCTTGTGGTGATCGCCAGCCAGCGGGCCCAGAGCTTGGCGAATCTGCAAATGGATTTCGTGGCGTCCATTTCTCACGAACTGCGCACGCCGCTAGCCGCCATTCTTTCCGCAGGGCAGAACATTACCGACGGCTTTGCACCGAGTCTTCCGATCTACGGCGCGATTGTGACAACTCAGGCGCGCCAGTTGATCGATCTCGTGGACCAGATTCTCATGTTTGGTTCCATGAAGGGCGGCAAGAAGAACTATTCGTTCCAATTGCTTCAAGTCGCTGATCTGATCGAAGACGTTCGCAAGAATTTTCTCGCAATGTATGGACAAGCCGGTTTCAGTCTGGACATTCAAGTAGCGGAGACACTCCCATCTTTGTGGGCGGATCGGCAGGCTCTCGCCCGTTGTCTGCAGAATCTGATGGCGAATGCGGCAAAATACAGCGGGAAAAGTCGATGGATTGGGATATCAGCTGATATTTACGACTCCTCAAAATCACGCCGCGAAATCCGCATCAGCGTCACAGACCATGGAGTGGGCATTAGTTCGGTCGAGCTGTCGCAGATTTTCGAGCCGTTCTATCGAAGTCCCCGAGTGTTGGCAGCGCAGATTCATGGCACTGGGCTCGGTCTGGCGGTCGCGAAGCACATCGTAGAAGCGATGGGCGGCAGAGTTTCCGTTGTCAGCCAATTAGATGCGGGTAGCGTCTTCACCTTGCACTTGCCGGTTCCTGACGACATGCACCCAACAGATACTGCGGAAATTCTAGAGGCGGCGACGTCGAAATGAACGAGAACATTTTATTGGTCGAGGATGAAGACGCTCTGCGCATCACCCTGAGCGACCGACTACGCGGAGAAGGTTATGTGGTTGACAGCGCCAAGGATGGCGAGGAGGGTCTGGAAAAAGTCACCAGCTCGCCCTTCGACTTGCTGATACTCGATGTAATGCTCCCTCATCGAAGCGGTTTCGATATCTGTCGGGACATCCGTCAAGCGGGCCTGGCGACCCCGATTCTGTTCCTTACTGCACGCAACGAGCTAGTCGATAAGGTTGTCGGTTTTAAACTTGGCGGCGATGATTATGTCACGAAGCCGTTCGAGGCGGCGGAGCTTATGGTTCGCATCGAGGCGCTACTTCGCCGCGCACCGGTGCAGGCGGGACGCGGAGTCCATCAGATTGGCTCTCTCCGCGTGGATGTGGCCCGCAAGCAGGTCACGCTTGGGGGCACCCCAGTCTATTTAACGGCACGGGAGTTTCACCTTCTACGCTATCTTCTCGAACGCCCGGCGCGAACTGTCTCCAGAGCAGAACTGCTGCGGGAAGTGTGGGGTTACGATTCCAGTGCCTACACAAAAACTGTCGACGTGCACGTCTTCAGTCTCCGGAAAAAACTCGAACATGATCCTAGCCGACCCGAATTTATTACTACGGTTAAGGGAGTCGGTTACAGATTTGAGGGGTCGCGCGATCTATGAGCAAATGCCTCATCGGAAAATGCTGCGCGCTCGACTTTTTAAGACGTGCTCTGAGTAAATATGAATCATGAGTGCGCTGGCCTAAGCAGACCTATGCTTCTAAGCAGCAAAGATACCAAGTGAGCTTGATGCCGCACGCCAGTCTTCTTGAACATATTATCGAGATGGGTGCGAGCCGTGGAATAACAAATACCAAGCTCATGACTGCAATCTTTCAAGCTTTTTCCTGTCATGAGGAGATTGGCCATTTCGGTCTCGGCGACGGTAAATCGATAGAGTTCAAATAAATCCTGGTGGCTAGCCCCGGTGTGGACACTGGGATCCAGAATCAGAATTAACACGACAGGTTCTGGCAAGACTCTGGTTGCATCCGTGCCTATTAACTTCAGTAGAAGGGTAAGGGGCTTTTTGCGAGATTGCCTACGAATCAGAACCGCCCGCCGCTCATTCTCCGCGGAGATGGCTGATCTCGCAACCCGCTGTATTGCCTCATGCAACAGTGTTTTGGATTGGCTGGATCTGCAACTGATCCGCCCATCTGCGCCCAAAGCGAGCCCGTCCGCACAGCTCAGAATTTCCTGTCCCACTGGGCTCGTGTTCAGGACGTAGCCTGCTTCGTCGCAAATAAGCCAAGCTACACCGAGCAGGTCGAGCCCTTTCAGGCCGGCGAGCAATACTTGTGTCGAACTGGATCTGCAAACCCCATCGAACCCGTGAACCATCTCCCGAATGATGTTGCTCTCCCATCCGGACAACGCCTCGATGCGCCTGCTTAGTTGTCTGCACCCGCCGTTGGAGTCCTTTAAACCGCAAGCGGGGCAAACAAAATCCAATGGAGTTGAGCGGTTGCAGTTGGATGTTTCCATAATCAGCACCGTGAGGACCTGCGCGTGCTTAGTCGATTCTGTTTTGTAGATTTGGTCGTGAGGGGAGGGTTGGGGATTACAGCCGTTGCAACGCTTCCAGAACATTTTCCATCCGTTCGGGAGCGCTCTGGTATCGCCACTCCGGATGGTCCTCAATCAAAATGCATAGTTTGCGCATGAAGCTTTCCAGAGGTGCAAGGACTGCCAAAATGTCCTGATCAAGCAAGGACGTCCCGTCGATCGTGACGAAGCGTGCCGGCGCGAAGTCGGAGTCATTACGTGCTAGTTGTCTCGCAATCATGAAGTCCCCCAGGTACACAGCCTATCGCCGCAACAAATTAAGCGAGTAAATTCAGAATTAAATTTGTGTCGATGTTCCCATGGTCTGGGCGAATGTCTCGGGAAGAGAGATAAATCCTCGAAGGCAACGTTAAGAAAGTAAAGTCTGCTTAAATTCGCGCTTGCCTATCTTGACTTGCGGAGCCGCTAAACTTAAGCTCCGCCTGCTTGGATATTGATTTCGATCAGTATCAACCGATTCCTGCGACGTCTCCCCCAGAGGGGTTCACAAGAATCATGTGAGGTCCAGGTAAGTATTCGGCTACGCGAGAGCCTGGATCGCGCTGAGTACGTTCACTTCCTCCCCGAAACTTAGCTCCCCCAGAAGCTAGCAGCAGTGCTTCCCGATCTAGCGTGCGCACGCGTGTGCTCAGCGGCAGATTGGGCCAATCTGTGCCACGGAAGACTACTTGTATCACCGTCGGCTGCTCTGGACCCGGCAGCTTACGAAGGAGGCCGCACCATGAGATCCTCTCTCCCGTTTTGGTTGTGTGTAGTTGTTCAAGTTTTCACATGCGCTGTCGCGAATGCCCAGAGTTACCAGGGTGGCGGCTCATTTGCGCCGCAATGCCCGACTTCCACCGTCTGGCATCCTGCCAGCGGCTTGGGCTATGACCCAGCCAGCACCGAGAATCCTGCGGGATACACAGGGCCGAAATTGGTCCACGAGACAGTCAATGGCGTGCCGCTGACATACACGGCCCACGACGGTGCGATCAAGTGCCAGCAGGTCTCCGGTGGTGACGGGTACATGACCGAGGCAGACGGCAATCAGACGTTCATGTTCTCGTTTGGTCCGCTGTCTGGTCTGAACGCGATCGCGAATGGACAGGCCGGCACACAGTTTGCGGCGACGTTTAACAAGCCTTACTGCGATCCGGCTCTTCCCAACTACACCAACGGGCAGCCCAACCCGAACTATGGAAGTTCGGGGTGCAATTCCGGCACGGACCCGAACGGCGCCGTCGGATACGTGAGCCCGATAGCCGGCAATCCTCGGCCGGGCGCCGACGCTGCAGCCATCATGAACACCGGCGTGATGAACGGGAATATCCCCGCTCCATTGGTCGCCTTCGATGAAGATGACGAACTCTTCCTGACGCTCACTAACGTGGGCATGATCATGCGCCCCGATTTGTTTGAGCAGCACACGATTCACTTCCATGGCTATCCCAATGCTTCGTCGTTCTATGACGGCGTTCCCGATGCATCGTTGGCAATTAATATCGGGGGCAGCTTTACGTACTACTATCTCGCACCTGATGCGGGAACCTACTTTTGGCATTGCCACATCACCCCGCCCGAACACCTGCAAATGGGAATGGTCGGGCAACTCTTTGTGCGCCCCCGTCAGAACCGCGTGCCTCCCGGGCATGATGTGTATAGCGCCGTCACGGAGATGCAAAGTGATCTACGCACGGCTTGCCAGGGGACGGGCGGCGGCAGTTCTACTCCGCCCAGCATTGGATACACGTACGGCGCGAACGGCAATATCGACATCCTCTGTTCGGCTCCGTTGCCTATCGGCGATGTAGGCGCCATTCAAACAGCCGGAGCGAAGTACGCGTACAACGATGGAGACGGCAGCACGCAGTACGACATCGACGTCCCCATCCAGATCCACGGCTTCGATCCCAACTTCCACTTCGTCGGCATGACGTTTAATCCCGAAGGCTTCGCCGACATGAAGGACAAGTATTTCCTCCTGAATGGTCGCAGCTACCCCGACACGGTTGGTGTTCCGGGATACGTGGGGTTGGTTCCTGCCACTTCAACCGATGCTGCTGGGAATGCGGTGGTCAACCCCGATCCGGTCACGCATGCCATTTCGACCGAATCATCCGATGGTTTTTCGCGGCCATCGCAGCCTCTCCCGACCCTGATCATGCTGAGTTCGTCAGGTGCAGGCGGAGCACCGCGCCGAGCCCTGCTGCGCATTGCCGACCTCGATGTTACCGAGTATCAGACACTGCAGTCTCTCGGTATCCCGATGACGATTGTCGGCTTTAACGCAAAGCTGCTGCGCGATCAGGCGGGGAACAACCTCTTCATAAAAACCAACTCCATCACCCTGGGTGGCGGCGAATCGCTCGACGCGATCCTTGATGCCACCGGTGTTACCCCCGGCACTTATTTCCTCTACACACCCAACCTCGATCACCTCTCGAACGACGCCGAGAACTTCGGAGGCCTTATGACCGAAGTCGTGGTCACCAACTAGGAGAGCAGCAATGAGGAACACGAACATGAAGAAACAGAATCGGGTAACAGGTCTGCTTCCTCTGGTTGTAGCAGCGCTGGCTTTGTTGCTCTCGGGCACCGCACAAGCCGCTGTGCCTGGTATCAGCGGGACAGGCTTCAGCTTTACCGCTGCCGCCGGGTATATCACGCAGCCGGATGGGGTGAACATCTACTCGTGGGGATACAGCTGCGCCGGGAGCAGTCCTACGTTTGTGCCGTTCACCGGCACGTGTCCCGCGATGCAGATTCCTGGTCCGACTCTGGTCGTAACTCAAAATGCATCGTTCACTGTGACCCTGACGAATAACCTCCCGAACGGCGCGGGAAATACTTCGATTGTTTTCCCGGGTGCGATGGTGACAACGAGCGGCGGCACAGCTGGTCTGCTGACGCAGGAAGCAACTCCCGGGACATCGGGCGCGGTGACTTACACAGTCACCTACTCGACGGCCGGCACTCATGCCTATTACAGCGGCACGCAGCCTGACCTTCAGGTCGAGATGGGACTCTATGGGGCGGTGGTAGTTCTGCCGGCGACGTCAGCAAATACAGGAAACTGCTCCGCGCTCGGCTCCGATGTAGGACAACGACTCGGCGGCGGTTCCACGGAATTCCGGCTCGCGAAGGCGGCCTACGACCACCCCGAAGCCTGTTACGACCGCGAGTACCTTTGGCAGTGGTCTGAGATAGACCCGCGCATTCATCGTCAGGCCGAGCAGCAGTTGCAGTCGATTGCCAGCTGTCCTGCGGCGAACCCGACTCCGAATGTTCCATGTCCGACGACCCTCGCCGTCTCTGTTGAGCCGTACCACCCCTCGTACTTTCTGATCAACGGACGTTCCATGCCCGACGACATGGATCCCGATTACGCGCCCAACTATCCCAACCAACCTTACAACGGAAATCCGCATATGCATCCCGGCGATCTCGTGTTGTTGCGTGTGATCGGGCAGGGACATTGGCAGCATCCGTTTCACGAACATGCCAATCACGTGCGCATCCTTGCACGCGATGGCCGCATACTTCTCAGTCAGAACGACAGTGTCAACCCGCCTCGATTGGCGGGACGCATGGAGTTCAACACAGACACCACTCCCGGCCAGGCCTTCGACGGAATCTTCTACTGGAGCGGCAAGGGCCTGGGCTGGGATATTTACGCACACTCGCTGCCGAAGTCCACAAGCTCAATCGCAACCGCCACCGAGAGCGGAACGACTGTAACCCTGACCACGTTCCAGGCCCTAACCGATGTAGCCGGACATCCACTTACCAGTTCCGCAGGGCTCACGACCGTGACGCTCACCGGCATGCCGGTTGGCTACAACGGGACATTTCCGATTACTAGCCTGACTCTGACGACTTCGCCGAGTCCGGGCCCGGGTAATCCGGGCAACCCAATCACGAAGCTCACTTACACGGCTTCCACCAGTGGCCTGGCCCCATACTCTGGCTCGTTAAATCCTTCGCAAAACCAGGGATTGGATGGAGCGGTTTCCGTACTGCTGGCAACCAGCGCAAACGATCCGAATCCGTGTATCCCCGATGCCAACGGCTACTACACCGTCAATTCAAATCCGCCGGCTCCAATCGGCGCTCGCAACTATTACGAGTGGTGCGCGGACCACAACCATCCTTTGGAAACGAATCCGGTCGGTCAGGTGGGCGGTGGCGGGCCGATGACTCTGCCCGATCCGCTCATCATGACCAATGGGCTTTGGTACAACGGCACGCCTTATCTAGGACCGGATGCAGTCGGCCGATCCCGTGGACCAACACCGTTGCCGCCCGGCGCTGCTAGTCAAAATCCTCCCGAGGAATCTGGCATTGCGTTCATGTGGCACTCCCACAACGAGCGCGAGATCACCACCAACGACGTTTTTCCGGGCGGCATGCTGATGATGATGCTGGTTGATCCCCCAAGCTTCTACATCGACGAAACGCTGTGATGAGGATGAGGAGAAGAGCAATGCGAGTCAACTATCTCAAAGCCACTTTGAAGACAGTCTGTCTGGGGATCATCATTCTCCTCTGTGTCGCTGCGGGCTCTGCCCAGGTCACGGTGAACCTGACCGCCACGCGCCAAACCGTGCTCATGCCTGATGGAACAACCGTGCCGATGTGGGGCTGGCAGTGTACCAACAATGTGCTCAACGGCACGACCACTACGACTGGCGTTCCCGGCGGGGGAACTTGCAGTGCCCTGAACGGCACCGTGCAAACAGGCGGAGCGGTTTGGCAACCGCCTCTCATCACCGTTCCTACGGGAACCGGCTTGACCATCACTTTGACCGACAACCTGCCGGTTGAGACCTCGCTGGTCGTTGTTGGACAGTTCGGTTCTGGGGCGACAGCTGCCGGCAGCCTGGGAAATCCAGTCAGAGAAAGTGGACCCCGCAATGACGGAGCTCATTCTGGTCAGTCGACCACGACGTGGGTTGCGCAGACTCCTGCAGGTGTTCCATTCACGCCTCCGGGTCAGATCGCGCGTGTCCGATCCTTTGTGCCCGAAGCTGCGGCGCTGAATGGTACTCAGACATATACCTGGTCGGGGTACACAGCTGCCACGGGGCAAGGCCTGAAGCCTGGAACTTATCTCATTGAAACTGGCACGTACCCCTCAATTCAGGCTCCGATGGGTCTTTACGGAGTGTTGGTCGTAACAAGCGCTCCTGGTACCGGCACACCCGGCACGGCGTATTCCGGCTCAGTCCTTACCGCTGCTCCGAGCACCAAAACCGCGTACAGCATTCAGTACGACGCTGACGTTCCTCTCCTGCTGAGTGAAATCGATCCATTACAAAACGGAGCCGTGGAGAAATTGGTTGAGGTTCAGTCGAACTGCCCGGCCAACACTGGAGCATGCACAGCCGCCGTAACGCAAGCTGTCGAAACGGCCAAATGGAATCCCACCTGCGCTGCTTCGACAACTGCTGGGACGGGCTGTTATCCGCCGGCGGTCAACTTCACCCCGACCTATTTCCTGGTCAATGGAACTTCTTTCGACAAGACTTCGACGGTCTCGTCCGCAGCGGGCGTTCCTGCCTCAGCAAAAACTGGGAACGTTCTCTTGCGTTTCGTAAACGCTGGTCTTCACATGCACGTTCCTTCCGTCAACGGTTTGAATATGTCGTTGATCGCCGAGGACGGAAATATCGTTCAGGATGTGGCTCTGCAGGCGGCCAAAGGTGGCTCTAGCAGCTTTACGTACAATGCCAAGACGCAGAACGAAGTGTTTCTGGCTGCAGGCAAAGTCTACGACGTGGTTGTGAACCCGGCAGCGACTGGCGGTTCGTATTCCGCGAGTCAATTCTCAGTTTTTGACCGCCAGCTAAGCGTATCCGGAAACAAATTCCAGCACGACACGGGAATGCAAGCAATCGTGCTGGTTAATAGTTCCACCGGTACAATCACACCGCTTGCTCAGAAGACCGTCGTTGCCGACAACTACATCGTCCCAGTCGGTGCTGCTACTTTCACTGGAAACGTGCTCAGCAATGACATCGGCGTTAACAACGCTGCCCAGGGAGGAAGTTGCGCAGGAACATTTTCGACTGGGCCACAGACCTTTACAACCAGTGGTGGCCGAACGGTCGTTCTGAATCCTGACGGTTCCTTCACGTTAACCGTGGGTGCAGCTCTCACTGGGCCTGACACGTTCACTTATTGCGGTGACGGACTAGCATCCCTGACGGCCACTGTGACCTTCAATGGTGCTGCTGTTGGCGGAGCTCCTACCGCGAATCCAGACTCCTTCGCCAGCAATGTGTCCGCTCTGCTCAAAGTGAACGCGCCGGGTGTCCTAGCGAATGACATCGATCCCACAGGTTACCCACTCGCTGCGACGATCGGAACGGTGCAGTCCGGATTGTTCGTGACCTTAGCGAAAGACGGCGGCTTCACGGCGCGACCGCAGACTCCTCCAACGACGGGAACCACAACTTATACGTTCCAGTACACCGCGGTGAACTCGCAAGGCACCGCGAGTGCGCCTACGACGGTGACGCTAACCTTCCATGCCGGGAGCGGTGTCAATGTAACGGTGCAGGACGCGCAAACTCCGGCGACGAAGATCGCCGACTACAAGTGGATCATTGAGCAGGATCTCACTTTCCAGGTTAACCCGGCTTGCCAGCAGAATGGACCGGGCGGTAGCAAGCCTGCGAGTTGTCCGGCCGGACCGGTCCCGACTCTTGGCACCAATCTTCACACCAGCTACATGCCTGTGGTCGCATCAGGTTGTACGGGTCCACAGAGCTGCGAACGCGGACAGACCGTCTACGATCCAAGTAGTGGGCAGCATGTGGTCGCTGCCTGCGACGGCTATGGCAACTGCACGCCCGGACTCGCTTCGTTGCCTGCAACTTTGCCTTCGCAGGTTTATCTGCCTCCTACGGATCAGTTCGGACGCCCGGCGTACTACTACATCTCTGTGTTGCCGGGGGATGCTGCCAATGCCTTCAACACCGGCAATGTGTCCGATCCGAGTGTGCCCGGCAATTGCTCTCCGGCGCAGACCGCTACTGGCCAAACCGTTCCGTCTTGCGGCCACACTATGGGTGGAGCTCCGATCGCACCAGGGCAGACCGCCGTCACAGTGAACGTTGAGCCGAATCCGCTGAACACCGCCACCATCACCGCATTCGTCTTCGAAGACGACTTCCCGCTCAACGGCGAGCCGGACACCGGCGGCGGAGTGGATACCTATCCTACGCAGGAAGCCGGTCTTGAAGACTTCCAGATTGAGCTCTGGGATATCGCGGGCAGTGTTTCCGGCGACCCCACCGGGCAAATGACATATGACATGTTCAACGAGCCTTTGACGAACGCATTAAACGGGACCCTCGACCCGCTCACTGGGCTGGACGCTTGTCCGATCTCAAATACTGCGGGAGCCCCTATGGGCACAATTATTGTGTGCCCGAAATACGAATCAGACGGGACCACCCTGTCGCCACTCACCGGCCAGGTAGTGGTGAAGAATCTCATGCCCGGGTTGTTTGACGTGGTCGCACATCCAGGCGCTGCAAGAGAATCCAGGGGAGAAGAATGGCTCCAGACAAACACGCTGGACGGCACCCACTTCCAGGAAGCTTTTATCAAGGTGCATGAACCGGCTTACTTCCAGGAATACGGGCCTGGTGGATACCACGTCTTCTTCGGAGAAGCGAATCCCGCAATCATCAACAGACGATTGGCAGCTATGTGCGGTTCCGCCGGTGCACCTGCATGCAACAACACGGTTAGTGTCCAGGTCGCAAACCTGCACCAGGGACGTTCTCCAGATGAGCGGCTCTTTACAAGCGACGTCTTTCCACATGGCGACGGGCGCAATTATGCTCCTCTGAGCTACACCACCTGCTACGGAGCATTGGGGGACACTGACGGCGTCACATTCTCATTCCAGAAGTGTGATGCAAACGGCATTCTCACGTTCAACGGTATTCCCGACGGGAATTGGGGATTGGTGGTCCTCGATCAATGGGATGATCTGATTGTCGACGGCTCCAGCCGGTCTGTGAATGTGAAGGGCGGCCAGACTCTGAACATGACGTACGGCTCCTTCACGTGGCAGACGCATCTGTGGACGAAAACCTTCCTGGATGTGAATGGAAATGGAATTCAGGATCCGGGCGAGCCGGCACTGAGCCAGGTTCCGTCCAGGGTCCGCATGCGGAACGGCAAGTTCAACAACACGCTGTTCGGCGACATTAACGGCGAGGCCCACTTCGATGAAACGTTCCCGCTATTCAATTGGTATGTGGCCGAATCCGATACCACGCGCTTCAAGGCGACGGGCGTGCACGTAATCAACGATGCCGGTGCGCAGCTCGACGGTCCCGCCCCAAACGGAAACGGCAATACCGGCCCCTACCAGGCCATATTGAATTCCACGGAGACATTCCCTCTTCCTGCCGACCTGAGAACGCCCGGAACGGTCTATTGCAGTAAAGCCGACTGCAGCGACGTGAACCTCGGAACCAATCCGGCGGGCGGAGGTGCGGGAGGTTCAACTGGCCGCATTGATCCGGGCACAGTCTTATCTGAGGGCTGGCAAGGTGGTCTTAGCCAGTTCGATATCATTGAGTGGGGCAAGCAACCGTATGCCGCGGGCGAGAACGGTGGCATTCGCGGGCATGTCGTATATAACTCCACGCGCCCCTTTGACGACCCAAGCATACTCTTCCAGAACCTATGGGAGCCGCTCGTTCCCAACGTGACTGTCAATCTGTACCAAGAGAACACGGCACCTGACGGCACGATTTCTCTGAAGCTCATCGATACCGCTAAAACCAGCAGCTGGGACGCATGGGTGCAGGGTTTTCGCGCGGATGGAGTTACGCCCAACCTGAGCTGTCCCGGAGAAGATAAGAACGATCCTTTTTTCAGCTACACATTAGCCAACACCCCCAACTATCTGAATCCCAATATTCCAATCCCCTACAACTCTCAGTACAAGTGTTTTGATGGCTACCACAATCTCAGCCAGATACAACCGGCTCCCTACGACGGCATGTACCAGTTCCCCAGCCAGATGTGCCTTACACCAGGAGCAACCTTCACAGTTCCGGGAAGCTCGACAGCCTACAAGTGCGCAACCGTGGCCAATCCTGCTGCTGGTTCCATCGGCTCGGCGCCAGCTGTCTTGCCTGCCGGCAAATACGTTGTGGAGGTGGTGCCCCCCACTGGCTACGAAATTGTGAAAGAGGAAGACAAGAACATTCTCATCGGTGATGCCTTCATCGCGCCCGCGACGCAGCAGTTCGGCGCCATCAGCAACATCTTCATCGTGCCTGACCAAGCATCCATCAGCTCCTACAACTCGTGTTATGGAACAGGTGGCGGGTGCACCAACCCGACCACAGACATGGGGCGCAGCGGGGATAGCGGCTTCGGACCGGGCGGACTCTTTACTCTGAACTCCCCTTGTGTTGGTAAGGTGCGCATTGTTCCTGATTTCATGAGCATCTCGCCCGAGTCGGGCCAGGTCGCTCCTTTCGCCGGAGCTTCTCGCCCGCTTTGCGACCGGAAGGAAGTCACGTTGGAAGACCAGATGCAGGGACAGACGGACTTCTTTATCTGGACCAAGACGCCTGCCGCTTCGCATTACACGGGTTTCGTCACAGATGACTTCTCCTCCGAGTACGATCCGACCAACCCATCATTCGGCGAGAAGTTCGCGATTCCGAATCTGCCGATCTCTGTGCGGGACTATGACGGCATCGAGATCTCACGCGTTTACTCCGACCAGTGGGGCACTTTCAACGGCATGGTGTTTTCGACCTGGGAAGTCAATCCACCCAATCCGACCGGTTATGCGCCGGGCATCATGGTGATGTGCATGAACGATCCGGGCCCGATTCCTGACCCTGCTCACCCAGGTCAAATGATCACGGATCCCCTCTATAACCCGAATTACAGTGACTTCTGCTATGAGTGGTCCTTTATGCCTGCCGACACAGCGTACTTGGATACGCCTGTTGTCCCAACTGCGGCATTTGCCGATGCCTACAATCCTCCCGACTGTGCCTATCCGGACGCCACGCCCGCAATCAAAAGCGTAGTCAGTGCGGATATTGCAGGACCGTGGGTAAATGCAGCTGGTGACACGCTTACGATCACAGCGTTAGGTGATCAACAAGTACTCAATCATGCATACTCCGGACCCGCAGCTTCTCAGTCGCCGTATAACCAGAAATTTATTAACCGCCATTACGGCTTCGGAGCACGACCGTCCACTTGTCCGACGAGCGGAAGTTGCCCCAACGTCACTATCGCTGGCATTGCTATGACAAATGTTTCGTGGAGCGATACTACGATTACAGGGACTGTGCCGGCAATTCCAGCGTCCGTCTCGTCTTGCACGATCCAGCAGGAGAACGTTCCGACTGGAACCACGCAGGCGCGATGCGGCGAACTGGTAATCACGGCGGCCAATGGCAAGCAGTCCATCGATGCCATAACCGTTACTGTTGGTGGCAAGAAGCCAACTCTGATGGCTGCTGGCAGCACGATCCAGTCGGCGATCGATGCCGCCGCCCCTGGTGACATGATCATCGTGCCTCCAGGGACCTACACGGAAATGTTATTGATGTGGAAACCGGTTCGGCTACAAGGTGTGGGAGCCGCGTCGGTAACCGTCAATGCCAACACTCATCCTGCAGGTAAGCTCCTTGATCCATGGCGCAGGAAAGTGAATTGTCTGTTCGGCCTCGCCCTGGACGGAGGGTTCATCAACAACGCCCCGAACAGCAGCGGCCACCCTACCCACCCCTATGATCCCACCGGTACCTACTCATGCGGTTTCTACAACGCGGTAACAAGTGGCCAGGTCACTTCACAGACGGTTGTGGATCCGATACCGCTCGAACCGGTTGTCGGCTGGGACGCCAGCTTAAACGGAAACATTGCCGAGCTGTTGCAGGAACCTACGCTCATGGGAGCCTACGAAGGTGCGGCGATCACCGTTCTCGCCAAGGGCCTGGAGAACAACAACACTGCGAACTGCGACACCCTGAACAATGCCGGCTGCGTTCCACTCAACAACAGAACTGGCAGAGGCGGGGACTGCAACGTGTCGTCTCGGTTCTACCAGTCCAACTTCCTCTGCAACCCGTCGCGCGTAGACGGTATTACCTTCACCAATAGCTCTCAAGGAGGCGGAGGGATCTTCCTGCACGGCTGGAACCACTATACGGAAGTATCCAACAATCGGGTCTTCAACAATAGTGGAACTCTCGGTGGGGGCATTGTCGTTGGTCAATCGGAGACTCCGCCAGCGACCATCGACGCGAATGGCAACGAACTGCCATTTATGTTGAATCACCACGTGAACGTGCACAACAATTCGGTTACCGGCAACACCGCTTACGGTGACGAATTGAACTCCAACACGCCTGCGGCGTCGGGCGGCGTGACTTTCTGCGATGGGTCCGATTATTACCGATTCAACAACAATTGGGTGTGCGGCAACCTGAGCATGGGCGATGGCGGAGGCATGGCTCACTTTGGGTTTAGCGTGAATGGCAACATCGAACACAATGCCTTCGTCTTCAACCAGAGCACCAACCCGACTCTTACAACGTACGGTGGTGGTCTGGTGGTAGAGGGCGTGGGTCCGGATGGAACTGTTTGCGAGAACAGCGCCACGATCGACATGGATTGTCCTCCTGAACTCGCTGACGGTGTCGGCCCCGGCTTGGTCATCAATGCAAATCTGTTTCAGGGCAATACCGCGGAAAGCGGTACCGGCGGCGGACTGGCCCTACTTCACGTGAATGGGACGGATGTTCAGCGCAATCCGAGCAACCCGCGCAATTGGCATTCGGTTACTATCACCAACAACATATTCGCCAATAACGTAGCCGGATGGGCTGGAGGCGGTGTGTCTCTCCTCGATGCCGTGCTGGTGAATTTCGTCAACAACACGGTAGTATCGAATGACACTACCGGTACTGCGGGCGTGCTCTTCGATACGACCCTGGCTCCGAACGCAAACGTACCGCCACCGGGCTGCGATCCGACGCAACCCAACAGCGCAACCAACAACTGCACGAATAGCGCTATCACGCAGTCGCCGTTCCTGCCAGCAGGCCTCGAGACGGCGCCACATAGCCTGCTCTTGAGCAGCGTCTTTACAAACCCGGGTGTCGTGTGTCCGACAGGACATCCGAATTGCACGAAGTTTTCGAACCCCATCCTCTCTAACAACCTGTTCTGGCAGAACCGTTCGTTCCGCATCACAACCGGAGCGATTCCGGCGCCTGGCCTGCAAACCACGGTTCAACTCGTTCCTTCGTTGTTTCAAACCACCACGGGTACCTGCCCCAGTGGGGCGAATTATTGGGACATCGGAGTGTTTGGTGACACAGGCGCGAACAATCATGGCTCGAAATTCACTCTCAACCCTCAGTGGTCGTTCCTCACTGATGCAAACGACTACCCCAGCGGCAACAATTTCGGAGCACCGCCGAGCTTTGCTGCTCAATATTGCAATGGTTCGCGTGTACCACCAGAAATTGTGTCGCAGCTTTGCACCAGCAATGCGAACGCTCCCGGCTGTATTCAACCGGGAACGGTCGGAGTGAGCATGACTGTTCCTCCTGGCGTCCCAGACTCAACGTATGCGGGCCCGGCCTTCAGCTTGACTCCGGCGGCAACGGTGGATGAAGGCAGTAACTGGATCAACATGTTGTACGGCCCGCTTTCCTTGTCCAACGCGACAGCTTATTCGGGTGCGGGAACAGCATTGGCGCCGCTCGGCAACTATGCACCTGTAACAGGCTCTCCTGCGATTGACGCCATTCCGCGAGGAAGCGCTGGATTTGGAGTCGCACCAGGTACTGACTTCTTCGGGAATCCCAGGCCAGACCCCGCCAATCGGAATGCCGTCGACGTCGGCGCAGTCGAGTACCAAGGTCTTCAGACCGGTGGGGCTGTGCTTATCGTCGAGCCAACATCGCTGGCGTTCGGGAACGTTCGAGCCCGCACCACCAGCGCTGCTCAGACACTCACGCTGTACAACAATGGCGGAGCGGCCGCCACGGGGATTTCAGTTTCCGTGACTGCTCCGTTCGCTCGTTCTGGCGGTTCGTGTGGTACTACGTTGACCGCGGCCGGCAGTTGCACGATCAACATCGTGTTCTCTCCGACGGCACCGGGACCTGCAGCTGGAAGCGTGACGATCACGGCCAATGTGGGAGTGAGCGGTTCGCCGGTGGCTCTGAGCGGGAATGGAGTCAGGCTTTCAGGTTCACCTGCGGCGCTGACCTTTGTGACGATCGGCCCGGGATTGAGCGCAGCCCAGACCATCACAGTTACCAATCACTGGACTGCTGCAACCGGGCCTATCAGTTCCGCGATCAGTGGACCGAACGCGGCGGACTTCACGATCTCGGGCTCCACTTGTGGCGTAAGTCTGGCCCCCGGCGCAAGCTGTACCGTAAGCGTTCGGTTCCACTCTCCCACAGGAACGTTCTTAACCGCGAATACGGCCACGTTGACCATTACGGACAGCGATCCAACTGGTTCCGAGGCCTTAACCATCGCACTTACAGGATACCGATTGTTCTAAATCTAGCCAGGATCGGACAGCATCTGGCATCCAGATCTGACCGATTCTGGCTTCGATAGATGAGGTCGACATCTTAATGACACACAGAGCGGGGCATTTGCGCGGATACCGATCACAGCTTGGATCCGCCTTGGTTTGAGGGGAAATACAGGATGAGAGTTTATCGGTTGCTTTGTTTTGGGACGGTGTTGGTCGTGTCGCAATTTGCTCTGGCCAAACTTCCATTCACTAATGAGGAGCTTGGTGCCGTGGAAGGCACATTGGACTTTTGCTCCCACGCGGATGCGAAGTCCACCTCAAAGTACCAGGACCGAAAGCAGTCGTTGGTCCGGGCTGTCCCGGAAAAAGAGCTTGCAGAAGCCCGCAAATCCAAGGAATACAGCCATGGCTATGACTCGATGAGGAAGAAGTTTGAAACCTTGCCCACCGAAGAGGCATTGGGCGCATGTAGAGCGTTTGTACAAAACGAGAAGTAAGGAGAATGGTAAGCCTAGGCTGCACAAACACGATGGCAGAGGCGGAAGGGGCTGCGATATGGTCAGCTGGCATGCAGTCTGCTGCTTAGAGTGCTATCAAAGATGACGGAGCGAATTTCTGTGTTCAGAACCTTTCTAGCGGCGGGAATTGTTCTTTTAAATTCCCTCGTATTGGTGGCACAGGGCAAAAACAATGCAGTTCTTAGTGCTGATGGTGCTGCAGATCGTGTCTTAGTGGCTTCGCACTCGGCGGTGGTCTCGACCCCCAACAGCGTGGTCAATTCACGCGAGGCTGCGAACTACCGGAGGCTTTGGGGCATCGACGATATTCACGTCCGCTCGACCGCCTCCGGTTCACTGATCCGCTTCAGCTACCGAGTGGTAGATACAGATAAAGCCAACATCTTTATGGACAAGAAGTCCCAACCTCTCCTGATTGACGAAAGTACACATCTCGCTTTGCAAATTCCGGTTATGGAAAAAATCGGACAATTGCGACAAATCTCAAAACTGCGGAATGGCAAAGAATACTGGATGGCCTTTTCGAACAAGGGACATTACGTCAAACCAGGCAACCGAGTGGATCTTGAAATTGGCAAAATGCGACTTGAAGGTTTAGTGATAGAAGGTATTGCTTCAGCTTTGCATTAGACTGAGAATGAATGGCTGTTGAGGACCTGCGCATAAACAATCTTCTGAACTGCACATTCCAGTCTGAAGCCCCTTTGTTCCACGTCAGGCAGCACGTCTGAACTCAGGTGTCGGCCTACTGAAAGCATGCTTTGTTCACGGCTAAGCTTAACTGCAAGAATCCCCGCTCCAAAACTTCATGGGTTTATGAGATGGGTTCTACTCTGATTCTGTCCCCAACAGAAGACAAAAAGTCTCCCTTGAAGTGGAACAAACTTCGATCTTCTCATGCATACCATCAGAGAAGACCTATGTGTGCATGATTGAGGCGTGCAGGCGTGGTCGGCGCACCAGCGTCACCGACCAGAACAACCGAACCACCACCTACGCGTACGAAAAGGGGCTCACCCTGAAGCAGGTGGAAAGGGCAGCTCATGTATCCAATGCCTATATCTCACAGGTAGAGCGCGCTCTGCGGAATCCTCCCCAGCCGGACGTGCTAAAGCGCCTGGCCAAGGTCTATGAAGTATCCCAACGGGACCTCATGGTTGCGGCTGGACATTTGGAGGAGGACTCATCGGAGCGGATCGCACGCGAAAGGCTGGAAAATGCCTACAAACACGTCATCAGTGACCCGACTTACCGACATGGAACGAGGCTAAAGAGCAGTCACCTCAGCTTGGACGCAAAACGCTTCATTGTCGAAATGTACGAGACGGTTACGGGCCGCAAACTGCTGGAAACAATGGGACAGAAGTAAGCCTTTGGAAATCCAGCCGACAGACATCCCGAACGATTTGCTCGTGGCTTGGTGTCACACCATTCTAACCAAGCACGCCGAGAGTTGGCCTCCCGAGGAGG
>Ga0210399_10000167_pt1 | contig 52758 bp, 48 predicted proteins | sample IncBWC14MmetaG_FD_150865 | JGI IMG/M metagenome (GOLD analysis project Ga0210399, IMG submission 150865) | Forest soil microbial communities from Barre Woods Harvard Forest LTER site, Petersham, Massachusetts, United States - Inc-BW-C-14-M | ecosystem: Environmental > Terrestrial > Soil >...
CGTCTTCCGCCCGATCCGTCCGGCTATTGGCTCGTCGCGTCAGTTCCATAAGCTCCGAATTCGACAACGTGATGGCGTCTCTCATGGACGCAATTATAGTCTACAAATGGTTGTTACAGTCAACTAGTGACCGTTCGTCCGCAAAGCCGGCAGTGTGAATTTCGGCGTCACTTCCTTCCGCTTCGACCAATCGTGGTACGTGTGGCACTCGAAGCAGCGCGATTCTGCATGGTCCGGCCCAGGTGCATGGCATGTCTTACATGTTTCAATTCCCGGCAGCAACACGTCGCTCGGCTCCGTGCTCGTCAGCGCCCTCGCGTGGCAGCTCACGCAAGTGAATCCCTCATGCGCTCCATGATCAAACTTCGCATGTGGCATCCAGCGCAAAGTAATATTTGCCGGCGCCACAGTAGGCAGAATCGTTTTACGGGTCGTAAACCGATCGTCTTGATCAGACCGTACTTCGGCAGGAATCCAAGACGGAATTCTGTTGGTAGCCCTTGGATTTGACGCAGACCAACGCGCGATGCGCGTGTCGCCGAGCGGAGTTAGGCTCATCTCGTGGCATTGTGAACAAGTCTTGTGCCAGAGTAACTCTTCAGCGACAGCGGTTTTCTCTGCCACCCATTGAGAGGCCGCGATAGCGCGCGTTCTCGGTGGCGCCGGCCTCCCGGCTAATTCGCGTTGTGGATTTTGCGTCTCGCGCAATTCGCCCGGATTCGCGGCGATGTATTCGGTGAATTTCTTTATCACGAACGCCTGCACAACTTCCGGTTTGTCGTGCGGCGCGCCTTCGTCGAAGCGCTTGTCAAAGGTCAGTAGATGGCACGCTGCGCAGGCATTCGCAAACTTAACCGGCACCATCAACTCGCGGCCGCTCGGCGCTTCGGAAGGTTTCAGAGTTTCGGCGTGAACGGACAAAAATTCGTCGCCATCTTTGTAGCTCGTGTCTGCAGCGCGGTACTTCGGATCGGAGTACTTCAAGTCTGCGGCGGCGGTCGCGCGATGGCAGTTGACACATTCCAACTGAACGTTGGGTCCATTCGGGCCCCGGCGAATCGGCTTCAGGTGCAAGGTGTGATTCAATTTAATGGTCCCGGGATCGCGCGCGGCTCTCCCCCCTACAGAAAGCAAGGCCGCAAATTCAGGATGGCCGTCTCCTAAAGATCGTACCTGCGACGAGTATTGCGTGGCGCTCCAAATCGCTCTCAAATTACCGTGACATCCGGCGCAAGCCTGATTGCTGGCAGCGGAGATATTTTTGCGGCCGCGGTGTTCCGTGTGGCATGTTGTGCACGCCGGGGTTGCGGTTTCAGTGGCGTGGTGGGTGGGGCCGTCATGGCAGTCCAGGCAAGCGTTGTCGGCAACTTTTGCGGAAAATTCGCCAGCTTTCTCGAGGTGACAAGTGGCGCACTCTTTTTCAAGAACCGCATGCGGTTCTGACAGGCGGCCGCTACTGTAAACGCGGGAGTCTTTGAAAATAGTTCGATCAGCGATCCACAGCAGCGCGAGCAAAGGCAGCAGCAGGCTGAGCCAGAATTTCGCCCGCTTTAGCGGCGTCGGCCGCTTGAAATAATTGAGGTCGATGCGCTGGGCGAGTTTTTTTGTTGTACGTGTGCGTGCCACGTTTTTCTCTTGTGTTAGTAGCGCATCGCCATTACTGCATGAACGGCGCCGAGCAAAATCAACGCAAGCGAAAGCGGGATGTGCAGTAGCAGCCAGCCGTGCAGCCAGTGGTGCAAGCGCGCCTGGCGCGTGAGCTGCCGCGCTTCGTCGCAAATATCTTCGAGGTCTAGAAGCGCGGTGTGCGCTGCGACAGGCAGTAGTGTGCGCAGTCCGGCGAACGCGCCGGTCGCTTTCGCCGCATCGCTCAGACGCTGGCCCCGTTCTTTCGGCCGCTCCAAAAACGGGCGCATCTCGCTGAGGTAAAACCGTCGCAGCGGCGCGCTTTCTTCTTCATTCAACAAAATAATCTCGGGGGCCGCGGCCACGGCGGCGCTCGCGCCCGCACTCACGGCTGAGGAGGTGCGCAGCGGAACGGCGGAAGCCGCCATGGTCCGCAAAGCGGTGAAGCCCCCGGCGCGAACCCCGGCCTCATTAGAAGGCCTCGAGAGTCCCAAATTGCCGCAAATAGATTCGATGGCGCGATCGGCTTCTTCGCGCAGCAGCGTTCGAACGCGCCCGATCTCGTCGTAAATCGTTTCGAGCGGCACGTCCGATGTCATCACTCTGGGGATGTAATGTTGCAGCGCAGCGCCGAAAACGCCGCTGCACACCGTAATAACGAGCAGCCCCATCAGTAGCCGCGTAAGCGTCCCGCCGAAATGAAATCCGCCGTGAAAAAGAATGAGTGGTAGCGCGAGAAAACCGAGCCACAAATGACCGCGCATCCAAGCTGGTGCGCGGCCGACCCGCCACGTGGGAACACGTTTGCGCGCGCCAAGGAGCGCCGCAAAAATCATAAAGCCGAAACCCACAACGCCAAATGCGAGCCCGCTGCCGCTGCCGCCGCGCGCACCTTGCGGCGATTGGAATGCATAGCGCACGTACACGACGGCGCAAATCGCGAGAACGGCCAGCGACGCGACAGCCCACCCGCGTTGCGTCTTGTCCATCCTCATTTCGCGGAGCCCTGGCCGAGCATCTCGGCAAAAAATGTGCGCGGGTCAACGCGGTGCGCGGCATCGTGGGGACAAGCGTAGACGCAGCTCGGCTCTTTCAAGTGCGTGCAAAGATCGCACGAAGTCGCCTTTTGCTTGATAGCCGCTTTTTTGCGTCCAGCGCGCTGGGGATCGTCCACCATCACTTCGAAAGGGTGCAAATTGATATTGCCGTACGGGCAATTCTGCGCGCAAAGGCCGCAACCGATGCACCAATCCTCGATGATAACTTCGAGCGAATTACGCCGGCGAATCGAGCCCACCGGGCAACCAACCATGCAGAGCGGATCGCGGCACTGGCGGCAACTCGTGGCCACAAGATATTGATCGAAGCGCAAGCCATCGCGCACCAGCCGCGTGATGCCATCGTGCGCGTCAGCGCAAGCATTTACGCAAGCATCGCAGCGCGTGCAGTTTTGCAAATCCAGAATCAGCAAGCTCTGCGCTTCCATCAATCCTTGCGAGAGGAATTGATCGATGGGCACATTGTGAACCATTTGCATGCGCTGTTGATTGGCGGCGCGGCGCTCGGCGGCGACGGTTTCCAGACCGGTTCGAACACTGGGGAAACGCTCCATCATGTCGCGGAAATCCTCCCCAGAGATTCGCACCAGCTCCACGTGATCGAGCGCAGCGCAGGTCGCGGTTCGAACCCCGCCGCCGAGCAAACCGATTTCGCCGAAGTAATCGCCGCGCGAGAGATAAGCGAGAACCAGTTCCCCGCCAGGATAGTTTTCCGAAACTTTCACGAAACCAATTCGCACAAGATAGAAACTGTCCGCGGGCGCTCCCTGCTGAACAATAGTCTGGCCAGGAGCAAATCGTTGCAGTTCCACGCTTTCCTTGAGGTGCGCGATGAATTCCGGAGAAAGATCCGCGAACATGGGGACGCCGCGAAGATGGTTTTCGAGAGCGCGTCGGCGATAAGTCTGGTCAAGCTGCGCGCGGAAAGTCTTGTTCTTGAGCATGATGTCGAGAACGTTGCGCAGCATTTCGAAGGCCACGACATCGGATTCCGCGATCACCGTAGCCGAGCGCGGATAGAAATTCATACAAGTCATTTCGCCGAAAAGGTCGCCGGGGCCCAATTCTGCGACAGGATTACCGTAAGCGAGATCCACAGAAGCGTCGATGGGAATGGTCCTGTCGCGAGCCTCCTCTTCGCGCTTGTCTTCTTCACGTGCCACGAGCGTGCTGGTCAGCCGCTTGAAAAATCCTTTTGCACCGCCCTGCGTCTTGACGTGGGCGATAGGAGTGGAGATGGAAACTTTAGCTTGGCCTTCGAGAACGTAGAACGCGGTCGAGCCGAATTCGCCTTCCCGGCAGATGCTTTCGCCTTTGCGGAAGCGCCGCTTGACGATGGCGCCGCGATTGAGTTCGAGAAATGTGCCAGAGACGCCTTTGAAGACGGGAATCTGTAAAAGATCCTCGGCTTGGAATCCTTGCGCGCCCGGACCGGCAGCGATCGAAGTACCGACAACGCTTTTGTTGGTGAGCGCTCCGGTGGGGCAGGAGACCATGCATTCGCCGCAAGAAATGCAGGTGGAATCGCCCATGGGCGAATTGAGATCGAAAGCGATGCCCGCGGAATACCCTTTTCCCATCCGTCCGAGGACGAAATTATTTTTGATTTCGTCGCACCCGCGGATACAGCGGTCGCACAGAATGCAAGCGTCATGATCCACCGCGATGGCCAGGGAGGAATCATCTTTGCCCCGCGCGACCGTGCGTTTTAGGAAGCGCGGCTGCGAAGCTCCGGCCGCTTTCGCCAGCGTCTCCAATTCGCAGTCGCCGGAATTCTGCTGGCGCGCACAAGGCGAAGGATGATCGGACATCATCAATTCCAGGAGTGTTTTGCGCGCCGCCAATACCTTTTCGGAGTTGGTAACCACCTTCATGCCGGGCTCGACCGGACGCACGCAGGAAGCGGCAAGCACGCGCGCACCTGTGTCCACAACGCATAGGCGGCACACCCCGACGGGAGTTTGGCTTTGCAGGTGGCAAAGTGTCGGAATGGTGATGCCATTCATCCGCGCGGCATCGAAGACGCTCGTGCCCGCGGGCACGCGAACGGGTTGGCCATCAAGTGTGATGTCTAGGAAGCCGGGAGGTGTGATGGCAGTCGTCATACTAAGGACGGATTCCTACACGCTGGGCTTCGCCGGCCCGCGATGCGGCGGTAAAGCAAATGCCGCTGGAGCATTGGCCCTTCAAGACGTGCGCATCAATCTCGGCACGAAAATGCTTTAACACCGATTGAATCGGTGCCGGAACGATCTGGCCTAGCCCGCAGATCGAGGTGAGGCTCATGGCTTGCGAGAGCTCGTCGAGCAAGGCGAGGTCGGCTCGATATTGCGATTCGGGGAGCCCGCCTTGCGTCCAGCGCACCAGCATGTCGGCCATTTTTTGCGTGCCAACCCGGCAAGGGACGCACTTGCCACAGGATTCGTTGCGATAGAAGCGCACGGCGTTGAGCGCCATGTCTAGCATGCAAGTCGTGTCGTCACAGACGACGATGGCGCCGGAGCCGAGCATTGAGCCGGCCTCGGCGAGAGCCTTGAAGTCGAGGCGGACATCGATCATGGAAGCAGGAAGATAACCGGACGACGGACCCGAGGGCGCGAAAGCCTTCAGTTGACGGCCGCCGCGAACGCCGCCCGCGTGGTTGAAAATGACGTCACGCATCGGCGCGCCCATGGGAACTTCGAAAACACCCGGCTGGGCAACGTGTCCGCTGACGCCAACAAATTTCAGTCCGCGTGAGCCACCCGAACCTTGCGCTATAAACCAGTCCACCCCTCGCGCGAGAATTTGCGAAACGTTGATGAACGTCTCGACATTGTTAATGACCGTCGGTTTTTGCCACAACCCGATCTGTCCCGGGAAAGGAGGTTTGTTGCGCGGCTCGGCGCGATGGCCTTCAATGGCTTCGATGAGCGCGCTTTCTTCGCCGCAAATGTAGCCGCCAGGACTCACAAAAACCTCGAGGTCGCAGTCAAATTCGCTGCCAAGGATTCTTTTTCCGAGAAGCCCGGATCGATAGCAGCGGCGAATTTCTTCGCCGAGAATTTCTTCCTGAAGATGATATTCGTGGCGAATATAAAGAATGCCGCGCTTCGCACCAGTGACGAGCGCCGCGATGAGCATGCCCTCGATGAGAAGATGCGGCAAATTGGTCATGATGAAGCGGTCCTTGATCGTTCCTGGCTCACTTTCATCCGCGTTACAAACGATATATTTGACGGGGTCGGGCTGCTTGCGCACGAGATCCCACTTCATGCTGGTGGGAAATCCGGCGCCTCCCATGCCTTTCAGCTCGGCGGCTTTGAGTTGCGCGAGAACGCTGTCCCAATCTTTGATTTGAACCAGCTTGCGCACAACGCCGTACTTTTCGTTCTCTCCATAAGGATCGGCTTTGCAGGCGGTGCGCACGTGTTCGGGATGCGGCTCATGAATATCGTCGCCGCGCATGGCACGGCGCGCAATCTGCTCGGCATGCTCCGCCGTTACGTCCGTGAAGATGTGATCGTTGACGGAAATCGCCGGAGCATGATCGCACCGGCCGAGGCACGAGACATCACGAATCTGCACATCCTCCGAACGCGCACTCGCAAATCGTCGTTCGAGGTCGGCGCGCAATTCGCAGGCGCCATTCAGATGGCAGCTCATATCCGCGCAAACGCGAATCTCGGCCTTGGGCGGCGGTGCGAGATGAAAATGCGGATAGAAAGTCGCCACGCTGTGGATTTGATAGAGCGGCGTCTGAGTGCGTTGTGAAAGGCCCTCAAGTTCCGCCTTGGGCAGGAAGCCGTGACGAAGCTGGATGGCCCGAAGGTCGTCGAAGATCACGGCGCCCCGTCTCGCGCGAAAACCGCCAAGCGTTTAATGCGCGGCGCGAAGTGGCATGCTGAACCTCTGCATACTACTGGCAGAGCAGTCCGCTGTAAATAGCACTCGTTTGGCTTTTCGCCGCGCGGCGCGAAAAAGATAACGCGGCCCGTTGACTTCTGCGCGGCGCAAACGATATAAGCAAACAGACTCTCCGACGAACCGAATGCGCAACGCCTCCAACTCCTGCTTGTTCCGCGTGGCCATTTGCGCGTGGTGCATGGCGTATCCGGCGCTGCTTTCGGCCCAGAATGAGTCCATTAGGTACATCGGACCAGGTTCGTGCGCGGCGACGAGTTGTCATGGAAGCGTCAAGCCCATCGCCGGCAGCCGTATTTTGCAGAACGAATATTCGACCTGGATCATCCAGGACAAACATAGCCGCGCTTATCAGGCGTTGACGGGCGATGTTGGTGGGCGCATGGCGCGAATCTTGAAACTGGGCGCGAAAGCAGAAGAAGCGCCGAAGTGCCTGGCATGCCACGCGCTGAATCCGCCGCCCCAGCAGCGTGGCCGCGCGTTTGATATTTCCGAGGGCGTGTCCTGTGAAAACTGCCACGGGCCGGCCTCGGGCTGGCTGGGGCCGCACACCACAAGAACCTGGGCTCATGAAAAATCCGTGGCGCTGGGCATGCACGACACTCGCGACGTCATTCACCGCACGGAAAAATGTCTGGAATGCCATCTAGGAACGAAAAACAAATTTGTGGATCACGAGATGATTGCGGCGGGGCATCCGGATCTATATTTCGAGCTGGATTCGTTTTCGGCCGTAATGCCGCGGCACTGGAAGTCGCCGCGCGAGTCAGAGCCTGGCAAACCGATTGAAGACGCCGCGTGGGTGGGAGTGCGCGAATGGAGCGCCGGCCAAGCCGTGCAACTGCGGGCCGCCATGGAGCGATTAACATGGCGCGCGAGAAATGAGCGCTTTGACCAGAAGGACGTCTGGCCGGAGTATTCCGAGCTTTCCTGTTTTGCATGCCATCACGCGCTGGGGCCTGCCAAAGACAGTTGGCGCCAGGGGCATGCCTACCTCGGCCGGCGTCCGGGCGATCCCCCATGGAACAGTTCGCGTTATGCGGTGTTCCGTTTGCTCGCGAAGCAGATTGATTCAGCGAACGCGCAAGAGCTGGAGGGTCAACTACTATCCCTCTCCGACGAGATGAACAAGCTCAATCCGGATCGCCACGCGGTGGCGGCTGCGGCATCGGCGGCGGTGCCGCTGGCGCAGCGAATTGCCGAGCGTCTTAGAACGATGCAATACGATCAAGCGGTCGTGCTGGGCATGCTCCAGCGCATCCCCGATGATGCGGAAAATATTGCGCTAGCGGACGAACGCGCCGCAGAACAAGCTGCCATGGCGATGGATTCACTCTACATCGCGTATAGCAAAGACGCAAAGCCCGCGAACGCCGCCGAAGTACGCGCCGCAATTAACGGGCTATTCCAGCAACTCGAGAATCCTTCCTCCTATAACGCCGATCAGTTTGCTTCCGCTCTGCGCCGCATCCGACCGCTGGTTCAGTGACGAGCTGACCCTCAACTGCGCGTCCCTAGGGGTTATACTCGCTGGAGGGGGGCTGGCTTGACCACGCCTTTGGAGGTATTTCCCAGGATCACCATCAACCCAAAGCAAATGCGACGCCACCATGCATTGGAGGTCGCCACCGTCGCAGGAATGGTTAGCCGAGGGGATGACGGAGGCCGAAATTCTCGGCCACTTCCCTTACCTAGAACCCGAAGAGAAGCTCTGAAGTATACCGCTGAAACGCTTCGGCTGGGCGAGTGGGCAACGGATGAAAATTGCCAAGGCCATCGAAACTCGAAATCGAATGCATAAACTATGAACGCTTATGAAACATGGTTTTGTGGTACGCGGTTCTGGCGGTGGATAACGCAACGGCAAGTCTTGCCTTGGATTTTGCAGGGTTCCGAGCTGGGTGATCATGTGCTGGAGCTCGGCGCGGGGCCGGGAGCGGCGACGAAGGAGTTGGGGCGTTTAGCGCCTCGCGTGACCAGTCTCGAGTATGACCACGCGTTTGCGGCAAAGCTGGGCGTGCGTTTGAATGGCTCGAATGCAACTGCAATTCAGGGCGACGCGTCGACCCTGCCTTTTGCGGACAGGACTTTTTCTTCGGCGATGGCGATTCTCATGCTTCACCATTTGCGTTCCAGCGACCTGCAGGATCGGGCTTTTGCGGAAATTTGGCGGGTGCTTCGACCCGGCGGAGTGTTCCTGGCGGCCGAGATTCAAGATGGGTGGCTGCATCGAGTAGGGCACATTAAGAGCACCTTTGTGCCGGTGATGCCGGCATCGGCGCTTGCAAGATTGACGGCAGTGGGATTTTCAAAGGTGACGGTCGATTTCCGCCGCGGGGGTTATCGAATCCGGGCGCTTCGCGCGCGCGAGTGCCTAAGTGATTGAAAATTTGTGCGCGTTGACGCCGTTCCAATGCGGGCATAGCATTGTTAGATGTGGAGCCCGACTAAAAGGAAATTTCCCGCCGGCCCTTCCGAAGGGCTCAAACGGTGGTCGCTCGGGCCGCTGAACAACAGTCCGCTAGAATATTTCACCATGGTCGCGCGTGAATACGGCGACGTCGCGGGCCTGCGCGTTCTGAATTTCAAAACAATTTTCGTCAATCATCCCGGCTTGATCGAAGAAGTACTGGTCTCCAACGCGCGGAAATACTCGAAAGGCCGGGTGCTGCGGGCGAACCGCCACGTGTTCGGCGAAGGCTTGCTTACCAGCGAAGGCGATTTCTGGCTGCGGCAGCGGCGGTTGGCGCAACCCGCGTTTCACCGCGCTCGAATCGCTTCCTATGCCGCGACGATGGTTGAATACACCAAGCGATTGTTGGATGAATGGAAAAATGGGCAAGAGCGCGACGCCCATCAAGAAATGATGCGGCTCACTCTGCAGATCGTTGGAAAAACGCTGTTCGATGCCGACGTCGAGCGCGACGCGCAAGAAGTGGGGAAATCGCTGGAGCAGCTGCTGGAAATCGGCGCGAATTTCCGCCGCACTATTTTTGTCCCCCACTGGCTACCCACACCGGCGAATTTGCGCGTGAGGCGCGAAGTGGCGCAAATCGAAAAAATTCTTTACCGCATTATCGCGGAGCGACGGGCTTCAGGCCGCGATGCCGGCGATCTGCTTTCGATGCTGCTTCACGCGCAAGACGAAGACGGCTCGAAAATGACAGACCGCCAGCTTCGCGATGAAACGATTACTTTATTTTTGGCGGGACACGAAACTACTGCAAGCACACTTTCCTGGACGTGGTGGCTGCTGGCGCTGAATCCCGCCGTGGAAAAAAAGCTGCACGCGGAATTGGACGCTGTCCTCGGCGATCGCGCCCTTAGTTTTGATGATCTGCCGAATCTTGTTTATACCGGGCAAGTCGTAACGGAAGCGCTGCGGCTGTATCCAGCAGCATGGGGAATCGCGCGGCTGGTCGTCGAAGATCATGAAATTGCCGGCTATCCGGTGACGAAGGGGATGGGCGTGGCCATGGCACAGTGGGTGGTGCATCGCGACCCGCGCTGGTACGACGCGCCGGAAGAATTCCGGCCGGAGCGCTGGGAAAATGATTTGATGAAGCGGTTGCCGCGATTTGCGTATTTTCCGTTTGGCGGCGGGCCGCGCCAGTGCATCGGGAATTCGTTTGCGCTGATGGAGGCCACGCTGATTTTGGCAACGATCGCGCGGAAGTTCCGTTTGCGGCTGGTGGCTGGTCATCCGGTGGTGCCGCTGGCGTCCATCACGCTGCGGCCGAGGCGTGGAGTCCGAGTTACGCTGGAGTCGCGAGAAAAAATTGTCGCGGAAACTTCCTTCCACGGGCAACCATCAGCAGTCGCGGATTAGCGATTTCTTTCTCCTGGAAACAAAGCAAATCAAAAAAACGCCCACGGATGCACAGTTAGCTATCTGCTTGTGGCCAGCGGGCCGAGCTCGGAGCGCGTTTGCATCACGCGCAGAATGGAATCGCGCGTGACGATGCCGACGATTTGTGGCGCGCCGTCATTGACACCAGTCACAACGGGCATTTGATTCACATCCTTGCTCACGAGGCGCTCGAGCAAATCCAGGAGTGGTTCCTCCGGCGATGCCCAAAGAATTTTTTCGCGCGGGATCATGGCGGCTTGGACGGAGTTGTGAGCCCACTCGTGGCGCGGCACGGAGTTGAGCGCGTGAACGTTCATCATGCCGACGAAACGGTCCTCGTTGACCACCAGATGAACGCGGCGGCCGGTGCGCAGGACTTCGGTGCTGTATTCTTCGAGTGTGATGTGCCCGGGAACGGTGGGAACTTCCTTGCTCATGACATCAGCGGCGCTGAGGCCGGCGAGCGTTTCCCGGAAGGCCACCTGAGCGACGCTCTCTTGCGCGGCGTTCAGAATGAACCAGCCGATGAATGCGAGCCAGAGCCCCTGTCGAACGACGCCGTTAAAAACACCGTAAGCACCGAAGAGAATCATCGCGTATGCAATTATTTTGCCGCTGGCGCCAGCCACACGAGTCGCCTTCTCAAAATTCTTTGTAACTCCCCAGGCCAGGGCGCGAAAAATTCTTCCGCCATCCAAAGGAAATCCCGGCAAGAGATTGAAGACCGCGAGCCCGAGATTGGTCTGCCAGAGCCATGTGGCAAGTGCTCCGACTGTCTGGCTGTAGGGGAACAGATGCGTCAAGCCAAAAAAAGCGCCGGCGAGAAATCCGCTGGCCAACGGCCCGGCAATCGCGATGTTGAATTCCTGAATGGCCTTGGAAGGTTCCCTCTCGATGCGCGCCAGGCCGCCGAATAGAAAGAGAGTGATCGAGAGGACGCGAATCTTGTAATGCTGGGCCACAACGCTGTGCGAGAGTTCGTGGAAAAGAACCGAAGCGAAGAAGAGCAGGCTGGTCAGGACGCCCACGGTCCAATGCCGTGTATCCGTCCAAGCCGGATGCTCCTGCTTGAATTGAGAGGCGATTATGTAGGTGATGGCGGCGAAAATGAAGACCCATGTGGAATGCAGGTAGATGGGTATGCCGAGAATTCTGCCGATACGTAAACCTGATCCGCGGTTCATGACTGGTCTCACAGTTAGCGTAGCACAAGAGTTTGACCGAAGTGGGGAAGGAGATAGGTCGGAAACGCGTCCGAACGTTTGAAGGTCCGAACGTCGGGAAACGGGAGGAGAAAGAAAGATACCCGCGTTAAAGGATGTACCCCCTGGTTTTTGTAAGTGTCCAGAATGGGCCTGCGCCCGCGAAATGTCATGAAAGTCATGCCGATGCGTCCCCCGCGACACGACGTGTACCTGCCCCCACAGATTTATAGCCCGCTCCGTTCAGCAAGTCCTTTTTTATCAACACCGTGAGATTGGTCGTGGCCGTGCCATTCCTCAAGTCGCAAGACAGGAGGCACGTCATGATCGCCGTGCTGCAATTTGTAACGCTGGTTATTACCACCATGCTTGCGGTGACTGCCGCAGCTGGGCTGCACTGGGTGTGCTTGCAGGTGGCGTTTCTGATGATGCGGCCCGCCACGGCGCGAAGGATTCCTGCGCGGACTGCATTGGTGCGCGGGACGGCGCAACTGGCGCGGGCCCATTCGTCGACGCGGTGAACGGGGTCGAGCCGAAGAGCGGCCCGCCTCCTAAGGTAGGCCCTAAGGGATCGGGCCGTGCCATGTGGGTTTACCCGGCCCACGCGAGCGGCGGAGACGAGGGTCACCGCTCCGCCGCGGCGCGCTTCGTACTGCACCCGGGGAGTTCAGAATAATTTGACGGGGCAGAAGAGCGCAGGCTGAAGCCTGTGCTACTCGGCTCCGGGAGAAAGAAAGAAGGGGGTACTTCGATGTTGGCTTTGAAATATTTGCTGGTTTTGGTGGGCGCCGGACTCTTCGGAAGCGCGGGGGCTCTGGTGGCTTACGACATTTTTCTATCGGAACAACTGCGGCGTTTGCTTTCCTGGGGCAAGAAAGATGAATCCGGTGCGGAGGTGGGGGCGCTGGCTCGCCGCCCTTTACGCCCCGTGCGCTGGAGGCTGGCGTTGCAACTGGCGGCGGCGGGCGCGCTGGTGCTGCTGATCCCGGAAAGTTTTGTGGTAGTCCCGGATGGAGCAGCGGCCGTGCGCGTGAGCGAAATTTGGGGCGCGCGCCCCGGTACGTTGTATCCCGGCGTGCATTTGGTGACACCGTTGGTGGATTCCGTCGCGATCTACGATACGCGCGAGCAGGTGTATTCGACGCTGGCGGCCGAAAACTCCAAGCAAAAGGGTGATGTGCTGACGGTGCAGGCACGCGAAGGGCTGAACATCGGGCTGGCCGTTTCCGTGCGGTACCGGCTGGATACCAGGAGATTGGACTCCATTCACACGAATCTGCCGCAACCGGTGGGCGAACAAGTGGTGGCTCCGGTCATCTCCACGATTTATCGGCAACTGGCACCCAATTATATGACGCGGGAAATTTTTGCGACGAAGCGCGAAGAATTGCGGACCAAAGCCGCCGAGGCCATCACCGCGCGGTTGGCGAGCGACGGGATCATTGTGCGGGAAGTGTTGCTACGCGACTTGCAACTGCCTGTGGAATACGCCAAGGGCCTGGAGGGGCTGCTGCTGAAAGAGCAGGAGAACGAACGTCTGGGAACGGAAACGGAGATTAAAGGCAAGCAAGTGAAGATTGCGGAGTTGGAGGCGGAAGCGCAGAAGGCGCGGGATGTGAAGCAGGCGGAAGCGCAAGCGCAAGTGCGTGTTCTGCAAGCCAAATCGGAAGCGGACGCGATGCAGTACACGCTGCCGCTGAAGCAGAAACAGATCGAGCAAAGCAAGCTGGAAGCGCAAGCGCGCAAAGAGTCGACGCTGCAAAACGCGGATGCCGCGGCGCAGGCCAAAATCATCGACAGCAAAGCCGAGTTGGAGAGGCAGAAGAATCTTTCCGATGCCGAGGCAAACCGCATCCGGGTGACGGCTGCGGCCGATGCGGAGCGGATGAAATATGAAGCTTCCGTGCTGAAGTCGAATCCCATGCTGATTCAGAAAATCATCGCGGAGCGGCTGTCGGACAAACTGCAAATCATGATGGTGCCAATGGATGGGAAAAACTTCTTCGCGAACGACGTGATGCGGTCGGCATTTTCGGGAGTGACCGGCGGCAAGGACAACGGCTCGGACGATGGGGATGATCCGGCGCCAACGGCAACGGCCAGCGCTCAGCGCAAACCGTCGAAAAGGCCGTAAGTCAGAAGAGAGTTTGCACGGGTAAAACCTGTGACAACGGGCTCCGCTAGCCAATACCCCTGTGGGTGGCCGGGACGCGAGGTTGAAGGGAGGAATGATCATGAGCAAAAAGGCAAGCACCGCCGCGCTTGACCGATGCGGCCAGAGATTGCTCCATCCCCCGGCGTCGCGTTTCGAGCCACCCGGCTAGCGGTCAATTACTGCAGGAGAAGAATGGAATGCAACTTGATTTGGTGAAGAATCCGCGATTGGAACTTGAGCCGCGAGTTGGTTTTTCCGAGGAGAAGGCCGTGAGCATTCAGTCGAGCAATCAGGGAAAAATAAAGATCACGGGTGTAGGGCTGAATCTTGGCAGGCGCATTTTGGCTTCGGCCGTGTTGGGGGCGTTGACGATACTGATTCCGGCCATCGCTTCAGCAGGTCCCGCGCCGCATCGAGAAGTGCGGGTGTCCCGGATTGACGGCCGGGCGATCGAGAACCTGCAACGCTGGGCAAGTGATGAAGACGAATCCTGACGCGAAGAAAGCATGATTTGCTCCCGCGAGTTTCGAAACGGTAGGGCCGCCGTGGACAGGCCATTCATGACAGCCGTGATATCATCGACGTCTTATTCACGTGTCTGCCAATCAAAAGCTGTCCCCACCGCGACCGCTCCGCAGGTTTTTCCCAAGTTTGCTGCTGGCCGTTTTTCTGGTTTCCAGTCCGCAATGCTCGCGCGGCGATTCGCTTGAAGATGTTGCGCGAGCGTTGGCCCGCAAGGTCTCGGCAATTCCGCAGCGAGAGCGCCGTTATTTTCTGTCTTGGCAAAATCGTTCCTCGCTGGCAGACGAGCACTCTCAAGCGTTAAAGGGTTCCTTCAGCAATGAATTCGGCAATGAGAATCTGGTTGAGAAGCTTGGATCCGGCGTGCCAGCACTCCTGATTTCCATTGAAGAGACACCGGCATATTATGTTCTGATCGCCAAGGTGCCTACCGAAGCTGGAGAGATAACTCGAATCAGTCCATTTCTTCGTGCAGCGCTGCCATCCGCGGAAACTTCGGTTATCCAGTATCGCTTATTGAAGGAGCTGATTTGGCAACAGCAGCAGCCCATATTGGATGCGGCTGAGACGACCGGAGAAACCGCCGGTCAACCGGGTCCTCTCTTGATTCTCAATCGAGATAATCTTTCGCTCTATCGCCGCGAAACTGATCATTGGGAACTGCTGGATATGAAACCCATCCATACCAGCGAAAAACCGTTGCGGGATCTCCGCGGAGAGATCCAGTTTTCATGGGGCCACGACAAGCAAAACAGCGTCGTGCTTCAGGGGAAAACCTGTGACTTGGAAATAACAGGAAAGATTATGCTGAACTGCCGCCCGGCTTCGGAAACCTGGGAGGAAGGCATACTGATTGCCTCGCCCTGCCATAGCAGCGTTTGCTGGCTCAGCGGTGAATCGGGGGATTGGAGCGTGGCGGATCGCCTTTTGCTCCGAAATCCCGCTCTACCGAAAACGGCCCCATCGCTATCCGAGCTCGACCTTCCAGGGCCGCTACTTTCGATTTCCACTGGCCGTGCCTTGCGCAGCGGCACCGCTACGGTCTTCAATCTTACGACGGGAAACTATGAGATTTATCGGATTACTCTGGCTTGCGGAAACTAGGATACTTGCTGTCGCACTGCTTGCTTCGCTACTGTCACCCGTAGCGTTCGGTACGCGATGGCCGAAGTACGGTGGCAATTTGCGGGTGGAACTGCATGCCACGGCAATCTTGCTGGATCCGCGGGAGTGGAAAGTGGGGAGCGCGGAGTTTGCCACGGATGAGAAAATGGGTGCGCTGGTGTACGACCGGCTGGTGGCGCTGGACAATTATGGGAGATTTCAGCCGCAGTTGGCGACGGAGTGGTCGCACGATGCCTCGTTCAAGCGGTGGCAGTTTACTTTGCGTACGAACGTTAAATATTCGGATGGAACGGCGTTGAGCAGTGCGGATGTGGCGGCCGCGCTCCAGGCGCTGCTTCCCGACGGGCAGCAAATCGTCGCCGCTGGGAACAGCGTAGTGATTCAGTCGTCAGTGGCCGCCCCGGATCTTCTAGAAGAGCTAGCCTCCGGCCGTTTCTTTGTTTACCGCGTGCAGTCGGACGGTACCCTGATGGGAACGGGACCATTTTTTGTCACCGAGACGGTCATGGGGAACCGTAGCTTGTCGAGTGCAACAACGGCCTCAACAGCTGCGGCCGGTGATTCGAATGTGGCGGCCTCAGCGCCCGGAGCTAGTAAGACGACGCACTTGCGATTCGGCGCGAACGAACAGACCTGGTCGGGGCGGCCATTCCTTGATGCGATTGACGTGACTTTGGGAGTGCCACCTCTGCGGCAGCTAGTCGATCTGCAACTGGGCAAGGCGGACTTGGTCGAGCTATCGCCCGAGCTGGTTCGCAGGGCCATGCAGGACAATCAGCGCGTGTGGTCTTCAGCGGCAGTGACCCTTTATGGTTTGCGTTTTGACGACGCGCAGCCGGCGGCCGCGGATGCGAATCTGCGCGCGGCGCTGTCGATGTCGCTCGACCGGCAGACCATGGCGAGCGTGTTGCTACAGAAGCAAGCGGAACCCGCATCAGCCCTTCTACCACAGTGGCTCTCAGGATATGCTTTCCTCTTTACGATGGAGACGAACATCGAGCGCGCAAAGGAAATTCGGGCCGCGCTTCCCGCCAACATGGCGGCGGGCCCCCAGCTGCTGCGGCTGCGCGTTGATGTGCCGGGCGACCTTGCAAAACTGCTGGGCGAGCGCGTGGCGGTGAACGCCAGGCAAGCGGGGATTCTGGTGCAAGTGGTAAATCGCGCCGTCCCGCACGCGACGACCACTGATCCTGCTGCCGGCATCCATCTTTTTTCTTGGCACTATTCGTCGCTTTCGCCTAGGGTGGAACTGGAGTCGATGGTGTCTACACTCAAAGTGAGCGATGCAACCGAAGCCGCGGTGTCTCCGACCGATCCGGAACAGCTCTACGCCCGCGAGAAGGAATTACTAGAGGAGCGGCGCGTTTTGCCGCTGGTGGCGCTGCCGGAATATGTGGGCCTCGGCCCAAAAATTCGCGACTGGATGCCGGCGCGATGGGGCGAATGGCATCTTGCCGATGTGTGGCTCGATCTCCCTGCACCCGTTACTGCTCAGCCTGGCAATCCAGGCGGCACGGAAACTCCTCCCTCTCCGCCAGCTGCCGCCTCCCCCGGAGCCAAACCATGAGCTTCCGAACGAAATTGCTGTTCGTTGTGCTGCTGACCATTTTCGCGTCCGTTTCGGTTGTTGCTTACGCGGTGACGCATTACACGCAGGCGGCGTTTGAAGCGATGGACGCGGAACGCACCGAAGCCCTCGTCGCACAATTCAAGAAGGAATTCATCCAGCGCGGTGAGGAAATCGCCCATCAGGCAAAAAACATAGCGGAAGCCAACCTTACCGAGCGCATGGCGATTGACCTATCGCGTCCCAATGCGGACCAGTCGCTCTATGTGCGCGACGCCGTCGGTACCGCTCAAGAGCACGGCCTGGACTATGTGGAAATTGTGAATTACGACGGGGTGCTTATCTCGTCGGCGCAGTTTCCCGCCCGTGTTGGCTACAAGAACGAATGGGTGACTTCGGTGAAGGACTGGAACGAAACGCCGGCGTTTTTAAAGAAAGAAGAGCTACCCGACGGCGTGGCAATCTCACTGAGTGTGGTCCGCACGAACAACACCGTGGCGGATAAGAGCTTGTACATCATCGGAGGCCACCGGCTGGATAAGAATTTCCTCGCTTCGCTCGTTTTGCCTACCGGGATGCGTGCGCTCATCTATACCAACCTCGAACCCGCCTTCGTTCCAACCTCCCTGATGGCCGAGAAGATCGATGCGGAGCAAGCGGAAAGATTTACTCCGTTCGTCGAGCAGTTGCAGAAGCAGCCGCAACCCCTCGTTCGAACGATTGACTGGACGAGCGATCCGGCCGATGCGGAGACATTTCATGCCATCCCTTTGACCGGCCGAAACAACGAACTTCTGGGCATTTTCTTTGTCGGCAGCTCGAGAAAAGAGCTGGTGCTGCTGACCCGCCAAATCTTGAAAATCGCCGCTGCGGTTGCGGCTGTGGCGTTACTGGTGGGATTGCTCGTCAGCTTCTGGGTATCCGCGCGAATTACCAGGCCGGTCGAAGAACTTGCCGAAGGCGCGCGCGAGGTAGCCGGCGGAAGATGGGACACGCACATCGATGTTCGCGGACGAGATGAGATCGGCCAGCTTGCCGAAGCCTTCAATCATATGACGCAGACGCTTGCGGCCCAGAAGGAGCGCCTGGTGCAGACTGAGCGCGTTGCCGCGTGGCGCGAACTGGCGCGGCGGCTCGCGCACGAATTGCGCAATCCGCTCTTTCCCATGCAGATCACCATCGAGAATTTGCAGAAAGCCCGCCAACTCGACGCCAAGCAATTCCTGGAAGTCTTCAACGAATCGACGGCGACGCTGAAAGCGGAACTTGCCAATCTCAATACCATCGTTGGGCGGTTCAGTGATTTTTCTAAAATGCCTGCGCCGCAGTTTGTGCGCGTGAATGTCAATGAGGCGCTCCGCAATGCGGTGCGGCTGTTCGAACCGCAATTCAACGAAGTCGGCAAGCCTACAATCACTCCAGAGTTATTCCTGACCGAGCCGCTGCCGGACATCGATGCGGACCCCGACCTGCTCCACCGCGCGTTTCAGAATTTGGTGCTCAATGCGCTGGACGCCATGCCTGCCGGCGGGACACTGACGTTGAGAACTTCGGAAAAGGACGGTAACGTTCGAATCGAAGTGGCCGACACGGGGAAAGGCCTGACGCCGGAAGAGTGCTCGCGGCTGTTCACGCCATATTACACGACGAAGTTGCAAGGAACAGGGCTGGGGCTGGCGATCGTGCAATCGGTGGTCAGCGATCACCACGGCACGATTTCGGTGACCAGCGACGAGGGGCGCGGCACAGCGTTTCGAATCGATCTGCCGCAGCGCCAAGCCGGGCACACCGCAAAACCGCGCGAGGCGGCAGCAGAGTCCAAGAGCGTGCCATCGACTCTGGCCGCGGCATCCGACTAAAGGACCGAAGCTTGCCTCGCAAAGCTCATCTGCTCCTCGTTGACGACGATCCGAACACACTAGCCTCACTCTCCCGCGCGTTCCGGCTGGCGGGGCACGAGGCCACTGTTTGCGACAACGCCGCCCGCGCGGTCGAACTCCTGCGCGAGGAAACTTTCGACGTGATTCTCTCCGATGTGGTGATGCCCGGCAGGAGCGGACTAGAGTTGCTCGAAGACCTGAAAAAGGCCGGCGTAAAAACGCCGATCGTGCTCATTTCCGGACAAGCCAACATCGAAATGGCGGTGAAAGCCACAAAGCTTGGCGCGCTGGATTTTCTGGAGAAGCCGCTTTCGACGGACAAGCTCTTGGTGACGGTGGAAAATGCGTTGCGCTTGTCGCGGCTTGAAGAGGAAAACCGCGAGCTGCGTCATCGCCTGGGAAAACACGAATTGGTCGGTTCTGGTCCGGCGATGAAGAAATTAATTGCGCAAATCGGGCGCGTCGCGGCGAGCGAGACGCGCGTCTGCATTCTCGGCGAGACCGGCACGGGTAAGGAACTGGTCGCGCGTGCGATTCATGAAAAATCGCCGCGGTTCGAGCACCCATTCGTTACGCTGAATTGTGCGGCAGTCCCGGCGGAATTGATTGAATCGGAGCTCTTTGGCCACGAAAAAGGCGCGTTCACGGGCGCCGCGGTCAAGCATCTTGGCAAATTCGAACAAGCCAACGGTGGAACACTTTTTCTGGATGAAATCGGGGACATGCCCGTGGCCATGCAGGCAAAACTGCTGCGCGTGCTGGAAGAAGGCGAGGTCGAACGCGTGGGCGGTGACAAACCCATTAAAGTAAATGTACGCGTGCTGGTTGCCACGCATCGCAACCTGGAAGAACTCGTCAAGCAAAACGCTTTCCGCCGCGATCTTTTTCACCGCATTTATGTTTTTCCTCTGACGCTGCCGCCCTTGCATGAACGCAAGGAGGATTTTCCCGAACTGGTCGGGCATTTTGCGCGCCAGGTGGCAGCGCAAAACGGGTGGAAGGAAAAAATCTTCGCCACCGAGGCTATCGGAGAATTGCGCAAATACGGCTGGCCTGGAAATGTTCGCGAGTTGCGCAACGTCGTGGAACGCCTCATCCTGCTGGCTTCTAGCGAAGAGGTTGCCGCTGCGGATGTCCGCCTCATTCTTCCAATTTCCGATTCTTTTTCTGACGCCGGCCGCAGTTCTTCCGGCGGAAGTGCAGCCGGCACGCTGGCCGAACGAACCGAAGCGTTCGAAAGGGAAGTAATGATGGCGGAAATTCGGGGGCATAACTTTCACATGACCAATGTGGCGCGGGCGCTGGGATTAGAGCGCAGTCACCTGTATAAGAAGTGCCAGCAACTGGGAATCGATCTGCAATCGCTGAGGAAGCCGGAATAGATTTGGTTTAGAATTCGAGCGTGTTTGCGGCTTCCTCGTCCCCAACGCCATTTCCTAACTCATTTAAATTCACCAAGATACACAAAGTCCGAGCAGTTACCGATTTCGCTTGACAAAATAGCGATATGTGATATTGTATTTGCAGATTGCAATATATGAGTCCTCCATGAAACTTGGCCACAAACTCCGCTCCCTCCGCGCCGTCGAAGGTTCGCTCCGAGGCTTGGGCCGTTCGATGACGCAGCAGGAATTGGCCAGCGCGATGAAAAGCGAAATTGGCCGTGGCTTAAGCCAGGCGTATCTCTCGCAGATCGAGAACGGCGCCCGGCCCCATCTGACGCACACCACCCGCGAGCTACTGGCGCGATTCTTTCGCGTCTATCCAGGATTTCTGGTGGACGATCCGGAAGGGTACACGCCGGGGCTGCAGTCCGAATTGCGCGCCATCGACGCGAAAGTCGACTCCTGGCTTTTTGCCGGCGCCGAACAGTTCACGGCCGATCCGGCGCTGCAGCGTGCCCTTCTCACCATCGCGGAGCATGAAGACTCACGCCGCGCCATCATGCTCCTGGCGGAAATTCTCCGGACTCCTGATTTAGCCGAGCGCCTAGGAGAAGTCTTGCACCACGGCAGTCATCACAACGGAGGACAGCAGGGCAACGGTCATCCACCGCCCTCTGCTCTTCACAGCCAAGCGCTACCGGCCCCGAGGGGGTCGAGTTAGCACTTAACAGGGGCCGCGTCTCGAATTCCAGCTCGCGCACCACAACGGCAAGTTGCGCTGGTCAAGTGTTGCGCTCGAGGTGTGCTATGACCTGGTCTGACTTCTATCTCTTCTGCTTCATTGTGGGTTTCGCCCTCAGCGTGCTGTCGTTCCTCGGCGGCGCAACGCACATCCACCTTCCGGCCCGTTTGCACGTGCCTTTTCATGGCGGTCATCACGCCGGCGGAATGGCGGGGCGCGGATCGATGAACGCGCGCGGCGGCCTCTCGTGGTTCAACGCCATGACCATCATGACCTTCCTCGCGTGGTTCGGGGGGATTGGCTACTTGCTGTCGATGCATTCGCGTTTGGTGGCGATAGTCGCGCTAAGCGTTGCCGTCGGTTCGGGACTGGCCGCGGCCGGTTGTGTTTTCAAATTCATGGCACGGATCGTCAGAGTGAGCGATGCGCAGATGCTGGACTGGGATTACCGGATTGAAGGCACTGTCGGCACAATCAGCTCCTCCATTCGAGAGAACGGTATTGGAGAAATGATTTTCGAGCAGCGCGGAGTGCGCAAGAGTGTCGGGGCGCGCAGCGAAGACGGCCAGCCGCTGCCTAACGGCACGGAAGTGGCCATCACACGCTACGAGAACGGAATCGCCTACGTGAAGAAGTGGGAAGACTTTGCGGGCTGACGATTAACGGAGTTTCCCGGACGGATGAACGACGCAATCAGTCCGGAGCCGGGTGGAAAAGGGAGGTCTTTATGTATGGTCTTTCGGTGCCCGTAATGGCGGGGCTGCTGGTGCTCGTGATTCTTTTCGCGATGGCCAGTTTCGCCACGTTGTTGCGAAAAGTGGGACCGCACGAAGCGCTGATTGTCTATGGCATACGCGGTCCGAGAACGGTGACGAACGGCGGCACGATTGTCATTCCGATGCTCGAACAGTGCCGCCAACTCTCGCTGGAGCTGATGTCGTTTGACGTTGCTCCGCAGCAGAGCCTTTACACCAACCAGGGAGTCGCAGTGACCGTCGAAGCGGTGGCGCAGTTGAAGGTGAAGTCCGACCCCGTATCGATTCGCACCGCGGCAGAGCAATTCCTAACCAAGGCGCCGGACCAGCGCGAAGGCTTGATTCGCCTGGTGATGGAAGGACACCTGCGCGGCATCATCGGCCAACTCACCGTCGAACAGATCGTCAAAGAGCCGGAAATGGTCGGCGAGCGCATGCGTTCGACTTGCGCGGCGGACATGAACAAGATGGGGCTCGACGTCGTGAGCTTCACTCTGAAGGAAGTGCGCGACAAGAACGAATACATTACCAACATGGGCCGGCCCGATATTGCACGCATCAAGCGTGACGCCGAAGTGGCCGCGGCAGAAGCGGATCGCGATATCGCCATCAAGCGCGCCGAAGCGACGCGCGCCTCGGCGGTCGCCAAAGCGCAAGCCGATCAAGAGCGCGTCGCAGCGGAAACTGCTTCGTTAGCGAAGCAAGCTGAGGCGGAGCGCGATCTGGACATTAAGAAAGCCAGCTATCTGGAGATGACCAAGAAAGCGCAAGCTACGGCTGACAAAGCGTACGAAATCGAAACCAACGTCATGCAGCAAAAAGTGATTGAAGAATCCGTGAGGGTGCAGCAAGTGGAGCGCGAAGCCCAAGTGAAGGTGCAGGAAGCCGAGATCGCGCGCCGCGAACGCGAGCTCATCGCCACGGTTCTAAAGCCGGCGGAAGTCGAGCGCCAGCGCATCGAAACGCTCGCCAGCGCCGAGCGTCAGCGCTCGATAACCGAAGCCGAAGGCCGCGCCTCCGCCATTCGCGCGCAGGGCGAAGCCGAAGCTGAAATCCTCTTCAAGAAGGGCGAAGCGGAAGCCAAAGCCATGAACGTCAAGGCGGAAGCCTTCCAGGAATACAACCAGGCCGCCGTACTCGACAAGTTCATTACCGGAATGCCGGAAGTCGTGCGTGCTCTCGCCGAGCCGCTCAGCAAGGTGGACAAGGTAACCATCGTTTCCACAGGCAATGGCGATGCCGCCGGTGCTTACAAGCTGACCGGGGACATCACCAAGATTGCCGCGCAGGTGCCCGCGCTATTCGAAGCGCTCTCTGGCATGCAGATGTCGGAACTCCTCAGCAAGGTGCGTTTGATCGGGGATAAAGCTCCGAAGCCGGAGCCGCCGTTGGCGCCGGTCAAGAAGGCCTAGCGTACTGTTCGCTTCCGTCCTGGCCGATCCTTGCGGACCTGCCGAGGACGCCAAATGGTCTCGGGGGATGGCCATGAGTATGAACAAAAAACTTCTCTTCCTTTGGCTTTTGGTGGTGGTGGTCTTCGGTTTTGTTTTCCACCATTTTTGGGCCAACGCCATTGATGCGCTTGGCAAAGCCGTCGCGATGAACCTCATTTCATTGCCGGGCTTTGCAAAATCTAGTGCGAGGATATTCGAGGCGCTCTTTCTACCCTGAGTTGGATGGAGAGCGCAGTTGCGGTTTGCTTTTCTGTAGAGTTGGCGGTTTGAAATTCTTGGAATTTGAAAGGAGATTTACCATGGGACTTTTAGAACGAGTAAGCACTTTGATTCGGGCGAACATCAACGATATGGTTGATCGCGCGGAAGATCCGGAAAAAATGATCAAGCAGGTGATTCTGGACATGGAGAACCAATATCTCCAGGTCAAGACGCAGGTGGCGGTCTCCATCGCCGACCAGCACATGTTGGAGAAGAAGTGGCGCGAAAATGAGGACTCCGGGAAAGACTGGATGCGCAAGGCCGAAACCGCCGTGGATAAGAGCCAGGACGACTTGGCGCGCGCCGCGCTCGACCGCTTCCAGACTTCGCAGATGCTGGCGCAGAGCTACCGCGAACAGGTGGACGACCAGAAAGCGCAGGTGGATACACTGAAGGGGGCGCTCGTGAAACTCGAACAAAAGCTCGACGAAGCGAAATCCAAGCGCGATTTGCTTCTCGCGCGGCACCGGCGCGGCATTGCATTGGGCAAAGCGGCCCGCGCGCAGACCGTCATGGGCGACAACTCCAAGAGCGCCGCGTTCGACCGGCTCAAGGACCGCGTGCATCACACGGAGGCGGTGGCTACCGCCGAGGTCGAACTCCTGACCGACGACGTCGCAGAGAAGCTAACGCGCCTGGATCGCGACGCCGAGGTGGACCGCCTGCTCGCTGATTTGAAGGCCCGCCGCGGGTTACCGGCATAGCAAGAAGAGCGGTCTGCACGCCGCAGGCGGCGCTACAACTGCGTTGGGCGGCACGCTACGGGGCTTGTGCGGACTCAAGGCCCTTGCGTTTCAGAGGTCTCCACTCGTGGTCTCCGCGCAGGTACTGCCAAAGTCCCTGCAGCCGCCAGATCATGTGCAATTGTCGGTAGGGAAAATGTTCGAGGAAGCAGTAGCTGACGAGCCGTGCGACATCTTGCCAGTCGTTATAGCGCTTGTAGGTGATCTCTTCCTGCAAGACGGAGCCGATGGAAATCACGGTCGCAAAGGCATAACCGAAAATCAGGAACTGCAGGAAAAATTCGCGGCTCAGAACACCCAGGCAGGCCGCCAGAATAATCGTGGCGATTCCCAGGATCTCGATGACCGGAGCAAACAGCTCGAACAGCCACAAGTAAGGAAGAGCAAAGCAACCGATCCTCCCGTAACGCGGACGGAAAAGCATATCCCGGTTTGGCCACAACACGTCCAACAGGCCTTTCTGCCAGCGCGCTCGCTGCCGTCCGAGCGATTTGAGGTCGGAGGGGACTTCGGTCCAGCACATCGGGTCAGGCACAAAATGGATGCGATAGTCGGCGCCCTTTTCGAGCAAGTGCCGATGCATGCGCGACACCAGATCAAAATCTTCGCCGATCGCGCGAGATCGGTAGCCGCCAACCGCGCGCACCAGGTCGGTTCGAAACACGCCGAATGCCCCGGAGATTATCATCAGCATGTTTCCCTGACCCCAGGCCTCCCTGCCGATCAAAAACGCCCGGAGATATTCGATGACCTGGATTACTTCAATACTCTTGCGTGGCAACCGCACGCGCCGCAATTGCCCACCTTGGATCTCCGAGCCGTTCAATACCCGGATGATTCCGCCGACCGCCACGACGCGCTTGGGGTCCGCCAGGATGGGCACCATGATGCGCAGCAACGCATCGCGTTCGAGGACCGAGTCGGCATCGACAACGCACACGTAAGGCGAGGTCGCCACATTCAAGCCTGCGTTCACGGCATCCGCTTTGCTGCCTCCGGGCTCTTTATCGACAACTACCAGCCTCACGTCGACGTCGCTTCGGTACAATCCCCGCACCGCGGCGCTCTTCACTTCCGGTATGTACACTGCGCGGACTGGGCGTAGCTGGAACTCTTCCTGCATCTCGAGAAGCGTGCGGTCCTGCGATCCATCGTTGACAATGATGATCTCCAGGTGGGGGTAATCGAGTTGCAGGAGGTTTCGCACCGCCACGCGAATGGATGCCTCCTCATTGTGCGCGGGCGCAATAATCGTGATGGGAGGCGCAAGCGGCGATTCCTTGAGCCAGGGCAAGCGATGGCTTTCCAGTCTCCGCTGGTGCGCGGCGCTCGTTTTAATCGCGACAATCAGCATCACGAGGTAAGCCAAATTACTGGCCAGGTAGTACCAAAAAAGGGCGTGATTGGAGAATTCCAGGAAGCGGATCATAGCCGCTCCGCGCCCTTCACGGGAACACTCTCGGCTATGGCGGGCTCTTCCGAAGACAGCATGCCCGATTTCAGAATTTTCTGCAGATGCTTCTTCTCGTCTTCGCTGAGATGTGTGCTGGCTTGGACTTCTAGCTTGAGCTTCTCGAGCAAGTCCGCATTTTCGGTGGCCGTCAAGTAGGCGTGCAACCCATAACGATCTCGCATCTGCGTCACTTGCTGGAAAATCGCAACCATTTTCGTGCGCAACCCCACCAGCGCTTCCGCTGCGCGCAATCGTACCAGCCGGTGCGAATCTGCCAGCCCGTGCAGTAGAACGGGAATCGCCCGGGGATCGGAAAACCCGCCAAGACTGATGATCGCCCGCAAGCGGACAAACCACGTGGGATCCCGCGCCAACTGGCTCAACACGTTGAATGCCAGGGCTGGTTCCACGTGCGACATGGCCCGGGCGGCGGCGGCGCGTAGTTCTTCGTGCTCGTCTCCCACCAGTTGTAACAAGTCCGCTCCGAGCGACGGAGTCGCTACCTCGCCGAGCACGCGTGCAAGCACTTCCCGCAGAGGGCCATCCGCATATTGCAAGAACGGAATCAGCACCTGGGGGCGCTCGGCGCAGCACTGGACCAGCGCGGACTGCAGCGGAAGCGCTGGTACACACAATCCCCGTTCGCCCACCCATGCCAGGATTTCGTCCGCTGCCTCCGGACAGGCCATCCGCCCCAAACCCCGCAGCGCCGCAAGCCGCGTTTCCGGATCGCGGTCCCGCAAGCCTTCGGTCAGGGCGGGAATGCCTTCCGGGGCACGTGTCCGCCCAAGCGCCACCAACGCTTTCATCCGCCGCCAGCCGGTGAGTTGCCGCGCTTCAAAGATGCGCTTTTCGATCAGTCCGCTCTCCCGCAGGAATTGCAGCAGCCGCCCCGATTCTTGTGGCCCGGCCGTTTCGAAGGCGTCCAGCGCAATGGTCTCGATAATCCTTCTGTCGAAGGAGTTCGCCCGCCAGGTCTCGAAGGGAATCTCTCCGGAAATCAGCGCGTCCCATCGCTGGCGTATTTCGAAAACTCGCTTATCGCGCTTGGCGAAATACCGCTTCCGGTAGGCCCTGCGGAGCAATATGAACGCCAGCAGCAGCCCGTTCGCGGTAATGGCCACGACGATGGCCTTCAGCACCAACGCCGCAGGGCCAAGCCTCCACAGTTTTTCAAAAATGGATTCCATAGCTCAATCCGAAACTTGTGTCCGTTTTGTTTTGGGTGCGCTTCTGGTACGAAGCCAAGCCCGACACGTCCTGACGCGCCGTTATTTGGAAGCGCAGTCCGCCACCGTAGGTTTGCGAAGCGAATCTCCCGATCTGATCTACTTGCGCGAAATCTTCCGTGCCGACCGCGAAGAAGACATTCCCGGAAAGCCGCTTTTCTCCCCATCCCGCCAGAGGAAAACCCAGGCGCGTCATTCCGGAAGGCCGCCACTCCGCGCTTGTTCCTGAAAACGCGCTTCGAGCGCCAGTGGCTCCCAGCGACAGCGTCCACTCCTGCGGCAAATACAGGATCGTTGTGCCGTTCAGCGTGAGAATCCTCGAGGATTGATACCAATACCAGTGCTGCCCATACGCAAATTCGACCGCGCGTACGAAGTTCGTTTCACTGGTTTTCCATCCGTGGTCGAGATCAAAAAAAGCTTCGCTCCTGGGGATCACGGCATTGTCATGCCCTGCCGCGCCGCCTACCGTCAGAGCTCCCCAACCGGGTTGACGTCCGGTAATTGCGCCGGAAAACTTCCCTGCGTCGATTCCTGCTCGTTCGTAAAAACTGCCCGCGAAGCTGGTGGTCCAGCGCGGTGTCCACCGCGATACCAGGCTTACGGCTCCGTCGTGATTGCTGTTCGCGAAATTAAAGATGTCGTTATCCTGGCCGAAGCGCAGTTCGTGTTTTGGCTCGCTGCGCGTAGAAATCAACCCTGCGTGCGCTTCCATGCTGGCGGGGTCCAGATTGAGAGCCTTCTGAAATTCCATTCGAGCCTGGCTTCGCTGACCCGCGGCGCGCAGTACCCGCGCCCGCGCCGCATGGACGTCCGCGCGTTTCGGATCGAGTTCCACGGCACTGTCGAGAGCCCGCAACGCCTCTCCTGTTCTTCCTTCGCGTGAATACACGCTCGCTAGACCCATCCAATAGTCCGGATCCTTCGGCGAGACTTCTAGGATGGCCAGATACTCTTTTTCCGCTTCCCCCAGGCGTCCCGACCAGGCCAAAACGCGCGCACGCCACGCGCGTACGTCCGTGTCTTGGGGAGCCCGGCCGACTTCCCGATCAACAACTCGCAGCGCCGAATCCCAGTCTTGGGCCTCGGCATATTTGCGTACTTGGGTCTGCCATTCCGGGGCGTGGTCCTGGCCTCGCGCCGGGGAAACCACCAACGTTAAGCCAAAGATCAGGCCAAACAGGGGGAGCCACCGAGGATGGAAAGTTCCGCGAACTGCGGGGCTTTCTCGATGCCTGGTCTCAGCTAGGAAGCACACGTTCACATTGGATTTGTTGCAATACAGACTCCATCGGCAATAGAAAATCCGCGCTGATTTCCATGCTATGTCATTTATAATCTTAAGGTTATGGGACGTATAAAAGACGCAGATGTCGTTGCCTTAGTTCTCCTCCCGAATCGGAATATTTGTCTCACTCTGATACACTTATCGATCTCAAGGGAGCTATTTCCCGTCTCAGGATCCTGTATCCTTGGTCGTTCGCTTTGAAGATTCGGGGTGAGATGTTCAACTTGAATCCGTTATTCATTGCCGTTCCGGGCGCCCTCACGGCGGCGGGCGCGCTGGCTTACGGCGCGGCGCATCCACGCGCACAACTTTTTGGAAAAACGATTTGCCGGACCAACTCCGCGCGCAAACTGGCTCTCACCTTTGACGATGGGCCGAATCCGGCGATCACGCCAAAACTGCTTGATCTTCTGGATCGCTACAATGCCAAAGCGACATTTTTTCTGATCGGCCGATACGTGCGCGAATGTCCAGAGCTGGTGAAAGAAACCGTTGCACGCGGCCACGAGGTTGGGAACCATACGGAACGACATCCCAATCTTTTGTGGCTGAATCCGACGACAGTGCGTGTCGAACTGCGGCTTTGTCACAACGCCATCCGAGCCGCGACTGGAACGCCGCCAAAATGGTTTCGCCCGCCCTTTGGGATGCGGAATCCCTGGGTCATTCCAGCAGCCCGCGAACTCGGCTACCGTACGGTCATGTGGACGCTGATTCCCGGCGATTGGCAGGAGAAACCGGCGGAATGGCTTATTCCGCGTATGCAGCCCATCGCCGACCGTGCGCGACGAAGCCTCGGAGCTGTTTCCCTCTCGGGAGCTGCTGGCACCGGCGATGTTCTCTGCCTGCACGACGGCGGGCACCGCGATCTGAATGGCGACCGTTCTCGCACTCTAACTGCTCTCGAGCATTGGCTGCCCCGCTGGGGTGACCTCGGCCTCGAATTTGTTACAATCGGGGAAGCGGCGAGCACACCCGCTCTCTAATCATGGACGAACGCCAGTTTTATACGGAAAGAGAAGAGACTCGGAAGGTAAAGCTGATCTGCCCGAGCTGCCGCGGCGAATTCGAGGCTCCCGTGCGCTGGAAGGTCTGTCGGAAGAAAAAGGAATTGCCGCGTGGAATCGGCGAAGAAGACCGGAAAAAATTCGCGAAGGCCAGTTCGTACATGGTGCGGCTGGATGATCTGGTGGCGTGCTACAAGTGCCGCAAGCGCTTCGAATTGACCGCCAGTCCACCGTGCTCATCAACGATAATCTCGGCGATCCCAACGCCGACCCGGAAAACTTCGGCAACCGCTGATTTTTTTTCTAACCACCAACCTCTAAATCTCCGGATACATCTCAAAAAAAGCCTCTATAGACTGGCGAAAAGTGTTCTCGATCTCTTCCTTGCTGCCTTCGATCAAATGCATGGTCACGCGCGCGGAGCGGCCGTTCTTGAGCACCACCGTCGCGTCCTTCACTTCGCCAAGCTCTTCCTCGGGCAGCAACCTCATCCCGTAAATTAGCGCCAGCTTCGCCATGCGATTCTCCTCACTCCGCTTCAAGCCTAGCCCTCGTTCGTTCGCCGGTCAAACCCCTGCGAATAGATGGTGGCTCGCGGTATACTCAGGCATCCAAGCTCGCTGCTTGACGCATCGCATTCACACATTGCGGAGGTTGCCGTGAAAACGCATTGCGGTTCAGGGGTTCGCCGATCCCTAATTTTGATTGCCGCGTCATTGACCGTGAGCATCTCTTGCGCCGCTCAGCAGCCTGAAGGGCCGCAAACCGGTGCGCCACCACCGGTTGCGCCTGCGCCCAAGCCGGCGCCTCCGCAAGTTGGCTCCAGCGATCGAATCACGGTTCCTTCAGGAACGCGAGTCGGCGTGGTCCTTCAGAACGGCATCTCCACGCGCAGCGCCAAGCCAGGAGACTCGGTTTACCTGCAAACGTCATTTCCGATCACCCAGAACAATCGCATCGTTATTCCGGTTGGTTCCTATCTTCGTGGTGAATTGCTGGAATCGAAGCGGCCTGGGAAGGTTAAGGGGCGCGGCGAATTCCGGCTGCGCCTGGATACCTTGATCCTGCCGAATGGCTACACCGTCAGTTTGAATGCCGCGCCGCGCAGCGCCGATTCTGGCGGCAAAGAGACCATGGATTCCGAAGGTAAAGTTACTGGCCCCGGCGGTAAAGGGAAGGACGCCGGCACAATCGCAGAGACCACCGCCACCGGAGCGGGGATCGGCGCGATTGCCCACGGAGTGAAGGGCCTAGGGATTGGCGCGGGGATTGGTGCGGCAGCCGGATTGGCTGCCGTGCTCCTGACTCGCGGGCCAGAGGCGGAGCTTCCGCGCGGCTCCACGCTGGATGTCGTCCTCGAACACGATCTCACGCTGGAGGGCAGCCAGATCCAGTTCACCAATCTTGGGCTGGGCCCGTCAATTACGCCTCCGCCACCGCCGCAACCCTAACGCGAGCGCCAATCCGCTCGAGCGTGCAGCGATCGAATTCAAGCTGGCATTTTCTTGGTTGTTCCGGAATTCGCGGCGCGAAATCGCAAAGGGCTAAAGCGGTCCCAATCCACACTCACGCGCTGCTCCGTAATCCATTCGCGAATCAGACGCGCGGTGATGGGCGTGAGCAAGATTCCACTGCGAAAGTGTCCCGTTGCCACGAGCAGGCCCTCGATGTCGGTCGGGCCGAGGATCGGAAGGTGATCGGGAGAGTCGGGCCGCAAGCCCGCCCAGGTCTCTTCGATACGTGCATTGGCGAGGCCTGGAGCGAGATCGATGGCGGCGGAAAGAATTTTCTGGATGCCGCCCGCCGTCACGCGTTTGTCGAACCCAGCGTGCTCCAAGGTCGCCCCCGCAACGATGCGCCCATCGTTCCGCGGCACCAGATAAATTTTTTCAGACCACAGCACGCGTTCGATCGTTACGTCATCGGCGCGCAGCGCCGCCATCTGTCCTTTCGCGGGACGCACCGGCGTGTACGGCGCAATCCCTTCGATCGTCGCGGAAAAACATCGCGCCGCGATGACCGTCCAGCGAGCTTCCACTTTCTCGTCTTGCAGAAGCAATCCCGCGCAGCGATTCCCGCCGCGCCAGATGGCCTTCGCGCCGTTTGCCGGAAAAATCTCCGCGCCGCTGCGGTTCGCCGCTTCGAGAATCGCAGCCGTCAGCAAGCGATTATCAATGGAGGCCTCTTCCGGCCGCAGCACGGCGGCTTCGACTTCTTCACTCAGCGCCGGTTCGAGCTCGCGGGCATCCTCGGCGCGAAGCGGCTCCGCCTTTAGTCCCAGGCCGTGATGCAGCGCGATGATGGTGCTGAGCTCCGCTTTCGTATCGTGCGAGAACAGCGCCTCGAGCGTCCCCTTCGGCCGAAAGCCGGTGTTCATCCCGGAAATTTCCTCGACCTGGGCGACAAATTCCGGATAGAGCGCTAGGCTCGCTTTTCCCAGCGGCACCATCGCCACCATTCCGGGATTCTCTGGCGCCGGCGAAAGAATGCCCGCGCTGGCCCAGGATGCTTCCTGGCCGGTCTGCTGGCGGTCAAATACTGCCACGCGCAGACCGGCGCGCGCGATCTCCAGCGCGATAGCTCCGCCTATCACTCCACCGCCCGCAATGGCAACATCGAACTTCTTCATGAGGTCATCTTAACGTATCTCGCAGCGTGCATCCCCGGAGGCCACCAGCTTCGATTGGCTGCGGGCGTCCCCAATGAAAATATTCTGATATAAATCGGGAACTAGAGGGAACCTCGGAGTTCTTCAGAAAGAACCTGCGCTTTTTTCGCCAGGCTCCGAGCGCGGCTCCAATCCGCGATCTGCACAGCTTCGCGTGTGTCCTTGATGAATCCTCTGATCTTGGAAACCAGGTCCGACTGCGCCGCATTCAAATTTTTCCCGCGCACGGACTGCAGATTCTTCTCCGCGATGCCTAGGCTTAGGTTTGTCTGCTGTTGTGCCGCCGCCGATTCCTGCGGCGTCAACTGCGGAGCAATCAAAGGCGCTTCCGATTTTTCGGCATCGCTCCCCGAATTCGCAGAGGGCGGCGCACTGACGCGGGGCCGCGCAGGGGCAGTTCGAACGGGAATCAAATGGCCTGGAAATGGCGGCAACTCGAGCTGTAGCTCCGGGCCCAAATCCTCAGACGCGCTGGTGCCTTCGGGCTTCTGTGGTTGTGCTATGGGTTTCACTTGGACCGCGGTGTCCCAGGGGATACCCGGCCGTTTCTTCATAGCGCATCCAGCCAACCCGAACGCCGCACAACAGAGAACAACAACGATCGAACGTGGAGAGAAGGGCGCTGCCACCATTGGGGACCGGGCTGGGTTTTCCGTCATGTTCAGGCCGCAAGTGGCAATTCAATTCGGAACGTCGTGCCCCGGCCGACCTCCGAAGTAAAGTCTATCGAACCGTTCAGAAGCTGCACAATTCGAAAAGTGCTCGCCAGTCCGATGCCGCTGCCTCCCGGACGCGTAGTGAAAAACAATTGGAAAATTTTCTGGCGGTTTTCCGGTGGTATGCCTTTGCCGGTATCGCCAACGGTGATTTCCGCCGCTTCGCCGCGCCGGCTCAACACCAGCCGCAGTTGCCCGCCGCTTGGCATGGCTTCCGCTGCATTCAGCACCAGATTCAGCACTGCCTGTTTGAGCAGCGCGCGATCCACGTAGACTTCCGGCACATCGATCGGCAGCAACTGCGCGAGTTGGATGTTGGATTTCTGAAGCTGCGGTTGCGCAACCTTCAGGACTTCTTCCAAGAGCTCCGCGAGCTGCGTCGCTTCCAGCCGGATGTCCATCGGCCGCGTGAAATCCAGAAAGCGCTTCACCACCGCGTCCAGCCGGTCAATTTCCTTGTCCAGCACCTGCACAGCCTGAAGCGACGCGCTATCGGCCTCCGCAGGGAGCGATTCCTTTAAATTTTCCAGCCACAGCCGCATCGAATTCAGCGGGTTCTTCACTTCGTGCGCGACGCCTGCGGTGATGCGCCCCAACGCCGCCAGCCTTTCGCTCACTTGCAGCTGAGTATTGATACTTTCCAGCGAATCGAGGTCTCTTAGCGTCACCAGCGCTCCCATACGTTCGCCATCCTCCTGGATAGCCTGTACGCTGACGCTCACGCGCTTCGGCCCGTCGCTCGTCTCCAGCTCTATTTCGGCCGCCACTTCGCTCAGTTCGTCGCTCTCAATGTGCATCGCCTCGTGCAGCGGATGTCCGGGAGGAAAAATCTCTGTAACGCGCCGTCCGAGGAACTGCCCCGCTGGCTGGCCGAGAAATTTTTCCGCCGCGGGACTGATCATCACCGCCCGCGAATCCCGCGTGAACAGCAGCAATCCGTCTTCGAGGCCGGCCATCACGGAATTCATGTTTTCGCGCATGGTGCTGAAGATCTCATGCACGCCGCGCAATTGCTGTCCGACTTGAGTAATCTTCCGGCTCACCAGTCCCAGTTCATCGCCGCTTCCGCCAATGCCTCTCAACTCCGGGGATGGCACATCGAATTGTCCCGCTGAGATGCGGTCCAACTGCGCGGCGATATCTTGCAAAGGAGCCAGCGTTGCCCGGCTCACGATCGCCGCGAGAATGGTCGAAACCACGACCGCAAGAAGCGCAATCGTTCCGGAGGTCCAAAGGGTCGGAGAGATTTCGCTTAGCAGCAAGCCAACATTGAGGACCACGCGCACTTCTCCGAACGGTTTCTTCCCCTTGCTGAATGGGTAGTCAAGCTCAAAAACGCTCAACGACCCCGCCAGCGCTTTGACTTTTTGCGGAAAATTTCGCTGCAGCAATTGCGAGAGCGGCGATCTCCGCGCGAGGAATTTTCCCGGCAGATCCTCGTCCGTCGAAATCATCACCATGCCATCTTGATCGGTAATCGACACTTCATAAATCAGCGGATTTTCTTTCGCGGCTTTCAGTTGGGTATGCAGGCCTTCGTCAATTTCAAAAGCGTGTCTAACGTAATCGTGGATTTCCTGGGGAGAATCCGAAGCCGGCCGCAGTCCCTGCTGCCCGGCGTCGGTTAAAGAGTGCTGTGCCTGGAGGAACACCTGGCCCGCGAGATCGCCCGCGCGGTCCTTGGTGGCCTGCAACATTTGGTCGAGTAGCTGAGCCGCGAAAACGCCAGACAAGACGGCCGCGACGAGCAGCACCAGGCTCGTCATCACCAGTGTGAGTTTTGTCCGCAGCCGCAGCTGCATTCTGCGTCCCTATTCCGTTTCGGCCCGCTCGCCGCCGTATTCTTTCAGTTTGTTATGAAGCGTTTTCAGGCTGATGCCCAGCAGTTCCGCGGCCCGCGTCTTGTTGTTTCCGGTAGCGCCCAGCGTCTGCAAGATGAGCACGCGCTCCATCGCATCCACAGTCGTTCCCACCGGAAACTTGATTGCCGAAAGATCACTCGGCCCTTTTGCACCCGTCTTTCCAAACTCCCCCGGCAGGCACGCGCGCGTAATCAAATCTTTCTCGCACATGATTGCCGCACGCTCCAGCACGTTGCGCAGTTCGCGGATATTTCCTGGCCAGGTGTGCCCCATAAAGATGTCCAGGACTTCCGCGCCGATCCCGCGCACATGCTTACCGTGCTTAGCGTTGATGTCACGCAGAATATGATCAACGAGGAGCGGAATGTCGTCCTTGTGATCGCGAAGAGGCGGCAAGTTTATGTGAAACACATTCAGGCGAAAGTAAAGATCTTGCCGCAGCTGGCCGCTGCTGACGGCCTGCTGGGGTTCTTTGTTGGTCGCCGCCAGAACGCGCACGTCTACCGGAGTTTCGCTCTTGCTCCCCAGCCGGCGAACTTTGCGGTCTTCTAGAACACGGAGCAGCTTGGCCTGCGTCGGCGCTGGCATCTCGCCAATTTCATCCAGTAGCAGCGTCCCCGCATCCGCTAGCTCAAAGCAGCCGATGCGTCGCTCGGCCGCGCCCGTAAACGCTCCGCGCTCGTGGCCAAAAATCTCGCTTTCCATCAACGTCTCGGGGATAGCCGAACAGTTGATCGCCACAAACGGCCCATTGGCGCGTGGCGAAAGCTTGTGCAGCGTTCGCGCTACGATTTCTTTGCCGGACCCAGTCTCTCCCGTTATCAATACCGATGCCGAACTTGGCGCCGCCATTTCCACAATGCGCATCACTTCCTGCATGGGCTTCGACCCGCCGACCAGGTCGCCCAGCCGTCCCGTTTCGCGCAGTTGCCGCTGCAGCACCGCCAGTTGCCGCGCATCGCGCGCCTTGCCCAGCGCGCGGTCCAGCAACGCCCGCAGCACCGGTCCCTTCAGCGGCTTTTCGATGTACCAGAACGCTCCCGCCTCGATCGCCGCCACCGCGCGCTCTTCACTCCCTTTGCCGGTAATGATGATCGCCGGCACATCATAAAGTTCCGGCCCGAGCTGTTTTAGCAGGTCCAGCCCATTCATCCCCGGCAACTCCACATCGGCGATCAGCGTGTCCGGCTGGTAGCTCGCAAACTTCGCCAGCGCCTCTTCCGCGGTCCCTACCCCCACCACGTCGCAGCCCCACCGCTGCAAGAGCTGTTCGTAGCCCTTTCGCGCGTTGTCTTCGTCTTCGACAATCAGCACGCGGTCCTTCCGTTCCACCGTTTCAATGGCCCGCACCGCGACCCGTGTTTCTTCCCCCATGAGTCTCAGCCTCTCTTCGGCCTGCCCTTGCTAAATGGCTTACGCACTGTTTTCCCGGACACTTCGACTCTAACAAGCCCCCGTTCAGTTGCCAAGCGCACCGGCTTACTGTAGGCCGGCAATCCAAAACAAAGAGGCCGATGCGGCGTTTACGCCGCACCGGCCTTCTTCGCATCGCCACAAACCTACACGAACACCAATCTTTCAGAAATCTTTCACTCCTTCACAAGATACAGCGCCCGTTCCAGTTCCAACTCCAGCTTCGCGCCTTTCGGAAGGTTCAGCTCGTGCCCGCGGCCCGACTCCATCAAGTATGCCGTGAGCGCCCCCAATGCGGCTCCTTCAGCTGCTTCCTTCTTATCTTTGTCCTTGACACCCTTCACGGCGCCGATGGCCGCTCCTGCCGCGGCTGCTTGCGCCGCGTCTTCTTGCGTGCTACTGCGGCCCTCGATGAGTCCTTCCTTGCGCGGCCCCGATTTCACGCTGTGATCCCCCGGAACGTCCACAACTTCAGCCACGATTGGCAGATCGCCAAACCTGGTGTGGATTTCATCAAACGTCAGCCACAGCTTCGCTCGCCCCGCCACTCCAGCTGGTTCCACATGGCTGATGTGACCGCGAATCTCCGCTCCTGCCGGCAAATAGATACCGCTTCCGGCTTCGAGCGGTTCGAGCGTTTTCACATGGAACTTCGCATTCTCTGGAGTTCCTTTGGTGCCCAATTCTTCATCCAGCCGCACCAGAAACTTGGTCCCCGGCGCTACGGCGTAGGTTTCGATCGGCAATCCGTGCCGCTCTCCGTCCGCCTTCTGACGCTGCTCGGGCGGTGCAGGCGGTGCTGCTTCCCGTGACTGTGCCTGATCCTGCGCTTTGCACGTGGTTCCCAACACCAGCGTCATCGACAAAATTGCTACGCTGCCGAATACGCCGCTGAATTTCGTTCCTTCCATGTTTTCCTCCCGGCGAAGTGCTGAGCATTCATGGAATGCACATGGGTAGCCACTCTGGGTTGCCGCGAGGGGCTGCAAAGGACTGAAAAGGAGGCACTTGGAGGGGTCACCCGACACTTAGAGTGGAAGGCAAGATGTGGTGTCAGCGAATCACGCCATGGCCCCGCAAGGGTTCCCGGACACCCCAGCAAAAGCTAGTGCTCGAGGAAACGCTGGATCCGGCGCAAGACGGTGGCATACATGGCGGGAGTGACTCTGCCGGTTTGCGTGTTTTGCTGACTAGGGTGATAGATGCCGAAGAGCCTCGGAGCGTCGGCCGCGACTTGGGCTTCCGCGCCGTGGGCGAATTTGTAGAGAGCGCGCGAGGCAATCATTCCCTTCTGTTTCAAGATTTCGAGATAGGCGTCCCAGGCGATTTTTCCCAGCGCCAGAACCGCCTTGGGCTGCAAGATCTCCAGCTCTCTTTCAAGGTAGCCGCGGCAGTTCGAGATTTCTTTGGGTACCGGCTTATTGTCCGGCGGTGCGCACCGGCACGTGGCGGTAATGTAGGCATGTTCCAAGCGCATCCCGTCATCGCGGTCGAGGGAATTCGGCTGATTCGCAAAGCCTGCTTTGTGCAGCGTCGCGTACAGAAAATCTCCGGATCGATCACCCGTGAACATGCGCCCCGTGCGATTCGCTCCATGCGCCGCGGGGGCAAGTCCTAGAATCAAAAGCTGCGCGTTAGCCTCGCCGAATCCCGGAACCGGCTTTCCCCAATACGTCCACTCGCGATAGGCGCGCCGCTTTTCGCCCGCCACTTTTTCGCGGTGGCGCACCAAACGCGCACACTTCCGGCAAGCCACGATTTCTTGGTTCAAGAGGCGAAGCTGAGAGAGTTGTTCGGGCATGAGCCTAGGATGGCTGGCGTGTCATCATTCGTTGCAGCTCGATGTAGGGTGTTGCTCCGGCGAACATCGCCTCGCAAGAGCGCGCTACCAACATTTCTTTTCCAATGCGCTGCACAGCTCCCATGGCAGCGCGCATAATACCCGATCCCGCGCTTACTCGGGCCACGCCGATTTTTTCCAGCTCAGCGAGCGGCGGACACGCAGGTGTTGCCAAAATGTTGAGCGGGGCTTCGACTCCTTTTACCAGCCTGGCGATGGTGTCCCGGTCGTAGAGCCCGGGGGTAAACAGACAATCCGCCCCGGCGTCGCGATAGGCGCGCAAACGCTCGAGGGTCCGCTCAAACCGCGTAGGCTCAGGCCCGATGGGCATCAAATAAACGTCTGTGCGGGCGTTCAACACAAAGGGAACGCCCAGCGATCGAGCCGTCTCACGAATGACTCGGATTTTCTCCGCTTGGAGTGGAATAGCGACCTGTGAGTTCTCGTCATCTCCGGTCACATCTTCCAGATTCATTCCGATCACTCCCGCTTCGATGGCCGCTTTCGCCGTTTCCGCTATCTCCTTGGCGGTCGTGCCGTAGCCTGCCTCCAAATCCGCGGTCACCGGAATGTGGACGGCGCGCGCGATGCGGCCCGCAACCTCGAGCATCTCGCTACGCGAGATGCGCTGACCGTCTGGATAGCCCCAAGAATAAGCGATCCCCGCGCTGGTCGTGGCAATCGCGGGGTGCCCGCATTCTTCAAGAATTCGCGCGCTGGCCACGTCCCAAGCATTCGGCAGCAGCAGGAGATGCGGTCCGTGATGCAGCTTCAGGAATTGTTTGGCCTTCTCGGCTTGCATGCGCCTGTCCATCGGAGACCTCCATGAGAAACAGAATAATCCAGAAATTGAAGACTAAGGATTGTCCGCACTCGTGCAAACGGCCAAATTGGAGAGCGATTCCTTAGCTCAGCTGATGCGAGCCAACCGGTGTCTCATCGCAGAATCGCCAGCACTTCGTCGTGAATTTTTCCGTTGGTGCTTATGAGTTGACCAGTATAGATCGATCGCTCACCGCTCACATTCGTGGAGCGGCCGCCGGCTTCCTCGACCATGATTCCGAGTGGCGCAAGGTCCCAAGGCTTGGAAGTCCAATCGAGTGCGGCTTCGATCGCACCTTCTGCGACCAGCATGTGTTGCCAGAATCCGCCGAAAGAGCGGCTGTTGCGTGCCGCGTCCAGCAGCGCGCGGATTTTTGCCTGGTCGCGCGCGTTCTTGCTCGGACCCGTTCCCGTGGTAAACACCATCGCTTTACTCAGCGTAGTCACATTGGAAACATGAAGTCTCTTGCCATCGCGGAACGCCCCCTCGCCTCGGTACGCCCACCAACGCGAATGTAGACCAGGTGCGCTCACCATCGCGGCAATGATTTCGCTGTTCGATTCGATTCCCATCAGCGTACCGAACGTAGGAATGCCGCGCGAAAATTCTTCCGTTCCGTCAATCGGATCGATGATCATCCGCGCTCGCCCCGAAACGCTAGCAGACTTCGCGTCGCCACCGCCCATTTCTTCCCCGAGAACATCCAGCGCCAACCCGCTCGCCGCCACTCTCGCACGAGCCATTTCTTCCACCGCGCGGTCCGCCTGCGTCACCGCCGTTCCATCGCCCTTCCTATCAACGCGCAACTCATCCGCGCGGAAATACCGCATCGCAATGGCGTCCGCCTCCTTCGCGATCGATTCCAAGAGCGCTCCATATTCCTTCGCGTAACCCATGCTTTCTCCCGTTTCGTGCGCATACCAACGTCACCGCGATTTGACTCTCTACCCCCACACCCCTAGCATACAAAGTTACGACAATGTCTGCTCAAGCTAACACCGGAACCGTGCTGGACCGCATTCTGGAAGCGCGGCGCGCCGAGGTCGATCACCGCAAACGCGTGTTGCCGGAGGCCGCGCTCAAGTATGGCGCGAAAGCGGCCGAGCCGCTGCGCAATTTTTCCGCAGCGCTGTGCCGCGAGGGATTGAACGTACTGGCGGAGCTAAAACCGGCATCGCCTTCGCGCGGCGCGATTCGCGAGCCATTCGAGCCGGTGGCGCTTGCGCGGGGTCTTGAAGCGGCTGGCGCCTGCGCGCTTTCCGTGCTCACCGAGGGAGAATTCTTCCACGGTTCGTTGAAAAATCTTCGTGATGCGCGTAAATCGATTCAGCTTCCCGTTCTGCGCAAGGATTTTATTTTCGATACTTGGCAAGTTTGGGAAACGCGCGCCAACGACGCCGATAGCTTTCTGCTGATCGTCGCCACACTCACCGACAGCCTGCTTCGCGAGTTGATGGCTCTTGGCCGCGAAATCGGGATGGAGCCGCTCGTCGAAGTTCACACCGGCGAAGAACTCGACCGCGCCCTCGCCGCCGGTGCGCGCATCATTGGGGTAAACAATCGCGATTTGAAGACGCTGACCGTCAACGTCGAAACATCATTCGAACTGATCGGCCGCATTCCCGACGATTGTATCGCCGTCAGCGAATCCGGCCTGCGCGCCCACGATGATCTCGTCAAGCTTCGCGGCGCAGGGTTTGACGCATTCCTCATCGGCACCCACCTCATGCTCGCTCCTGATCCCGCCGGGGCGCTTTCGGCGCTACTTCTCTCGCCGACCGGAAAGCCGTAGGTGGTCATGGTTCGCGTCAAAATCTGCGGGATCACTAACGCCGCCGACGCTCTCGCCGCCATCGACGCAGGCGCCAATCTGCTCGGTTTCAATTTCTATGCAAAGAGCCCACGCCACATCACCGAAGCCGAAGCCGCAAAGATTCGTCCGCAGCTTTCCAAAAAAGTCAAGGCCGTGGGTATTTTCGTCAACGCCCCGCCGGCCGAAGTCGCCGCATTGTGCAAGTCGCTGAAGCTTGACGCTGCCCAGCTTCATGGCGACGAGCCGCCGGAAGCCGTTGCCAAAGTGGCTCTCGGCGTTGCCGTTTTCAAAGCCTTCCGCGTCGAGTCTGATTTTCGTTTGGAGACTCTCGAGGAATACTCCGAGGCTTCCGCCTTTCTGTTTGACGCCGCGCATACAGGCCAATATGGTGGTACCGGGCGCACTACAGATTGGGATGTGGCGAGGCGCGCGGCGATCGGCCACCGTATCATTTTGGCAGGCGGGCTGAACGTCGAAAACGTGGCTGCGGCGGTGCGCATCGTGCGTCCTTATGCCGTGGACGTTGCCAGCAGCGTGGAATCAAAGCCTGGAAAAAAAGATCATGGCCGCATGCGCGAATTTGTTCAGGAAGTCCGCCGCGGCGAACGGAAGTAGAATCATCGAGCGAGGTTTTCGCGGGAATCTATGAGCTCCATCCTTCAATCGATCACAGCGCCGGGACGCTTTGGTCCTTACGGCGGCCGCTACGTTCCCGAAACGCTGATGGAGCCGCTCTTCGAACTTGAACGCGCTTATGAGTTTGCGAAGTCGGACCCCGAGTTTCAATCACGATTGCAAGATCTTCTGAAGAACTTTGCCGGCCGGCCGACGCCTCTGCAATTTGCTTCGCGCCTTACTGAAAAGCTCGGCGGGCCGCGCATTTACCTCAAGCGAGAGGATTTGCTCCACACCGGCGCGCACAAAATCAACAACGCCATCGGCCAGGGCTTGCTTGCCGTGAAAATGGGTAAGCCGCGCATCATCGCAGAAACGGGCGCCGGCCAGCACGGAGTCGCTTCGGCCACAGTCGCAGCGCATCTGGGCCTTGAATGCGTCGTGTACATGGGTACGGAAGACATGGCGCGGCAGGCGCTCAATGTTGCACGCATGCGCATGCTCGGCACGCAAGTCGTGGGTGTTGACTCCGGCAGCCGCACGCTCAAGGACGCCATCAACGAAGCTATGCGCGACTGGGTCACCAATGTGCGCAGCACGCACTATCTTCTCGGCTCCGTGCTCGGTGCGCATCCGTACCCTACGATGGTGCGCGATTTTCAGGCGATTATCGGTCGCGAAGCGCGCGAGCAAATCCTTGCCGCTGAAAAGCGCCTGCCCACACACCTGATCGCCTGCGTCGGCGGGGGTTCCAATTCTATCGGCCTGTTTTACAATTTCCTCCGGGACGCCGAGGTGAAGATGATCGGCATCGAAGCCGGCGGCCGTGGCGGTGAACTTGGTGAACACGCGGCACGCCTCGCCGTCCATCAAGGATTCACCGGAGCACGCCCCGGCGTCTTGCAAGGAACTTACACATACGTCTTGCAGAACGAAGACGGCCAGATTGCCACCACGCATTCGATTTCGGCAGGGCTCGACTATCCCGCCATAGGGCCTGAACATGCCTGGCTGGCCGACCAGCGGCGCGCGGAATATTCTGCCGTTTCCGATCAAGCGGCGCTCGATGCCGCGCGCCTGCTCTCGCGCACTGAAGGCATCATTCCTGCGCTCGAATCCGCTCACGCTATTGCCGGCCTTATTGAGCGTCTCCCGCAATTCAAGAAAGACGACCTCGTCATCCTCAACCTCTCGGGCCGCGGCGACAAGGACATGGACACTTACTCCCGCCTGCTCTAATCTTTAGGCTTCCCGAAATCCAATGCCCGTGGCGCCCTCCAACTCGACCCGCATCTCCAAACGTTTCGCCGATCTGCGCGCTTCCGGCGAACTCGGCATCGTCGCGTACATCACCGCTGGCGATCCTTCGTTCGACGCCACGCTGAAATATGTTCTCGCGCTCGCCGCAGCCGGCGCTGACATCATCGAGCTGGGCGTCCCCTTCAGCGACCCGCTCGCCGATGGCCCGACGATCCAGCGCGCCTCGGAACGCGCACTCAAAGCTGGCGCATCGCTCGCAGGCGTCCTCGATCTCGTCCGTCGCATCCGCCAATCCTCGGAGGTCCCGCTGGTTCTTTTCAGTTACTACAATCCCATCCTGCAGATGGGCCTTGAGAAATTCGCATCCGCCGCCGCATCCGCAGGCGCCGACGGCGTTCTCGCCACTGACCTCACGCCGGAAGAATCTGAGGACTATCGCCGCATGCTCGCCGCGCATCATCTCGACACTATCTTCCTCGGCGCGCCGACTTCTACCGACGAGCGCCTCGCGAAAATCGCCCGCTGCTCCTCCGGGTTTCTCTATTTAATCTCCCGCACCGGCGTTACGGGCGCGAAGGATGCCCTGCCCGACGATCTCCCGGCCCTCCTCCGGCGGGCCCGCAGTGTCACGCAACTTCCTATCGCCGTCGGTTTCGGCATCTCGCTTCCTGGCCATGTGTCCGTTCTTGGTGGCCTCGCCGACGCTGCCGTCGTCGGCTCTGCGCTCGTCTCCGAAATTGAAAAAGCGCCATCCGTCGAAGCTGCAGCGGTGGCCCTCGGCGATCGCCTCCACGCCCTCAAGCAAGCCGCTCGCCACGGCCTTTCCCGCCGAGAGGTGGCGCCATGAATCTCAGTGATTGGCGACGCCGCATCGATGAGATTGATAAGAAGTTGGTCGAACTCTTGAACGAACGCTCGCATTGCGCGCTCGAAATCGGCAAGCTCAAGCAGGAGGCCAAGATTCCGCTGTACCAGCCGGACCGCGAGAATGAAGTGCTCGAAAACGCCGAAAGGAACAATCCCGGTCCGTTGACGGATGCGGCGATCCGGCGCCTGTTCGAGCGCATCATTGACGAAGCCCGTGCCGCCGAACGCAACGCCATGCATTCGGGCGAGAATCACACAAAAGGCGGGAATGAATGACTGGCCGTCGCGGTTTGCATGGTAGGGCCGTTGTAGGGGCCAGGTTTGGGTCCGGCATTTCCGATTTGAGCATTGTCGAAGAGAAATGACGGGACTAAAGTCCAGCCACTACATCGCGTAGAGAAGGAAACGGGAAACTCTCATGGTCATTGTGATGCAAGAAGGGGCCACTGACGCCCAAATCCAGCATGTCATCGACCGCCTCGTTGCCAGCGGATTCAATGTCCACCGGTCCACCGGCGAATCGCACACGGTGCTCGGCGCCGTAGGCGTTCATCGTGACTTCGATCATCGAGATTTCGAATTGCTCGACGGCGTGCGCGAAGTCATGCGCATCACCCAGCCTTTCAAATTAGCCAGCCGCCAATTCAAGCCCGAAGGCACCATCGTCGATCTTGGCCGCGGCGTCAAAATCGGCGGCCCGGAAGTCGCCATTGCCGCCGGCCCCTGTTCGGTCGAATCCCGCGAACAGATCTTTTCCGTCGCCGAAAGTGTCGCCAAAGCCGGCGCAAAAATCTTCCGAGGCGGCGCGTTCAAGCCGCGTACCTCTCCTTACGCCTTCCAAGGCTTGGGCGAACCGGGCCTCCAGCTGATGCGCGAAGCAGCGGACAAATTCGGCCTCTTCACCATCAGCGAAGTGATGGACGCGTCGCAGATTCAGATGATGATGCACTATGTCGACATCTTCCAGGTCGGCGCGCGCAACATGCAGAACTACTATCTGCTTCGCGCGCTCGGCGAAATCCGCAAACCTGTTCTTCTCAAGCGCGGGATGTCTGCCACCATGGAAGAACTTCTGATGAGCGCTGAATACATCCTTGCCGGTGGCAACTACAGCGTCATCCTCTGCGAGCGCGGGATTCGCACGTTCGAAACTTACACGCGCAACACCTTTGACATCGCGGCCATCCCGGTTATCAAGAAACTTTCTCACCTTCCGATGTTTGCTGACCCCTCGCACGGTACCGGCCGCCGCGACAAAGTGCCGCCCATGGCCCGCGCTGCCGTTGCCGCTGGAGCCGATGGCCTGCTCATCGAAGTTCACAACGATCCCGACCATGCGCTCTCCGATGGCGCGCAATCTCTCGAGCCTGGCCAATTCGCGCAACTTATGGGCGAACTTCGCATCATCGCCCCCGCCATCGGCCGCCGCATCGCGTAACGCAGTTTTCAGTCGTAAAGTGTTATTTCTTAGTTCCGGAATCCAAAGGGCCGCGCCCTGCCGTCGACACTGACATCGCTAATGCTTGCTTGGCATCTTTTCCCTGTTGACCTCTTTGACTTCTCCGCTAACCTTTGCGCCCCAGGCGTCTCTGCGTTAGCATTTGTCCTCCGATTTGTTTCTCGGAACTGAGAACTAACAACTTACAGGCAACTAGAAACTCTCCATGTCCCCTCACTTAATCTCTCGCGTTACGATTCTCGGCACCGGCCTCATCGGTGGCTCGTTCGCTCTCGCGCTGCGCAAGTACACGACCGACATGCACATTTCCGGCTGGGACCGTCCCGATGTCGTTCGTGAAGCACAGACTCGCGGCGCCCTTGACGAAGCTCTCGCTGGCGAACTTGCGCCGGCCCTGCGCAACGCCGATTTGATTTACATCGCGCTTCCGATTGCAGTGACCATCGATCTTCTTCCGGAAGTCGCGCGCCACGCTCCTGCCCACGCACTCGTCACCGATGCCTGCAGCACCAAAGTTCGCATCTCCCAAACCGCCGACGAACTTTTTCCCGCCGAAAAAGGTCCGCTCTTTCTCGGCGGCCATCCCATGGCCGGCAGGGAACTCCCCGGAATCGCGCACGCTGACGCCGATCTTTTCCGCGAGAATACTTACGCCCTGATCGCCAAAGCTGAAAGACCCGTAGTGGCGGGCCTTCCGACCCGTTCTTCTTCCCTGGCCACTGAACCGGCCACCTCGCACGATCCTCGCATTTCAGCCTTCGTTAGAATTCTCGAAAAGATCGGCGCCCGCCCGCTCTGGCTCGGCGCCCCGCAGCACGATTACGCCGTAGGCCTGGCCTCCCATCTTCCCCAACTCGCCGCTGTCGCCCTGGCCGGCTTTCTCTACGACCGGCTCGACGAAAACGGTCTTCCTATCACGCTCGCCGGCCCCGGCCTCCGCGATTCCCTGCGCCTCGCCGGCAGCCCCTATTCCACCTGGCGCGACATTGTCCTCACCAACCAGGAAGTTCTCTCCGCCGCCCTCGACCTTTTCGCCCGCCGCCTCGACGACCTTCGCGAAAAACTCGCTTCCCGCGAACTCGAAGCCGACTTCGACGCCGCTAACGAACTCTACAAACTCCTTAGGAGCCTCTGACAGGCATGTTCATCGGTCACTTGATGCGCCCATCCCGAAAACGGATGCCGGCCTCCGATTCTCTCTACCAGACCCCTTCCTTCCTCCCAACCCACCAAATCACCCCGACGGTGGCGGTCTGCTGTTCTTTGCTTAGCACGCCGTTCCTATCTGTGAAAAAGGACGGCTGGTTCGAGAAGTCCCGGCGCCACTCGTAGCGCATCAGGAATCCATCGGCAAATTTGTAATCGAATGTGGCGGTGCTTTCTTTCAACGCCTGCGTGATCCCGCTAAAAAGGCCGCCGCGATCGGAAAGATACTCTGCCCGACCGCCCACGGAAACTTTTGGCGTGATTTGGTAGCGCCCGTAGGCTGCGCCGCCGATGGCGTGAGAAGGCGTCGAGGAATGCCCCGGCGAGGAAGTCCTCCACTCGCGCTGGATCACGTAATCGCCCTCCAATGCGAAAGTGAATTTCGGTGAAGTCTGCCAGCTCACATAGCTGTCGAAGATGTGCAACCTGCCGTCAGGAGCGGGCCGGATGGCCGTAAACGTCAGCCCTGGTTGAACGGGAATCGGTCCGCTCGTTGTCACTGGAACGCGGTCCGGATGTTCCTGCCCCAGGTAGTAATTCACATTCCAGGTGATGGTTTTGCGAGGCGTGGCCGTGAAGCCGAAAAGCTCGTCTTTAAAGCCGTTGGTGGCTTCAGCCTGGTTCGTGCCGTTCACCAGCCAGTAGTTCAATGTCATCCGGTCGTTGAGTTTGTAGCTGGCGCGCACGCCCATGTGATAGAACGGCAAGAAATCGAACCACAATGCCCGGGAGTAATTTATCTGGTCTTTGGTGTAATTTCCTTCGATTCCGATAGAGCTTCCCCATTTGCCGACATCCAGAGTCAGGCCGTTGCCGAGCGGAGCGACGTAGGTTCCGTAAGCCTGAAAAATATTTCGGTAAATCTGTGGCCTTGGCTCGTTCGCGGGATTTCCTTGCAGCGTGTCCGTGGCCTGGCCGAATTGCAGGTCGAGGCGTATGCCAAACGGGCGTCCAGCGCCCGTGTCGGGCGCGCGCTCGAATACCATATCCGCTTGATTCAAGCTGATATTGTTACTCAGGACATCATAGGCTCGCAGTGCGTTTACCCGCCCCACCGGATGGTTGAAGTTGAATCCATAATATTCGTCCAACGCGAAATTCAGCGTCGCCCCATGCAGGTAGTCAAGAATCCCGCGATCCCCGGCGATGATTTGTTCTTTGGTCGCATCCATGGATGCATTCCGCGCGGAAGTTATCGCTTCTGGGGCTGTTACCGTGGCTGGAGTCGTGCCCGGCGCTGCGATCGGACCAGCGGGATTTCCTTCCGATCTCGTTGTGGATGAGGGTTGCCGTTGCTTCAGCTCGCTTTCCAATTGCGACACGCGCGTTAGCAAGCTCTCGACGACCTCGCGCAATTGTCTGACCTCCTCGGCCGAAGCTGGAGCAGGACCGTTGGCCTGCGCGCGGCTCGCGGGGCACCACACCACCAGCGCGAGATACATCCCCAGCGCGTAACGCAACGCGGCGTTGTGATTTAGAATCGGACTGCTGTGTGCGTCGTAGTTGAACATAGGGAGGCGTCTTTCCCGGTTGGCCTTTACGAACTCCAACCGCCTTATCGCCTCCGAGTTTTAGCACGGATTGCTCTGTAACATGAGCGGACGTTTTCACGTCATAAGAATACAAATGGTCCTGCGCCCCCTTTCAATGATTCTCACGCTGGCCCTTGCCGCCGTGTCGACCGTTGTCGCGCAGGCTCCTCCCCAGGAATCTACTTCCATTACGCACGTCATCCTCGTGGAAGTTTCTACCGGCAAAAAACTGCCCGATCAAACCGTCGTCCTCCAAGGCGATCGCATTCTCTCCGTCGCGCCATTCGATTCCGCGAGTCTGCCGCAAGGCCACGTTATCGATGCCCACGGCCATTTCCTCATCCCCGGCCTTTGGGACATGCACGTGCACATCCAGGATCTGGAAGATCTCCCCCTTTACATCGCCAATGGCGTGACCGGGGTGCGCCTCATGTTCGGCAGCAAGCACACCCCCAGCCTGCGTGCCAAAATCGCAACCGTTTCAGTCGCTCCCGAAGTAATCTTTGGCAGCGCGATCGTCGACGGTGACCCTCCTGTGTGGGAAGGCTCCATCATCATCAGGAAGCCCGATGACGCCCGCCGCACCGTCGATGAAATCAAGGCGGATGGCGCCGGCTTCGTCAAAATCTACAATGACATTCCGCGCGACACTTATTTTGCTCTGGCCGAGGAAGCCAGAAAGCAAGACATTCCCTTCGTCGGCCATCTGCCTTACGGCGTCCGCGCTTCGGAAGCTTCCGACGCCGGCCAGCGTTCCATCGAGCATCTCGACGGCATCGCCATCGCTTGCTCCAAACACGAGCAAAGCCTCATCAAGGAGCTGCGCCCGCTTCACTACATTGAAAAAATGAACTTGGTCGCGGAAGCGATTCGCAGCTTCGACGCCGCGCAGTGCCAGGCGCTGTTTGCCCAGTTTCGCCGCAACGGCACCTGGCAAGTTCCCACCCTCACCGTGCATCGGGGCATGGCTTTTCTAAATGACGGACATTTCACTTCTGACGCGCGCCTCGCCTACGTGAGCGGTGACGTGCGCTACCGCTGGCAGCCGCAGAATGACTTTCGCTTTCGCCGCTGGGCGCCCGCCGAATTCGAACTCCATCGCGGCCTCTTCAATGCCGACAAACAAATGGTCGGCCTAATGTTTCGCGCCGGCGTGCCGCTTCTTGCGGGCACCGACGCCATGAACCCTTTTTGCTTCCCTGGCTTCAGCCTGCACGACGAACTTGCCCTTCTCGTGGAATCCGGACTCACTCCTTTGGCCGCGTTGCAATCCGCCACCATTCGTCCCGCCGAGTTTCTAGGCCGCGCCGAAGATCTCGGCCTCATCGCACCCGGCAAGAGAGCCGACCTCGTTCTTCTCTCCGCTGACCCCCTCGCGGACATTCAAAACACCACGCAAATTCGAGCCGTCTGGCTCCGCGGAAAATATTTCGACCGTGCCGCCCTCGATCACCTCCTCGAAGACGCCAAACACCGCTCCGGCAAGTCCAAGCTGCACTGACCCGTTTCAATGGCTTCCCGCTAAAACATCGGATGAAGTAAACTGCCTCTGAACAACTCGGAGCAACCCATGGACAAACGTATCGCCTCCGCCGACGTTGCCACTGCGAATATCCGCGACGGTGCCACCATCCTCATGGGCGGCTTCGGCCTCTGCGGCATCCCGGAGAACCTCATCGCCGCCATCCGCCGCCAAGGCGTGAAGAACCTCACCATCGTCAGCAACAACGCGGGCGTGGATGATTTCGGCATCGGCGTGCTGCTCCAGCAGCGCCAGGTCAAGAAAATGATCTCCACCTATGTGGGCGAAAACAAACTCTTCGAGCAGCTGGTCCTGAGTGGAGAATTACAAGTGGAATTGAATCCCCAAGGCACGCTGAGCGAACGCCTCCGCGCCGGAGGCGCAGGTATCCCCGCCTTCTACACGCCCACCGGCTACGGCACCCTGGTCGCCGAAGGAAAAGAAACCCGCGAGTTCGACGGCCGCCACTACGTGATGGAGCGCGGTCTCCGTGGCGATTTCGCGTTCATCAAAGCGTGGAAAGGTGACCGCTGGGGCAACCTCATCTACCGAAAGACCGCGCGCAACTTCAATCCTATGATGGCCACCGCCGCCGACTACGTCATCGCTGAAGTCGAAGAACTTGTGGAACTCGGCCAGCTTGACCCCAATCAAATTCATACGCCCGGCATTTTCGTCGACGCCATTTTCCAGGGCCCCAAGTACGAAAAGCGCATCGAGCGCCGGACGGTCAGAAAGACTTGAGATGATGTTGGCTGTAAACTGTCGGCTGTGAACTTTTTATGGCGCTGACTGAAGAACAAAAACGCGAACGCATCGCCCGCCGCATCGCGCTCGAACTTCGTGACGGCTACTACGTCAATCTCGGCATTGGCATGCCCACGCTCGTCGCCAATTACGTTCCGAAAGGCATGGACGTCATTCTGCAATCCGAAAACGGCATGCTCGGTGTCGGCCCCTATCCGCTCGAAAACGAAGTCGACCCCGACCTCATCAACGCCGGAAAAGAAACTGTTACCGAACTTCCCGGCAGCGCGTACTTCTCTTCCGCCGATTCCTTCGCCATGATTCGCGGCCGCCACGTCGATCTCACCGTTCTCGGCGCGCTGCAGGTCGACGAAAAGGGAACGCTCGCCAACTGGGCCATCCCCGGCAAAATGCTCAAAGGCATGGGTGGCGCCATGGACCTCGTCGCGGGCGCCAAGCGCGTCTTTATTGCCATGGAACACGCCACCCGCGACAATAAGCCCAAGATTCTGAGAAAATGTTCGCTCCCACGCACGGGCGTCGAAGTCGTCGACCACATCGTCACCGAACTCGCCGTCATCGACATCACGCCTGACGGCCTGCTCCTCCGCGAACTGGCCTCCGACGCTACCCTCGAGCAAGTTCAATCCCTCACCGAGCCCAGGCTCCTGCTTCCTCCCGGCGGCCCCAAAACCATGCTCATGTAGGATTCAATTGCTGTCGGCAAAGGCGTGCCGCATGAAACCCAAGAAAAAGACAGCCAAAGCAAAATTCCAGCGCCTGAAGATGCCGAAGTTTTTTCCCATCGACGACGAGATGAAGGAACTTTCGGCCATGCTCGAAAAAGAAGTCTCTGACTGGCCCGGCATCTCCGGGAAACCCATGTTCGGGTACCAGGGTCTTTACCGGAATGGAAAAATCTTCGCCGCTCTCCCGCGTTCCCGCGCCATGCGATCGCCAAGGTCCCTCATGATCAAGTTCGCATGCGCGTCCCCGGCTGTTCTCGAGTCCGCAAGAAAAGATTCCAGAGTGAGCTCCGTTTCCGGTATGAGCGGTGCGGGATGGCTTTTCTTTGAGCTGGACGAAGCCTTGGCCATGAAGGATGCCCTCGGCTGGCTCGGCCGCGCCTACGAAGCCGCCAAAAAATAGCCGCTTCACCGCTCCATCGAGTTTTCACTTCGCTTCAGGTGTGGAACTGCTGGGGTGTCGGGCCGTGGTAAACGAGTAGTGAAATCCTGACAGGATACTCAACACCGTAACGGCATAAATGAAGAAGCGGATAAGCATGCTGATGTGGTAATCGGGATATGCCGCGCCAAGAACCACGAGGAACACGAGAACAATCTCGGCGGCCGTCGTGAGCTTTCCATAAATGCTCGGTGGAAAAGGCCGGTATCCGGAGATGAGCAGAATGACGACCGCGACAATCAGGATTAGTACGTCACGGCTGAGAACAAGGATCGTCAGCCACCACGCCAGTTCTTTCTTAAACGCCAGCAGGACGAACGAGGAAGAGAGCAAGAGTTTGTCGGCGATGGGATCGAGATATGCGCCCAGGGCCGATCGCTGATTCAGGCTACGTGCCAGCAAGCCGTCAATACCATCGGAAAGTCCGGAGACGACAAGCACCAGAAGCGCCCATCGGTAATGCTCATAAGCGATAAGAATTAGAAAGAACGGCAGAAAACCCAGACGCAGGAGAGTAATTTGATTGGGAACCGTCCAGATGCGACCTTTCATTGTGATTCAGGATAACGCAATTCAGGCGAATTGCGCGAGATAGTCGGCGAGCGTTCGCCCCACTTTGCGCGCGAAAAGTTCGTTCATCGAGGGGATGGAACCGGAAGGTTCGTCGAGCGAGATGCGCTCGACGCGGTTCATGGGAAAGAAAATCGTGGGCAGGCCCATGCGCTCGCCATCCGGCTCGTTGATTTGCCGGATGAAGTGATCAAAAGAATTCAAATCGATGCCGCGAAGCGTGATGCCCGAGGGAACGATGGCCAGCAGTTCGCCCCACACTTTTTCCTTGGGCGTGTGCAGACTGACGACGACGATCGAGTGCGGATCCATAAGCTAGGAACAAAAATCTCCCTTTAGAGTACAGGAATCGGGGCCTGACGGGGGACGAATTGCCCGTACTGCGGATACGAACCGGCCAACTCCGGGGGAGGCGCTCTGTTGCGAAAACGGCGTGGGATCGTGATAGTGGACAAGCATAAACACAAAACTCGCGATAATTGCGAGGCCAGCAAGCCAACCCAGGGCGTAGGCTATCCGGCGTTCATTCGCGGTATTCGGATGCCGATCGGCCAACAGTTTTCCCAACACGAATCCTGCTGCCAAGCCGCCACCGTGGGCCCAATTGTCCATTGCCATGAAACCAGAAAACCCCAGCACGAACAGAATGACAACCGAACTGATCAGTCGAGAACGCAGATCGTGCATGTAAGCGCCGCCGCGCTTCGTGGTGATCGCCAGCATTACTCCGACGAGTCCAAGGAGCGCGGCGCTCGCTCCGAGTGAGAAGTGTCCAGTAAAAGCGCTCACCAAAAAGCCAAACGCGCCGGTGACCACATAGAGAAACAGATAGCGTGCAGATCCATAAACCTCTTCCAGCGCCGGACCAAGCTGCATTAACGACATCATGTTGAATCCGATGTGGATTAACCCGCCGTGCAAAAACATGGCGGTCACCAGCCTCCACCACTCGTTTCCATAGAAAATCGGTGGGCCGTAGCTTGCGCCTAGACGGTATTGTGGCTCACCGACCAATCCCCACAATATGGTGAAGCCTCCTCCCTTGCCAATCGCGGCGTATGAAAACCAGCTGATTCCAAGCATCACAAAGTTTGCGATCAAGAGAACTGACGTCACCGGGGCTTCGTGGTCGCCGAGTATTCCGGAGAGGCCTTTGCTCAGCGCCGCAAGAGAAAACCGCAGGTTCGCGCCGCACTCGTGGCAGCGCGTTGCGTTGATTCCGACCAGCGCATTGCAGGCCGGACATATTTTCGGCCGTGGCTGCTGGTCGCCGCCGCCGAAAAATCCGCGCACGGCATTCTTCCATTTTTCCACCCGCCACTGCCACCGATAGGGAAGCGCCAATTCTCCTCCTTGCGACCCGCGCACCGCGTTCCTATAATACCCAAGTCGCCGGTCTTCTTCTCCTTCCGGCGGTTTTTCCGAGGGACTGGCACTATGGACAAATTTGAA
>Ga0210399_10000168_pt1 | contig 52522 bp, 47 predicted proteins | sample IncBWC14MmetaG_FD_150865 | JGI IMG/M metagenome (GOLD analysis project Ga0210399, IMG submission 150865) | Forest soil microbial communities from Barre Woods Harvard Forest LTER site, Petersham, Massachusetts, United States - Inc-BW-C-14-M | ecosystem: Environmental > Terrestrial > Soil >...
GCCCGCGGCAGACGAGTTCAATCGAGTCAGCGATCAGTTCGCGGCTCACCAGCGACGCGCGCATTCCCTCGGTCCCCATCGTCTCGCCGTCAGAGATCGCGATGGTATTGAACTCCATGGGCGTGCCCCCGGCCGCGCGAATCCCTTCTTTGACCTTGGCCGACAGCCGCCGCAGATGAAAGTTGCATGGCATGGTTTCGATCCACGTGTTGGCCACGCCGATGAGAGGGCGGCTTAAATCGGCATCCGTGAATCCGATGGCCTTGAACATGGAGCGTGCTCCCGCCCGGTCGCGTCCCTCGGTGATTCCGCGGCTAATGTGTTTGAGATCCATAGTGGAAGATTACAAGATGCGCAGTGAAGATGTGAAACGTGTCTCCGTGGTATTCACGTTTTCCTTCGTGAACCTTCGCGTCCTTAGTGGTTGATGCTTTCGTACCCCACCGCAACGAAAAACGGGGAACCTGCCAAGCAGCAGGCTCCCCCAGTCGCATGACGCTGCCCAGGAGCCGTCATGCTTGCCCAGCCAATCCAAACTTGAATCTAAGCCCGGGCCGCCGCACGCGATTCTTCGATCGGCACGCCCGCTGGAGGATGTGCCGCCGTCCACGCCGCCGCGTGCCCCGTGCCGGAACCGACCTTGATGACGTCCGCGATGCCATACCACTCGCGATACAGCTGGCCGACCTGCTTCTGATTTACCTCGAGCGCCAGCGTGACCTGATGATCGTGCTCGGCCGGTTCGGCCTGTACCACGGGCAAGTCAAGCGCACGGCGCGAAGCCGCATTGAGAATGCGCATCAAGGTTCCCTGGGTATTGCGATAGCGAATGTGAAAAGTCTGCATGTTTCGGTCCCCCGTAGCGCCGGTTCTCGTAGCGCCGGCGTCTCGCCGGCTGTCCGGCGGGCATCTTGCCCGCCGCTGCTGTCCCTACTGCGTCGGTTCCTCTTCCAACAACATCTCCGAAAGCGCCGCGCCCGCCGGAACCATCGGAAAAACATTGGCCTCCGGAGCGCAATCAAACACCAGCAACTCCGGCTCCGGCGATCGCAGGAACCGGTCGATCTCATCCCCGGTTTCCTTCGCCACCGGAAACTCCCGCATGGCGTCTTCGTTCAACCGGAAGCTGTGAATCTTGTAGGCCTTGGCGATCTCGACGAAATCCGGATTGTCGCTCAAATCGGTCTCGGCATAATTCCGCTGATAAAACAGCTGCTGCCACTGCCGCACCATGCCCAGATATTTGTTGTCGATGATCACCATCTTCACGGGCAGGCCAAGGCGATGAACCGTGGCCAACTCCTGAATGTTCATCTGAAATCCGCCGTCGCCGGAAACGCAAAGCACGCAGGTGTCTGGCTTGGCGAGTTGCACGCCCACCGCGGCCGGCAGGGCGAAACCCATGGCCCCGAGTCCTCCGGACGTGATGAATCCACGCGGCGACGACGACCGGTAGCGCTGGGCCGCCCACATCTGGTGCTGGCCCACGTCCGCGATAACCACGCTATCCTGTGGCAGTCGGCTGAAGAGTTCGTCCAGAAAGCGAATCGTCGGCTGTGCCAGCCCGCGCGGATCGAGTTCTGCCCGCTCCGCTCCGCACGCCACCGCTCGCCACCCGGTGAAGTCAGGAAGAGAATGACGCCGCAATTCCGCGTGGAACGCCGGAATCGTGCCCGCCAGATTTCCGATCACCGGCAAATCGCAGGGACGCACGCGATCGAGCTGCGCCGGATCAATCTCGAAGTGAACGATTTTCGCATGAGGCGCAAAGCGCGTCGGCTCACCCGTCACCCGATCATCCAGCCGCGCCCCAAATACCAGCAGCAGATCGGTTTCGTTGAGCGCTGTATTCGCCGCGCGAGTTCCGTGCATGCCCACCATGCCCAGGTAATACGGCGCTTGCGGAGGAACCGCACCCAACCCATGAACCGTGGCAAATGTCGGAACATTCAACTGGTCGAGCAGTTGCCGCAGTTCAGGAATCGCTCCCGACAACTTCGCGCCCGCGCCAACGAGCGCGACGGGCTTTGCAGACTGCTGCAGCAAGGCGACGATCGTGTCGGTAAAACCGCCGTCGGCTTTCGCATCGGCCGGCCGCGCGTGCGGCGTGAACTTCACCGGCCCGGCAAACTCTTTCTTCGCCTTCAGCATGTCGGTGGGGATGTCGATCACCACGGGACCCGGACGCCCGCTGCGTGCCCAATAGAATCCCTCGGCGATCGCCTCAGGAATTTCGTCAATCGTGCGAACCAGCCGGCTCCACTTGGTCAGCGAGAGCGTCACGCCAAAAACGTCCGTCTCCTGAAACGCGTCGGTCCCGATGAGGGCGCTGCGCACCTGCCCGGTGATGCAGACCAGAGGAACCGAATCCATCTTGGCGTCGGCAATGCCGGTGACCAGATTGGTCGCGCCCGGCCCGCTGGTCGCCATGGCAACGCCCACTTCGCCCGTGACCCGCGCGTAGCCTTCCGCCGCGAACACAGCGCCTTGCTCGTGCCGCGTGAGGATGTGCCGTATTCCGCTGCCTTCCAGCGCGTCGTACAGCGGCATGATCGCGCCCCCGGGATAGCCAAATACCAGTTCCACCCCCTCGGCGCGCAGGCACCGTAATGTGATTGCAGCTCCCTTTATTTCCATCGCAACGAACCTGTCATCCTGAGCGAGGATTGTTCTTCGCGCTCAGCGCGAAGAATAGCCGCAGTCGAAGGATCCCTTTCCCCTTGTGCTACCACCGGCCTCGAAAAGGCGTTCCCGCGACCACCGCCTTGCCTAAGCATTCACCACTTGTTTCGGCGTTTCCGACGGCTTCTTGCCTTCTTTCGGCAGCCAGCTCATCATGCCGCGCAGCTGCGCACCTACTATCTCGATGGGATGCTGCTTCTCTTTCTCGCGCAGCGCGTTGAACTTGGCGCCGCCGTTCTTGTTCTCGGCAATCCATTCCCGTGCGAACTCGCCGCTCTGAATGTCGGCCAGCGTCTTCTTCATGGCAGCTCGGGTGGCATCGCCCACAACCTGCTCGCCGCGTGTCAAGTCGCCATACTCCGCCGTATTCGAAATCGAATAGCGCATCCGCCCCAATCCACCTTCGTAGATCAGGTCGACGATCAGCTTCACCTCGTGCAGGCACTCGAAGTAGGCAATCTCCGGCGCGTAGCCAGCCTCGACCAGCGTTTCGAAGCCCTTCTTGATCAGTGACGTCAGCCCGCCACACAGCACGGCCTGCTCGCCGAACAAGTCGCTCTCGGTTTCTTCCTTGAAAGTGGTCTGCAGAACTCCCGCCCGCGTCGAGCCGATGCCGTGGGCATAGGCCAGAGCCAATTCGTGCGCGTGACCGCTGGCATCCTGGTGAATCGCGATCAGCGAGGGCACGCCACGCCCTTCGCTGTAGACGCGCCGCACCAGGTGGCCGGGACTTTTCGGCGCGATCATCACCACATCCACGTCGTTCGGCGGAACGATCGTTTTGAAGTGAATGCTGAAGCCGTGCGAAACCCCGAGCACCTTGCCGGGATGCAAATACGGCTTGATGTGCTTTTCGTAGAGTTCCCCCTGGGTCTCATCGGGCGTAAGCACGTGGATCCAGTCGGCGCGCTTGCAGGCCTCATCCGGCGCCACCACGACCATGCCGTCGGCCCGCGCCTGGGCTGCGCTTGGCCGGTTCGGGTCAAGTCCGATGATCACTTTGTGTCCGCTGTCGCGGAGATTCTGCGCCTGCGCGTGTCCCTGGCTGCCGTAGCCCAGGATGGCGATCGTCTTGCCCTTCAGCGCCTCAGGCTTGGCGTCGCGTTCATAAAAAATAGTAACCACCGGGTGTGCTCCTCTCGCTGCTACTGCAACTCGTCTCGTCACACAAGGGAGGAAATCAGCCCTTGCCTGCTGGGAAGGATTCCTCGTCCGACATCTGGCGAAAGGAACCCCAGACTGCAATACCGACCGGTCGGTCGGTATATCCGAAATCTTACCTGCCGCTTTGGCTCAGTGTCAAGCGATAACCCTGAGCCCTCCCCGGCCGGTAGATTTGGCGCAGGCTGGCAGGGCCGCTCTCTGACCTCTCGTCCATTTTTGGAAAACACCAGGTCCGTTTTAGGGATCGCCGCGGCCGAAGCTTTCACGATCAGGAAAAGCCGACGCCGCTTTCGGTTGTCCGGAGAAAACTTATGCGGGGACGGCCGCCCTCGGCCGTCTGTTGAGCGCAGCTCGACGTTGTCTGCTAGAAGCCCGCACGGATGCATCCCTGACTTCGCGCCAGTGGCATTCCCGCCCGCAACTATTTACCATGTCCCCCGATGCCCCGCGAAGCTCTGGTTGATTCACGGCAGGAAATCCTGCGCACCGCTGCCCGCCTGTTCCAGCAGCGCGGATACGACGCGACCTCGATGAACGACGTCGCCGCCGCGCTCAAACTCAGCAAGGGCGGCCTGTACCACCATTTTCAGAGCAAAGACGAAATCCTGTTCGAGATCATGAACCACGCCATGGAGATCACCCAGGAGCGCGTGCTCGCCCCGGTGCGCAGCATCGCCGATCCCGCGGACCGGCTACGCGCCCTGATCCGCCTGCACATGGAAGTCGTCCTCAGCCCGCGCGACCGCGAGATCACCGTCATGCTGCACGAAAACCATCCTTTGCCGCCCGCGCTCCGCAAGCGCATCAACCAGCGCAAGAAGGAATACGTGCACTTTGTGGAGAACCTGGTCGCGGATGTCCAAAAAGAAGCTCAGCGCACACGCGCGGCAAAAAGTGCCGTCAGCCCGCGTGCCGCCGCCTTCGCCCTGCTCGGCATGATCAACTGGATCTACCAGTGGTACAAGCCGGAAGGCGAACTGCAGGCGAACCATCTGATCCCGCAGTTCACCGATCTACTTTTTGGAGGGATCCTGGCGTGAAGGCGTGGTTCGGCAACGTTGGCGAAATCGACCCGCAGCGGGCCGCGAGCGGCAAGTTGTATGGCGAGTTTCTGCGCGTCGCAGCCCTGAGCGCCGGACTCTACGTGTTGCCCGCCGGGGCGACCGACCCGCAACGCCCGCACCATGAAGATGAAATGTACTACGTCGTCCGCGGCAAAGCGCGCTTCAGAGCTGCCGACGAAGATCAGGAAATCTCTACGGGAAGCGTGCTCTTCGTCGCCGCTGGAGTTGAGCACCGCTTCCACGCCATCACCGAAGAACTGGCAGTGCTGGTTTTCTTCGCGCCCGCGGAAAGCTAGGTCTGGCCGATACGCCCGACTACTTGTGCGGCGGTACCCAGTAAACCTCTTCCTTGACCGCTCCCTTATCGGTAAAGCCGCGCCGCTTCAAGATCGCCTTGCTGTGCTCGATCATGTCCGGATGTCCGCACAAATAAGCCAGCGTGTTGCTGGGGTCGAGTTTCCAATGATCCGCATACTTGCGCAGAATGTCGTCGGCCCGCCCGATCTCTCCCGGCCAGTCCGCGTGGTCCCACGGCCGGCTCACCGTCGGCACATATTTAAACCACGGCAATTCTTTGTCGAATTGGTTCAGTTCATCGAGGTACCCGAATTCCCACGGGCGGCTCGCGCCGTTCAGTAAGTACAGTTTGTGGGAGCCGTCGAATCGGCCCTCTTTCCAATCTTTGTGGAGCGTGCGCACGTAGCTCACGAACGGAGCTACGCCGGTCACGGTCGAGATCAGCAGATGATTCGTCTTGCCATTCTGCGTGTCCAGCCAAAATTTCCCCTTGGGAATTTTCCGCATCAGTAACGGGTCGCCAGGTTGCAACTTGTGCAGCAGCGGGGTCAGCGCACCTTCTGGAACCAGTTCGAAGAAAAACTCGATCTCATCTTCAAAAGGCGACGACGCGATCGAATATGGGCGCTCCACGCGCTTCCCGTTCGCCTCCACTCCCAGCGTCGCATACTGCCCCGGAACAAAATGGAACTCGCCTCCACTGCGGATGCGGAACATCCACAGGTCGGGAGCAAAATCAACGCGCCGGGTAACCTCAGCGTGATAGAACTTGTCCTCGGGTACGGTTATCACCTGGCCTCAACCTTTTCCCTGATTCTTTGTAGAGAGGTAGCTTGCCCCTCGGCGACGGCAAGAACATAGCACGTATAAGCACCAGTCTCGAATCGTACGCTCGGCGTTCCCGGTTGCACTCACGCCTCCATTCGAACGGTCGTCCGGCGCGCCCGAGTTGCGATATCCTAGCCGGAATTGGCGGTTTTGTGAAGCGCGTCCTCACCAACGCCGTGGCTGAGTCGAACCTATTTCGCGCGATCGTTCGGAAGCTGCAGAAGTTCTACGGCCGTCCCAAACCTCCGCACACCACCGATCCGCTGGAGATCATCCTGTTCGACAACGTCGCCTACCTCGTCGACGACGACAAGCGCGCCGCCGCGTTCCAAGCCCTGAAGAAGAAAGTCGGCACCCGTCCCGAGCAAATCCTCAAGGCATCGTTGAAACAACTCGAAGAAATCACACGCATGGGTGAGATGGCCCCCGAAGTCCGCGCCCAGCGCTTGCGCCAGATCGCGGAACTGGTTCATTACATTTTCAAAGATAACCTCGCCGCCGAACTGAAGCGACCGCTCCCCCAGGCAAAGAAATCGTTGAAGCGCTTCCCGAGTATCGGGGACCCCGGTGCAGAAAAAATCCTGATGCTGACGCGAAGCCATCCGGTACTGGCTCTGGAATCGAATGGCCTGCGGGTGTTACTGCGCCTGGGGTTTGCCGAGGAAAAGAAGAGCTATTCCGCCAGTTATCGCGGAGTGCAGCAGGCGCTCGCCGGGCAGTTGCCCGATGACTATGACGCGCTGATCGCCGCCCATCAACTCCTGCGCCAGCACGGTCAGGAACTATGCAAACGCACTCGCCCGCTATGCGAGGCAGGATGCCCTCTCACTGCGGAGTGCCGCTACTTCCAGAACCTGGCAAGGTAGGCCCAACGTCCGCCTGCGTGACGGCGACCGCGCTCTTCAACTGTTGCAGTTCCGCTTGCACGCGCTTCCAGTTCTTCGGCTTCCCTTTGGCCACAACCACGGCAGCAGGATTCTTGAAGAACGCCAAAATATTCTCGCGTAGTTCCGGCGGAACGTTTTCGAAATTGCGATCTGCCAAATTGCCTAGTAGATGCGCGTAGGTCTGGTCCGCCAGCACGTACTCACCCGCCCGAGTCTCCTTCCCGGTGTCGCAGTCGCGGTTGGCCAGATGCAGCGTACCTCTCTGTGATGCCTGCAGCAGTTGACGGTAGCTGCGGACGGTTTCGTCGAGACTCTTCACAAAAAGGTCTTCCTGCTGCGGTGTCGGAATCTTGAAATCGAGCCCGCTGAAAGGACCTCTCTTCGGGAACAATTTCAGCACAATCGCGAGAAGCTTCGTGCCGAAGCCGGGGCGCCGGTACTCGTTTCCCCATTCCTTCTCGTAATCGGCCCGCGAAAGATAGTACAGATACTTCTTCTCCGCTGCGTCGGGTGTGTCGGCAACAATTTCTGCACGGCGCGTCAGCAATGCCACCCGAGTCGTCTCTGGGATGATCTTGCTGACCGCATGCCGAAAGCTTCCAATCGCGAGATCTTCGTCATCCACGACATCCTCAAACTTGATGCCGTAGACCTTCGGAAACACTCGCTCCAGCAAGCCCTGTGAAATCTCAAAGCCGATAAAGTCGTGATAGCCGTCCGAGGTGTAGCGATTTTTTGCTACCTGCGTCATGTCAAAGCCGAATTCCGCCCGGATGTGGGCCTTCGGCGAATCCGCATACGTGACCACGTCGCCGTACTTCCGCTGCAGCGCCGGAAATTCCTGGGCCACCACATGATTCACCATCGGATGGCCGCTGTTGTCGGCCGCGTAATGCGCCAGGGCTCCCAGCGCGAAGGCATATTCATTCGCCGTCTGAGATTCCTCGATCAGGCTGGTGACGAAGTCTCCGGTCCGCACGTAGTGCGTCAGATCGCTGAAGTAGCGGCTGCCGAACGGGTAGTAGCCCATGTCCTGCACCAGCGATCCGCCATACGCGTAGGCGTGAGCCTCCCTGACCTGTTTGTCCGTCAGGTCCGCGAAACGCGCTTTTACCATGGGCTGAATGCGATCGATCCACAGCAGGTCCACGACCTGTTCGTGCGTCAGGACAGAGTAAGCCCCGCTCCCCGGCGCCAGAACCAACAACAGCGCAAGACAGAGCAGGGCCCTCGCCGAATGAGATCGCCGTCTAATTTTCCCGGCCTTCATTTCCCAACCTTATTTCCCAACCTTATTTCCCGACAACGAGAAGGACGAAGCTATCCGGAAGAATCGGAGGCCGGGGATGCGGATTGTCCGCCGTCGCCGCGGGCGCAGGCCCGAACTCCGCGGTCACCACGAATACCTTGTGCGTCTTGGAGTCGAGCGCCAGCGTCCGCGCTCGCTTCTGTGTCGGAACGTTCTCGGAACTGAATTTTCCGGGTGAGTCTTCTTTCACCACCGTGAGCACGCCCTCGCCACACGAAGCGAAACCCAGCCCGGTTCCGGCGTCGAATGCGGTCGCATCCACACCGTCGCCAATGGCGGGTGTGCCCAGGACCTTGCCGCTGTCGGCGTCCACGATCGCCATCATCTTGTTATCGCAGCCCACGTACAGGCGGCGGTTCTTGCGGTCAATCGAAAGTCCGCTCGGCTCAGTACACGGCGCCAGCGGCCACTTAGCCTTGACTTCCAGTTTGCTCGGATCAATCGCCGTCAATTCGCTTTTGTCTTCGATATTGACGTAAATCATGCCCTTGGCATCGCTGGCCGCGAACTCCGGCTTGCCATCCAGCTTGATCGTCCCCAACACTTTCCCAGTGGCCGCGTCTATCGCGGTCGAATCCTGGCTGCGTCCGTTGAAGGTGAAAACACGTTTCGTCGCCGGATCGTAGAGAATCGCGTCGGGATTATCGCCGACCTTTACCTTGCTGCTGGTCGCCAGCGTCTTGATGTCGAAAATGCTGACCGTGCCTTCGCGCCCGTTGCTGGTAAATCCGCGACCCAACTCCGGCGCCAGTGCGATGCCGTGAACGCCCGGCGTGTCTGGAATGTCACCGACGACCTTGCCGGAATCGGCATCGACCACCATGACGTGCGTGCCGCGAGAAATGTAGATGCGACGCGCCTCGGAGTCCGTCGTCAGATAATCCCAGCCGCCGTCGCCGCCTAACTTATAAGTCGTGACCACGTGGTATCCCGAACCCGCCGCGGCCAACGCCACCGCCGTCAGGGACGCACAGATGATAGCTGCCAACCACTTGGATCTCATTCGCATGACTTCCTCCTTATGATTTTTGGAATCGCGGGCGTTCATGTTCGGGGGCTTCGTCCCCCAGTTCGTCAGTCCGCGTCGTTGGATGCGAACCCAGCCCGGTCCGACCCGAAGTAACTTTACCTTATTTCGATGGTCATCCTAGACTCTTCTTGACGCTTCTCATCTATGGATGTATCCCAGTCACGTTTCTCGGGACAAGGCCAGCAGCCAGAACCCGCGCCGGTCAACGATCCACGCCTGCAGCCGACGCCCGACTATGGCACGCTCGGGCCCGGCTCCGATATTGCTGGCAGCGGACCCATCTCGACTCCCAGTCCCGCAAACGCCAAGCGTTTCGCTCCGGTCTTTGCTGCTGCGATTGGAGTCCTGTTCGCGATCCTGGCTGCGAACATCGGCAACGCACATGCCGCCTGGGCAAGGTTCGCCAATCTTTTCAGCCCGCATGAAAGCGCGCCCGCTTCCGCGAAAGACTCCCGCCAACTCGATCGCATGAAACCGCAGAAGCAGGCCGAGGCCTTGCTCGAACTTGCCGTGGGTCACAGTGACGCAGCTGTCGACCAGATTTCGTCCCGCGTCGCTCGCTGGCAGGGAAGAGTGCAGTGGAACCCTCAGATCGCGACGCTGACGACTGCTGCCCTGAATTCCAGTGACATGCGGGTGCGGGAGTCCGGCATCGAAGTCGAACTTGCGGCTTACGGGCTGGGCAAGAACTCCGCCAGCCTCGATTACCTGCTCAGAACCGCCGAATCTGCCGATCACGCGCGCAAGATCTGGGCCCTGTGGGCGCTCGGGCTCATGGGGAACCGCGGCGTCGAAACTGACCGCGTCGTGCAGGTCTTGACCGCTCACCTGAAAGATGCCGACGTCGATTCGCGGCGTTGGGCCGTCGAAGGCCTTGCCGTAACGGCTTCTTCCCAAACCATCGATCTTCTGCTGAAGACCATGCACGACGATCCTTCACCCCTGGTGCGCGAAAGGGCTGCCTGCAGTCTCGCGGTCGCTGGCATGTTCACGCGCGAGCAGCGGCTCACCGCCGTCCCGCAGCTGTTGAACTACACAGACGATCCGTCGCTCGATGCCCAGACGCACTCCTGGGCGTTCCAGGCGCTGAGCGACATCACCGGCCAGCGATTGCCCCATGACTCCAGCGCCTGGCGGAGCTGGTACGATTCGGCCAAGGGCGATTAACTCAGCAGCATCCCTTTCAGTAAGCATCAATCAGTTTGGTTCGCGTCGAAAGATATTTTCATCGGCGCTTACCGTCTTGTGAAACAATCCAGCAACCGAAGGGAACTCCGCGACGAGGCCCATGGAAAAACTAAATGTAGTTGTTGCTCTCACCACCAGAGAGAACGATTACCAGGCCGAACAGGCAGTCGCAGTATCCGAAACGGCCACACGGCTCGGCATCAAGATTCAAATCATTTACGCCGACAACGACGCCGTCAACCAGACCCAGCAGCTCATCAAGATCATCCAGGACCCAATACAGCGCCCTGCCGCCATACTCGTCGAGCCCGTCGGGACTGGGATGCCCCAGGTCGCGAAAGCGGCGGTCGCGGCCGGAATCGGCTGGGGAATCATTAACAGCGATCCCGACTACATTACCGAACTTCGCCGCGGGGGCGCTGTTCCGGTCTTCTCTGTCAGCACCGACCAGTCCGAGGTCGGCCGCATCCAAGGGAAGCAGATGGCCACTCTCGTTCCCGAGGGGAACGTCCTCTACATCGAAGGCCCCTTCAACAGCACAGCGACGCAACTGCGGACGAAAGGAATGCTCTCGACCAAACCGTCTGCCGTCCAACTGAAAATGCTCAAAGGCGACTGGACCGAACGCAGCGCGCACAACGCAGCGAAGTCCTGGCTGTCCCTCGGATCGTCGCGCGAGCTTCAGATTCGTGGGGTCATCTGCCAGAACGACGCCATGGCGATGGGTGCCAGAAAGGCCTTCGTCGACCTGACAGAGAAGGATCGTGAGCGGTGGTTAAGTATTCCCTTTACCGGCTGCGACGGCGTCACCAAGACCGGTCAGGAGTGGGTGCGCCGCGGTCTGCTGAAGGCCACGATCATCACCGCCCCCGCAGCCGGGACCGCCCTCGAAATTTTGGCGAAAGCAGTCAGCGCCGGTTCCATGCCTACAGACCGCACGCTGATTCCGCCTCGATCCTTCCCGCCCATCGACGAACTCGGCGGCAAAAAAACAAGTGGCTAGTGGCTAGTGATTAGTGGATGGTTAGATCTCGCCACGAAGCGTCGCCCAAATACTAGCCACCAACCACCAATCACTAGCCACTGTTCATTCAGTCAGCCATCTTCGCCACGTGTACGTCGAACCCCGTCTTCGGCAGCAATGACGTTAGAGAGAACGCTTTGAATCCATCGCCCGTGACTTCCGTGTGACGGTAAATCCCCGGCTCGCTTTCGATCATCTGCCGTCGTCCTTCCATGTCGCCCAGGAAGGCCTGCGCCTGGCTAACGCCGACCTCAACTTCTTTCGCCCGCGTGACCACCGCCTCCGACGCGTACGACCGCACCAGCTTCGGCCAGTACTTTTCCAGCAGATCGGTGCTGGCAAACACGTCGGCCCAGATGACGCGACCGTTCACCGCCACCACCACGCCTACCGCGTTGCGATCGCGCAATTGCCGGATCAGGCTCTGATAGTTCTGCTCAATCGGCTTGGCCACGGCGTCCACCTGCTTCCTGACTTCCGCGTTTTCATTTACCTTCGCGTAGGAAGAAGTTTGCGCAATCTCCGTTGCGACCTCGGGAGCCGCGGCCGTTACCTCGACCGTCTCCATCGCCGCCTGCTGCTTGCGCACCTCCGCCCAAACCTGGCCCTGATCCTTGTCGGCCATGGCCTTGCCGCGCACCGACGGCTGCGCCATCATCGCCATGGGAGCCTGCACCGTTTTGCCGCCCACCGCGCCGCCATAGAGTGCCTCTGAAGCTCCGAAATTGTTAGTGGTCGCCACCCACCGCCCCGGCTCCACGCAGAACACGCTCAGGTCCACGGGATCGCTCTCCGGCGGAACGATGCGGTCCTTGCCGATCACGCGGTCCTGCTTGCCTCCACTCACAATCTCCCCGGCCAGCAACAGAAGCGGCCGTTTGGAATTGTTGACCAGTACCAGCCGGTTCACCTGCGCTCCATCGTTTCGCGCGACCGGCACCTGATGGCGCCGAATCAGCCCCTGCACATTGCCGGCTTCAGTGACCACGACGTCCCCGGAGCGCAGCCCTTCGTCCAGAGTCATAAACTCCCCAGTCGGATAACTTCTCGCCGCGACCACAGGGAACACCGTCAGATTGCCATGCCGGATCGGCTCCAGCACCTTGTAGCCCGGTGTCGGGCTCACTTCGCCGGCCTGTACCGGGCGCTGATCCACGACCACCAGCGCGGACACCATCACCATTACCGCCAACACCAGAAAAATCTTCAGACTTAAATTCGATTTCATAATCATTTCTCCCCCGCGAGACGAGCGCGTAACTGTTCCCCAATGCGGATTTCGCCCGTTCGCGCCCCATCTCGATTCCACAGAAAGAACGAAGAACCCCCCATGCCTTGCGGGAAAAATAGTGTGGGGCGGACACTCCTGTCCGCCGCTTTTGAAGTTCATCCTGCTTGTAGGTATTGAGCCGACGTGTGCAAATCCAAGTCAAAGTCGGCGGACAAAGCCTGCCCTGAGCTTGTCGAAGGGAGTGTCCGCGCCACTCATTCCCTGTAAAATTGAATCATCACCATCGGAGCCACTTCCGCATTGTCTTTTCTCGACCAACTCAACCCGCAGCAGCGCGAGGCCGTCGAAACCACCGAGGGCCCGGTGCTGATTCTCGCCGGCGCCGGCAGCGGCAAGACGCGCGTCATCACCTACCGGATCGCCTACCTGATCGAGCACAAAGGCGTGATGCCCGAATCCATCCTGGCGATGACCTTCACTAACAAGGCCGCCGCGGAAATGGGCGAGCGCGTCGAAAAGTTGGTCGGCGGGCTGAGCATCGCCAAGCCCGTCATTTCAACTTTCCATTCTTTCTGCGTGCGGGTGTTACGGCGCGACATTGAGGCCATGCGCATTCCGTCAAGCGTCCCCGGACAGCCGCCGATTGGCCACACCAAGAACTTCGTCATCTACGACGAAAGTGATCAGCAAGCTGTGGTGAAAAGCGTGATGAAGCGCCTCGGCCTCGACGACAAGCAACTCACCCCTCGCACCGTTCTCGGCCGCATTTCCTGGGCGAAGAATCACATGCTGAACCCGCAGGAGCTTTACCTGCAATCCGCCGATCCCAAGACCGAGAAGATTGCACATCTCTACGAGGAGTACCGAAAAGAACTGCGTAAAGCGAACGCCCTCGACTTCGACGACCTGCTGCTCGAAGCCGTCCGCCTGCTGAAATCCGCGGCGCAAGTTCGCGAGTATTACAACCGCCGCTTCCAATATCTGCTGATCGACGAGTACCAGGACACAAACCGTCCGCAGTACGAACTCATGCGCATGCTAGCCGGAGATCGCCATAACGTTTGCGCCGTGGGTGACGAGGACCAGTCGATTTATTCCTGGCGCGGCGCCGACATCCGCAACATCCTCGAATTCGAGCAGGATTTCCCCGAGGCCAAAATCATCCGCCTCGAACAAAACTACCGCTCCACGCAAAACATTCTGCAGGCGGCGTCGGCAGTGGTCGCCAACAACATCCGCCGCAAAGGCAAGAACCTCTGGACCTCGCGCCAGGGCGGCACCAAGATCGGCTACTACGAAGCGCCCGACGGCGAGAACGAAGCCCTCTTCGCCGCCGACCACATGGCTAAGTACTTGCGCGAAGCGACCGAACGAGGCGAAACCCCACGCGCCGCCGTGCTCTACCGCACCAACTCGCAGTCGCGATTGTTTGAAGAAGCCATGCGCCGCTACGGCCTGAAGTACAAAGTGGTCGGCGGATTTTCGTTCTACGAGCGCTCCGAGATCAAAGACTTAATCTCATACCTGAAAGTCATCCACAACCCCGACGACTCGATTTCGCTGCTGCGCGTCATCAACACGCCCACGCGCGGCATCGGCAAAGGCACCATCGACACGCTGGAAAATCTGGCGCTTGAGACCGGCCTGTCGCTATGGGGCGCGGTCGGAGAAGCGATCCGCCGCCAGCTCTTGCCGCAGCGCGCCCTGTTATCTCTGAAAACGTTTCAGCAGCTGATCGAAGATGCGAGGGCGATGCTGGCGGGAACCTTCCAGGAGCAGCTCGATCAAAATGTGGCTGCTGGCGACTCGCCCGCGTCAATGCCTGAAGTGGCAGGGCCTATGTGGGGACAGCCGCCCTCGGTTGTCCAGCGGGGCGAAGCCCCGCCGCCGTTAGATGATGAATCGCAGCCTGACGACGCCACCGCCTTCGATCCGCACGAATTCGGCAATTTTTCCTTCGACTTCGGCGCGACAGATTCCGAACCTGCGGCCTCTGAGGTGGACGCCGGCGCTACGGACTCCCCGACGGATCCGGAGATCGGCGCGACGCCCACCGATTTTCCCGCTCCGACCGTGAGCACCGCCGACCTGCTGAAATTCCTCATCGACCGCACCGGCTACATCAAACTGCTCGAAGATGAAGACACTCCCGAAGCCTTCTCCCGCATCGAAAACCTGCGCGAACTGGTCAACGCCGCCATGGACTCCCGCGACCGCGCCGAAACTCTCGACCAGTTCCTCGACCACGCTGCCCTCGTCGCCGACGCCGACGACTACGACGCCCGCGCCCAGATCACGCTCATGAGCCTGCACGCCGCCAAGGGCCTCGAGTTCCCCTTAGTCTTTCTCAGCGGCTTGGAAGAAGGACTCTTCCCGCACTCCCGCACCATGCTCGTTCCCGAAGATATTGAAGAGGAGCGCCGCCTCTGCTACGTCGGCATGACCCGTGCCATGGACCAGCTCATCCTCACCCGCGCCGTCTACCGCCGCAGATACGGCACAGACCTCCCCGAAGCTAGCGTCCCCTCGCGCTTTCTGGAAGAAGTTCCCGCCCCGCTGCTGGAAGAATTGGGAACGCGGCGCGCAGCTGGTGTGGGCACGACCTATGTGGGGACGGGCGCCTTCGCCCGTCCAGCCGGGCGAAGCCCCGCAGCCGTCGAGAGCACCCATTACTCCTACGAAGACGAAGACCAAAGCGCCATTTGGTATGGCGATAGCGCGCGGGGCACGAGCCGCGCTCAAAAGCCCACCGCCCCTGCCCGCCCCTACAACTCCATCGAGAACATTGCCGAATTCTTCGCCAGCCGTGGCAAGAAGTTCACGGTTCCCAAAACGAAGAGCGAAGAGCCCACCGGCAAACGCGGATTCCGCCCCGGCCAGAAGGTTCGCCACCCAAAATATGGCGAAGGCACGGTCTACCTTCGCGAAGGAGAAGGCGAAGAAGCCAAGATTACGGTACAATTTCCTCGCTTCGGCTTAAAGAAGCTGGTGGAGAAGTATGCCCAGCTGGAGCGAGCATAGTTGGAATTAAGTAATTGGGAAATTTAGTAATTGAGGAATTTACCCCTGTCCGGTTCTCAAATTACTCAATTACTCAATTACAAAATTACTCAATTCAAAAAGGATTCATGGCAAACACATCAAAGCTGACCAAAGAAGAACGCAAGAAATCCAAACGCGCCGCGCGCAAAAAACGCAAAGCCGAGAAGCCGCTCAAGCCGCGCGACTACGCTCGCGGATCGAAAAAGCCCAAGGTCAAGAAGCTGGCCCGCGGTCAGGCGAAGCGGTAAGCGCATGCACGATAATTCGTGGAGGAGCGGGCGCCTTCGCCCGCTCCGTCGCGAAGCGACGCTGGCTGAATGCTGATGGCCGAGAGCTAGTTCAGGAGACCACCACCGCTTGTCACAACCACCAACGGAACCCGCCGAAGTCATCCGTACCTCCGACAACCAGCTCTTCTGCTGTAAGTCGATCGACAAGCTGATCTCCGATTCCGAAGAGCCCGAGCGCCGGCTGAAAAAAACGCTCGGCCCAGTCTCCCTCACAGCCCTCGGCATCGGCGCGGTGATTGGATCGGGCATTTTCACCGTGATCGGCACCGCCATCGCCGGTCAGAAATTCGATACTTCGTCCATCCTCAACGCGCCACTGCTGGATTACATGATTCGGCACCACGCCACCCAGGGCAGGCCGGGCGCGGGCCCCGCATTGGCGCTGTCGCTGGTGCTAGTGGCGATTGTTTGCGGTTTTACCGCGCTGTGCTACGCGGAACTTGCCTCGATGATCCCCATCGCGGGCAGCGCCTACACCTACACTTACGCGACCATGGGAGAGTTGATCGCCTGGATCATCGGCTGGGACCTGATTCTCGAATACGCGGTCAGCAACATGGCAGTCAGCGTCGGTTTCGCCGCTCATCTCGTAGGCATGTTCGACTGGTTTGGCTGGCATCCTGCCTTGCGTTGGATCTCGCCCGCATATCTGCCCGGAGGCCTCACCGATCTTAAGGGGAACATGCTCTACGCCCCCGGCCTGCATTTCGGCTTCGACATTCCGGCATTCCTGATCGTGATGATTCTCACCGTCGTTTTGGTGCGCGGCATTCGCGAGTCGACCGAGGCCAACAACACCATGGTGATCCTCAAGATCGCCGCCATCCTGGCGTTTGTGATCGCGGGCGCGCATTTCGTGGCGCCCGGCAACTGGCACCCGTTTGCGCCGCAGGGGTGGTCCGGCATTCTGACTGGCGGATCAATTATTTTCTTCACCTACATCGGCTTTGATTCGGTTTCAACCGCAGCGGAGGAAGCGAAGAACCCGCAGCGCGACTTGCCCATCGGGATCATCGCGACGTTGATTGTGTGTACGGTTCTCTATATCTCGGTTGCGGTCGTCCTCACCGGCATCGTGCCCTGGGCGAGTTTGCTCGACGACGCCGCGCCGGTTGCCAACAGCCTGAAGATGCTGGTGACGCGTACCGGATCGAATACATTGCGCTGGGTGGAGTTGGGAGTGCTGTTCGGCGCGATGATGGGAATGATTTCGTCGCTGCTGGTATTCCAGCTCGGTCAGGCCCGGGTGTGGTTCTCCATGTCGCGCGATGGCTTGCTGCCGAAGCTGTTTGGCCGTGTCCATCCACGCTTCCGCACACCATCGACCGCGACGTGGATCGCCGGATTCGTAGTCGGCATCCCCGCCGGAATTCTCGATATCGGGACGCTCTCCGACCTTTCGAACATCGGCACGCTTTTTGCTTTTGCCCTGGTTTCGATCGGCGTCATCATCCTCCGCTACCGCGATCCCGGCCGTCATCGCGGATTCCGCGCCCCCGGCGGCATCGCAGCTCCCGTTCTCAGCGTGCTGTTCTGCGTGCTGCTCATGTCCGGCCTGCCGATCCTGACCTGGCTGCGTTTCTTTGCCTGGCTGGCGATAGGCCTGACGATTTACTTCATGTACAGCCGCCATCGCAGCGAGTTCGCGAAAAAGTAACCGCAGCCCCGAGCGCTCAACCCCGATCAAAAACGCCCTGTCATCCTGAACGAGGCAGCCCGTTGAGCACAACGAATCGGTCTGCGCAGTGAAGGATCTCTGCACTCCCGTTCGCCACCAAAAGCCGGGCGATCTCTCCGCCAAATCCAGCGCTCCCTACTTCGCCCAAGCCCCCGCCAAAAACAAGTACCGATCCCGCAAATCATCCTTGTGCGCCGCGGACGGTGCGTCCAGAAACATCACCCGCCATCCGTCCGCCGCTGTGTAAGCGGGCCACTTCGGCAGCCCCGCTCCGTTCGGATCGCCGCTGCGCGCAAAGTTCGCCCAGTATTTCTGCATCTCGTCGCTGAGCGCACGGTTCTCCGCTTTCCATACAACCTCGGCCTTGGAATCAAGTTGTCCAAACACATACTCAATCTCCGCCGAGTGATACGCCCCCAACTGCGGCCCCTTCGGATCTGCCGGCGGACCCAGGTCGAAGCGGTAACGATAGATCGGCTGCTTGCCCGTCTTGGCCTGCGATTCCATCCAATCCCACGTCGAGAAGGCAATAAAGCGGTCGCCCGCGAAATCTTGCGCAGAACGCAGCGTTTGCTCCGGCGTATCGGAGGGATAGAGCCGCAGAAACTCCGCCGCCTTGCCACCGAATTCTTTCTGCGCCATGGCCTTCAGGCTGTCGGCCGTCGGTTTCTGCGGAGAGAACGCAATCTCGTAGCTGCCTTCATCGTGATTCCATCCCGCCAGCAGGGGCACGTCGTTCTGTTTTCCCGCGGCAAAAATGGCCGGCACCGCTTCCGGCAGAAAATATCCGTCCACGTCCGGCGCGAAATCGAAGCCCCGCGACTGCGGCGGCGCGAAGGCCGCGAGCAGTTTCTCCGCCGGAATGGCCCGCAGCTCGGCCAGCGTGCTCACTCCCAGTTTCGCGCTGACCGTCTTCACATCCTTTTCTTCGCGCAGCGACAGTGGCTCGAACGACAGCCCTCCGCTATAGAACGCCGCTCCGCTCTCTCCGATCGCCTTCTGGAACAGGCCTTTCGCCAAAGGCGATGCCATCTGCGCGCTCACCGAAAAAGATCCGGCGCTTTCGCCAAAGATGGTGACATTCCCCGGATCGCCGCCAAACGCCGCAATGTTTTCATGCACCCAATGCAGCGCCGCCACCTGATCGAGCAAGCCATAGTTGCCGGCTGCATTCCTCCCAGATTCTTTCGCGAGGTCGGGATGCACCAGGAAACCGAAAACGCCCAACCGGTAATTCATGCTGACCACGATGACGCCCTGCTGCGCCAGATGCGTTCCATCCTGCCGTTGTTCCGATGTGGTCCCGGCGACGAATCCTCCGCCATAAATCCAAACCATTACCGGCAGTTTCGCCTTCGAAGGCTTCACTGGAACCCACACGTTTAGAGTCAGGCAGTCCTCGCTGCCGCCGGAGTCGCGAAAGTTCATGTCGCCATACACTTTTCCCTGCATGCAATGCGCGCCAAACTCCGTGGCCTTGCGCACTCCGCTCCACGTGGCCGCGGCTGCGGGTGGCTTCCAGCGCCGATCGCCCACCGGCGGCGCAGCGTAGGGGATTCCTAGAAACGCATGCACTGCCCCGTCGTCTTTACCCTCAACGACGCCCGTGGCAGTTTTCACCTGCGGCGCCGACGACTCCCCGAACATGCCCAGCGGCAAGGCCAGAATTGCCCATACAACCAGCGACCTGCGGATCTTCGCGCTGATATGCTTCGCGTTCATGCGCTCTCCTTCAGCCGGATCGAGTCAAGACACCGCATTGTAACGGAAACATTCTGCGGACGGAGTTTTCCGCTCCCTCGCAAATCTTCCCCCAAGAATCTACAATCAGTTCCATGACCGCCGCAGTAGACCGCCCGCCCAATGCCTTCATCCGTCAACTCCCCAAGGCAGAGTTGCACCTCCACCTCGAGGGCGCGGTCGAGCCCGCGACGCTCCTCGAACTGCGCAAGCTTCACGGCGAACACCCCACTCTCGCCGAAGTCGAAGCCCTCTACGGCTACACCGATTTCCAAAGTTTCCTGATGGCCTTCAAGGCGGTCAGCGCACACTTCCGCGGCCCCGACGACTACGAACTCATCACCTATCGCCTGATGCAGCGGCTGAAAGAAGAGAACGTGCTGCACGCGGAGGTCTATGTTGCCGTCGGCGTCTGCCTCTTCCGCAAGCAGGATTTCCCAGCGATCTTCGAGGGTCTCGAACGCGGACGCGCCCGCGGAGCGCGCGACTTCGGCGTTTCGCTGCTCTGGATCTTCGACGCGACGCGCCACTTTGGAGTCGAAGAAGCGCAAAAAGTTTTCGAGCTCGCCGCTCGTTACCGTGACCGCCATGTCATCGGCGTCGGCATTGGCGGCGACGAGTTGAAGGCTCCGCCTGAACTTTTCCGCAGCGTATACGGATACGCGGAAGACAACGGCCTGCGCCTGACTGCGCACGCCGGAGAGACCGGCCCTCCCGAGTCGATCTGGGGAGCGCTCAACCTCCGCGCCGAGCGTATTGGCCACGGCCTGACTGCCGGCCAGGACCCCGACCTGATCGAAGAGCTCGCCCAGCGCCAGATTCCGGTCGAGCTCTGCATCACCAGCAACCTCCGCACCCTGGTGTGCAAAACGGTCGCCGAGCATCCCACGAAGCAGTACTTCGACCAGGGCGTCATGATCACGCTCAACACCGACGACCCCGCGCTGTTCGGCACCACGCTCTCGCGTGAATACCAGATCGCTCAGGAAACTTTCGGCTTCACCGACGAGCACCTCCGCGAGTTAGCCCGCAACTCCTTCGAAGCATCGTTCCTGCCCGCAGAAAAAAAGCTCGAACTCCTAAGCCTCTTCGACGCCGCCGCAGCAAGGTGAATCATGTGGGGACAGCGGCCTTCGGCTGTCCGGCCTGGTCGGTAGTGGTGCAGTTTGAGAAGCGCGATTCGTATCAGGGCTTCGCTTCAGCGATGCCGACAAAGTCAATAAAAAATAAACGGCTTCAGCCGCTGGCCTTGGCCTCACAGCCGCTAAAGCGAGCATGCGTGGCGGCTTCTGCGGCACGCGAATCACCGCCCTCAAATTGCCCCACTACCGCCTGGGCAAAGCCCGGCCGCTCCACGCTGTGCTGCTATAGAATTATGCTGCAGAGAACTTTCCCATGCCCGTCCGTCCCATCCTCCAACTCGGCAACCCTCTCCTGCGGCAAAGGGCCGCGCCGGTGGCAGACCCGACGGCGCCGGAGATTCGCGACCTGGTCCGCGATCTCGCCGACACGCTTGCGCATTCGCGCTCGGAAACCGGCTACGGACGCGGCATCGCCGCTCCTCAGCTCGGCGAGTTGCAGCGCGTCATTTTCCTCAAGCTCCCCGAGGCCGAGCCCTGGTCGCTGATTAACCCGGAAATCATCGAACGCAGCGCAGAGAAAGTCATTGTCTGGGATGCCTGCCTCAGTTTCCTCTCAATCTTCATGCAGGTCGAGCGCCACCGCCGAGTCACCGTGCGCTATCAGAACCTCTACGGCGAAACGCGCGAATTCAAAGCCGGAGACGACCGCAACCTCTCCGAACTCCTGCAGCACGAAATCGATCACCTCGACGGCATCCTCGCCATCGACCGAGTCGTCGACCTCAAAACCATCTGCACCCGCGAAGAATTCGAAAAACGCTACCGCGACGCCAGCCCATATGCGTCCGCTCCAGCTACAATCAATCACTGAAACCGGCAACTGATGTTACACATCGGCATCGTCGCATCCAGCGCGGAGGGCGCCGCGCTCTGTTACCGCACCATCTGCGTCGAGGGCGCGGAGCTGCTCGGCCCCTACAATCATCCCGAAGTGTCGATGCACGGCCATCCTTTCCTGCAATACAAGAACTGCATTGACGCCGACGATTGGGCCGGCATCGCCGAACTCATGCTGTCCTCCGCAGAAAAGCTTTCCAGGGCCGGCGCCGACTTTCTCATCGCCCCCGTCAACACCGTGCATCAGGCTTTCGATCTGGTCGCGCATCGTTCACCGCGTCCCTGGCTGCACATCGCGGTCGAGGTTGCCAACGAAGCGAAGCGCCACGGCTACAAACGTCTGGGAGTCCTCGGCACCCGCTCGCTGATGGACGGACCGGTCTACCGCGAGACTCTGAAAGCTACGGGCATCGAGCACCGCGTCCCCGGCCCGGAGCAGCGCGAACGCATCCATCGCATCATCTTCGATGAACTGGTGCTGGGAACATTCCTGCCGCGCACCCAGGCCTATCTCACCGAGGTGATTCGCGGCCTGAAAGATGAAGGCTGCGACGCGGTCGCCCTGGCCTGCACCGAAATTCCGCTGCTGATGACACCCGCGTCCTCCCCGCTCCCGATGCTGGACTCCACGCGCATCCTGGCCCGAGCGGCATTGCGCAAGGCAGTAGAGGGTTGAGCGTCCTCTCAGCGGCGATTTGGTTCTATGTGGGGACAGCCGCCCTCGGCTGTCCGCCGAGCGCAGCTCGGCGGTGTTGAGCGCTCCTCGAAGCGTGTCGCGATGTTAGAAAGAAGCTTTGTCACTTCGAGCGAGCTGGAGCGAATGCGACGGCGAGTCGAGAAACCTGCTGTTTTAGCGCTTGTAATTATGACGACCGCAAATCAGGAAGACGAACGCCCCCACGGCAACCAGCAACTCAAATTCCGCCAACTCCCCGGCCCCTACGCCATCGCGCGCCTCGCCCCCGAAGCGCCCGTCCCCGCCTGGGCTACGCAAGGCGACTTCACCTCGATCACGCGCACGCCTGACGAACTGTCCATCGTTTGCCCAGCGGCCAATCTTCCGCCGGAGGTGCACTCGCTACATCGCTGGATCTGCCTGAAACTCGAAGGCCCGTTCCCCTTTTCGCAAACCGGAGTCCTGCTCTCCTTCATCGAGCCGCTCTCGAAAAACGAAATCCCCATCTTCGCCATCTCAACCTACGACACGGATTACGTGCTGATTCCGGAAGAGTGGGCCGGAGCGGCGATAAGGGCCCTGCAGACCGCCGGTCACGAACTGTGGCCCAGAGACGATCCTGGCGCAAGCTGATCAGTAAGCAGCGCCTTTCTCTGCGTCCTCCGCGACGCCTCCGCGATCTCTGCGGTTAAACGCTTCTAAAGCTCTTAACCGCGAAGAACGCAGAGAAAGCCCGCGGAGAACGCGGAGAGAACCAAACGCCCGCCCGGAACGACCGCATACGCCGCCGTTCAACCCGCCGTAACGACCAAACGCTGTCGCCGAACATGCGCTTGGCCGCGCCCTGTGCTGTAATAGAAACAGCCTAAACTCTCATGCCCTCAGCTCTCACAACCCTGCGCCGCCGCGCCAAAGCCCTGCACCGCAACCTGCGCGGAGCGAACATGGCCGTTCGCGCGCTCGCTTCCGCCGACCACCCGCTGCTGGCCCACATCATTCCCATGCGCCGCTGCAATCTGGCGTGCACCTACTGCAACGAGTACGACGATTTCTCCAAGCCCGTGCCAATCGAGGAAATGTACCGACGGATCGATAAGCTGGGCTCGCTCGGCACCGCGGTCGTGACTATTTCCGGCGGCGAGCCGCTGATGCATCCCGAGCTCGACGACGTGATCCGTCGCATCCGGGCCAATGGCATGATCGCCGGACTCATCACCAACGGCTACCTGCTGGTCGCCGAGCGCATTCAGCGCCTCAACCGCGCTGGACTCGAATGGCTGCAAATCTCCATCGACAACGTGAATCCCGACGAAGTCTCGAAGAAGAGTCTGAAGGTTCTCGACAAGAAGTTGCAGTTGCTGGCCGAGCACGCCGACTTTCACGTGAATATCAATTCCGTAGTCGGCGGCGGCATTTCCCATCCGCAGGACGCGCTCACCATCGGCAAGCGCGCGATTGAACTCGGATTCACTTCAACCATCGGCATCATTCACGACGGCAGCGGCCAGTTGCAGCCGCTAAACGACGAAGAGCGCCGCATCTACCACGAGATGCAGGCGCTGGAAAAAAGTAGTTTCACCCGCGTCCACGCCTTTCAGGACAACATTGCGAAAGGCCAGCCCAACGACTGGCGTTGCCGAGCCGGCGGACGCTATCTCTACATCTGCGAAGACGGGCTGGTGCACTACTGCTCACAGCAGCGCGGCTATCCCGGAGTCCCGCTGGCCACCTACACCCGCGACGACCTGCGCCGCGAATACCTCACCGAAAAATCCTGCGCCCCGCACTGCACAGTTTCGTGCGTGCATCAGGTTTCCATCTTCGATTCCTGGCGCGCCCCGCAGCACCCCGCCCCGCCGATCTCCGCCGCGGCCACCGTGAACGAGTTGGTGCAGATCAAATAGCAACCGGTCAGTCGTGCGAGGTTCAGTACATCATTTCCCGCACGGCCACAATCCTATAGGCGAGCGACGAACTCATCGCCGTGGACCAGCAACTATCGTATTGAATCGTCGCATTGCCTCCACCGTTCCAGTTGATGGTCGGGATACCTGGAGGACCCGTCGAAGCCAGCAGTTGCCCGCTGGAGTTGTACAAGTTGGCGACCAGCAGTGAACCGTCGAGCGTGCCGTTGCCGCCGCCGTTCTTGGTGACCGAGCCTTTTCCGATGACCAGAATCAACCCACTGTAGGCGGGAGTCCCGCTGATGGTCAAATTGCCTTCGACCAGCAGAATGCCGGCTCCCGTGAAACCGCCGGAGATCGTCGCATCCCCGGTAATGACATTAATCACGGGCGCGGCGTCGGTGCCGGGGTTCGTAATGCTGGAGGTGTTCCCATTATATGTATTCGCTGGAGACGCCAGGCTCGTAACCTGGGCGACCAGCGCCTCTAAGCCGCCGACCGTGGCCAGGGGACCGAGCGCTGTGTTTTCATTTGCAACGCTAGGACTGCCGGTTCCAGTGGCCCCGGTATAGCTGCTTGGACGGCCGCTGGCATCGGTGGCCAGAGCCGTCGCCGAGGCGGCGTTGTAACCTCCCAGCGCAGCTTGGTCTTGTGGGGTTGGGCAGGTCACCCCGTTCTTGGGTCCGAAGGAGTTCCCACTGCTGCTTTGATCATTGCCATTCACGGTAAACGCGTTCGAAGACGGCGCGTTGTAGACAGGATTTGGGCCATCGAGAATCAGCGGACCGGGTAAAGTCGGCAGCGTGGTCGCGGTCGCTTCGGCTTGGATCATGCGCCGGGAACCACTCGGCGTCACGGCCAGCGTGGTCAGCACATAGACCGGCAGGTAATACGGACTCGCCAGAGAGCAACTCGCCAGTGGCGTCGCCATTTCATTTGTGCCGGTCCAACAGACACGCTCGTTGCTATCGGTCGTAACTCCGTCGACGGTGTTCGTGGAGGATGTGCCGGAAGCGGTCTTGTTGGTCTTCAGATTGATCCGCGTCCACTTCCAGGACATCACGGGACTGGTCGCGTAGGAGGCGCTGGCTGTGGTTGCGGTATACCACGGGCTGCCGCCAGGTACGGCTGGACTACCGGCGCAGGCGGAACCCATATTCGTAACTTCGCTGCAAACTTCCGTGTCGGGATAGGCGGTTCCGTTGGTGACCCAAGGCGTGTCGGTTTCCGCATTTCTGGGATTGAGAACGTACACCACTCCGTTGGTCTGACCCAACAGAGCCGTGGGAAGACTGGCATTTAAGGAGTTGCTGGCGCCAGCCCGTGCGCGGTCACGAGCCTCCTCCATTCCAGCCTTCGCGCCAAAGAGCGCAGTCTGCTCGTCCCGGAAATTCGCGCTGGTACTGGTTTCGGTGTTGGTGAGCATGATCATCCCTGCGCCAATCGCGGTGATCAACAATAAGACAAAAATCACAACCAGCAGCGCGATTCCACGTTCGGAATTTCGGCCGTGTTTTTTTAAAGTTTGAGCCATAAGTGTATCCTCCACGACTAGCAGGTCATGGCTCCGCCGGCAGCCATCGAGCAGTTGTTTAGCGAAACCTCGCCCTCAAAACTGGTCTGAATGGGCTGACCTGTTTTCGGATCGAGCACCGCGTTATTCTGAACCGTCAGCGAGATATGAATGGTCTTCACCGAGGCAATCACCGCCGGGTTGTTCACAATGTCCGCCGGCAGCGCATTCACCTGATTACCGTTCGTGTCGAAGTAAGTGAAAATTGTCGGAGTTGTGAGATCGTTGACTTCCGTTCCCCAGTCAGCCGCGCTTTGGCCGGTGAGTGGGTTCGCCGTGATCTTCGGAACCGCGCTGCGCTGCAGACATAATGTGCAATTGCCGGAGCCGTTGATGATGTACTGAACGCTCTGCACCACTCCGCTGCCGTTGATATCGCCCTCGAACCAGACCGAGGTGGCGCTGATCTTCACCAACCCGACGGCCACCCGGGAATCGTTGATGCTGGGCGAAAAACTCACGATGTGGCCATTCGGATATCCGATCTGGTTGATGTCGCGAAAGAACTGATCCACGAAGTCGCGGGCCTCGTCGAAGTTATCGACCTTCACCTGCTCGGCGGCGATCCTTTGCGAGGCGGTTCCCATTTGCGAGAGGATGGCGCCGGTGACCACGATCAGAATTGAGATCGTAATCATCAATTCAATCAGCGTAGATCCCTGTTCGTGCCGGTTCCGGTGCTTCATGTCTTATGTCCCCTGCCCCACGATGGTTCGGATAGTGGTCACCGGGGCGAACACCATTCGGTTATTCCCGGCGGATTTCAACTGCGCTGAAACGGTCAAGATTTTGGCGTTGGTAGTATTTGCGATGGCTTGAACGTTCCAGCGCACATCGTAGGTCGCCTGCCTTCCCGAGGTGTCGCAGTCGGTATACAGCATGTAGTAACTCGCAACCGTCGCCGCCGTGAAGTCCAGATCGCCCGACGACGTGAGCGCCGGCCCGCCCGCGCTCGTACTCACGTTGTACGAAGTGTTGGTGCAGTCGGTAATGGTCACGACCGTGTTCGTACTGGCGGGGACGGCCATAATCCTTTCGGTCACCATTTGTGCCAGGGCGGTCGAGTTGCTCATCTGTTTGCTGGCGGAATCGTACCCAATCGCCAGCACCACCAGAGCCATCGAGCCCACGATACCGATCGCGAGTACCACCATGGCGATCATCAGTTCGATGATCGTCATCCCCCCTTGTTGGCCACACGAATAATGTTGGCCGCACGAGTAATGTTGGCCGGACGCGCAATTTCGGCCTCTGTAGGAGATCATTGCCATGCCGTCCCACTCCAGGTCACAACTTTGCTCCTGCCCGCTCGAGTTACCACCACCGCTGCCCAGCCCGTGCTTCCGCCCGACCGTTTGGACGTGAGGTAATAAACAAAATAGCCCGCTGCCGGAGTCCCGCACACGCCCGAGATATAGGCACAAGGCAAGCCCCGCGGGGAGTAGCCTAAAGTCGTGGCATTGTCGTACGTAGTGCCTGCGGTATCGCCCACCAGAACATAGGCAGTGGGTGTCCCGCCCACACCGCTGGGAGCGCCCGCGGCCGGCGAAACCGTCGAACTGAACGTAAGCTGGGGTTCACCGATATCCCATTGACCATTGTTGTTGAGGTCGATGTAGGCTTCGTTCACGTTCGTGATCGACCGGTAGCCGATGGTATAGGTGGCGTTCTGTTTTGCCGCTTGAATCCTGGCCCGCTGCATGAATCCGGAGAGATCGCTGGCCGCGGATCTCAGCTGAAGGTTGCTGTAAGCCGTGAGGAACGAGGGAATGGCGATGGCTGCAATGATGATCGAAATCCCGATAACGATGATCAGTTCGAGCAGGCTAAAACCACCCGATAGGACGGAATCCCTCTTACCCCGGGGGCACGCGATTTTGCAGCAACAGATCTGCAGGCTGGACATAAGTCGTCATCCACTCAGTAGGGAAGGGCCATTCACGGTTCTCCCCACAGCTCAATATAGGCGGTCACGTCCAGGGGGGATAGATAACGAAGGACATGTTACTCAAACGTATAGATATTCGAAATTAAGTGTTTTCTAATGAGCGATCTAGTGAGCGATCGGAGAGTTACTCGTCGCAGAAACACACGACCACCAGGCTCCCGGGGATCCGAGGGGCGAATGACGAACTGCAATTTGCTGCTGAAGCTATTTCTTCGGCTGCGCCGATGGCGGAAGAATCCCGTTCAACCGCAAATACATCGCAGCCGCACTGTAGTGATCGGCCCATCCGCTGGCTAGGATCAATGCGGCCATGGCTCGCGGAGCCTGCCGGCCATTAAACAGCTCGATGCTGTCACCCAGCTTCGAGTCGTCCATTTTGCTCAAGGCATCAGTGCAGAAGCTGTACGACGCTTTCACCGCCCCCACTAACTGGTCCTTGGAATCGCTCTCTTTGGGTTCATCTACTTTAGGTGCCGGAACGTCCGCCGCTTTGGCGCAGAAGGAATTGTTGAACTCGACGACGTGCACCGCCAGGTGCGCAAACGGCATTTGATCAGCGGTGGGCTTGTAGGAGAATTTGTCCGCGGGCATCGCCTCGATCGCCCCCACTGTGTTGTTTTGCGAGCGCTGCAGCATCATGCGCAGCGAAGTTGCGACCGGATCCTTGGTCGGTCCTGCCGGCGAAGCCGCAGCCTTCGCGGGTGGAGTCGCAGACTGGGCAAGAGCAATCGCGGCGTAGACGACAAGACAAGCAACGGCAAAAGTACGTTTCACGGGAAGCCTCCTGGGGCTCCCAGCATATACCGGCAATGCGTTCCAGGTCATCTCCACCCACAAGAACTCACAGACACCGTACGCGATTAAGATTTCCTCTGTGTGTCCTCTGTGCCCTCTGTGGTGAAAGCTTTTCATGCCACAATAAACGAATGCCCGCCGAGCCCGTCCCCGATTTTCTCTATGGCACCGCCTGGAAGGAAGACCGCACCGCAGCCCTCACCGAACGCGCCCTCTGCATGGGCTTTCGCGCCATCGACACCGCCAACCAGCGCAAGCATTACTTCGAAGCCGGAGTCGGCGAGGGCATGGCCGCGGCCTACCGCGGTGGAGTAGTGACCCGCGCCGATCTGTTTCTCCAGACCAAATTCACCTACCAGCGCGGCCAGGACCATCGTCTGCCCTACGATCCGGAAGCGAGCCTCTCAACTCAAGTCGCTCAGTCGTTGGCCAGTTCGCTCGAGCATCTTGGCACGGACTACGTCGACAGCTACGTGCTGCATGGCCCTTCCTCCGGGGATGACTGGACCGACGCCGACGCTGAAGTATGGGAGGCAATGCGGAAAGAGCGCGATGCGGGACGCACGCGTCTGTTAGGCGTGAGCAATATCTCGCTGCAGCATCTGGAGCAGATGGAGGCCGCGCACTCGGAGCTCCCCGCGTTCGTCCAGAACCGCTGCTTCGCCCGCCTGGGCTGGGACCGCGAAGTGCGATCCTTCTGCAACCAGCGCAAGATTATCTATCAGGGATTCTCTCTGCTCACGGCGAATCGCGAAGTGCTGCGACACCCCCCGCTGGCTGCCCTGGCGACACAGCTCAACGCAACCCCGGCGCAGCTAGTGTTCGCCTTCGCACGCGCGGTCGGCATGCTGCCGCTGACCGGCACTTCCAATGCCGATCATATGAAGGAAGATCTCGCCAGCCTCAACCTGACGCTTCCGCCGGAAGTGGTGCGGGCGATCGAATCCATTGCGGGCTGATCACCGAACCTATGAGAACGCACCAGCGATCGCTGCGCCTCCTAGGGTGAGCACCGCCCACCATCCAAAGACAATAGCGAACGAGGTGCCGCGTTTCACCTTGCTGACACAAGTAAACCCGATTGCTGTAAGGGCCAGCGTCCAGATCATGAAAATATCTACCCCGGAGGCCAGGCTATACAGGAACACGTTGTCGGAAGGACTCATGAAATACCCCGGATTCGTGGCGACCGGATTCTGAAACGAAAACGAATCCGGGCTCATACCCGCGACCAGCGACAGCAGGGCTAGCAGCGTCTTCACCATCAGCGGAAGCGCCGCATAAATGACAATGGCGAGGGAAACGCCAAACGAGACCTCCGCGCCCGCACCGAACTTGAAGGTCGCAAACAAAGCCGTAGCGACAATCAGCCAGATGATGAGGGTAAGCACCGGGAAGAAGTAAGCAAAAATCCCCGTAAACTTTGCCCCACCTGTCATTTGTTGCTCACGCTGATCCGCGGGAAGCCTTTCCAGGCGCTCTTGCGCCTTCGGCTGCGCCTGCATCTGGTTCTCCATAATTTTGCGGAATCCTATCTTCTGCCCCGCGGTGTAAACGAATATCGTCGAGATCACGATCATCAGCAGCCACGGCGCCCACCAGCTCGCGCTGCGGCGCAAGTCGGTAAACGTTTTGGAAGGCGCGATGAACGTGTTGATGATCCGCGCAACCTGGGAAAGCGGTGCTGGTTCGGGCGAAGGTGCGGGCGATGCGGGCAAGACCGGAGCGGCGGCCATGAGTTTCTCCTACGGAGATTCGTACAAAGATTGCGAGGGAATTCTAGCCTGAGACGGGCCTCTGTACAAGCAATCCGGCGGATCGGACGCGGATCCCCGCAAATCAACTAACGAAACTTCTCCCCGCCTGGGTAAGGCTTGTACTGCCCGGATAAGATAGTGCGCATGTCGAATGTGACGCCGCTTGTGATTGCCGTGCTGCTGGCCGAGCTTGTGCCTGCCGCGGCTTTCGGATTCGCATCCGAGCGTGTGGCCCCGGCAATCGCACGCTGGCCGTCAGCTGTGCGGGTCGCGCTGCCCGCGCTGTTGGTCGCGCCTTACGTTGTCATCGCGGCCACGCAGCACATGTTTCGCTGGCAGTGGTTTGCATTATACGCCGCTCTGCCCGTCGTGATCGCCTGGCTGCTGTCGCGGGCAGCCGTGGCCGATCCAGAGCAGCGCGGCAACTGGCGCGACGCATTGATTTTTATAGCTCTGGGACTCGCGGTCGATCTGCGCTGGTTCGACGTTGCCTGGCCCTCCGGCCTGCGCGGGTTGAACAACCTGCTGCTCGTCGACGCCGGCCTGTACGGTTTTCTCGCCATCCGCCGCCTGGACGGCACGGGATTCGATTTCCATCCGCACTGGAGCGACTGGAAGACCGGCTTGCGCGAGCTGGTGTATTTTGCTCCAGCAGTGCTCGCGTTGGGACTCGCGCTCGGCTTCCTCCATCCTCATGCCAACGTGCCTGCCCTAGGCAAGGCGGCTCTCACCTGGGCTGGAATCTTTGTTTTTGTCGCGGTGCCGGAAGAACTCTTCTTTCGCGCCTGGGTGCAAAATCTGCTGGAGCGGCGAGTCGGCCGCCGCGCGGCGCTGCTGATCGCCTCTGTCCTGTTTGGCTTGTCGCATTTCAACAAAAGATCCCCGACCTTCAACTGGCGCTACGTGCTGCTGGCCACGATTGCAGGAATCTTCTACGGTCGCGCCTGGCGTGAGAACCGCCGAGTCCCGGCCTCGACGATCACGCACACCTGCGTGGACTGGTTGTGGTCCTGGTGGTTCTAGGTGCTGGCGACGCGTCAGGTCAATTACGTAAACGTACATACATGGCGGAACTCGTCCATCGTTAGCTACGGACGAGGCGCTGGTGAAGAGTACCGCAGATATCCCAATCCCACGCGCAGATGATGATGCAGCGCATCCGGCACGCAGACGGCAAAGCACAGTCCCAGTAGTCCCTGAGCGAGGCCGAGTGCATAGAGATTGCGGTAGCGCCGGAACAGCGCGCACGAGACCGCTCCCCACACTAGAGTCGCGGCGGTGAGCGGAAGGTTCGGAAGGTGTGCGCCCGCGAAGAGCACAGCCGCCAGGCCCACCGCAGCGCCTTCGCTTTCGAGAAGACGCGTGAGCCGCGGCATAAACAAGTCGTTCATCAGGAACTGCTGGTAGAGCGTCCATAGAACGTATCCGGCGATATGCGTGAAGTCGCCTTTATACAACGGATGCAATGTTCCGATTCGCTTCGCAACCAGCAGGCTGGCGATAGCGACGACGATGGCGGCGGGAAGAATCCAGAACGACGCCACCAGGCCGCGCCAGCTGAGGCCGAGATCGTCCAGACTAGGGTGCCGCGCCAGCACCATCGCCAACGTCACCAGCAGCGCAACTGGAGAAAGAATGCGCTGCGGAAATTCCGGCATCCAGAGTACGAACAGAATCAGCCCATAACCGAAAACCAGCTCTGTCAAATCGCGGGTGAAACCGGGCTGTGGGCGGGTCATCCCGAAAGTATGGCACGGCTGCTCATGTGGTGACAGCCGCCTCGGCTGTCCGACGCAGCGCCGCGAGGAGCAGCTTTTCCTTCGTGAACCGGAGCCTGCCAGTCGAAGGATGCCCTTCGTGGTGAATGATTTGGATCTACGCCAGAAGTTCCGGCGTGGCTTCGAGCAGGCTGCGCGTATAGGCGTGAGCGGGACGCTCCGTGATCTGCGCCGTGTCGCCAACCTCCACGATTTTTCCCCGGTACATCACCGCAATGCGCGTCGAGAGATAGCGCACGACCGGCATCGAATGCGAGATAAACAGGTAGGTCAAGCCGAAGTCGCGCTGCAATTGCGCCAGCAGGTTGACGATCTGTGCGCCCACGCTGACGTCGAGCGCCGACACCGGTTCGTCGCACACCATGAATTTTGGCCGCAGCGCGAGAGCACGGGCGATCCCGATGCGCTGGCGCTGACCGCCGGAGAACTCGTGCGGATAACGCAAGCGCGCCGACTCGTCGAGGCCCACGGCCCGTAGCAGTTCCGCGACTCGGGTGCGGATATCCACCTTCGCTCGCAAGCTCCCACCGTGAATGATCAGCGGCTCGCCTATGATGTCTTCCACGCGGAAACGCGGGTCGAGCGACGCGAACGGATCCTGAAAAATAATCTGCAGATCGCGCCGCAGTCCGCGCATCTCGCCCCGGCCGGCCGCCAGCAGGTCGCGACCCTCAAAGCGCACGCTACCCGAAGTCGGCTCGATCAAACGAAGAATAAGTCGCCCCAGCGTGCTCTTGCCCGACCCGGATTCCCCCACCAAGCCCAGCGTTTCGCCGGCGTGAATGTCGAGCGAAACATCATCCACCGCGCGCACTTCGCCGCGCGTCTTCCCGCCAAACGGCGACTCGCCATGCGGAAAAACTTTCGTCAGGTTGCGAATTTCAAGCAGCGCCATCGCTATCCTTTACTACCAATTGCTAACGATCATCTGGTAACGACCAACTGCTGCATGCGTTTCAGAACCAGGCCGAGACGCTGTTGGCTGGCCGCGTCCGGCAACAAGTGCCCCGGCAGGGCTTCCATGAAGTTACGATCAGACAACAGATCTCCGAACTCATGGCTTAGGTATTTTTGCAGGTCCGCCGCCGCAGCGTGAACCTCATCGGTCAGTTCAGCACGACCGTCGATGACGGTCACAATGTCTTCTATATCATGGCTCATGCGGAAATCATTCTTGCCCCGCCCATGAAAAGCTTCCAGCTTGGTAGCAACAAAGTAAGGAGCCGTGATGAGCCGGATCTCAGTTCCTTCGATTCTCACCCTTTGCGCATTCTCGAGGGCGGGAGCATACCAGATATTGCTGAAGCCCAGAATCGACGAATCGGTGGGCATCAAATCGAGAATCAAGTCTCCGCTCAGCCAGCGACAGACAGGGATGCCTTCTGAAATGGGTTGATGGAAGCCGAGTTCACGCAGACGCTTCTCCAGGTCCGTGAACTCCGCATATGAAGCGATGGCAACAATTGCATCCACGTCGAGTGTCGGACGAACCGGAGCGGCGGCGGGATCGGTTAGAAGTAATCCGGTGACGCTGCCTCCCACGAACGCAATCCGGTCGAGTAAAGGCGCCAGTTTCTTGGCAGTACTGGCGAGTCGTGCGAGATTCGGGTTCGAAGAAGGAGCGCTCACTTGCAGTCGATTCTCGCAGTCAGCTCGCGGATTGCGATCTCCCGTTCGCGCGCGCGTCCTTCCCGAATGGCATCTACGAGGGCCAGCAACTCATAAAGCTGTGGGTCGCGCAACGCTGCCTTTGGAACATTGTCGTATAGCGGTGAAAAGGCCGTCCCGCGGACGGTACCTTCCGCGCAGGGCCAGACGGGCGGAAGCGCCGATGAGTCAGAAAAGTATTCTCGAAGGGGCGAAGCGGCCTCGGCAGTCGGAAGCCCACGCGTGATACCGCCGCGTAGTACAGGGAACGAATATTTCACTCCGTGAATGAGGAACTCCTTTAAGTTGCTGCGCCGGGGCGCAAATAGAACGCCCCGAGCCTTTGACGGAACGGGTGGGGCTTTCGAAATGCTGAGGAGCTGAGCGGTTTGAGCTCGCATGGAGGACCCAAACGCGTGAGAGGTACTCATATCGAGTGCTTTTCCCAGTTTCGCGAAGCTCCACGCGGCAGCGTTGGTCGCTACCAGCTTTAGGACTAGAACGATGTCCTGCGGTTTTAGATCAATATTCCCCATTCGAGAATAGAGAATATCATTTATTAGCAATAGGATACAGCATAAATTTCGCATCACACTCCATACTCTGGAATATGGAATGACCTACCCCGCCGCGATCAGAGGCACCGCCGCCAGCGCCGCCAGCAAGCCCACGAACTTCCACCGGCTGAAGTGTTCTTTCAGGACGAGGCGCGCCAACAACACGGTCACGGCCGGGTATAGGGAAGTGATGACGACGGCCTCATCCAGCCGTCCGTGCTGGCTGGCGAAGATGAACAGGGCGCTGGCCGTGATGTCGAGAAATCCCGCCAGCATGCCCAACGCAGCGCGAGGACGATCCAGCCTGAGCGGCGCGCGCGTTACGACAACTGCCACAGCCGTGGCCGTGAACGATCCAATGCGCGAGACGGCCGCGATCCCGGCCGGCGACCCGCTTGCCTGGTGGATGCAGAGATAGAAGCCCGCGAATCCCACGCCGGCGAGCGCAGCCATGCCGAGACCTGCTGGCCGACCCGGGGAGTCCTCACTTGATGGATCCGGACGCGTGATCAGCCAGATAGCCAGGATGGCCAGCCCGAAGCCCGCGATCGTCCATCGGCTGGGCGCGCCTTCCAGGGCAATGTCAACCATCGTCGGTATGGCTGCGCCCAGCAACGCCGCGATGGGTGCCGTCAGGCCCATTTGTCCCGAAGCCAGAGCGCCATAGAAAAGCGCCAGCGAGAATCCTCCCACCGCGCCGGCCAGCAGCGCCCAGACGATGCTCGCCCCCGTGGGAAAGGTCCCGTGCTGTCCCAGCGCAATCGCGAACATCAGCGCGAATGCACAGAGGTGCGAGAACGCCGTCAACACGAAGGCATTAGCGCGGCGCGATCCGATTCCGCCCGCAAAGTCGGCCGCACCCCACAGAAATACTGCAGACACGCTGTAAGCCGCAGGAGCGAATTGGGTCAGAGAGGCCACGCCGGACGAGGGTACCATGATGGAGAAGACCAGAACGCCACCGATCAGTCTGGCAAAGCAGCAGCCTTCTTCCACCCGGGGCTCGACACTCGCAACTCGGTCCCCGGTAGTGCTTTTCCACGTGTTAGAATTTCCACACGCCGTTTCCTTTGCAAGGGCACGATTCTGAGACATCAGGTTCTGAGAGTGCAGGTTTGATCGAACTGGCACCGTCGATTCTTTCCGCTGATTTTGCCCGGCTGGGCGAGCAAGTGCGCGCCGCGGGCGAGGGCGGCGCGAGCGTCATCCATGTGGACATTATGGATGGCCACTTTGTCCCGAACCTTACAATCGGTCCGCCGGTCGTGAAGTCGCTGCGCAAGGTGACGGAGTTGCCGCTCGACTGTCACCTGATGATCGAAAATCCGGACGAATTCATCCCCGCGTTTGCCGACGCCGGCGTCGACTGGATTTCTGTGCATCAGGAAGCCGTCCGGCATCTGAACCGCACGCTGCATCTGATCAAAAGTCACGACTGCCTGGCCGGGGTGGTGATCAATCCGGCGACGCCGGTTGAGACGCTCTCGGAAGTGCTCGACATTGTGGACTATGTGCTCGTGATGTCGGTGAATCCCGGGTTCGGAGCGCAGAAGTTCATCCCGTCGACGCTGCACAAAATGCGGCAGTTAGCGGAGATTCGCAGCCAACGCGGGCTGCATTACCGCATCGAAGTGGATGGCGGTGTGGCGCTCGACACGGTCGCCAATGTGGTACGGGCAGGCGCAGAAATTCTGGTGGCGGGCAACGCCGTGTTCGGAAATGGTGATCCAAGCAAGAATGCGCAGGCGTTGCTGAAAGTGGCGACGGAAGCTGCAATGCTGAAAGTTTAGGTTTTGTTTTTGATTTTTGTGGGACGCGGAAGTGCAAGAGCCGAGCTCCGCTCGGCGGACAGCCGAGGGCGGCTGTCCCCACATAAAGCAACCCGAGGTTTAAATGTCACGTCGAATTCCGTTGATTGCCATGTTGGGCATGCTGCTGCTGTTCGCGGCCGCCTGCACCAACAAGAAGTCGGTGAACCCGCTGGCTGGTGTCGGCTCGAAGCAGCCCGATAAGGTCCTGTTCGATAAAGCCATGGACGCGATGCGGCACAACCGCTTCGACGTGGCGCGTCTCACGCTGCAGACCCTGATCAATACCTACCCGGATTCCGAATTCATTGCCCGCGCCAAACTGGCCGTGGGCGACTCCTGGTACGCCGAAGGGGGCACAGCCGCCTTGGCGCAGGCCGAGCAGGAGTACAGCGATTTCCAGATCTTCTTTCCCAACATGCCGGAAGCCGCCGAAGCGCAGCTGAAGATCGCCAACATCCATTACCAGCAGATGGAAAAGCCGGACCGCGACTACACCAACGCCAAGCGCGCCGAGGACGACTACCGCAAGTTGATTCTGCAATACCCCGACAACAAACTGGTGCCCGAAGCCAAGCAGCGTCTGCTGGAAGTGCAGGAAGTGCTGGCCGAACGCGAATTTGAGATTGGCCGCTTCTATTACCTGCGTGATTCCTACGCCGCGTCGATGGCGCGCCTGCAATCGCTGATCGAAAAATATCCGCTGTACAGCCGCGCCGATGAAGCGCTCTATCTGATGGGACAGAACTACGAAGGCCAGATGACGCGGGTTCGAAGTTCGCCCACTTGCGACGTGCACTTCCTGCCGAGGGGCTGTACCACCGAGGCAAAGAAGGCAGAGCTTGTCGATATGCTCACCAGGCACGCCTCGGAACAGTATGCGAGGATTGTCACGCGCTATCCGCTGATGGATCGTTCCGACGATGCCAAGAAGCGCCTGGCCGCTCTGCACCAGCCCATTCCCCGGCCCACCAAGGGAGACGTTGCCCGGAACCGGGCCGAGCTGGAGAGCCGCAGCGAAGCCACCGCCGTGCAGCAGTTGGTGGACCTGGTAAAGAAAGGGCCGAATGTGGCCTCGGCGACCCACTCGGGTGAGCCGACGATGAACGATCCCGACCCGGTCGCACCATCCGGAGTAATTCAAAAAGAGTTTCAACCGGCGGCCGCAGCCAGCGGGAAGGACAATGAAGTCGGAGTGACCATCATCAACCCCAACCAGCCCGCGGGCGGGTCGGCTCCCCCGTCGGGGCTAACACCCGGCTCTTCACCATTTGGACAGCCTGCTTCAGGCACCGCACCGCCAGCCGCGCCCGATCCCAACGAACTGAAACCCAACGCGCCTGCCGATCCCAACGAATTGAAACCCACAGACAACGCCAACGGCAACGGCAACGATCAGGCCTTGCCGCCGCCACCGCAGGTGAATGAAATCCATCAGGGGCAATCGTCGTCTTCTGCGACGGCCAGCGCGGACAATTCCGCCCCAGCCAGCGACCAGGATCTTTCCAGCAGCAAGAAGAAGAAAAAGAAAGGCCTGAAGAAAATCATTCCGTTCTAAAAGCGAGACGTCAGACTGCGGACCTCGGACCTCGGACCTCAGCTCAAAAAAGACACGTTTTGAGGTCCGACGTCCGAGGTCCAAGGTCCGAAGTCAAGCTCTTCACCTACTAGGTGCTGACCACTAGTAACCAGTTACTTCCCTTTTGCATCATTGACTTAGGTTGTCTCTCGGGTTACCTTCGCGTTATCTCCCCTCATCAGAGGATACCTTTGGCCCGGAAGATACTGCTCGCCGATGACAGCGTAACCGCTCAGAACATGGGGCGGAAGATCCTCGCGGATGCGGGGTACGAGGTGATTACCGTCAACAACGGTTCCGCCGCGCTGAAGAAGATTGCCGAGCTGAAACCCGACCTGATCGTTCTCGACGTTTACATGCCTGGCTACAGCGGGCTCGAAGTGTGCCAGCGTCTCAAGGAAGCGCAGGAGACTTCGCGGGTTCCGGTGCTGTTGACCGTGGGCAAACTGGAGCCCTTCAAGCCGGAAGAAGCCAAGCGCGCGCGCGCCGATGGCTTCATCGTTAAACCGTTTGAGGCCAGTGAATTACTGAGCGCCCTCAGCAAGCTCGAAGACAAGATTGTGCCCCGCGCCGAAGCTTCGAAACCGGGCCGCTTTGCCCGCGTCTCCGCCTCGATCGAGGAAGGCCGCTACGATAAGACCGTCGCTATCGAAGAAGACATGGGATGGAAGGACCGGATCGGCTTTCCCTCCAAGAAAAAAGGAAAGGCAGCAAAAGAGGAAGAAGACGATTCCGAGATTTACAACTCCATGAATAAAGACTTGCGCACGGTAGTCGAGCGCAAGTCAACCGAGAAACCGCACGAGGCCAAGGCAGAAGAAACTCGGGTTGATCTCGGCGCCCTGGCGCCTGAGGGTTTGCCCAAGGATGTGACTCCAGAAGAGATTGCCGCGTTGGCCGCCGCCGCTGCCCAGGTCCAATCCAAATCCGCCGAAGCCAAGGTTGCCGAAGCCAAGATTGAAGACAGCAGGCATGCCGAGCCTGCTCCGGCTGCTCCAGCTGCAGCCCGGACGGAACAGAAGGAACAAGCCACCGAACAAGCTCTGCCGGTTGCAGAGGTCCCACAGCCCGGCACTGCGACTCCTGTGCCAGTGGCGACTTTCGCTGATCGGAAGCCGGAAGAAAAGATTGAACAGAAGTCCGCCGAGCAGATCGAACCGAAGTCCGCAGAAAAGCTCGAAGCACCCAAGGAAGCGGCCAGCACCGCCGCTCCCAGCACCGCCGAAGTGATCGCCGCGATTGCCGGCCTGGAACTGGACTCAGTCACCTCGACGTCGCCAGGCACAACCGCGGAGAACGGATCGTGGGCGTCGTCGTCCAGCGCAGTCGGCCAGTCCGCAGACGAACCCGTAACTATGGCAATGGCTGCCGGAGCGGCGTCCGGTGGAGGACCTTCGCGTTGGACGGCGGTTTCCGTTGCCCTCGCCCCTGAAGAAGCTGCGGTTTCTCTCGAGCAGGAAATGCAGAAGGCCTATGCCGCCTTCGCCGCGGCTGATGCCGCTCATGCGGGTTTTGACACCGCGCCCCCCGAGCTCCAGCCCGCCGCATCTGAGCCGGTCGTTGCCGTGCCTGCGACTCCCGCGCCCGAAGCGGCGCAGAGCTTGAGCGCTGTGGCCAGCGCGGCGACCGAAGCGATCACTGCAGCAGCGAAAGAATTGGAAGCGGTCGCAACATCGTTTGTGGAGCAGGAGACGCAGAAGACGCCGACTCCCGAGCAGTTCGAGCCTGCGGTAGAGAAGGCCGAAGCCAGCTCAGAACCGAGTCCTGAACAACGCACGGACCGAACCACGGAACAAAGCGGCGAGCAAACTCCGATCAGGGCGGCCTCAGAGCCGGAAACTGCGAAGCTGGAAACGGCCCACCAGGAAGCTTCGGAACCCGCGCACGAAGAACAAGCCAACCAGCAGTCGAAAGACTCTGCGCCAGAGTTGGCCATCGCAACTGCCGCGCCTGAACAAACGCCAGCTTCCGAATCCAGCCCTGAGATGACCTCGGCAGCTGTGGTCGACGAAGTTCCTGCGGAACAAATCCCCGCTCCAGCCAGCGACGTTTCCGAAATCTCAGCTTCCGCGGCGCCAGCGCCAGTTTCGACCAAAGGGGAACCGCGAGACGAATCCGATATAGCCGCCACCACAGCGGCCGCGTGGGCCAGTTGGCGGCGCATTCGCGAGTCAGGAACTCCCCAGTCTCACACCGAAGTCGAAGACAGCGCTGCTGGTTCTCAGGATGAGGCCGCCCGGGCTGTAGCTGCCGGTGCCGAAGAGACTCCGCAGGCCCCCGGAGATACGGAAGGTATTGCCGACATCGTCGACAGCGTCCTCGCCGATCTCCGCCCGAAGATCTACGAAGAGATCACCCGCAAGATGGGCAAGAAGAAATAACAGCGTTCCCGGCTGTAGTCCCGCCCTCGATCCCAGGCATCCACCCTCACCTGATGGTTTCCCGTGACGTTCATCTTCCCGTTCCCGCGGTTGCCCTGATTTAAATCCCATCCAACAGTATTGCCGAGCCTGATCGGCGCAATAAGAAATATGAATTGGACTCGGTTCCCGCCGGCCTTTACTGTCGGCGGATCGTTGGAGCCCAATTCCACGGGCGATTGTTAAGGGACCAGGTAAGAAGGCCAGTTAAGAAGGGCTAGTTAAGAAGGAATCACTTTGGGGCGTATCAGACCAATCCGCAGAATCTGGCCCTCCGTTCTTCGGACAGTACTGGGCTGTGTTCTGATCGGGCTGATCACGTTCGTTTGCTATCGCCTGCAACTGAATCTCAGTGTCACCGGCTTCGCCTTCCTGATTGTCATCGTGCTGCAGTCGCTGGTCGGAAATTTCGTCTCCTCCGCCGTGGTCTCAGTGGTGGCAGTTCTGTGTCTCGATTTTTTCTTTACACCTCCTCTGTTTTCTTTTGAGGTCACGAACCCGCTCGACATTCTGGCTCTGATTTCGTTCCTGACCACTGGCCTGGTCATTACGCGGCTCACCACCCGAGTCCGCAAAGAGGCCGCGATTTCGGATCGCCAGCGTCGTCAGGTGGATCGGCTCTACCTGCTGGCCCAAGGGCTGCTCGCCCTCGATCCTGAAAAGGCGCTGCACGCCCGCTCGATCGAACTGTTTCGAGCAGTCTTCGGCCTTCGTGCCGTTTGCCTGTACGATGCGGCCCAGGCAGAAATCCAATGCACGGCCAATCCTCCCAGTGGCATGGCGGATCAGACGCGCGCGACTTATTCCTCCGGCCGAGATCGCGAGGACGCTGCCTCGGGGATTTTGTCGCGATGTTTACGCGCTGGGGGAAACACCACTGGAGCGATCAGCTTCCAGGGCCTGCCCGATCCTGAACTCACCGCGGGACCTCTCTCCGCACTGGCCGCCGCCATGCTGGAACGCGCGCATACCTTTCGCAGCGCCAGCCATGCCGCCGCCGCCGCCCAGGCAGAATTGTTTCGCGGAGCTGTCCTCGATGCACTCGCTCACGAGTTCAAGACGCCGCTCGCGACCATCATGACTGCGGCCGGGGGCCTTCGCGAACTCGGTCCGCTGTCTTCTGAGCAAATCGAGTTGACCGACATCGTCGAAACCGAGGCCTCCCGTCTCAGCCTGCTGACTTCCCGATTGCTCCGCACTGCGCAGGTCGATCGCGAGGAAGTGAAGCCGCAACTGGAATTTACCGACATGGCCGATCTGGTTACGGTCGTGGCCGACCAGTACTCCAGGCAATGGACCGACCGAAAGCTTTCCATCCGAAAACCGGCAGCGGCCACCGGGGTGATGGCCGACCCCGAGTTGCTCCAGCTCGCACTGCGGCAGTTGCTCGACAATGCCTGCAAATATTCCCTCCCTGGTTCCGCGGTTACGATCAGCATCGACTCGCAGGACGAGTGGGTGGCCATTCGGACCTCCAACAGCGGCAGCCGGATTGGGCCGAGCGAACGGTCGCGCATCTTCGATCGGTTCTACCGCGGCGCCGAAGCGCGGCATAAAGCGCCGGGTTCGGGCCTGGGTCTCTATGTGGCGCGGAAAATCGTTCACGCCCACGGCGGCAGCCTCGATCTGGAGACGGCGACCCCGACCCATCAGGATACGGCTTTCCGTCTCTCCCTGCCCCGCGCGGGTTAGCGCCGCGATCGGCGCCGCGACCCGGCTGGGATTTTCTTTTCGAAAAGGTTGAAGGATAACGATAACGACAAGGTTGGAAACTGAAAAGGCCAAAAGCTTCCTATGATCACAGACGGTTTGAACGCATTGGTTGTCGACGACGAGGCCTCGTTTCGCCGGGTGCTGCGGACCTCGCTGGCCGCGAGCGGATTCGCCATCGAAGAGGCGCGAAGCGGTGAAGAGGCCATTGCGGCTCTTGCCCGCTGCAATTTCGACCTCGTGCTGCTCGATGTGAATATGCCGGGCATGGGCGGCGTGGAGGCCTGCAGGAAGATTCGCGCGCGCAGTCCGAAACTCGGCATCGTGATGGTCACCGTGCAGGATGGCGAGAGTGAAATGGTCAGGGCCCTCGAAGCCGGCGCCGACGACTACATCACCAAGCCCATCCGGCTGCGCGAGTTGGTCGCCCGGTTAAGGGCCGTCTCGCGGCGCCTCCGGGCCGACGATGCCATCGATCCCACCTCACTGCACGCCGGCGATCTGGAACTGGATCTCAATCGGCATCTGCTTTACCGGCAGGGAAAAATCGTGCACCTCACGCCCACTGAGTTCGAACTGCTGGCCTTGCTCATGCGGAACGAAGGATCCCCGGTCACACACGCGAAGCTGTTGCGCACCGTTTGGGGGCCCGAATACGGCACAGAACTGGAGTACCTGCGCTCCTTCGTCAAAACTCTGCGTCAGAAAATTGAAGACGATCCCGCCAAACCCAAATACATCCTGACCGAGCCCTGGCTGGGATACCGCTTCCGCAATCCGCGCGCTCGCCCCCAGTTCAAGACGCCACAAGCTGCGTCCCTGCGATTTATTCTTCCCAGCAGCGCCAGTCCAGGATTGACGGGGTAGATGTCGCACCATGAGGCTTGCCATGAATTGAGCTACCGTTTGACCCTTCTTTTCTCGCGCCTGTTAAGATGAAACTTACTCTTCCGCTGGCGGATTCTCCTGTGCCGAATCCCGTCATCGCACACCAAGATGCCGCACGAACTGCCCAAAGCCTACGAGCCAGGCGCGATCGAAACGCGCTGGGCTGACTACTGGATCAAAGAAAAACTCTTCTCCGTCCCCACCCCGCCGCCGGGTGAAACGCGGCCGGTGTTCGCCTTGCTCTTGCCTCCGCCGAATGTTACCGGGCAGCTGCACATGGGGCACATGTTCGGCCAGACGCAAATGGACATCGTCGCGCGCTGGCACCGCATGCGCGGCTTCATCACCCTGTGGCTGCCCGGCACCGACCACGCCGGCATCGCCACGCAGATGATGGTGGAGCGCGACCTCGCCAAGGAAGGCAAGAAACGCCGCGACCTGGGCCGCGAGAAATTCGTTGAGCGCGTCTGGGAATGGAAGAAGCTCTACGGCGGCGCGATTCTCAACCAGATGAAGCGCCTCGGCGCCTCCGTCGACTGGGACCGCGAATACTTCACCATGGACGAAAACCTTTCGCACGCCGTACGCGAGGTCTTCGTCCGCCTCTATGAAGAAGGCCTGATCTATCGCGGCAATTACATCGTGAACTGGTGCCCGTGGCACGAGACCGCGATCTCCGATCTCGAAGTCAAGCACGAAGAGGTGACCGGAAAGTTGTGGGAGATTCGTTATCCGGTGGTTGGCTCGGACGAGTTCATCACCGTGGCGACCACGCGCCCCGAGACCATGCTGGGCGATACCGCGGTCGCCGTGAATGCGAAAGACGAGCGCTACACGCATCTGCACGGTAAGAAAGTCTTGCTCCCGCTGATGAATCGCGAGATACCCATCATCACCGACGAACTCGCGCAACCTGAATTCGGCACCGGCGCGGTGAAAGTTACGCCGGCGCATGATCCCAACGATTTTCAGGCGGGCCTGCGCCACAATCTTCCGCAGATCAACGTGATGGACGAGCACGCGCACATGAACCAGAACGCCGGGAAGTATGCCGGTCTCGACCGCTTCGAAGCGCGCAAGCGTGTGCTGGCCGATCTGCAGGAGCAGGGATTTCTGGTCGGCGAGAAAGATCACGGGCTCTCGATCGGCAAGTGCGAGCGTTGCGGAACCATCGTCGAGCCGCGGCTCTCGGAACAATGGTTCATCAAGATCCAGCCGCTGGCCGACCGCGCCAAAGAAGCGGTCGAGAACGGCGAGATCTCGATCGTTCCCGACAATCACCGCACCATCTATCTGAACTGGATGAACAACATCCACGACTGGTGCGTGTCGCGGCAACTCTGGTGGGGACATCGTATTCCGGCGTGGACCTGCGGGACATGCAAAGAAGTGATCGTGGCCCGCGAGGCTCCAACCAAGTGTACGAAATGCGGCTGCGCAAAACTCGAGCAGGTTTCCGATGTGCTCGACACCTGGTTTTCGTCGGGCCTGCTGCCATTCACCACGCTCGGCTGGCCGGAGAAAACTCGCGACCAGGAAGTGTTCTATCCCACGACGCTGCTCATCACCGCCTACGAGATCCTGTTCTTCTGGGTGGCCCGCATGATCATGTTCGGCTGCCACTTCATGCAGGGACACCATCAGGATCCGGCCATCAAAAAAGCCAGTGGCTGGGGCGACAAGAAGGACGACAGCGTGCCCTTCCGCCAGGTGTACATACATTCTCTGGTGCGCGATGCCGACCGCCAGAAGATGTCGAAGACCAAGGGCAACGTAATCGATCCGCTGGAAATCATCGACCGCTTCGGCACGGACGCGACCCGCTTTACTCTGGCTGCCATGGCCGCGCCGGGCACCGACATCGCCTTCAACGAAAGCCGCACCGAAGGCTACCGCGCTTTCGCCAACAAAATCTGGAACGCCGCGCGCTTCATGTTCATGAACGTGGACCGTCTTGGTTTTGTGTGGGTGAACGTGACGCGGGCGCCCTCGCCGGCGAAGGTCTCGGCCACGGGAGTCTCGAATTTTCAGGCGCTGACCCTCGAAGACCGCTGGATACTCTCCCGCTTCAACCGCGTCGCCGCCGACGTGAACGATGCGCTCACCGCCTATCGCTTCCACGAGGCCGCCAATCGCATCTATGATTTTTTCTGGGGCGAGTTCTGCGACTGGTATCTGGAACTGATCAAGCCGCGCCTGAATTTCGAAGAGGGTGCCGACAAAAGCACCGCACAGTCGGCCTGCGCGAACCTGATGAATCTGTTCGACGCATCGCTTCGCCTGCTGCATCCGGTCATGCCGTTTATCACGGAAGAAATCTGGCAGGCAATGTACGACGGCAAGCCCCCGGTTAAGTCGATTGCTCTGGCAGAATATCCGCAGGCAGATGAAAAACAGTTTGACCTCGCTGCTGAGACGGAGATGGCGATCCTCCAGGACTTGATCGTCAGCGTGCGCAACCTGCGCGCCGAACTGAAAGTCGAGCCCAAGGTGAAGGTGCCCGTCGAGGTCTTCGCGCATGAGTCCGGGATTCGAGAGATGATCGAGCACAATCGCGGATCGGTCGAACGGTTGGCCAGTGTGGAGAAGATCACGTTCGTGGAAAGCTCTCTCGCCAATCGTTCCGGCGCCCGCGGCACAGCGCGTTTCGACGTGCATGTGATCTACGAGCGAAAAATCGACGTAGCCGCCGAGTGCGACCGCCTGAAAAAAGAATTGGATAAGATCGAAAAAGAGCTGGCCAACAATCAGAAGCAACTAGGCAACGAGCAGTTTCTCGCCAAGGCTCCAGAGAAAGTAGTAGAAGGCTTGAGAAGCCGAGGCCATGAACTCGCCGTGTTGCGCGAGAAGGCGCTCAGTAAGATGAAAGAGTTAGGCTGTTGAGAGAATGTGGGGACAGCTGGCAACTGACAGCTGGCTACTGGCAACTGTTTTATGGACTGGAATTCAAGACGCCTCACCGCCATCCTCGAAAACGCGCTGGTCGAAGATCGGGCGACGCGCGACGCCACCAGCTACGCCTGCATCGACCCCAACCAGCGCGCGACCGCGACCATCATCTCCAAGCAGGATTGCATCCTCGCCGGCATCGGGTGCGTGGCCCGCATTCTCGACGTATACGCCGCCCTCGACGGTGCCGTGACCGCGCACTACGAAGTTACGACGCACCCGGAGATTTTCGACGGCGTGCGCTTGCACAAAGGCCAGTCCGTCGCCGTCATTCGCCACAATGCGCGCGTGATTCTGTCCTGTGAACGTGTCATCCTCAATTTCCTGCAGCGCATGAGCGGGATCGCGACCCTGACCCGCAAGTTCGTGGAAGCCGTGTCGGGCACCAAGGCGCGCATTCTCGATACGCGCAAGACCGCGCCCGGCCTGCGCGTGATCGACAAAAATGCCGTGCGCTGCGGCGGCGGACAAAATCATCGCCTCGATCTCTCCGACGGCGTGCTCATCAAGAACAACCACATCGCGCTGGCGGGCGGCATTGTTCCCGCGCTGGAGCGCGCCATCCGCAACCGCCGCGGCTCGCAAATCATCGAAGTCGAAGTCCGTACGCTCGATGAACTGGAACTAGCCCTGGCGCACGGCGGCGAAGCCATTCTGCTGGACAACATGTCGGTCGACGACGTGCGCCGCGCCGTCGAGCGCTGCTCCCAGACCGGAGGTCAGGGAGGCAGCCGCCACATTCCCGTCGAGTGTTCCGGCGGCATTCGCCTGGAAAATGTACGCGCCTACGCCGAAACTGGCGTCGACTTCATCTCCGTCGGCCTTCTGACGCACTCGCCCCAGGCCGTCGACATGAGCATGCGCGTTGTCCCTGCCTGAAAGCAGCTTTCCAGTGCGCGATTGTCGTTTCGCGCCAATTCGCGCATAATCTCCGCATCGCCAAGACCGGCACAATTCGCAAGCAAACTTCGCGAGCCAAAGCGCCCGCGGCGCACCAGCCCCAGCCCACCGATCTCCGGCTCGGCCGCATTGTGCGCCTGCTGATGGAGCACGCCACGGTCGTCGTCAGCGGCACCAAGATCGCCCAGGAAATTTCCTCGAACCGCTCCGAGGTCTGGCGCCTGATTCAGCAATTGCGCGGCCTGGGCGTGGACGTAGCCGGCCACCCCGCCACCGGATATCAGCTGCGCTCTGTTCCTGACTTGCTCCTGCCCGACATTCTCCGGCCGCTTCTGCGCGGCACCACCTTCGCCGAGCATCTGCAACACTTCTACAAGATTGGATCGACCAACACCGCCGCCATGGCCGCCGCGGCTGACGGCGCTCCCGAAGGCACCGTCTTTCTCGCAGAAGAGCAAACCGCTGGCCGCGGGCGTGGCGCCAACTCCTGGGAGTCCCAGCGCTCCACCGGGATCTACTGTTCGATGATCCTGCGTCCCGCGCTGCCCCCGTCGGAAGTGCTGCTGCTGTCGCTCGCGGCCGGACTCGCCGTGCACTCAGCGATCAAGCAAGTCGACTCGCGGGTCAACCCCGACCTGAAGTGGCCCAACGATCTCCTGATTGACGGCAAGAAAGTTTGCGGCATTCTCACCGAGATGAATTCCGAAGCCACCAGCGTCCGCTACATCGTGGTCGGAATCGGAATCAATGTGAATCAGGCCAGCTTTCCCAAAGAGTTGGGCGCGATCTCGCTCCGCCAGGTGACGGGCAGCGAGTGGTCGCGCGTCGAAGTCGTTGCAGCTTTGCTAAAATCACTCGACCGCGAGTATCGCCAGTTGCTGGAAGGCCCCGGAGCTCGGGAATCGATTCTGCGGCGCTTCGTCGAGAATTCCTCCTGGGTGCAGGGCAAGGCCGTTCGCATCGAAGACCATGGTTCAAATTACGAGGGAACGACCGAAGGCCTCGATCAGCGTGGGTTTTTGCGATTGCGAACTGCGAATGGAACGCAAACGGTTCTAAGCGGAACCGTAAGAGAATGTTGAGCGTTGAGCGGCGGCGCTCAACAGTGCAAGCTTTAGCCAGACGCTAGCAGCTAGGAGCTAGCAGCCAACATGCTTCTCGTCATCGACGTCGGCAACACAAACACGGTACTCGGCGTCTTCGCCCGCGTGGCCAAAGGAAACACCGCTGGCGATTCCGACGAAACTCCGCGCTACGAGCGGCTTGAGGCCAACTGGCGCGTCGCCACCTCGCGCACCAGCACCGTCGATGAATACGGAGTGCTGTTCCGCAACCTGTTTTCCATGGCCGGCCTCGAGTCGAAAGGCATTCACGGCATTGTGATCTCTTCCGTCGTTCCTCCCCTCGATCCCGTCCTGCGCCAGGTGTGCGAGCGCTATTTCAACTTGCGTCCTCTGTACATCGAGCCCGGAATCAAGACCGGAATGCCGGTGCACTACGACAATCCCGCCGAGGTTGGCGCCGACCGCATTGTCAACGCCGTCGCCGCCTTCGAAAAGTATGGTGGCCCCTGCGTGATCGTCGATTTCGGCACCGCTACCACCTTCGACTGCGTCTCGGCCAAGGGCGAGTATCTCGGCGGAGTGATCTGCCCCGGCATCGGCATTTCGGCCGACGCGCTCTTTGAACGCACCGCGCGCCTGCCGCGCGTCGAGATTCGCAAGCCCGCCCGCATCATCGGCTCGAACACGGTTGGCAGCCTGCAATCCGGTCTTTATTACGGATATCTCGGCCTGGTCGATGGCATCCTTGAACTTCTGCTCGCCGAACTGGGCCAGGAGACGCGCGTGATCGCGACTGGCGGCCTCGGCCCCATGATTGGCACAGGATCGAAATTCATCAAGAACGTGGACGACTTTCTGACGCTTGAAGGTCTGCGCATCATCTGGGAACGAAATGGGGCGGCGCGCAAGGATGCCGCATCGGCGAGCACAGTGCCCAAGGCCTCGTCGAAGCCGTCATCACCCGCACAGTCAAAACCAGCACAGTCGAAGTCGGAACCGAAGCCCAAGAATGGGGACGGTGCACCCGCGCCATCACCCTCGCGTCCTGCCCGCTGACCGTCGTGGAAAATTACTTCAATTACTTCACCGAAATTGAAGACCGCTTCCTGCGCCGTCGCGGCGGCGGCCTGCTGCTCTCGACTCTCGACTGGGCGCTGATTGAAACCTGGAAAGATGCCGGCATCCCGCTGGAAGCCGTGCTGCGCGGCATCGACGAAGCTTTCGACCGCTACGACCAGCGCCCCTCGAAAACCAAGAAGGTGAATGGCCTGGCTTACTGCTCCCAGCTGGTGCTTTCCGCGGCGGAAGACATGAAGGAAGCGGCGGTGGGCGCGGCTCCGGCGAAACCCCGCTCTGGGCAAGGGTTTGAGCCTGAGGTCGTCGTGCCTTTCCTGCGCCGCAACGCCGATTTGCTGGAAGCGGCGCGGTTGCCGCAGGGAAGCGGCGTTTCCGCTCAATCCCTTGCACTCGATGCGGCAATAACTTTGCGCCAGCTCGCGGAAGAAATGGAAAGCAAACACGCGTTGCGTCTGGAAGACTTGGAGCGTCGCCTCACCGTGCTCGAAGATAAACTTTTCGCCGTGCTGCTGGCGTCGACTCCAGATGAAGACATCATCACCGTCCGCGCCGAGGCCGACCGCGATCTCGCTCCCTACCGCCGAAAAATGTCTGGAGCCCAGATCGACCAACTGTTGAAGCAGTATGTTCACAAGCGCCTGCTGGAAAAGTATCACCTGCCGCGCCTGAGTTTGTTCTATATGTGATGTGGTTTTTGCCACGGACTGCATTGCGAGTTGCAGTTGGGAAGGGCACGACTTCAGTCGTGCCGTAAAAGCCGCACAAGTTCATCCGGCTTCAGCCCCTGAGGTAAGCTGTTCACTCCGTGACCCATCATTTCGACGCACTCATTCTCGGCGGAGGCGCGGCAGGCCTCATGTGCGCCATCGAGGCCGGCAAGCGCCAACGCCACGTCGCGGTTCTCGAACGCGCCGACCGCCTGGGCAAAAAGATTCTCATCTCCGGCGGCGGTCGCTGCAATTTCACTAACCTCCACTGCCAGCCCGAGAATTTCCTCTCGTCGAATCCGCATTTCGCCAAGTCCGCCTTGGCTCGCTACACGCCCGCGGACTTCATCGCGCTCGTCGAAAAGCACCACATCCCGTATCACGAGAAAACTCTAGGGCAATTGTTCTGCGATCGCTCGGCCCGCGACATCCTGGGGATGCTCGAACAAGAATGCAGCGCTTCCGGCGTGAGCATTTTTCTTAATACGAAGATTCAAGAAGTGCGCCGGAACGAAGAGTTTGTCGTCCATACAGCCAACGCAGAGTTTCACGCCCCCGCCTTAGTGGTCGCGACCGGCGGCCTGTCCATCCCAAAAATTGGCGCGACCTCATTCGGCTACGACCTGGCGCGCCAGTTCGGCATCAAAATCCGCCAGCCGTGGCCGGGACTCGTCCCTCTGGTGTTCGAAGCCAAAGACCGTTCCAGTTACTGCGACCTCGCCGGGGTTTCCGCCGAAGTGTCCGCCTCCTGCGACGGCCAGCAGTTCCGCGAAAAAATGCTGATCACCCATCGCGGCCTCAGTGGCCCCGCGATTCTGCAGATTTCGTCCTACTGGAACAAACCCCAGCCGATCAACATTGACCTCGCTCCGCAAAGCGAGCTGACCGCGATCTTCCGCGATCCCAAGACGCCGCGAACCATGACGGCCTTACGATCCGAGTTTCGCAAAACCCTTCCGATTCGCCTCGCCGACCGCTGGCTCGATCACCACACGCCTGCCTTATGGACGAACGCTGCCCTGGCCGATTTTGAGCGGCAGGCGCATGCCTGGAGCATCGTCCCCGCAGGCACGGAAGGCTACGAAAAAGCCGAAGTCACCTGCGGCGGCATCGACACCGACGAACTCTCCGCGAAAACGATGGAAGCCCGCAAAGTCCCTGGCCTGTTTTTTATCGGCGAAGTCGTGGACGTGACCGGCCACCTCGGCGGCTTCAACTTTCAGTGGGCCTGGGCCTCCGGCGCGGCCGCGGGCCGGGCGTTGTAAACTATCTGCCCAGAAGCCGGGAGGGGACACCATGAGGCAACCCAGAAAATTCCTAAGAAGTATCGCTTACCTGTTGGCGGCAGCCTTGCTCGCCACTGCTGCGTTTGCCCAAGCGCCTTCCGCCACGCTGCTAGCCCTATCGAAGGATGAACACACCGTCGCCATCGTCGACCCAGCCACATTACAGGTCCTGGCGCGCATCCCCTCGGGCCCTGATCCTCACGAGATCGTCGCATCCGACGACGGCAAACTCGCCTACATCTCCAACTATGGAGGTTTGGACAGCGCGCTGAACACCATCTCAGTCGTCGATCTGGTCGCGCGGAAAGCGCTGCCTCCCATCGACCTCGGCGCGCTGCGCTCAACTCACGGCTTGGATTTCGCGGGCGGCAAGCTCTATTTCACCGCGGAAACGAATAAAGTCATCGGCCGCTACGATCCTTCCACGCGACACATCGACTGGATCCTCGGCACCGGCCAGGATCGAACCCACATGGTGGCCGTCGCCAAGACCCTCGACCGCTTGTTCACCTCAAACGTCAACTCCGCCACCATCAGCATCATCGAACAACTCTCCCAGCCGGGTCCCGGCGGTCCGCGGCTGACCTGGGAAGTAACAAACGTTCCGGCTGGCACCGGCTGCGAAGGGTTCGACATCTCGCCCGATGGAAAAGAACTCTGGGCCGCCAACGCCCGCGACGCAACCGTGACCATCGTCGACGTCGCCGCCAAGAAAGCCATCCAGACTCTTCCCATCCCGGTGAAAGGCGCCAACCGCCTGAAGTTCACGCCCGACGGCAAGCGCGTCCTGATCTCCGCCCTGGGCGCGCGCGCCGCAGACACCAGCCTCGCGATTCTCGACGCCTCCATTCGCAAAGAGGTGAAGCAGTTCAGCCTCGGCGGCGGTGCCGCCGGAATCCTGATCGCCCCCGACGGTTCCCGCGCCTACGTAGCCGTCAGCAGTGCCGACAAAATAGCGGTCATCGATCTGAAGACGCTTGAACTTATCGGACAAATCGACGCAGGAAAGCAGCCCGACGGATTAGCCTGGGCAGTCCGCAAGTAAGGGATGCTTCCGCCGCCGTCATCCCGAGTGCAGCCGCTTTTCAGGCGGAGCGAGGGATCTCGCACGTGTCGTGGGTCCGTCAACCGGCGCATCTCCCATGGTCAGGCCGTAACTTATGCGTTACAGTCCACCTGTAACTGAGCCCGTGAAACGCAAAGCCAACATTTCGCATGATGAGGCTGTGATCCGCGAATTGCGCGACAATCCCCGGTTTGCCGTGGAGTACCTGAAAGCCGCCCTCGAGGAAGACAGCGAACCGCGAGTTCTGCTGATCGCTCTGCGCCGGGTTGTGCAGGCTCGCGGAATTGCCAGGATTGCCAAGACCGCCGGAGTCGAACGTGAAAGCCTTTACCGTGCCCTGTCGAAGCACGGGAATCCCCGGTTGTCCACGCTGGCAGCGGTAACAAAGGCAGTCGGATTGCGGCTGACAGTTGAAGCCGCGGGATAGGGCGTTCGGGCGAATCCGCAATGCACTCTTTCACCTTCCCCATGCCTTAGAATCATCTCTTGCTCCTTACAATCGAAAAGCTGATCTACGGTGGCGACGGCCTGGCCCGTCTGCCCGCCGATTCGCTCGCCAGTTCGCCTAACGATGAAGCTCCCGGACGCGGCAAGGCCGTCTTCGTCCCCTTCGTCCTCGCCGCGGAAAAAATCGAAGCCTCCCTCACCGAACAAAAGCCCGGCTTCGCCCGCGCGCAAGCGAATTCCATCCTCGAGCCCTCGCCCCATCGCGTCCCGCCGCCCTGCCCACACTTCACCCGTTGCGGCGGATGCCACTACCAGCACGCCACCTACGAGCACCAGCTCGAGATCAAAAAGGAAATCCTCCGCGAGAGCCTGCGGCGCACGGCAAAGCTTGATTTGCCCTTCGACATCGAGGTCCATTCCTCCCCACCGTGGAACTACCGCAACCGCTCCCGCCTTCAGGTGCGAGTCACCCCCACGTTCGCGGCCGGATATTTCAAGCTGTCTTCCCACGATCTTCTCGCGGTCGAAGAGTGTCCCATCAGTTCGCCACTGA
>Ga0210399_10000170_pt1 | contig 51982 bp, 52 predicted proteins | sample IncBWC14MmetaG_FD_150865 | JGI IMG/M metagenome (GOLD analysis project Ga0210399, IMG submission 150865) | Forest soil microbial communities from Barre Woods Harvard Forest LTER site, Petersham, Massachusetts, United States - Inc-BW-C-14-M | ecosystem: Environmental > Terrestrial > Soil >...
CCCTTCATCGAACTCCGGCACCGGCGGCTGGGCGAGAACCTGCCCCTGAAGCGCTACCATTACGGGCTCAGGATTTGTCCCGAGCCAGTGTACTGGGGCGGATTATCTGGCAGCCCTTACAGCGAGGCGATTTCCTGGGGCAAGTTCGTGCCTCCGTCGGAAGGCGGAATGTTTGGCGAGGTTTTCGTGGACGCGACCGTCGGCCTGCCGATCATCGTGGCGGCCGTGCTGGAGCGGTTGGACAAGGCTAAGAAGGGCAGTCACGCGCGCAAGGGCGCTAAGACTGCCTCCAGAAAGTAACTTTAATGGGAGTTCAAGGTTCGAGGATGGCTTGGTGTGATCCCGCGGACCAGTGACCTAGGCGTTGCTCTCGCACGAAGCCGAGTCTTGAGCCACAAGCTCCTGGGCGGAGTCGCTCTCGTTTTCCTGGGTGTCATGGCTGCCCGTGCGCATCCGCCGGTAAAGCGGAGCAACAATACTATTTTCAAGCACTTCCGACTCCGCCTGAAACCAATCCTGTAGCTCCTGCCCGTCCGTCTGGCCGCGAGTTTCGTACAACTGCTTGGCGCGCGAGCGTACTTTTCGCTCGACTAACTGCACCATCAGGGCCTGCTGCTTCTTTCTGCGTGTTTCGATGTCCACCGCTACTCCTCGATCTGTGTCTTTTCTACCACTCCAATCATAACCGATTCCTGTTAACGGAGTGTTACATTTGGCTGTGGACGATGGTTACCAAAGTTTTACTCCTAGTAGGGTTCCAACCTGCGACTCGACTAAGCCCAACCCATTGTTTTTCATTAATTTACACGAGGTTGAATCTTTCGGCAGAATTCAGCGAATCTTCGCCGGTCAGTATTTCATGACGGCTAGTCGGCGAAGATGCGGTGGGCAACAGAAGCTTGTTCCGGCGGGAGAGGTACCCAACCCTTTCGCAAAGAACGCGAAAGGATGGGGCACCCACATCAAGGTAGAGACGTGCAAGCGACCAGCTTAGTCGAAGATCAGAACGGCGGACGCGATGACCGTGGTCCAGAGTCCCCGCTTGTCGCCCACCGCCGACTGCGTGACGTTGGCCGTGCGCACGATCTTGTTGGACAGGCGGTAGATCTGCTTCTTCTCATCCCATGAGCGGTCGGGATCGAATTCCACGTTGAGCGTGGTGGCGAGCATCTCGGCGGCGAGTTCCTCGGCGTATTCCCCGGCGGCATCCTCGGTCTCGCCAAAGGAGTGATGCTCGCTGAGGTAGCCGTAGGTGTTGCGGTCGGCGGGAATGGCCACCCCGATCGACGAAGCCAGCAGGCGGTGGGGCTCACGCGTGGAGTTCTCGGCCACCACGGCAAAAACGACTTCTCCCGGATGCAGGTACTTCACGCCTTCCTTACGGGCGAGCAGTTTGCAGTTGGGCGGAAAGATCGAGGAAACGCGCACCAGGTTCTGGGCAGCGATACCGGCGTCGCGCAGCGCCAATTCGAACGAAGTCAACCGCTCGCGGTGTTTCCCGACTCCCTTGGTAAAGAAAATCCGCTTCGGAACCATGTCTTTGCCCAATTCCGTGATCCTCCGAAAAAATAGTTGAGTGTTGAGAATGCACAATCTAACACAATGCTTTGTAAAGGAAATATGAATTTGCGGCCGAGGCGCAAAAAAAATGCGGGGAGGCGCTGGCGCGCTTCCCCGCCTCATGCCCGGATTTCTGTGTAGGGGGAGGGCCCGGGCAAAACCTTCTCAAGCCGAAATCATCTACCTCACGCCGTCACTTGGCCGCGACTGCCGTACTGACCTCAACATTGGTGCCGTCTACCGTGCCGGTGACCGTGGCCTTCTTGCCGGCCTGCTGATCCAGCACCGCCAGCACCGCCTTGTCGGTGGTATTCAGAACATAAATCTTGTCGCCCACGACCAGCGCGTACTTCGAGCCGTGCGAGACGCAGGTGCGGGTACACTCCGCCGCTGTGCCTTCCATGTGCTTTGCGCCGCACATGGCGTCGCCCACCTCGCCGGTGAGGGTTTGCTTGCCGGCTGCCATTGCCGGATTGGATACCAACACCGTGACGGAAAAGAACAATGCCGCAAGTAACGAGAGATGCCAACTTCCTTTCATCCCAGATCTCCTTCGCATCGATGAAGCCCGAGGCGGTAAAGCCACGAGCGTTTGTCGGGCCAGTGTACCAATCCCTCCAGATTTCACAAACGCTCCTATAGTCGCAAAACTTTATCCGGGAAGTAGAGGGCAAGAGTACCGGATCGAAGCTGCGCCGGAAAACATCCGTTGAAATTGTTCCAAAAGCCGAACAGAACCGGGCCGTCGGCTTGCGCCGTGCGCCTGTCCTTATTTCGGCACCTTCACCGAATAGATCAGATCGACGTCGACCGACTTGTCGCGAATATTGGCGGTCACATGCGACGCCACGTCCCAGTCGAAGTTCGCCGGAAGCAGCTTCTGTGCGGCGGGCAGATATTCGCTCAGGTAGGTCGCGTCGTAAACGTCCCCCGGGCGGATCTTCCAGGCGTTACGCAGTTTCGCGGTCAGGCTGTTATCGAGGCCGCGAAATTCCAGCTCACCCATGTGGTAGGCGTAGCCTTCTTTCACGTCCAGATGAATGATGACCGTCGCGGTTGCGTCGTCAAGCTCGGCATTCACCTTGATCGCCGCAGTGACAAATCCGCGGGAGCCGTAGAGCTTCTGGATGTCCTTCAGGTTGTCGGCGAGCCGGATCGTATTGGCGGGCTTTCCGGGCTCGGCGCGCACCATCTTCTGCAGCGTCTCGGCAGGGAACTCGCGATTCCCCGACCATTCCAGGCTTTTCAGCTTGTATTGCTGCCCAGGAGTAACTGCGAATATCACATCCACCACGGTCTGGTTCCGTGGGCCGTCTTCGTTTTCGGCCGACGGCTGCTTCACCACTTTTGGTTGCGGCTCGCCGAACGCCGCCTTCAGGTAGCCGCGCGCCTGGTACACCGGGATAAGCTGGCGCTGCACCAGCAGATTCAGGCGGCTGCGTGAGTATTCGCGGTCGGGAAGTCTGTCCCCGGCGGCCTCGAGGGCGGGCACATCCTCGGCCGCTGCCCCAGTGAATTCGATCTTGCGCACCCGGATGAGAACGTCGGTCACATGGTAGTTGATCGCGTCGACTGGCCCGTTCTCCTTTCCCGCCCGCAGATACTCGACATGTCCGGGGATTGCGTTTTCCACCAGCATGGCCTGGAGCACGTCGGAAACCTCGTCGGCCAGGCGCCCGAACAGCGGCAGTTCTCCGTCAAACAACGGGGCGTGCTGTTTGATCCTCTTCTGAAGCTCGGCGTCGGAAAACCACACGAAATCCTCGAAGTGGGCGGGGACGAACTTGTCGGCATCGGTTACATGCAGTTCGAGCTTGGTGCCCGCGAAGGAATACGAGTAGGTATAACCAATCTCAGTGAACACTCCCATGTCGCCCAGACGACGGGCGGCTTTCTTGAAGTCGTCCTCGGTGACCGCGGTACCGATCTGCAAGCCGCTCGCCTCAGCGACCGCGACCTCAGGGAATCGTTTGCTCCCGGTAACCTTGATGGCAATCAACTGCCGCTCGGAAGCGGGTAGTTGGGCGAACGCTTTCTCCGACGGCGATGTCTGCCCCGCGCCCTGCAGGCAGAGTCCGCCAAGAAGCAAAAAGGGGAGCAGAATTCTGGAGGTCGCCTTCATCATCGGCTTGGGACGTGAGACAACTCTTCCGTGGATTTGTGCTTGACCGCAATATCAATGAAGGCGAGCGCGGCGCGGCTGAGGGCCTTGTCTTTGCGGAAGACCAGCGCCAGGTCGCGGCGCACCTGCGCGTCGGCGATGGGAATGGCCGCCAGAGCCTTGGCCCGAACGTCTTCCTCGACGTTAGAGCGCGCGACGAAGCCGACGCCCACGTCGGCCGCCACAAAGCGCTTCAGCAGTTCGCTGGAATCCAGTTCCATGGTGAAGTTCGGCTTCAGACGCCGCTCGTGGAACAGTTGCTCGATGGCATCCCGCGTATGTCCCGCCTTGGGGACGACCAGCGGAAACTTGGCCACATCGGCGATGGTCGCTGCTTTCATCTTTCCCAGAGGATGCTGCGGCGGCGCGATCAGAATCAATTCATCCCGATGAATGAGCACCACCGTGAGCCGCGGGTCGGTCACAGGTAGAGAGATGACGCCGAAGTCCACCGAGTTGTCGATGATCGATTCCAGAATTTTGGCGTAGTCGGCGCGCTTGATGTTCACCGAGACGTCGGGATACTGCTTCTTGAAGTCGGCAAACACGTAAGGCAGGATGTGCAGGCAGGTGCCCTCGTTCGCCCCGACAATGATTTCGCCCCGCGGCACCCGCTCCATCTCGGCGATCGCCACCAGCATGGCCTTGCGGGCATCTAGCGTCTCCTCTACATATCGCTGAAACGCCTTGCCCGCGGCCGTGAGCGATACTTTGCCGCCGGAGCGGTCGAAGAGCTTGGCGCCGACTTCCTCCTCCAGCCCGCGAATCTGCGACGAAATCGCCGGCTGGGTGCGAAAACGTTTCTCCGCCGCCCGCGAGAACGAGGCGTGCCGCGCCACTTCGAGAAACGTTTCCAGCTGGTCAAAGTCCATAGAAAGCTTTCAGCCGTCAGCTCTCAGCTATCAGCCAAGGCAGTTCGTCTTGGATATCCAGCCAACCGACGAGGTTTAGCTGAGAGCTGATAGCTTTCAGTATAAAGTCCGGTTATCGCCGCTATAAGAACTATCGAATTGCCAGTGCGTGCGGCTGGCATTAGACTCTCCCGGTTCCGCACAACGCGACCGATTGTAGCAGCCTGCCCGCGCCGGGTGGCCCATCCTAGCCGCGTTCTTTGCGGCTAGGGTGGGTGCTGCGCAGCTCGCGATCGCTGCGGGGTTTTCGATCCCAGCAAGGAGTTTCGATGGCTGACGCCAAGACGGTTCTCGAGTTTGCGAAGCAGCACGACGCCAAGATTCTCGACCTGCGCTTTACCGATATTCCCGGCCTCTGGCACCACGTTTCGTATCCCATCGGACAGCTTACCGAATCGTCTTTCGAAGAGGGCTTCGGCATTGACGGCTCGTCGATCCGCGGATGGGCCGCGATTGAAGAGAGCGACATGCTGCTCAAGCCCGACGCTAACGTTCACCTGCTCGATCCTTTCACCGAAGTGCCCACTCTGGTGATCGTCTGCGACGTGGTCGATCCCTTGACCAAGCAGCGCTACGACCGCGATCCCCGCTACATTGCCCGTAAAGCCGAGTTGCATCTTGCCTCAACCGGACTTGCCGACACCGCGTACTTCGGCGCCGAAGCCGAGTTTTTCATTTTCGACAACGTGCGCTTCGATCAGCGCGAGCAGTACGGCTTTTACTACATCGACGCCGAAGAGGGACGCTGGAATTCCGGCAGGGAACTGAACAATCTCGGCTACCGTCCGCGCTATAAAGAGGGCTATTTTCCCGTCCCGCCAACTGACCACTATCAAGACCTGCGCAGCGAGATGGTGCTGACAATGCAAAGCTGCGGCATCGACGTGGAATGCCACCATCATGAAGTAGCTTCAGGGGGTCAAACCGAGATTGACTTGAAGTTCGACTCGTTGGTGCGCTCTGCCGACAAGATGCTGCTCTACAAATACATCGTGAAGAACGTAGCTAATCGAGTGGGAAAGACGGTTACGTTCATGCCGAAGCCGATCTTCGGCGACAACGGCAACGGCATGCACACTCACCAGTCGCTGTGGAAGGCCGGCGATCCGATATTTTCCGGCGACGGATACGCCGGCCTGTCGCAGCTTGCGCTCTGGTATATCGGAGGCCTGATCAAGCACGGCCCGGCGCTCTCGGCGATCATCGCGCCCACCACGAATTCCTATAAGCGCCTCGTGCCCGGCTTTGAGGCTCCGGTAAATCTGGCATACTCGCGGCGCAATCGCTCGGCGGCCTGCCGGATTCCCATGTACTCGGTTGCTCCCAAGGCCAAGCGAGTCGAGTTCCGTCCGCCCGATCCGAGTTGCAATCCGTATCTCGCGTTTGCGGCCATGCTGATGGCCGGACTGGACGGCATCGAGAACAAGATGGACCCCGGCCAGCCCATGGACAAAGATATCTACGAACTGGATCCCGAAGAGTTGGCGAGGATACCCAGCATGCCCGGCTCGCTGGAAGACGCCCTCGACGCCCTGGAGCGCGACCACGCTTTTCTTCTGAAGGGAGATGTATTTACGGAAGAGTTACTGCGGACTTACGTGGATTACAAGCGCACGAAGGAAGTGGACGCGATCCGGCAGCGGCCGCATCCGTATGAGTTTGCGCTGTACTACGACATCTGAATGGCGAGAGAATATGAACCGAAGCGGTAAGAACCCGAAAACCCTGGTCAAGAAGTGTGGCCCGGTTTCAACAGTTATGAAGAGAGTGGAGAGTGGCAGTGGACGCAGCAGGGAATCACGCAAAGAGGATGATCGGCGAACGTCTGGAATCCGTCAAAAAATTGAATTATGACTGGGATTTGCGGTTCGATGCCGGATCGTCGCTTATGTTCCAGTCCGTGTGGAGATTGGTATCTGACACCGCAATTGAGGTGACAAGCGAAGACGACGGCCAACAATTTGGGCTCAAGACCCCCGTCGATGCTGCCGCTCAATTGAAGGCCGAGATTGACGACAAGTGCGTCAGCGATGTCCGAATCGATGGCGTGACATCTGACCTTACGCTCTACTTTGGCCAACACCTGCGGCTCGAAGTGGTCAGCACATCTTCTGGATATGAAGCTTGGAGTCTTCATGCGAAAGAGGTGCAAATCATCGGCAGGAACGGTGATATCGTTGTTTTCTCATCGCCAAAATCAACATGACTGTTGAAAAATCCCCGATCACTCATCGACCCGATTGACCGGCGTTCGAGTGTCAGGCCTTTTTCGTAAGGGCCGCTTGAATGCGCTGGCCCACGATCGCATCTTCTCCGGGCTGCAACATCCAGACCCCAACTACGAGCGTGTTCGCATCCGCGGGGATGCCCTGGTTCGGCTTTTGGCCGGTGTTCGGGTTCAGTTCAATCGAAGGCGTGCCTTTGCGCAAAGCGTCAACGATCTGACCCGTGGTGACGCCAAGCGCGGCTGGGTCGAAGCGTATCAGCAGATGGGGAACATGGTTGGCGATCCTCGGAACCACCGTCTCCGTCCGGACCGAAGGGATGCCCTTCACGGCGCTGGCGATGAGATCGACCCGCTTCTGGTAGTCGCCTTGCATGGACTCTTCCGTGTGCGTGAGAACCCAGTCGACCGCCGCAACCATGCCGACAATCTGTTCCTTCGCCACCTTCATGCCGCGGCCGATTCCGTCTCCCGGATTGTTGTTCGCATGGGCCAGGTCCGTCAGCACCTTCCGGCCCAGCAGCAGGCCTGCGTTTTGTGGACCGCGTATTCCTTTGCCCCCGGAAAACGCCACCAGGTCGAAGCCCATGCCCGTGTACTTCCATAAATTCGAGATCGGAGGCATGTCGGCGGCGGCGTCCAGGTGGCAGGGAATCTTGTACTCGTGCGCCACCCGGAGCCATTCCTCTCGACCGATCTGCGCGCTGCCGGCAATCCCATCCTCGTCCTCCGCGGCGTTGAAGAAGTTCGTCATCGCCGCGTTGCCTGCGCCGCATGCGCGTTTGTAGTCGTCGAGCGTGACTACCTCGGTGACCCGAGCCCCGCAGAGATACATGGCGCGGTCATACTCATAGCGGTGCGCGCGCTGCACGATGACCTGATTCTTCTTCCCGTCGATCGCCTGCGGCATGTCCACGATATTCAGGTTGTTGGCATACTGCAGGCAGGCGGCCGTCGCGAGGCTGATGGCTCCCGAGGCCCCCGAAGTCACGACCGCCCCTTCGCACTTGAGACGGCGTGCGATGTACTCGCCCGCCTTCTGCTGCAGATCGTGCAAACGCACCGGATGAAGCGCAGCCTTCTGCACCGCGGCCAGAACCTCGGGGGGCATGCAGGCAGCGGTTAGCGTGGTATAGGTGCCGGCGGCGTTGATAATCGTCGCGACACCGAGCTTCGCGTAGTAGTCCTCACCATCGGACGAGGCAGGCGGCGATGCCATCGACGATGAAAGAGCCTTAGCGGACGAAACCAGAGGCGCCACGCCCATGGCAGCGGTGAGCGAGCTGGCCCAGCGAAAGAAGCGGCGGCGGGAGAGAAAGCCTGCTTGAGACTCGGTCGATACTGACATTGGGGCAGCTCCTTGTCGTAATTCTCTATCGTATTCTCTGATACGAATCGTGGAAAACGGGTGGGTCAGTTTGGGGAAGCGATTTGTATCAGGGCACGCCTTCAGGCGTGACTCAGATTCGCGACACAACTCATTTAGCGGCTGCGGCTCTGACGGCCAAAACCGGCGGCTGAAGCCGTTTCATGCCGGGCTCCCTTGGCCGGCATCGCTGAAGCGAAGCCCTGATACGAATCGCGTCCCGTCAAACTGCACCACCACCAAAAGCACCCAGGCCGAGAGCGCTCCGGCCGTGAGCCCGTTAATCGCGCCACGGCAAACAGCTATAGTCGGAGCACTTTCGAGCCCCTGTGTCGCGGTCCCATACCTTCTACCGGTATTCGTTTGAAGTTTATATTAAGTCTGTGATGACGGAATTAAAATGGGCGGCAGCGTCGCGGAATTGGAGTTCGTCTTAGGAGTGATCGCCATGAGAAAAATTCTTTGCAGAGCCGTCCTGGCAGGAATCGTAATTCTTGCTTCCCACGGATTGCTTCTCGGCGCAAATGCCAGTGGATCGTCCATTCTGGAGCCGGCAGCGGGTGTGTTGCTTGGACAGTTTTACGGCGCCGGCAACGTGGCCCAGACCATGGCGAAGCTCGGGCGGACGCCTCCGGTTCACCTCACTTACTACGCGTGGACCGACGACTGGACCGGCGCCGTCACCAAGGCAGACCTGGCCGCCGGACGCATCCCTCTCGTCAATTGGGAACCCCACAAAATCGACTTCACCAAGATCGTCGACGGAAGCCTCGATGCCACGATTGTCGCGCGCGCGAACGGCTCCAAAGCTCTCGGGAAGAAGTTTTTCCTCGACTTCGCCGCAGAGATGAACGGCGACGAGGCCTGGGGCGGCAATAATGCGCCCCTGTACGTTGCCGCTTATCGACACATTCATGATCTCTTCGTTGCCGCGGGCGCGACCAACGTGGTCTGGGCGTGGTGTCCAAACGTCACCGATATCAACGGAGGCAACAAGAATACAATGGACTACTACCCCGGCGATGCCTACGTCGATTGGACCGGGGTCGATGGATACAACTGGGGTACGACCAACGGTGGCTGGCAGACGTTCCAGCAGGTTTTCAAGGACATCTACCCCCTCCTTGCAGCCAGGAAAAAGCCGATCATGATTGGAGAGATGTCCTCCGCTCAGGCGGGTGGAGACAAGGGCAAGTGGATCGACGAAATCATTCCCACCCTCCGCGCCAGTTTCCCGCTCATCAAATGTCTGGTCTGGTTCGACATCAACAAGGAAGCGGATTGGCGCATCAGCTCGTCTCCCGAATCGGAAGCGGCGTTCATCCGCATGGCGAAGGATCCCTACTTCAATCCGTAGGGGGTGGCCGTGCCCAGCAAAATCCAACGCCCGGGCCACATCGGCCCTTGCATTCGCCTCAACCATGGCATATATTCTTGTATATGCCAAAGAGACAGGTGCGTCCACAGCGGTCGGGGCCGCAACGCCGGGCCAAGCTTTTTATGAACAATCGCAGCCAGGCCGTGCGGTTGCCCAAGGATTTTCAGTTCAGCACCGAAGAAGTATTCATCCGGAAGGAAGGGAGTGAAGTCGTCCTGTCACCTCGCCCCGCGGATTGGTTGTCGTATCTGGCCGAGGCCCCGGTGGCCTCGGATGACTTCATGGAAGGCATCGAAGACCTGCCTGTGCAGGAGCGTAAGCGGTAATGCCGCGCTACATGCTGGACACTGACACCTGTTCCTACATCATGAAGCGCTCGAGCGATGCGGTCCTCAAACGGCTGCAGAAAGTTCCGGTCAGCGATGTGTGCATCTCGGTCATCACGAAGTCGGAATTGTTGTACGGCGTCGAAGTGTCTCCGCGACGGCAGCACGACGAAGCCGCACTGAGCTCGTTCCTGCGCTACGTGGAAGTTCTGGACTTCCCCGATAAAGCGTCTGTTCATTACGCCCGAATTCGCGCAGACTTGAAAACGCTAGGCAAGATGATTGGCGCGAACGACTTGTTCATCGCCGCCCATGCGCGCAGCCTGGGCTTGACGCTGGTCACAAACAATACGCGAGAGTTTGCCAGGGTTCGCCATCTGGCGACGGAGAACTGGACCGTCGGGGCCTAAGACTACTTCAACTGTTTCTCAATCGCCGCCGTCACTTCTTTCGAATCGGGCGTGACTGCGGGCTCGAAGCGTTGGATTACTTTCCCGTCGCGATCCACCAGGAACTTGGTGAAGTTCCACTTAATGTCGCCCGTCATCCCAGCCCCAGTTTCTTTCGTCAGATACCCATACAGCGGCGCCTGATCGTCACCCTTCACCGAAATTTTCGCGTACATCGGGAAGGTCACGCTGTACTTGCGGGTGCAGAAGGTCTTGATCTCTTCGTTCGTCCCCGGTTCCTGCGCCCCAAAATTATTGGCTGGGAAGCCGAGAATCACAAATCCCTGATCTTTGTATTTTTCGTAGATGGCTTCCAGAGCGCTGTATTGCGGCGTGTAACCGCACTGGCTGGCCACGTTCACAAGCAAGACGACCTTGCCCTTGTAGTTGGCCAGTGGTGCGGGCTTGCCGTCAATCGAATTAAGCGTGAAGCTGTAGACGCCCGAGCCTGCAAACAGCGATGTGGCCATAATGAATAATGCTCCAAATGTAAGACATACCCCAAGTTTGCTCAGCTTTGGGGATTGGTTTGAAGACGACGGTGTCATTCCCTGGCTCCTCTGCTACAGATTTTTTGCAATGCGAAGTCTGATTCCCGCGAGATGAAACTGAAGACTACGGGGGAACCGCTGCGAAACGCAACGGAGGAAATGTAAATTCTATGTCTTTTTTGGGGCTGGCCGTCTAGACGGCGGTTCGGACGGAGGTTTCCTTCACCATCCGCTCCAACAGGCGCATGCGCTTGGCGGGAAGCGCGGCATCGGCGATCTGTGGCCGGACGACTTCACAACTGCTGAGGGAGAGAAACGCGTCTCCCATGGAATCCAGCGCGGACGCGGAGCGCCCCAAAACCATCAGCAGATATTTCTGCGCGATGGGCCGGTCCGCCGGATGGATCAGAGCCCACCAGCGCCGAATCGACTCCTGCACCTCAGATTCGCTCTTTTCACCGACCACGAGGGAATCAATTAACCGGTAAACCTTGCTCTTGATGGCCTGATACGAGACGGAAATCTCTTGGGGCATAGGGTTCCTGGTTTTTCCTGGTACACCTCCTTTGTGCAATCCGCCCACCAAACCCGTATACCCCTGTTTTGGCGTGGTTTACGAAGATTCGCACTAACATGAACGTACTATGAATGGAATAAATCGAGTACCGGATATGAATTCTGGAAGAAGCCGGCCTCCTTGTGCGACGTGTGGGCCCATTTCGCCCGCGGCAAGGGGAATCGTGGACGCTACGCCGCCTTCCGCACGTTTTCGGACTTACCGTTTCCTGTCCAGTTTCGCGCGCTTGCTAATAGTTCGCGGCGATAAACGAGCGTCATGAGCACTGCGAAGCTGATCAACACAATGAAATACGGCAACAAGTATGCCAATTCAGGGCGACCCTCGGGGTTGGTCGAGTTCACGCCGGCGCTGCCGCCGGCCGTGGATGAGGGCGATGATTCAGAATCATGCAGTCCTTCATCATCGAGGCCGGACGGTTGGTCGACGAGTTCTGCTTTGCGTTGATCGATCTTTCGGTTGTGCCGGTGTCAGCATTTTCGTTTCAGGGCGTTTGGTTGTTCACCCATGCAACGAGCAGGATGAGCCAGGGTGCGATCAGCAAGGACAAGCCAATCAAGGGTCCGAAGTCGCGTCTGCCATGTCGCCTCGGTGTACTTCGTCCCAAACTTCCCGTATAGCTTGAGCTGACAGGTTGTTGCTTGTGCTTCTCTATTCGGCGAACTGGAAGGGTACTAGCGTAGTGCTCGAGCGTCTGACCACAACTGACACAAGTCACCGTTTTCTCGGTCGTTACAATGGGGGCGCCACAGAAACAGCGAAAACGATACTCGACAACGATTGCCCGTGCTGTCGCCGGTGTCATTCTTCTGGGCTCCAAACGAAACTGCTTAGCCACAGAATACGCCCTCCCAAGGTGACGTTCTCAAGAATTTTCATGCCTCTCTCGCGGCGAGAGCTAGGTGTACAATTCGGGCCGGCGGAGGAGGTGGACAATGGAGATTGCACCAGTTTCAGGCGCAGGCCGTCCGCGCTCCCTATACAAGGTGATCTTGATTCCGGCAATGGTTGCGCCGTTTTTGGGATATCTGGCCTATCTCGTGGTGGATGGATATTTCGCCACGTACACCGCGCAGTCCACGATCCTGGTAGAAGGGCAGAAAGTGCCGGAGAACATCGTGCAACCGGTGGTCTCAGAGGATCTGGGAGCGCGGATGGCGACGCTGCAACAGCGGGTGATGAGCCAGACAAATCTGCAACCAGTCGTGGAGCGGGTCTTCACGGGAAAAAATAGCCAGGAAAAGGGCGAGATGATCGAAACCATCCGACTGAACATGAAAGTGGAGCAAGTTCCGACGGATCTATTGCAGCTCGGTGTCAAGAAGGAGCCCGGCGCGAGCGGCAACTCAGGGGGGTTCTACGTGTACTACACCGCTCCGAATCCGCGCGAGGCGCAGCAGATTTGCGCCCAGCTGACATCTCTTCTCATGAATGAGTACCTGAAATCTGTGTCGGCGGCGGCCAAAGGTACCAACGAGTTGGTTAGTAAAGGAATCGAAGACGCTCGGAGAAATCTGGAGGATATAGGAAGCAAGCTGGCAAGTCTTAAGAAGAAGCAACGGGGCCGGGAATCGGTCAGTGCTGATATGGAGGAACAACAGCAGTTGTTGACAGCTGATTACGACAGCGCGCAGAAAATTTACCAAGACCTGCTGGCGAAGAAGAGCTCGGCCGATCTGACGGTCACCATGACCAACATGGCGCTCGGTGAGCGGATGGTGTTGTTGAGCGTTGCCGATCTTCCCGACTCCCCAGATTTCCCGAACCTTTGGCTGTTTGTTATTGGCGGATTCATTTCTGGCCTGTCGATCGGGATATTTGTCGCATTGTTTATCAAGTTCAGATTAGCCTTCCGAATCAGGACGTTGCTGGAGGTTTAATTCGGAACGCTGCACCACATGTTGCTGCGAGCAAAAGCGACTGCCGAACTTATCTCCTGGTCTCTGACCTGGGACGCGGGCGGGCTTGGATGCGGGATCTTCTCATGGCAAATGAAACTCATCGGGGGCGAAATGAAAAGGTGGGCGTGGCTCTTGGCGGTTCCTGTACTGATCTCGTTCGCGGGGGCGCAGGTGGCCGCGTCTCTCAACTCGCAGGCAAGCGCCGCCCAAACCGGTCGCTCGCAGGATGCGGGATACGATACCAATTCCGGCGACCGGATGTTCTTCCCGCACGACATGTTCTGGGGCTGGGCGCAGTTCGACCTGGCGCCTCCGCATAACGAAGTTGACCCCAACCTCTGCGCAGGTAACGCGGGCCAGTACGGCGGAGTTAACGCGCCCTGCAGTTTGTTCGCGCGTTATATGCTCTCGGGAATTCTGGAATTTCGTCCTTTTGGCCGAGGGCCTCTGCGCCGCTTCATGGTCTACGGAGCGCCCACCTTCCTGTTTGGCAAGACTATCCCCAAGACGCTGTACACCTGGTCCCCCGATGCGATTGGAATTGAGCACTCCTGGGGAGTCGGCATCTATCTCAACAAGGGATTCGAGTTCCGTGTGACGCAACACTTTCTGTTCGACCGCCTGGGCGCGCGCAACACCTACCTCGGCCCCGCCGATCTGGGCAACAATGGACCGTGGGGACGGTTCATGACCGTAGGTGTGCGCAAGACCTTCGGCACACGCCGCTGGTAGCCGGTCTGGATCGTTTTGGGTGGCGCAGCGCTTTCAGCGCTGCGATAAAGCGCTGGCATGTATACGGGCTTCCCCTGAGGAGCCTTACCTAGGCCACAACCGGCAAAGCCGGACGCATCAGGCGCCGCACCAGCCAGACGATCAAGGCGATCACAGCTCCAAAAATGACGAGTGGCAGCCCGAAGACCAGAACCAACCATCCCGCCCCGCCGAAGTTGGTCACATCACCCAGCACGGTGGCAGCGGCGTCGCGGTGAACCTGGCCTCCGAACACCGTAACATCATGTACCTTCGCGTCCTTCTCGAGGCGTACACTGCCGCCAAACGTGGTGGTGTCTCCACCGATCTCGCCCTGACCCTCGACAACGATGCTTCCTCCGAACGTGGTCACGTCGCTGGCGACATGTCCGCGCACGCGAACGCTGCAGCCAAAGCAAGTCACCTCACTCACTTCTTCACCGGCGCCAATACTGATGTTGTGGCCGAACTGGGTACGATCATGCACGCCCTTGCCGAACGCAGCCGTGGAAATCGCAATCAGGAGAAAGCCGGCAAACAACCGCAGCGCAAGGCGAACGTTAGCACTCATAGAACCCCCTGGCGGGCACCAGACTTCGGAAGTTGTAGGGAAGTATGGCACAGACGGGCAAGAATAATCTCCTGTTTCCACGCCAGTTCTTTATAATTGTGGGTTTTCTAACTCTCGTCAGGGAATTCTTTATAGCGGAGGTTGTTGCATGGCAGGCTCTTATAACGGCGTTGCCGTACCGGCAGACGGAAAGACAATCGGTTATGCCAACGGCAAGTACGACGTTCCCGACAATCCCATCATTCCTTTCATCGAAGGCGACGGCACCGGCCGCGATATCTGGAAAGCCTCCCTGCGCGTCTTCAACGCTGCCGTGGAAAAGGCCTACAAAGGCAAGCGCCGCGTCGCTTGGTACGAAGTTTTTGCTGGGGAAAAAGCCAAGGCCAAGTTCGATACCTGGCTGCCCGATGACACCGTCTCCGCCGTCCGCGAATTTCGCGTCGCCATCAAAGGACCGCTGACTACGCCGGTCGGCGGCGGCATCCGTTCACTCAACGTTGCTCTGCGGCAGATTCTCGACCTCTATTGCTGCGTGCGCCCGGTGAAGTATTACAAAGGCGTGCCCTCGCCCGTGAAGCATCCCGAGCGCATGGACGTCGTCATCTTCCGCGAAAACACGGAGGACGTTTACGCGGGCGTCGAGTGGGAGCAGGGAACTGCCGACTGCGCCCGGCTGATCGAGTTCCTCAATAAAGACATGCTCAAGGGCGGCAAGAAGCAGATCCGCCTCGACTCCGGCGTCGGTATCAAGCCGATTTCCGTGACCGGAACCAAGCGCCTGGTGCGCATGGCCATCCAGCACGCGATCGCGAATGGTCTGAAATCAGTCACACTCGTGCACAAGGGCAACATCCAGAAATTCACCGAAGGCGCGTTCCGCCAGTGGGGATATGACGTTGCTACCGAAGAATTCCGCGACAAGGTCGTCACCGAACGCGAGAGCTGGATTGTCGGCAACAAAGACCGCGATCCGAGCCTGTCCGTCGCGCAGAATGCAGATCTGATTGAACCTGGCATGGAATTCGCTCCTCCTGCCTTCCGCCAGGCTGTCGAAAAAGAAGTGAAAAAAGTTCTCGACGCCATCTATGCGACGCACGGCAACGGCGAGTGGAAGAAGAAAGTCATGATCAACGACCGCATCGCCGACTCCATTTTTCAGCAGGTGGTCACGCGCGCCGATGAATATTCCGTGCTGGCCTGCCCGAACTTGAACGGCGACTACATCTCCGACGCCTGCGCCGCGCAGGTCGGAGGACTCGGAATCGCTCCCGGCGCCAACATCGGCGACGGCTACGCCATCTTTGAGGCCACGCACGGCACCGCCCCCAAGTATGCCGACAAAGACGTGATCAATCCCGGCTCGGTGATTCTCTCCGGCGTCATGATGTTCCGCCACCTCGGCTGGACCGAAGCCGCCGACCTGATTGAGCAGAGCATGGAGCGCACCATCGAACAGAAGAAAGTCACCTACGACTTCGAGCGGCTGATGCCGGGCGCGACCAAAGTTAAGACCAGCGAGTTCGCGGGACACATCATCGAGAACATGGACGCGGCAGTGCTGGTGTAAGAACGTTCTCAGCAGGAAGCCAACGCCGCTGCGCTTTGGAGTTTCCAATATGCGTAAGTCGGGGCAAGAAGAATGGATGAAGGACGTACGCGAAAGACAGCGCAACGTCGTGTTCCCGGACACCCTCAGGAATGAGGTGAGTGGCTGGCGCAGACTGATGACAAGCAAGCAGCCCCTGTCGATCGTCCAGACGGTCGGGATTGGACTGCTGTTCTTAGCAATGGGGGTGGTCCTTTGGGTTGTGATCTCCGACAAACTTCGGCGTTCGGCGGGAAGTTCTTTCTTTGATCGAGTGTTTGGTGGATTTGGAGACTGGATTGTCCTATTCGCCATACTTGGAGCATTTTTTCTTTTGTTGAGATGGAGAGTTCGCCGGGCTCTTCTTGCAAATAAGCCAGCGTCCGGAAAACACGGTTTGAAGTAGGAGAGCTGTGCCGCAGTCGACTTAATGATGTTCGAAAGGATTCATTCTATGCGCAGGAAAGTAACCATCGTAGGCTCCGGCAACGTGGGCGCAACAACCGCCCACTGGATCGCCTCCAAGGAACTGGCCGACGTCGTACTCATCGACATCATCGAAGGCGTGCCCCAGGGCAAGGGACTCGATCTGCTCGAAGCCATGCCCATCGAGAAACGCGACTCCCACGTCAGCGGCACCAACGATTACAAAGACACCGCGAACTCCGACATCGTCGTCATCACGGCCGGCATTCCGCGCAAACCCGGCATGAGCCGCGACGACCTGCTCAACACGAATTACAACATCATGAAAGCGGTGGTCGGCGAGGTGATCAAGCATTCGCCGAACTGCATCCTGATCATCGTCTCTAACCCGCTGGATGCCATGGCGCAAGCCGCCTACAAACTCTGCGGATTCCCCCGCGAGCGCGTCATCGGCATGGCCGGCGTGCTCGACTCCGCCCGCTTCCGCGCCTTCATCGCCGAGGAACTGAAAGTCAGCGTCGAAAACGTCACCGCCTTCGTGCTCGGCGGCCACGGCGACACCATGGTCCCACTGCCGCGCTATTCCACGGTCGCCGGAATCCCCATCACCGAGTTGATCGAGAAGTCCAGGCTCGAAGCGCTGGTCCAGCGTACCCGCGACGGCGGCGCGGAAATCGTGAAGTATCTCAAAACCGGCTCGGCTTATTACGCCCCGTCGGCCGCCGCGACCGAAATGGTCGAAGCGATCCTCAAAGACAAAAAGAAAATCCTCCCCTGCGCCGCTTATTTGCAGGGCGAGTACGGGATCAACGGCTTCTACGTCGGAGTCCCTGTAAAGCTAGGCGCAAAAGGTATCGAGCAGATCATTGAAATCAAGTTGACCGCGGAAGAGAAGGCCGCCCTCGACAAGAGCGCCTCAGCGGTGAAGGAGTTGTGCGGGGTGATTGGAGTGTAACTCTTGTCGTCCTGAGCGGAGTTGGCGTCACAGAAGCCGGCGCCATCGGAGTCGAAGGACCTCGTGCCCCTATGATACCTGCACGAAACCTGACGGGAATTGTTTCGATGCCTTCTTAAGGTCGATCACGCGCGTCGGCCTTCTTGTCGCGTGCTTCGCGAGACGTAGGGCTCCACACTCGAAACTCAACTTTCCTCACAGCGACTCCTCCTCCGGTTGCTGCTTGTCCTTGAAGTACTCATGGTCTGCCATGATGCGGCTCACCACAGCCCGCCGAATCTCTTCCAGGTCGTAGCGCGGCAGCACCAGAATTTCCGGGGCATGCAGGTACTTCCAAGATTTGTCGCGCAGAATCTGAGCCAGCCCCAGCGGCGTCGCGACAAAGTAAGACTGCCACCACCAATGGCCCGAGTCCGGATCGTAGAGTTGCACGTGCAATTCGTCGGCAAAAATACTGGGATCGGCCGGCCCCGGGATGGCATCCACTTTCTCGAAGAAAAACTTCTTGATGCGGATTTTGCCCAGCAGCGGGTCAAACGGAAACGAGGCCGCGATCTCTTCCGCGCTCGGAGCCCAGACGCGCGGGGCAACTTGCTCATCCTTCGAAGGCGGCGAATTCGAGATGCGCACTTCGGTTTCGGCATCCTCGAGTGTGCCCCCGCCGCCCAAACGCGAACTCCAGCGTCCGAGCTGCAGCAGTGCGGCGGCGACGACCACGAGCAGCAGCAGTTTAACAACGTCTTCCGCGGAGACTGTGCCGGCTGCGAGCGCGAGGTAAAGGTTCATGGCTGGCATCTGCCTTGCGAGGGAATCATCCTAGCATCACGATGACTGAAAAAGTTTACGAGTTGACCATGGTCATTGACCATGGTATAACTTACGCATGAAAGAAGTCGCCATCTCCGTCTTCAAAGCCAAGTGCCTCGGCATCTTGGAAGAGGTCCGCAAGACCCGCAAGCCCATTCGGGTAACCCGCTTCGGCAAACCCGTCGCTGAAGTGGTTCCGCCATCGCCGGAAAAGCGTCCGAAACGCTGGTTAGGTTGCATGGTGGGTACGGGAGAGATTCTGGGCGACATCGTCGGTCCGACCGGCAGTCTTGAGGACTGGGAAGCGGGTCGCGATTGAAGTTGCTTCTCGACACGCACATCTGGGTCTGGAGCGTTTTGGACCCGGGCCGCCTCTCGGCGCGTGTGGCGCGACAGTTGGTCAATCCAGAGAACGAGATTTGGCTGTCGGCGGTGAGCGTTTGGGAACTACGCCTTCTCCACGACAAGGGGCGTTTGAAACTGATGCCGGACGCTGTCAGCTGGATCAACGACAACCTGACTCGGTTGAATATTCGCGAAGCGCCGCTGACCTTTGAAGTGGCGCTCGCGATATCTTCGCTAAACCTGCCTCACAACGACCCGGCGGACGGTTTCATCGCTGCGACGGCAAAGGTCTTCGGCCTCACTCTGGTGACCGCAGACGAACAGCTAGCCAAATTAAAGGACATTGCTGTGCTGTCGAATCGCTAACCTAGACTTTCTCAATCGTTACCTATGCGTTTGAGCGAGAGAGTTACGATCTTCTCAGCGGTCTCCCGACTCCCCGAAAATCGGATGTTGGCGGTAAGCCAGGTGGTCAGTGCCACTGCACTCATCTCGCTCCCTGTGCTCTCTGCGCCAGAAAATCCTCTCGGCACTTCTTCGCCGTAGAGAGTAACTCTGCGAACTCCGGCGTGCCTCGCAGCTTCGCCCATACGGCATTGTTCTGCAGGCCCGTATACGGGCAATAGTGCCCGGCAATCGAGCTCTTCACCATTCGCAAAGCAAGGTCCTTCTGCCCGCAGAAGAGAATATCGGGCGCAACCACATAATGCGTTTCCGGGTCGGGATCGGCCAGGATTCCTGCCCCGACTGCACGCGCCAGACTGGCCGCGTTCTGCGACGACGGATTGTCCAGACATGCAGCCATCAGCGGGGCCCATGTTGCCGCGCTGAATTTTTGAGTAAGATCCCTGGCTTGCGCCAGGTTTCCATCGCGAATGAACTGGCGCACCATATTCCCGGTCACCCATTCTGACCCGGCATCCAGTTGCAGGAACTCGACCGCCCGCGGGTAGTTGCCCAGCTGGTCGAAGGTGAACGCACACGAGCGGTAAGTATAGTTTCCCGGATCTAGCGCCAGCGCCGTATCACACTCGTGCGCCGATTCCTCGATCGCACCGCCATAGCGCAGGACGTACGACAATGCGAAGTGAGCGCCCGCATTCTCCGGGTGGTGATCCACCAGAGCCTTCGCGTCGCGATATGCCTGAACCAGTTGACCGTGTTCGACCTCAACCCCGGTCAGTTGTCCTGCCGGAACAATGAAGTTGGGATCGAGGGCCACTGCTTTTTCCAGAGCGGCGGTCGCGCGTTGCGCCGCCGCCGCGCCGCCGTCCGAATACGCGGCATCGTAGTGGTAGCGCAGCCCCAGAGCGTCCCAGGCCGGCGCGTAGGTCGGATCCAGCCCGACGGCGCGCTCCAGCATGACGATCGCATCTTTATTGGGTAGCGGATCATGGGGCAGGGCTATGCTGCGCAGGTAGAGATCGTACGCTTCCTCGTTCTTCGGATGCGTGGCACCTTCCGCCGAATCCGTTCCCGCGCCCAGAGCCGGAACCAGGCCCTGACGCACCTTCGCCGCGATCTGCCCCCGCATCGCGATCATATCCGGCGCAGCGACGGCCATCGTGTCGCGCCAGATTGTGCGGTTGTTGTCGATATCGATCGCCTCGAGAGTGATCTGCAGCTGTGAGCCCTCCTTCAGAAAGTGCCCGGTCACGACGTCGGTCACGTGCATCGCCTTACCGGCTTCCTGCAGGTCAAGTGTGGGCGAGTCATACTTGCTGGTGGTCGCGAACGGACGGATCGACAGCGAGCGAACATAGCTCAGCGAGGTCGCAATCTCATCAGCCAGGCCCAGGCGAAGGTAATCCAGATCCTTGTCCGCTCCCAGGTTCTGTAGGGGAAGAACAGCAACGGTTCGCGGATTGGCAAAACTCGTCCCGGCGGGCGCGGACGGACGCCGGGTCTGCCAATAAAAAACTGCCAACACTATGACTGCGACCGCGCCCACCGCCAGCACGATCTTTCCGTAAGAAATCTTCGCGGCGGCTGCCGTCGCTGCGCCGCGCTCGGCGATCGCGCTGCGCTGTCCGGAGCTCGCCTGCCCCGCGCCACTCTCAGCCCGCGCAGAAGAGTCCGCCAATAGCGCGCGTCCCGAGTCCGTGTCGCGCTTTAGCCGCTGCAGGTCGCTGCGCATCTCGGAGGCGTGCTGGTAGCGCAGGTCGATGTCTTTTTCGAGCGCCTTATTAATAATGTCTTCCAGCCGCGCCGGCACATCGTGATTCAGCCGCACCGCCGGGACTGGCGCGCGATTCATGATGCCTTCGCAAATCACCGCCGAGCTCTCGCCATGGAAGGGAACATCGCCGGTCGCCATCTCATACAGAACTGCGCCAAACGAGAACAGGTCGCTGCGTGCATCCAGTTCGCGGCCGCGCACCTGTTCCGGCGACATGTAGGCCACGGTGCCGACCATCGTGCCGGGGCTGGTGAGGTGCGCCTCGTCCAGCGTTTGCGTTTTGTCGGGTAGCGTTTTTTGTGTCCCCGCGGCCACTTTGGCCAAACCAAAGTCGAGGATCTTCGCATGGCCGCGCTTGGTGACGAAAATGTTCGCGGGCTTGATGTCGCGGTGCACAATGCCTTCAGCGTGGGCGGCGTCGAGCGCGTCGGCGATCTCAATCGCCAGGTTCACCAGCCGGTCATTCTCCATCGGCCGCGAACCGATGGCGTGCTTGAGCGTCAGGCCGTCGAGGAACTCCATGGCGATAAACGCCTGGCCTTCGTGCTCATCAATCTCGTAAATCGTGCAGATGTTGGGATGGTTCAACGCCGACGCCGCCTGGGCCTCGCGTTGGAAACGCGCCAGCGCCTGCGGATCTTTGGCGACATCATCGGGCAGAAACTTGAGCGCCACAAAGCGCCGGAGTTTGAGATCTTCGGCCTTATACACCACGCCCATGCCGCCGCCGCCCAGCTTCTCCACGAGGCGGTAATGCGAGATAGTTTGCCCAATCATGATTTATCTGAACAATGGCTTACCCGAACAATTGTTTACCTGACAATGGATCAGAATCCTACGTGGGCCAGTTGGGCAAGTCAATGAAACGAGGCAGCAGGGCGATGATGCCGGCCCGATCATACTTTCTCGATCGTGACCTTCTTCAGCACCACGTCCTTGTTCGGACGATTCTGGCGATTTTGCGGAACCCCCGTGATCTTCACCGCGATGTCCTGCCCCTCCACAACCTCGCCGAAAATCGTATGCTTGCCGGTGAGCCATGTAGTCGGCACGGTGGTAATGAAGAACTGCGAACCGTTGGTGTTGGGCCCGGCATTGGCCATGGCGAGTTTGCCCGGCTGGTCGAATTTGTGCGGCGAACCCTTGGTCTCGTCCTCGAACTGATAGCCCGGCCCGCCCGTGCCAGTGCCCTGCGGATCTCCGCCCTGAATCATGAAGTCGGGAATGACGCGGTGAAAAATTGTCCCATCGTACAGCCGGTCTTTCGACTTCTTGCGCGACGTGGGATGCGTCCATTCCCGCTTGCCCTCGGCAAGTTCCACGAAATTGGCGACAGTCTTGGGCGCATCTTTTTCAAACAGGCGGCAAACGATGGTTCCTTCGGAGGTTTCAAAGGTAGCGTAAAGTCCAGGTTGACGAGTCATAAAATCCTTTCGGCTAGATAGTAGCGCCGGCGTCTCGCCGGCTGTCGCGAGGGCGTCTCGCCCTCGCACGCAAGAGAACTGCAACTCTCAATTCGGTGTTGGAGTCGTCTTTGGAGCAGTCGTCGCAGGCTTCTTCACCGTGCTTCCGGCTGCCGGCTTCGCTGCCGTTCCCGTGCTGCGCACGATGCTGATGTGAATAATCTTCACCGGACGAAACGGCTTATCCGTCGCGGGATCCCTGGCCATGTGGGCGATCTGCTTCACCAGCGCCACGGCGGCTTCATCGCACTGTCCGAAAATCGTGTAGCCACCATTGAGGTGAGGCGTGGCCACCTCGGTGATAAAAAACTGCGAGCCGTTCGTGCCCGGCCCGGAGTTGGCATAGGCCAGCCGCCCCGGCTGATCAAACAGCAGATCAGGCGTGGCTTCGTTCTTAAACTGATACCCGGGATCTCCCGTGCCGTTACCCGCGGGATCTCCGCCCTGAATCATAAAGTCAGGAATGACCCGATGAAAAATCGTCCCGTCATACAGCGGCACGCCGTGCTTGGTAGCCCCGCTGACCGGATTCTTCCAGTCCTTGGTTCCGCTGGCCAGCCCAATAAAATTCTCCACGCCAATCGGCGCTTTGTCCGGAAACAGCGTGCAGGTCATGTTACCCGCCGTGGTTTTGATGATGGCCGTCGGCTTGGTCGCCGTATGAACAACGGGCTTCGCCGTACTACTCGGTTTTGCGGCAGTGCCAGGCTTAGCAGTCGGCGCGGTCTGGGTGGCAGAACTCGCCTGCCCCCACGCAGCCGAGGCCGCCATTATTGTTACTAAAATCGCGAATGTCTTACGCATAAATCCCTCCTTGCGATGGGAGATGTTGCCGTAATCGGCGCAACGTTGCATTGTACGACAGCGGCGGCCCGCTTTCTCGACGACGAACAGTGTGAAGAACTCAATCCGACGGACCACGCGAGATCCTTCGCTCCGCCTGAAGAACGGCTACGCTCAGGATGACGCCCTGGGCCCAGGCGAGGGCATCGTCCGAGCCAGACTATCTTGCTGTGGCCGTCGCAGCCTGCATCTCGTGGCTCACGCCTTCCACTTCGCGAAACACGCGCATCAGATTCCCGCCCAGGATCTTCTTGATGTCCTCAGCACTGTAGCCGCGGTCGAGCAGCGCCTGCGTGATCTTCGGCAAATCAGCGGCCGAATCAATCCCCTGCGGCGTAGCCCCACTCACGCCATCAAAGTCCGATCCCAGTCCCACGTGGTCAATTCCCGCAACTTTCGCGATGTGATCGATGTGGTCGATCAGCGACTTCAGCGGGGGCCGTGGTATCTTCGCCGTCCACTCGCGCTCGATGCGGTCGACCTCGACATAATTCACTGGCTTGCCTTGGGCTTTCAACTCGTCAGTATATTTCTGAATGGCAGCGGCCATATCCTTGGCCTGGGCGATCTGGGCCTTGCGGAAATCCTCGTCAATAAATCCGTTGAAAAAATTCACCTGCACCACGCCGCCGTTCTTGGTCACGGCGCGCAGCATCTCGTCCGTCATATTGCGCGGAGCATCCACCAGCGCCCGCGCCGATGAGTGCGACGCAATCACTGGAGCTTTCGTGGTCGCGATCGCATCCCAGAACGTCTTATCCGCGACGTGCGAGATGTCGACCATCATGCCTAGCCGGTTCATCTCCAGCACCACTTGCTTGCCGAAATCCGTCAGGCCGTTGTGGTGCTGCACCTTCGCGTCATCGATATCCCCGGAAGAGTCCGCCCACTCGTTGGTGTTCGACCAAGACAGTGTCATGTAGCGCACGCCCAGCCGGTAATAATCACGCAGCAGGTGAATGTCATTCTCGATCGAGTGCCCGCCCTCAATCCCCATTAGCGCGGCGAGTTTGTGCTCCTTGTGGGCCCGGTCAATGTCCGCGGGCGAATAAGCCATCATCATGCGGTCGGGATGCCGCGCCGCCTGCTCATACACGGAATCGATCAAGTCAAACGTATGCCGGGCGAAATGCCCCTGGTTGGTGTCCGGATCTACCCAGATGGAAAAGAATTCCGCGCCCAGATTTCCGCGCCGCGCTTTGTCGAGACTGATGTGGCCAATGTCCTTGGGATCGGTCGACCCGATATCGAAGCCTTCGTCGAGAAACCGCTGAGGCGTATCGGCGTGCGTGTCGATGACGAGCGCGGAATCGTGAATCTTCTGGGCTCGCGCGCTGACAACCACGTCCGGCGCCTGGGCAGCAGCGAAACAAGACATCACCGCGAGGAGAAAAGGTATTTTGAGTTTCATAGTTATGGCCCACGAAAGGTGCACGGGGGCAGGTCCCGATTGTACAGGCCGAGTTGCAGCTCGACAAAATATCGCGGCTTGCTATCAGGTTGAAGAGCATCAACCACAAAGGGCACGAAGGTTCACGAAGGAAGAGCATGGAGAAAGGCCTTCGTGTGACTTCGCGTCCTTCGTGGTTTACGGTTTTTGTTGTTGCCTCATCGAACCTGCGCACTGCCCAGATGCGCGACGGCCCGCTGCACACACGTCTCTAAGGGCAGTTCTGTGTCGATGAGGCTTTTGGCATGCGTGATCGCTTCGAACCGCGCCTTCACCTCCAGATAAAGCTGGAAGTCACGATTTCCCGCAGGATGCCCTCCACCCTCCGCATCGGCTGCAATCCGGCGTCGCGCGGTCTCCTCCGAGCACACGCACTCGAGGATGCGCCACGGCTGCTGGAGAGAATCCGCCGCGCTAATCACGTTTTCAATTTGATACCGCCGCGAGAACGGGCGCCCGTCCAGAAATATCGCTCGCGCCGGATTCCGCGCCAACAAGTATCCCGCAGTTTCCAGCATGACCTGCAGGCAATAGTCGTCCTGCCGCGTCGAGTATTCGATTTCCTCCGGCAGAAAGATCGCATGCCGGATTTCATCCTTGCTCAACACCCGCCCCTGCGTGCGGGCCGCCAGTTCACGGGCGAGCGTGCTCTTTCCAGTGCCGGGAAGTCCAGCCATCAAAACAATCATAGGAAGTGTGTGGACGGACACATATCCACGCCTGAAGAGAATGGTAATGGATTCACTGCGGAGGAAACTGCCTGAACCGGTTAATTGGTCCCGCTGCCCAGCGCAACCTGCGTGTCCACCGGCTTTTCGCGGTCGGGATGCTCGACGGGAACAATGTCCTGCGTCTCGCGCCAGTCGGTGTAAGTCCCGCTCACCATGATATGGAAGACCCACTGATGGCGCTCTTCTTCCGGTTCCACCAGGCCCAGAGCCTTCATGTAGAACAGGTAGTGCTCCATCCAGTGAACCTGGTCCTTGCTCATGCCGCGGCGCTGCAGGTCAACCGTCACGCCCGCCAGATGCGAAGAAGCGGTATCGCCGTCGGCCGGAGCCGCATTGCGGTTATGCCGACGCAGCTTTTTCTGAACTTTCACCGTCCGCACCGCCGAGTTCACCTGAATCTGCTGATGGAAGCGGTTGTAGTAGGCCTGGCTCAAATCGTTGACAAAATCCAGCGTCCACGGACGGCAGTAGCGCCGCGAAGGATCCAGCCGCGGATCGAAGCGCAAGGTTTCTCCCGCGCGAATTTCCAGCAGGGAACCGTCCGCCTTCAAAGCCTCAAGTTCGGTGTCATTCTGAATGCGCGGCAGTTCGAGCCGGTCGATCTCCGCGTTCTGGATCAGCAGTGATTCATGCGACGGCCGGAACAACGGATTCCATCGCAGCCACCGGAAACGTCTGTGGTGCACGTTCGCGCGACGCACCGCAAACGCGCGGCCCGACATCCCCCCGCATACCATCGCCAGAAGGATCACAGCCGCGAATTGGAATCGAACGAAGTGTCTCAAGATTTCTCGCCAGTTGCGCCCTCACGAACTTTGTTCCGTCGCGAGTAGCGGCTATTCTAAGCCATGCTGTCAAGTGGTCCAACCCGAGACTGCTGCCGGACCGTTACTTGCGTACCCAAAACGCCACTTCCGGGTGGTTACCTGATCTCCACTCAGGAAGCCGGACCATACTTTTAACGGCAAATGATGGGCCATACTTGAGCCCGCGGCGCGGCCCGCTATGTGCGCGGATAGCCACGACTTGGTGCGATTCGAGGAACCTCAAGGCGAGCCCAAAGGGGCGCTTCTAAGGCAATAGTGACAAATCCAGGACAATCATGACAAGAATCAGCGCCGCAAGAGGTCACCTAAGGCTTGCTTCATGACCTGCCCGCCCACTTCGGAGATGGACCTGGTCAGCGGAATATCTTTGGGGCAAACCTCGACGCAGTTCTGCGCATAGCCGCATTCCTGTATGCCGCCGTCGCCCATCAGCGCCGCCAACCGTTCTCGCTCCAGGGCCTTACCCGTGGGATACCCGTGGGATGGGTATTAAAGAGCCGCACCTGCGCGATGGTCGCCGCGCCCACGAAGCCAGTACTTTCGTTGAACTGCGGGCACGCCTCCATGCAGCAGCAGCACGAAATGCACCGCGAGATGGGATACGCGACTTCCTGCTCCTCGGCCGACATGCGCGGTCCAGGGCCCAGATCGTACGTGCCATCGATCGGCACCCACGCCTTCACAGCTTTAAGATTCTCGAAGATCACGTTGCGATCGACTGCCAGATCGCGCACCACGGGAAATTTCGAAAACGGCTCGAGACGAATCGGCTGCTCCAGATGGTCAATCAGGGCCGAGCACGCCATCCGCGCCTTGCCGTTGATCAGCATGGCGCACGATCCGCAGACTTCCTCGAGACAATTCGAGTCGTAGGTGATAGGCGTGGTCGCCTTGCCGTCGCGCGTGACGGGGTCGGCGGCAATGTCCATCAGCGCCGAAATGACATTCATGTTCGGTCGGTAGGGAACCGAGAACTCCTCCCAGTGCGGCTCGGAGGTGGGAGTGGCCTGACGTTTGATCTTGATGATGACGGATTTTTCAGCCATTAGCTCTTACCCCTTAGCACTTACCTCAAACTCTTTCGCGCTCAGCTTCATCTGAGCAAAACCACCGGGAAGGGCACGAGTTCCACTCGTGCCGATTTACGCCGAGCAAAGATCACGGCTTTAGCCGCTGAGGTTCGCTCTCTAGTCAACAGTGAGCGCGGGACCGGTCGCGCTGACATCGTGTCGATACCGATACAAACACCCACAAGCGAGAGCAAGGAACAGAGCGGCCCACAAGGCGGACGCAGTGTGGTGCCGATACAAAAACGCTACCATCGCTGAAATTGCCGCGGCTGCGTATTCGACGCCGAAGAACAAAGCAGCTCGCGGCTTCCCTCGAAACGGGTTCTGCAACAGAGCCCAAATGGCCAGCACAATGAGGGCCGCATCGAATGCTACCTCGCGGCGTCCCCAAGGATTCCACAGGTAAACAACACAAAGGGCGAGCGGGCCAACACCAACCAAGGCAGACAAAATTCGATCACGTGCCATAGGAAGCCTCCCCACGCTCTTTCCCAAAATGACAACCTTCGCAACAAAAATCACCGGGAAGGGCACGAGTTCCACTCGTGCCGATTTAGGCTAAGCAAAGATCGCGGCTTTAGCCGCTGAGGTTTGCTCTTGAAGCCTGGACGACTCATCTCCCCGCCCGGAACTTATTTCGCGACATTCCCGACATGGCAGCGTCGAAGGCTGTTCGTTGTCGAGAACTACGCCCGCCTTTTTCTGCAAACGCTCTACCGCTACCGCCGCGAAGGTCGATTCCAACTCCACTCCTTTGTCCTCATGCCTGAGCATGCGCATCTCCTGCTTACTCCCGCAACAGACGTGACGCTAGAACACGCCATCCAACTCATCAAGGGTGGATACTCGCACGCCCTCGGCTCGATCATCGGCCGCAAACGAGAAATCTGGCAACGAGGATTCACCGATCACCGAATTCGTGACGACCGAGACTTCGTCCATCACCGAAACTATATTCACCAAAATCCCGTCGAGCGTGGAATCGTGAACGAACCAGCCGAGTACCGATATTGCTCCGCCTTCCCCGGATTCAAACTCGACCCGTGGACCCCAGCGGCTAAAGCCGAGATTTCGAAGAGCGCTTAATCGGCACGAGTAGAACTCGTGCCCTTCCCGATTCGTGACCCATAACCCCCCCGCGTCAGTACTTCCTCGCCCGCGGCGGAATCAGCGACGTGTCCACCGGCTCGAACTCAAATTTCGGCTCATCTGCATCGGGCGCGAAATACGCCTTCGTCGTCTTCAGCCAGTTCTTATCGTCGCGCTCGGGGAAGTCCGGCTTGTAGTGCGCCCCGCGCGACTCATCCCGCAGCCCCGCGCCCTGCGCAATCACTCGCGCTAACTGCAGCATGTTGTAAAGCTGCCGCGCGAAGACCACCGTCGTATTCGCCCACATCGTGCGGTCGCTCAGATTGATCTTGCGATAGCGCTCCAGCATCTCGATCAGCTTGGCGTCGGTCTGCTTCAACGCTTTGTTGTAGCGGATGACCGTGCAGTCCTTGGTCATCAGTTCGCCCATTTCACGCCACAGCTTGACAGGATTTTCCGTCCCCTGGTTATTCATGAGCAGGGAATTGCTCTCTTCCTGGCGTTTCTTCTCGGCGTCAAAGCAGCCGTTCCCGTCAGCAAGCGCCTGCAGCCCGCGCGCGTATTTCACCGCATTCGGCCCTGCGATGCCTCCGCCGTAGATGCATGAGACCAGCGAGTTCGCGCCCAGCCGGTTGGCGCCGTGGTATTGATACTCGCACTCTCCCGCGGCGAAGACACCGGGAATGTTGGTTTGCTGGTGGAAGTCAACCCAGAGTCCGCCCATGGTGTAATGCATGCCGGGGAAAATCTTCATGGGCGTGTCGCGCGGATCGTCGCCCACAAACTTTTCGTAGATTTCGAGAATGCCTTCGAGTTTCTTGTCCAGAAGTTTGCGGTCGATGTGGGTCAGGTCGAGATAAACCATCGGCTTGCCGTCGATGCCGAGGTTATGCTCGAACACGACTTTGAAGATTGCCCGTGTAGCAATGTCGCGGGGTACGAGATTGCCGTACTTCGGATACCACTCTTCGAGAAAGTACCAACGCTCCTTCTCGGGAATTGCTTTCGGGTCGCGATTGTCGCCAGGCCTCTTGGGAACCCAGACGCGTCCGCCCTCACCGCGGGCGGACTCCGACATCAATCGCAGCTTGTCTTCGCCGGGGATGCACGTCGGATGCACCTGAATAAATTCGCCATTAGCATAGAAAGCGCCCTGCTGGTAGAGCGCGGACTGGGCGGAACCCGTGCATACAACCGAATTCGTCGACTTGCCAAAGATCGCTCCGTTCCCGCCGGTCGCGATGATGATCGCGTCGGCCGGGAAGGTGCGAACCTCCATCGAGCGCAGGTCCATGGCGCAGATGCCGCGGCACACGCGGTTTCCGTCGAGCACCGCCGACAGAAATTCCCAGTGCTCGTACTTCTTCACCTTGCCTTCGGACTCGTAGCGCCGGACTTGCTCATCAAGCGCGTAAAGCAATTGCTGCCCCGTAGTCGCGCCCGCGAACGCCGTGCGGTTGTATAACGTTCCGCCGAAACGGCGGAAGTCGAGCAGTCCTTCCGGCGTGCGATTGAACGGCACGCCCATGCGGTCGAGCAGGTCGATTATTCCCGGCGCGGCCTCGCACATATCTTTAATCGGAGGCTGGTTGCCGAGAAAGTCGCCGCCGTAAACGGTGTCGTCAAAATGCTTCCACGTCGAATCGCCTTCGCCCTTCAGATTCTTCGCGGCGTTAATCCCGCCCTGCGCGCACACCGAATGCGACCGCTTCACCGGAACAATGGAGAACAGATCGACGTTCGCGCCCATCTCCGCGATCTTGATGACAGCAGAAAGTCCGGCAAGGCCGCCGCCGACGACAATAATTTTGGGAGTCGCCATGTTATTGCACCGGCCTTCGGTCAGTTGCTGCGGGTTGGTCCGTTATAGTGACGGTGATTCGTCCACCCGTCCCAATGTCCTGCATCGGTCTCGAACGGAACGAGTACAAACTCGCAAAGCCCGCCCCGCACAGCACGAGGAAAAGTGCCAGGCACACGCGCAACAGCCTCTTCTGCGCCTTATCCCCCGACACGATCCCCCACTTCGCCGAGAACAGCCAGATGCCGTACGCGAAGTGCCACGAAGCCGCCACCAGTCCGACCACGTAGAACAGGAACAGTCCGGTCTGCATCACCTCATGCTGCACTTTGCCAAAGGAAAGCTCTGGGTGGGCGTGCAGATCGTCACCGAGAAATCGCATCGTGTATACGTGCCACACGATGTAGACGAAGGCGATGCCGCCCGTCCAGCGCTGCGCCATGTACATCCAGTTGCCGCTCCAGGGATACGCCGTCGTATTCCCGTCGCCGCGATACCAGATGTAGAAGCCGTAGAGCGCGTGAAACGCAATCGGCAGCCAGATTCCGAACAGCTCCAGGAAAAACACCAACGGAAGGTTCGCCAGAAAGCTGACCTGTCGCGCATACGCATCAGGACCGCTGATGGCCGTGGAGTTCGAAATCAGAATATGTTCAAAGAGAAATGCGCCCACCGGAACGATCCCCGACAGGGAATGCAGCCGCCGCAAAACAAACGAAGATCCCTGCCCAGCCCGCAACGGCGCCACCCCGTGCGCTAGAACAGGAGCAGAAGAACTGGCCGACGCCACGAATCGCTCCTTATGAGTTCAACAGACTTGCCCAAGAAGGCAAAAATAACTTTTTATTATCGGGCTGCGAGAGAAGTGAAGTCAAATGTGGAGCGGACACTCCTGTCCGCTGCTTTTGACTTTGTTCTTGACGTTGACTTCCTCTAAGCGATTTCTTACCGCATCCCCTCGCACCATTCCAGAAACGCTCGAAACGCCGCCCCCCGATGGCTATACCGCGCCTTCTCCTCCGCGCTGAGTTCCGCAAACGTCTTTTGAATCTGCGGAAAATAAAACAGCGGATCGTATCCGAACCCGCCCGTTCCTCGCCGTGACTCGAGGATCACTCCCTCCGCCGTCCCGCGAAACGTAGCCAGTGTTTTTCCATCGCGCGCCACCGCCAGCACGCATACGAATCGCCCAGTACGCTTCTCCGGCGGCACTTTCCTCAGTTCCCGAAGCACCCGCGCGTTGTTGGCCTCGTCATCCGTGTTCTCGTCGGCCAAGTGCGGCTGGTCGGCAGCGTATCGCGCCGAATGGACGCCGGGAGCCCCGTCCAGAGCATCCACCTCAAGCCCGGAATCGTCGGCCACGACGATCTCTCCCGCCGCATGCCGGCTATATTCTTCCGCCTTCTTGCGCGCGTTCTCCTCAAATGTGAGCCCATCTTCGACCACGGCCGACAGGGAAGCGAAGCCCGGGATGCCCCCAATCTCAATCCCACGGGGCGCGGCCGCGCCCGCAAAATCCCGCAGTTTCCCCGGATTCGAAGTGGCAATCAAAATTCGCCGCATGAGTCAGACCTCAGACGTCGGGCGTCAGACCTCAGATTCTAGGCGGCTGAGGTCCGAGGTCTGAGGTCCGACGCCTTGCCGAGGCTACCAAAGTCCGGGCGAGCATCACGATCGCAGCCACCAGAGAAATCCATCCCCCCGCCGCCCGATCCCACGTCCGCGCAAAATGAATCTCCACCCGATTCATCCCAGCCGCAACCGGAACCAGCATCTGCCCCGTCCCCTCCCGCGCCGCCGTCTCCACGACGCGTCCATTCACCTCCACCCGCCACGCCGGATACTGAAGCAGACGCAGCCGCAACTGATCCGCCGCCGACATCTCCGCCGTGAAGATCCTCGACTCGGCTTCCCAACGATACAAGTGAATCTCCGCGCGCGCCGGCCCGTCGACGGTCACATTGCGAGCATCCTTGTCGATCGCCGCCGGGTCCGCTCCGATCGGCGTGTATTCTTCCACGCCCTCATACCCCGCGCCCGTCGCCATGTTGTCCTGCATCTCACGCAGGTCGGCGGCGTTGTCCCACCACGGCGCCTGCACATGCTGCCAGGCCACGACAATCACCAGAATCGAAATTGCCGCCGCCGCCGCCCGCCACCACCAGCTCCGCAGTCCCACCGTCACCAGCAACGAAAAGATCAGGCTCAGCGCCAGGAGCCAGCGCCACGGGAACTGCATGAACTCCATCTTCGGCAAAATCTTCCACAGCACTCCGGCCACCGGAAACATCAACAGGCTGGCGACCGTGGCCCACCCCAGCAGAGCCCTCCACAGGTCGCGCTGTGTTTCCCGCCACTGCCGGGCCGCCCACGCAGCCATAACCACCACGGCCATCTCCAGGATCGCTACCCACGAGATGATGCGGTTGAAAGCGTCGTGATCGGCGTCGCTCGTATGAATGAACAGAAAATTATCCGCCGGACGCGATCCCTGCGACACGGCCTGCGCAATATCAACCCATCTCTGTTCGTAAATCGCCGGCAGCAGATAGAACGCCGCCAGGCCCGCTCCCAATGCCACCGCGCCCGCTCCCACCAATAAGATCCGCGCCGAGCGCCGCTGCCACGCGAAGAACACCAGGAGCAGCGCCAGCGAGTAGTGGATCATTACCGCCGCCGGAGCATTGGTCAGCCACGCCGCCGCCAGCACCAAGGCCAGCGGCACGATCGCGCGCCAGCGTTCTTTAGCCCCATCCACAGCCTTCAGCACGAAGAGCAGCAGCAGCGGCATCAGGCAGCTTGCCAGCAGTTCGGCGAACGCGCTGCGCCAGTACACAATCACCAAATGATAGGGATTGACGGCATACAGCACTGCGACGAAGATCGCGTCGCGCCGGTCGAACTTCTGCGGATCGAGCCAGCTCCGCGCCAGGATGAACATCGCGATGCCCGCCGCCGCCAGCGCGATCCATATGTAAATGCAGGACGCGATGGCCCAGGGAAAAATTGCGCTCACCCCCGCGCCCAGGGTCCACGACGCCGGAGGATAGAAAACGAATCGCGGTTCGCCATAGGCGAAATGCGCCAGCGCAGCCCACCGCGGATAAAGAATTCCATGCTTCCACTGCGCCAGAACTTCCAGCCACGAGTAGAGATGAAACTCCACATCATGTCCCGACGGAGTGCCTAAAAAAAAGAAAGGAATCTCCACCGCGAATGCCGCACTCCCGATGGCGAGAAGGTCCCGATGGCGAGCAGGGGCGCCCACCACAGCGCCGTCCCACGCCGCGCCGTCGCACGCTGCTCTGGTGACGGATTTTCAACCGCGCAAATCTTTCCCAGACGCACTCCCCGTTTGCCGCAAGAAGTCCAATGCGCGCCAACCGAAAACACAGTCTACTTTAACGGAGATTTAACACTGCTGAAATCTGCCCGCAACGAAGTTCCAATACCGTGGTCGCAATGGGGTGGAACAACTGCAAGGAGTTGAGGGGCTCGTGCCAAAGACGGGGCCGGGTCCCTCGATTCTTCGGAAGCCTGGCGAGCGGCGGTGCTTTTGGGGTGGCGCAGCGCGTTCAGCGTTGCGATAAGGATTGGGTTCTATCTGCGGCTTGAAGCCTGAGGTGCACCTTACTCGACCGAGGTTTCTTCCGGACTTTCTTCTGGACTGCGCTGATGCTGTAGTTCCGCCAGGAAATCTCCCTGCTGCAACGAAGTCCCCCGCCGCAGCAACTCCAACAGCGGATCTTCCAACTCTTCGCCGGACTCGTCTGCTTTCTTGGCCCCGGTTTCAAACTGGGTCAGATCGGCCACCAGCGCCCGCGGAGAAATGATCAGCTCCAACATGGTCGCCGGACAGGTTCGCAGGAAATTAATCAGCTTCTCCACATGCGCGCGCTGCTCCGCGGTGCGGGAAGGGAACTCCACTCCCATGCCGTGCCCAGGATGCGCTACTCGCACCATGCCTTCGGTATGGACTTCGTGCTCTGGGGCTCTCAAGCAAAGGTCGACCAGTGCGCGCTCCGGGAAGGGCGCGTCGGTTTGTACGTAACAGCCGCCCAGACTCAAATCGGTCAGCTTGCAGTGCGGCACGGTTTCATCTTCACCGGCACCGGCGGGGCTGGCCGCGGCTTGCAGCCAAGCCTTCAGTTCGGCTTTTGCCGTCTCCGCAACATCCTGGAAGTGAACTCCGGTTTGGCCATTGGAATTGGCCCACGCCACCTGCCCGTGCGCCTCGACATCCACAGCCGTATCAGGTAGCCGGAAATGAAACGCCAGCAACGATCCCGCAGCCTGCGTCTCCGCCGTGAGCACTTCCATGCCGGTTTCTGACAGATCCAGAAGAATGCCGTCCACTTTGCGAGTGTCCGGCAAGGTAATCTCCACTGCCGCCTGCACCGGAATCCGGACTGCCCGGCGACGCTCCCGGCTCAACAGAGCCGCAGCTGCGCGCAGTCCAGCTTTCGCCGCTTCGTCGGTGAGAGGCTTGTAGAGCACGAAGTGCGCCCCGCCGCTCAGTATGCCACGCACCTTCGCGGTATCTGCCACCAAGGCAACGCTGAGCGGACTCGTGCCCAGCTGCTGCGCGTGCCGCAGTACATTTTCCGCCAGCTCTGGGTTCTCGAAATCGACAATCAGCGCGTCGAACTTCTGCTGCTGGATTCGGGCCATCGTGGTCTCGGGATCGCTGGAGCGGTCCATGGCCACGCCAAAAGTGGGCAGAACTCTGCCCAGCACATCCGCCGCCGAATCATCGGTCGAAACCAGTAAGGCCTGTAGGGTCATAAATCGTCGGGTTCCCGCCGCCGCGATTACGGCCAGCGAGGAGCTGTGGGACGTGCTGCCTTGGAGGAAGCCGAACTGCCCGCGTTTGCGCCTGCCTTGGCGGCCATCGCATCTCCCTGCAGCGTAGCGTCGTCCACTTCCGCCAGCACCCCGTTGTCGTCATCATCGTTTTCAGCCAGCAAAGGTGCTACTTCGCGCAGCTTTTCGGCTGCCTGCTGGAGCATCTCGATCTGTTTGCCAAGTTGGGCGTATTTTGCCTGCTTCTGCCGCAGGACCTCATGAATATCTTTCATACAACCCCCTGTTGGCAATTTAGGAGGCTATACCCGGCGGGTCAACGGTAATCCCCTCGGTCAGATTACCGGGGTAACGGTGACGAATGGACGGAGACCCTCAGAGACAAGAAAAGCCCCGCCATCCCTGGCGGGGCCTTTCGATTCAGGAGATGCAAATAAACTGGTTACGCTCTCAGTTTGTGCCGCAGGACTCCAGCAAGACCGATCAGCCCTGCTCCCAGCAGAGTCAGGCTGCCTGGCTCTGGCACCGTGATGTTGGTGTCGCCACTGGAGATGGTCGTCGATCCGTTGAAGAAGCCCTTTCCGGTGTTGATGGTCAGCTGCACGGTCGCGCCAGAAACCGTCCCCCCGCCCATCCAGGTGCCCGTGACGGTGCCCTGGAGCGTGTAGTTGTGGGTTCCGTTCGCCAGTGTCACCAGCGTCCAGGTAACCGGTCCGTCAAACGTTCCCGAAAAGATCGCGCCATTAGGAATCCCGCTCGTACCGTTCCCCATAATGGTGAACGTTCCGCCGGCCATAAACGTGCCGCCCATCTGCAGGCTTCCGGACATCAACATGCCCGTCGAGAAGCTCAGCGAGCCCAAGTCGCCAGTCACCAGACCTAAGCTACCCAATCCATTGACGGCAATCAATTCCGATCCGCTAAGGGTCAGTCCCGCGCTGCTGCCGGATAAAGTCCCGCCACTGTTTGTGAAATCAACTGAGTTGTTGGCAAACGCCGCCATCGGCAACGCAAGAGCAAGCAGAACTAACCACAGAATCCGTTTCATAGACTTTCCTCCTGAATCTCCGCTTCCTAGGAGCCTCTTCGAGGGCTCTTCATGCTGGGACAAACTTACACAATAGAATCCCACTGTCGTGATGTGCACTTAGAGTGCCAAAACGGAACATCGGCAGAATCATTGTAAACAAACAACTTAGTTATGTTCGGAAGATTCCTGTGAATTGATGAAGTGCAAAGTGCTGCACACTTCAATCACCGTTTTGCGACCGAACCCGAAACGCGACCCAATCGCGAGACCTGATTATTGGCAAAGTCTCTCATCGGAAAACTCGTCACGGTGTACCTCTTTATCCCGTCAGCGAAGGCAGCCTGCCGGCCGAGCCGAGCAGGAAGATTGTCCCCACCACAATACTATAAGCGGAGGTAAGCAACGTAAGCCCCGGCAACGCGTTCGAACTGAGAGTAGTCAAAATAGGGGTCAGAGCTCGTGAGAGGGAAGTGGGCGACCCTCCCCCTTGAGCCAGCCAGGCTAGCACCTTGTCCAGGGAGTACAATCCCGCCGCTGCGCCGCACATGAGCGTGTTCATCGCCAGCAATCCCACGATGAACATCAGCAGGCCCAACAGTCCTGCGCCGGTTCCGCCCAGTTTGGCGGCCATCAGAAACAGCAATAGCTGGGTCGGAGTCTCCGCCCCCAGTCCGTGAATTACTCCCACCAAAAAGGTCGAACCCGTGCCGTATCCGTCCTTGAACACCTGCGGGGCCTCAACCCTCGTCCCGCCAAAAATCAAGCTAAGCCGCCAGTAGATCCACAACGCTCCGTTGATCAGCATCGTGATTCGGGTGCGTGGGCGCAGGTGACTGTGGGTGGAAGGTCGAAAGAACGTGCCCAACACATAAAGCCCCAGCACCAGCAAGGTGATCCCGACCAGCCGCTCCGCCCAGCGATCGCTGGCCGCGGGCAGCGCGATGCCGAACACCACCGCCGCCGACCCCAGAAGCGCCACGGTCGTCGCGTGTCCCGCCACATAGAGCAATCCATAACGCATGGCATCGCGGGCTTTGGATTGCACGCTGCTGATGTCGGTAATGGCCGCAATGTGGTCGTAGTCCAGTCCGTGCCGGAATCCCAGCACTGCGGCCGAGACCAGAGCCAGTCGTAGATTGACGGGATCGACCAAAGGGGTCTGCCAAAGTAGAATTTCCGGGCGGCAAATTCGCCCCGGCGCATTCCTTCGCGCCGGACTTGTAGGCTAGCACACTCTCGGCTCGGTACCCGGCAGTGGGTCGTTAGTCTTTTTCTGCGGCTGGTGCGCTCAACGCGACTGCCGGAGCGATCAGTTCCCGCAGCCGCCGCGAAAGAATGGTAGACAGAGAATGATAGAAGCGCGAACCCAGATGCGGAAATAATTCAAACATCGATTGCAGAGTTGCCCGGTCCAGGTAATAAGTCTCTACCTCTTCCTTGGCAACCACGTTCGCCGTGGCCGGCAATTCGTCGAGAAACGATATCTCGCCGCAGGGCTCGCCGGCATTGATTCCCAGAGCCCCACCCTTGGATGGAATCTGCACCGAAGCCGCGCCCTTCACCAGCAAATAAACCCCGTGGGTTCGCTTGCCTTGTTGCACGATCGACTCGCCCGCCTTGAACTGCCGGCGAACCGCCTTATCCGCGATCAGCATCCAGTCATTGGGCGTCAGATACACCAATCCGCCCTTGGCCGCCGACAATACTGCCACATCTTGGTGCTGACTTGCTTTCGACATGGCGCGCTAACCCGATGTCCGGAGACACTCTTCCGGCACGATTTGACCGAACAGAGTTGAACAGCGAAATCACAGAAACAACAGGGGCTAGAACGAGATTATCAGAAAAGGGATTCCAAGGGCATCCGCCGGAACCCGATTCGATACGAGCGCAATGCGCTCGATCACAACCGCCGGCCTCGCCGCAATGGACTTGAGATCTCTTACTTGGAGGGCTCCAGCAGGTGGGCATATTTGTTACCCGCGCTGCCCTTGCAAAAGGACAAATTTTTCACGTTCGCAGCCGGAGCGGCGCAGGGCTGCCCCCACGCATACTCTTGGCCCCACACAAACTCTTTGAGCAGGCTTTGCGAAAAGGCTACGGCCTCCGGGGTTAGGTAATACTCCCAGGTGGCCGCCTTTTCGTCTTTTCGTACGAACAGTGCGGCCCCATCGAGGGAACCATGCTGCTCAAACTGCGTCTCAAAACTATCTTCCAGATCCTTCCCCTTGGCCTTATATTCGCGGGAAGTCATTGTCACTTTGTACCAGCCCACGGCAGTACCTTCAGTCACAGCCCGCACCTCCATTCCGACAGTCCGCGAATTATACGCCTCTATCTCGAAAACGCTCGGCGGTTGCAAATTGGTAGCCCGGCGGGAACGAAAACTAAAAATGGTGCGCCCTGAGAGATTCGAACTCCCGACCTACTGGTTCGTAGCCAGTCGCTCTATCCAACTGAGCTAAGGGCGCAGGTTTTCAGCGATAGCCACACGACAGAATGGAATGAACTGGCGTTCGCCCATCTCTGCTCAACTCGACCGCCTATGAGCGAACGATGCCTGTAGTTCACGGCCAGCTGAAAAATCATTGTAACGTCTGGAGCGGCGCAGGGGCAACTTCTTCTGCTGATCGTGTGCCGACTGATCCCCTTCGTCTAGCCCGCGTCGGACGGCATGGGAATCGAACTCATGATGCGCGCGTTCCACTGTTCGGGTTTTAAAGTCAGCCCTTCACAACCGGGACCGGTTGAATTGGTGCCGCTGCCCCCGCCCTGCAACTGCTGAAAATTTCCTTTATCGTCGATCGACACGACGATCTCCGACTCAAACCATATCTCTTTCGGTTTGTTCATTCCTCCGAATAGACGGGCGATCTGTTCCTTGTTATCGGGAGCGAACCCTCCCAGAAAGAGCTTGCCGCCTGAGGGGTCTTCGATGAAGCTCTCACACGCCGGGAACTGGTCGCCAGTGATGGTGGAGACAACCGTCAGCGTGTCCGCCGTGGGCGTCAGGGAAAACTCCCCGCGTGCATCAATGTCCGGTACGCCGATGCTCACCGGGAAGTGCTTGGCCAGTGGGTTGGGCGCAGAGTAATCGATGACGGCATTGACCGCGCTGCCGCTTCTTGAGACGGTGAGATCCGAGGTGGGCGTGCCGATATCTGCGGTCACTGGCCCGGCCAGCATCAACGGCCCATAGCTGGGATCGCACCAGACTTTGTTATAGCCCTTGGCAGCCGTGTCCAGCTTGACTTCGAGAACGGCATTCACCCGCGCCGTCGCCGTGCCGCCAGTGTCGAGCGAGAACCGGCGGCCGTCTCCGTGGTAAGCACCGCCGAACGTGACGCACGCCGCCGAAGGATAGGGAGAAGGAACTGCCGGCGGAAAGGGAATGCAGGTCGTACTTGGTGCGACGAACTGCCCAAACTCCCGCCAGGGTGCGAAAGATCGCATGTAGATTTTGTAGTTAGCCACGAGTCACCCCCTATTTGAATTTGTTGCTTGCCCCAAAAATTGGCAGCAATTGTACACCGGTTCGCGCTCTGCCCTTCGCCCGGAGTAATTCTTTCCCGCAGCAAGGCAATTCCTACCGTGCCGAAATCCCGATGGACTCTTATTTTGAACGATTTACGGATGGCAAGTCGCTTGCACTATTCAAGGCCAGACGAAGTGGCGCGCAACGGGGTGCTTCAGAGAATAACTTCGGCCAGAGGTTTTCTGTGAGCACCCCTTGCTTCTCCTCCAAGCGCAAAACAGCCCTCCCCCAGGCTGGTCTTGTGTGCCGCAATGCTTGTGTGGAGCGCCGCTTCTGTCGAGGCTTATGCGGGACGGACACTCCTGTCCGTCGCTCGTGAACTTGATCTTGCCCTTGGTCTTCGCAGTAATCCTGAACCAATCCCCTCAAGCCAGCGCCACCGACTCCCGCACGTCGATTCCCGCGTTCCGCAACAGCTTGGCGATCGCATCCTGTTTCATCCGCGAAGCATCCAACCTCAGTATCGCGGGTTCCGGCATCGGCGCTGACGTATTTCCATGAAATTCGACAAATCTCTACGTCCAGAGCGATTTACCGCGGAATATACTGACTTCAGCTGGGCCTGTACGCTCGAACCCAAGTCCAGCGGGAGGAACGCCATGAAGGCTGCTCTCGTCGTGCTCCTTTTCGGAGTCGTCTCCGCATGTGCACAGGAACCATTCACCATCGCGGCCGCTGAAGCCGCCTGCGGCCCAAAAGAAGCTCAATTCGACGCCCAACCGGCCTCGACCCAGATGCTGACGACCCAGCCCATGACTCAACCCGAGGCAGGCAAGAGCCTGGTCTATGTGGTTGAAGTTTTCGAGAAGGCGATGAATCAATTCGCCCGCCCGACCTTACGGGTTGGGCTCGACGGTAAGTGGGTCGGCGCCGCGAAAGGTGACTCCTACCTGTCTTTCTCCGTCGATCCTGGCGAGCATCATCTGTGCACGCGCTGGCAATCGCACTGGAAACGATTCTCCGATAAAGAGGCGTTCAATGGCTTCACCGCGGACCCCGGAAAGATCTACTATTTCCGCGCCCGAATCATTGAGGGCGAGGATAACTTTGCACTCGACCTCGAACCAGTAAACGGGGACGAAGGCAAGTACCTGGTCGCCTCATCTGCCGTGACGGTCTCGAAACCCAAAAAATGAACGGCGGAAGATGAGCCGTTGCCCCTCTCCATCTGGCTGGCTCTGTCTATAGTTTGTGTGGAGCACCAACGGTGCAGACAAAGCTTGTGTGGGACGGACACTCCTGTCCGTCGCTTCTGAAGTTGATCCTGACTTTAGGTCCTGCCGGTAGTCTCTGACTTCCTCAAGCCAGCGCCACCGGCTCCCGCACGTCGATTCCCGCGTTTCGCAACAGCTTGGCGACCGCATCCTGTTTCATCCGTGAAGCATCAAATTCCACCCGCACCGTGTGCTCCTTGGCGTTGAACTGTACCCGCCGAATGCCGTAGACCTCCCGCATCGTATCAATCGCCCGCAACTCGTTCTCGCCCGGAATCGCTCCGTAATTGAAAACCAGCTCCAGATAAGTCATGTGCTCCACCCTTCGGTATGATGAATTTGGATGACCCCAGCGCCCCGCCGGATGAATCCAATATAGTGCATTGGCGATCCAACGGAGCAGGACGTGACAAAAGAAGCGGCCGCGGAGCGGCGAAAGAATGCAGCCCACAGCGCAAGCTGTGGGTTACGCGCAAAGTTACGCGCAAGAAATCAGTAAGCCCCCGGAGGGGGCGAAAGAAAGGCCATCACACGGGCGCCTGAACGACCGACCCAATGACGATCCCCACCCCGACTGAGCGTGACCCCGTCTGCGGCATGAACGTGAATCCCGCGACAGCGAAACACGTCCACGAGCACGCCGGAAAGAACTACTATTTCTGCTGCGCCGGTTGCGTTGAGAAGTTCAAGTCCAACCCGCCAGCGCATCTCAACAAACCCGCTGCATCGGCCCTCGTGACGCTTGAAATGCCCGCGGCCGAAAGCCGAAAGCCCGAAGCCGGAAGCCGGCCCTCCTACGTTTGCCCCATGTGCCCCGAGGTCCACGAAACCAAGTCCGGAGCCTGTCCATCCTGCGGCATGGCCCTCGAGCCCGACGTTCCCAGCGCCTCCACACGCACCGAGTACACCTGCCCCATGCATCCCGAAATCGTGCGCCCCGGGCCGGGACACTGCCCCATCTGCGGCATGGCGCTAGAGCCGCGCATAATCACCACGGCGCAAGAAGAAAATCCCGAACTGCGCGACATGACCCGCCGCTTCTGGGTCGGCGTGGTACTGACCGCGCCGCTGTTTGCTATTGCGATGGGCAGCATGCTGTGGCATGGCTTCAAAGTTAATGTCGATCTAAACCTCAACGGTGTGCTGATCAATCTCCCGAGGATCGAATTCCTTCTCGCCACGCCCGTCGTGCTCTGGTGCGGCTTCCCATTCTTCCAGCGTTTCTGGACCTCCCTCGTCAACCGCAGTCCGAACATGTTCACGCTGATCGGCCTCGGCACTGGCGTTGCCTACATCTACAGCGTGGTCGCGACGATAGCGCCGCAAATTTTCCCCGCTTCGATGCGAAGCATGGGCGGATATCCCGACGTCTACTTCGAAGCCGCTGCCGCCATCACCACGCTGGTCCTGCTAGGCCAGGTCATGGAACTCCGCGCCCGCAGCCGCACCAGCGCCGCCATCCGCGCCCTGCTCGATCTCAGCCCAAAAACCGCGCGCCTGATCACGGCCGACGGTCCTGAGAAAGACATTCCGCTCGAACACGTCAAGCCCGGCGACCGGCTCCGCGTCCGCCCCGGAGAAAAAGTTCCCGTCGATGGCGTCGTCCTCGAAGGCCGCAGCTCCATCGACGAATCGATGATCACCGGCGAATCCATCCCGGTAGAAAAATCTCCAGACAGCAAAGTGATCGGCGCCACCATCAACTCGACCGGCTCGTTCATCATGCGCGCCGAGCGCGTCGGTTCCGAAACGCTCCTCGCTCGGATCGTCCAACTCGTCGGCCAAGCCCAGCGCAGCCGTGCGCCCATTCAGCGCCTCGCCGATCGCGTCGCCGCGTGGTTCGTACCCACAGTTGTCGCCGTGGCCGCCGTAACCTTCGCGGCATGGCTAGCATTCGGTCCCCAGCCGCGCCTGGCGCACGCCGTCGTGAACGCTGTCGCCGTACTCATCATCGCCTGTCCCTGTGCCCTCGGCCTCGCCACTCCCATGGCCATCATGGTCGGCACTGGCCGCGGCGCCCACGCCGGAGTCCTCATCAAAAACGCCGAAGCCCTCGAGACTATGGAAAAAGTCGACACCTTGGTCGTCGACAAAACCGGCACGCTCACGGAAGGGAGGCCGAAGCTGGTCGGCACATCCTCTTCTAACCGAGACGCCGTCGACAATCTTCTCCGCTTGGCCGCCAGCCTCGAACGCTCGAGCGAGCATCCCCTGGCTGCCGCCGTCGTCGCCGGCGCAACCGCGAAAAAACTCGCCCTCTCCGAGCCCCAGGATTTTTCCGCTATTCCGGGTAAAGGTGTGCGCGGCACCGTCGAGGGACATCAGGTTGCAATCGGCAATGCAGCTCTCATGTTTGAAATTGGCGCTTTGGTCAGTGGCTCGGGCTACGGGACGCTGCAGGTGAGAGGAGGGACGACGCTTCTGGTTGCCATCGATGGCAAATTCGCGGGGACGCTCACCGTATCCGACCCGATCAAGCCTGCGGCCAGGAACACGGTGGACGAACTAAAGAAAAACAATGTCGGAATTGTCATGCTCACCGGAGACAATCGCACCACCGCGGCAGAGATTGCCACGGAGCTGGGTATCCAGGAGTTCGAAGCCGAAGTCCTCCCCGAAGGCAAACTCGAAATCATCCGCAAACTCCAGCAGCAGGGAAGAGTCGTCGCCATGGCCGGCGACGGCATCAACGACGCTCCCGCCCTCGCGCAAGCCGACGTCGGCATCGCCATGGGCACCGGCACCGACGTCGCCATGGAAAGCGGCGGCATCACTCTGGTCAAAGGCGACCTCACCGGAATCTTGCGCGCCCGCAAGCTGAGCCAGGCCTCCATGCGCAACATCCGCCAGAATCTTTTCTTCGCCTTCATCTATAACGCCCTCGGCGTCCCCATCGCCGCCGGCATTCTGTATCCGTTCTTCGGCATCCTGCTCAGCCCCATCTTTGCCGCCGCAGCCATGAGCTTCAGTTCGGTTTCGGTCATAACCAACGCCCTTCGCCTCCGCCACGCCAAACTGTAGAGATGGTCCCCAAATGTGGGACGGACACTTCCTTCGACTTCGCTCAGGGCAGGCTCTGTCCGTCGCTTTTGACGTTGCTCTTGAAGTTGGTTCCCTGAACTCAGAGAAGAAAGCAGAGAAAGGAACCGTGAGAATGCTCAAACCTCAGTGGGCTGAGGTCCGAAGTCCGAAGTCAAACCTCCTACTCCGGCTTCCCATTCTTCGCGCTGGAATTCGCATTCAGCTTCTTATGCTTGGCCGCATCTTCTTGGTACGCCAGCAATTTGCGATGGTCCTCCGTCGAGGTGTCGACCGTGTCCAGAACATTGTTCAGAACGAACTCATACTGCCGAGCCTCGTCCGCCGGAACATCGGCCGCGTCCTTCAACGCGCGCAGTTTCGCCTGAAACTCCGTATCGGCGCCAATGATCAACTTCAGCGGCTTGCGGATATCGTCCTTGCGATCGACATAGGTGTCGATATTGTCGTTGAGCTCGTCGTACAACAATTGAAAGTCGTCGAGCAGGTCGTGCGTCTGCCGCGGACGATCCTTCGTCTTGGGATCGCTCCGCATATCCTCCAGCTTCACCAGCCGCGCCCGGGTGAACTGAATGTAGAGCGTCAGCCGTTTCTGCGGCTCCCAACTGGCGTCGCGGATCTGGTCGATCTCCGCTTGCGTCAGCGGTTCGCGATGGCGCTGCGCCTGCACCGCCGATCCCGCAGCCAGCAACAGAGCCAGGCACACACTTGACCGAATCAGGGAAGCAGTCATTTTGCGCCTTTCGGAAACATGGCCTTCAGCAGATCATCCCTCACCCGTTCCAGGCGGTTGATGGCGTTCCGCACCGGCGCCTGATCGTCATGCGCCAACGAGTGCACCAGATCGGTAAGTTTGCGGATCATGGTGCGCGCCGCGATCTCGGTTTGTTTTTCATGTTTGCGCGATTGAATCGAATAGTCGCGCGCCAATTCCGAGTAGGCCACTACATCGGTCAAAGCCGCCTCGCCCTTCTCAACGTCGGAGGCCGCGTATAGTTTGTCTGCCTCCACCAGCTGTTTCTGCGCGATCTGCACGCACAAGTGAGGCCGGTCCCCAATGCTTGCCGATGTAAGCCGGCCCTTCAACTCCTCGACCGTCGGCTCACCGCTGGGCGCCGCACGCGCGCTCACCACAGCGATCATCGCGAAAACCGTGATCGTCGCCCACCGCAATAAGTACCGCACCCCAAGCATGATCCCAGTCCCTGCCCGCGAAATTATTTTTTTGGCTCGATCGCGATGAGCCGGTGTTTCGCCTGCCACTCCTGATCAGGATACTTCCCGTGAGCCATGTTGAGGAAGAGGTGAAAATTCGCCGCCGCCCGCTTGTAGTCCTTGAGATGATCGTAGGCCGAAGCCCGCATGAAGTACGTGATCGCCTCCTCCGGTAGAAATTTCGCCCGCGCATCCAGCGCCTTGATGGTTAGCGCATAGTCTTTGTTCTCGCTGGCGGCGAATGCCAGGTCGCCATAGGCATCGCCCAGATCCGGCTTGAGTTTTACCGCCTCCAGAAATTCCTTCTGCGCGTCGGCGAACTTCTTCTGTTCCAGCAACGCCTTTCCCAGACTCTGGTGCAGCGCCGCGTCATTAGGACTGCTCGCCAGCAGCGCGCGATAAGCTAGCTCAGCCTGATCGTATTTTTTGGCAGTCATGTACAGATCGGCGAGATCGCGCTGCAGCGAAACATCCGCAGGCGCTAGCGTCGCTCCCGCCTGCAGCTCCGTAATTGCGTCGTCGTTCTTACCTTCCGCCGCCAGCACTCGCCCCAGCTGTATGTACGCGGCGGCTTGCTCGGGCTTCGCCGCGATCAGCTTCCGTAACTCCGCCTCAGCCTGCGGCAGACGGTGGCTCCGCATATAACAATTGGCCAGCCCTGTGTTCGCATCGCTGGACGGCCCCAGCGCCAGAGCCGCTTTGTATTCACTCTCGGCATCCACACACTTGTGCTGCTTTTCCAGCAGCAGTCCCGCCGACAAATGAGGTTCCGGATCCTTCGGCTGCAACCCCGCCGCCTGCCGGTAGGCCGCGATCGCCTCGTCCGGCTTGGTCGCTTCCAGTACATGACCCAGAGAAAGCCACGCCCGCGCCTGGCCCTCCGCAACGTGGCTCGCGGGTTTGAGTTGCGTGGCAGCCAGCAGATATCCCTCAGCCTCGGCCTGCCCGGTCTTGGCGAGTTGCAGTCCCAGATTCAGATTCGACTCGAACACGTCCGGCTTCGCCGCCACCGATTTGCGATACGCCGCAATCGATTCGTCCCTCTTGCCCAGCCCATTCTCCACAAAGCCGAGTTCAAACCACGCTACATAATTTTCGGCGTCGTCCTGCACCACCTTGCGCAGTAACGGCTCGGCCGCGGCGTAATCCTGTTTCTGAATGAGATCTTCGGCCTTCGCAAGCTCGGGAGGAGTTGCCTCTTCCTCGGCAACTTTAGTGTGGTGGACTGTTTGCCCGGAATTCGCTTTCGCCTTGTGATGAACACTGGAAGACGTTCCCTCCGGCTGCGATTGCGAATCGGTCGGCGTAGCCGGCACATTCGCAGTCTGCGCGCCGGCCAGCACGGGCGCACACACCAGCACCGCGGCAACCGCCAGCCCGCGAGCGACCATGAATTTACGAGCTATGTATTCACGCGCCATGCGACCGTGAGTTGCCATTGCCGTTCAGAACACGCGCCAGGTATTTTCCTGTGTACGAACCCGCCAGCTTGGCGATCGCCTCCGGCGGGCCCGCTCCCACGACCTTGCCGCCGCGGTTGCCGCCTTCCGGCCCGAGATCGATCACCCAGTCCGCCGTCTTGATGACTTCCAGATTATGCTCGATGACCACAATCGATCCCCCTGCTTCAATCAGACGCCGAAATGCCGCCAGAAGTTTGCTGACGTCGTCAAAATGCAGTCCGGTCGTGGGCTCGTCGAAAATGTAAAGCAGCAGCCGCCGCTTGACCCGCCCGTCACTTCCATTGCTTCGGTTCGCGTCCCGCGATGCCGGCTGCAAGTGCGCCGCCAGCTTCATGCGCTGCGCTTCGCCGCCCGACAACGTGGTCGCCGACTGTCCCAGCCGCAAATATCCCAACCCAACTTCTTCCAGGGTGCGCAGCTTCTCGGTAATCTTGGGCGCCTCGGCAAAAAACTTCAGCGCCTCCTTCACCGTGAGATTCAGCACTTCGTGAATATTCTTCCCGCGATAGCGCACCTCGAGCACCGCCGGCTTGTAGCGGGTGCCCTTGCACTCCTCGCAAATCAATTCCACGTCGGCCAGGAACTGCATCTCGACCGTAACCGTGCCGTCGCCCTGACAAGTCTCGCAGCGCCCGCCGGGAATGTTGAACGAAAAATGTCCCGGCCCGAGCCCGCGCTTCTTCGCCTCGGGCAGGGAAGCGAACAGCTCGCGCATGGCGTCGAACGCCTTGATGTACGTCACCGGATTCGACCGCGGCGTCCGCCCAATCGGCGACTGATCGACCAGAACCACTTCCTCGATAAACTGATCGCCCTCCAGACTTTCCCAACTCGCCGCCGGCCCCGGCGCCCCGTTGCCAGTCTGCTGTTTCGCCTGAGCCAGCGCCCGGTACAGCACCTGATGCAGCAGCGTGGATTTTCCCGACCCCGACACCCCGGTAATCGCCACAATCATCCCCAGCGGAATGCTGATGTCCACGCCCTTCAGATTATTGGCGCGCACACCGCGAATCCTGATCTGCTGCGCTCCCGGCTTGCGCCGCACCACAGGCGCTTGAATTCGCAAATCTTCCGAAAGATATCGCCCGGTCAGCGAAACCGGATTATGCACAATCTCTTCGTAAGTCCCCTCGGCCACGAGCTTGCCGCCATTTTCTCCGGCCCCCGGCCCCAGATCCAGAATCCGGTCCGCCGCCCGCATGATGTCCGGATCGTGCTCCACCACCAGAATCGTGTTTCCCAGATCCCGCAGATCATGAAGAATTTTGATCAGCCGGTGCGTATCCCGGGGATGCAGTCCGATCGACGGTTCATCCAGCACATACAGCGTTCCCACCAGCCGCGACCCCAGAGAAGTCGCCAGCTGAATCCGCTGCGCCTCGCCGCCCGACAATGTAGAAGACAGCCGGTCGAGCGTCAGATATTCCAGTCCCACATCGTTCAGAAATCGCAGCCGCTCGCGAATCTCCTCCAACAGCTTCTCCGCGATCTCGCTCTCTTGCGGACTCAGCTCAACCTGCTCAAAGAATCGGAGCGCATCCTCCACCGTAAGCGCGCACACCTCGCAGATATTTTTCCCGTTGACCCTGACCTGCCGAGCCTCCAGCCGCAGCCGCGACCCGTTGCAGTCCGGACACAGCGAATACCCGCGATAGCGGCTGAGAAACACCCGCACGTGCAGCTTGTATTTCTTGCGCTCCAGGTGTTTAAAAAATCCGCGCACCCCCAAAAACTTTCCTTCGCCGTTGAGCACCAGATTCTTGTGCTCGTCCTCCAAGTCAGCCCACGGCACATCCAGCGGAATCCCCACCGCCTTGGCAAACCGCTTCAGATCGGTAAAAAGCGGACGATACTTGGGCTTAGTCCACGGCTCAATCGGACAATCCGCAATCGTCTTCATTTTGTCTGGAATCACCAGATCGAGATCGAAATCGATCGTGTTCCCAAATCCCTGGCACCGCGGGCAAGCCCCATAAGGATTGTTAAACGAAAAAAGCCGCGGCTCCGGTTCCTCATAGCGCAAGTTGCAATCCTTGCACTCAAACCGCTGCGCAAACCGCAATGTGGGACGGACACTCTTGTCCGTCGCCTTTGCAGTTGCCGTTGTCTTTGTCTTTGTCTTTGCAGTTGCTTGCTCACCAGATTCCGCAGCCTCCGGAATCTCAAAAATAACCTCGCCCGCCTCCCGATAAGCCGTCTCAAGTGCATCGACAACGCGCGTCCGAGCCTCCGCCGAAACCACCAGCCGATCAACCAACACAAAAACGGGCTCCGCAAAGTTGATATCCAGCAAGGACTCCGGCGTAGAGAACTCATAAACCTCCCCCGCCTGGTAGAGCCGGTTAAACCCACTCTTCCGCAAATCAAACAGCCGGGTCTTCAAGGCCTCAGTCAACGCCGCCCCGGGTGCCCCATTTCTCGCGTTCTTTGCGAGAAGTGGGGATTTTTTCGACTTTGCAGACCGCGCAGCACTGCTTACCGATTCCTGAGATGCGACCCCACTCCGCTGCAACGGAAACAACACCTGCAGCCGTGTCTCCGGATCCAGCGCCAGAATCGTGTCCGCCACTTCGTCGACCGTATCCTTCTTCACCTCGCGTCCGCACTTCGCGCAAAACGTCCGCCCCACCCGCGCAAACAGCAGCCGCAAATAGTCATAAATCTCGGTCGCCGTCGCTACCGTCGACCGCGGATTCCGCGTCGTATTCTTCTGCCGGATCGCCACCGCCGGAGCGATCCCATCAATCGTGTCCGCGTCCGGCTTCTCAATCCGCTCCAGAAACTGCCGCGCGTACGCCGACAAAGATTCCACATACCGCCGCTGTCCCTCGGCATAAATCGTGTCGAACGCCAGCGACGACTTGCCCGAACCGGATACGCCAGTCACCACCGTCAACGAATTGTGGGGAACCTCAAAATCAATATTCTTGAGGTTATGCACGCGCGCGCCGCGTACAACAATGCTTTCCGTGGCAGTCAAGACAGTCTGTGTGGAGTCAGAAGACATCGGATAAGGGCCCCGACAGCCCCCCGCTCGCCCCGAGTGCACCCGCTCAGAGCCTTCCGCGAGGCTTGTCGAATCTTTTTATTATAAGGCAGGAACTATGTGGCGCGGTCGATGTGGCGCGGGCGGGTACTGGTGCACTTTGGGGCCGGCGATTCGTATCAGGCCATGCCTTCAGGCGTGCCACAGAGACGGTCACGCATACCCGCTTTAGCGGCTGTGACCGCTTGAGCTAGCGGCTGAAGCCGTTTAGCGTCTTATTCAGTTTAGCGGCATCGCTGAAGCGAAGCCCTGATACGAATCATTGTTCTCAAACTGCACTTCTCAAACTGCACCACTGCTCGCGGGGCGCCGCCGCCCGCGTGTAGACGCAACAAATGCCAAGTCGGTGAGCAACAAAACCGAAAGCGCGGAGGGCGAAGGGGGCGGCCCTCCGCGCGCGACGACTGCGGCGCGCGTTGCCAGTACATCCAGACCGCCTAAGAGACCGCCTCGATGTTCTCCACATGAATCAGGTTGGTGTCCAGGTCAAGCTTGCCGACGACCTTTACCTGCTTGCCTTCGAACTGCTTGGCCTTCTCCTGGTCATCGAGCTGGTAGCTCATTTTCGTCGCTGCATCTCTCAGCACGAACTTACCTTTCTCCTTGACGATCGTGCCGCTGAAGGGCTTGGCATCCTGCGTCTGCATATCGTTTTGCGGTTGAGCGGCGGTCGGCTGCTGGGAGTCGCGCGCTGGTTGTTGCGAGTTGGCCTGTACACTCACAGCGGCCATTCCCACTGCAAAAGCCAACACTATGGCGAGACGTAGTACGGATTTCTTCATCACGAACCTCCGAAAGAACTTGGGTTGGTATTTCTTGCTCCGCATTCTTGCAAGCTCTGTGCCATTTCGCCTCGGTGCTGTGTTGACTTGCACATACGGAGGATCAATCCCGCCTCAGGGAACCAATGCTCCGTAATTTATCGCTGGTATGCGGAAGTTCTTCGCTACTCGCCAGCTCGCATCAACCGGGAAAAAGTTACACGAATAAGGGCGGCGATATGCGAGCCCAGTCGTATCGGAATCCGGTATGCACTAGCGCCACCAATAACTTGGCAGTTTGGCAGCGCTTTTGCTCGTAGGGTTGCAGAATCTGGGCTCCTAAAAATTTATCTTGCGTTCTTATCTCACGATGCCTCGTGCGCGGATTGGTGTGCTCCGCCGTCGCGCGTCGAGGGGAAGAAGGAGTGTGTTGAGGACAAGGGATCTTTCAGCTGCGGCGTACGGTATTTATTCCGATGCAGTAGAAGTTGCCGAGGTCGTGCGTACCCTGAATACCGCCGGTTTTGAGAATGAGCACATTTGCTTGATGCTCGCGCCCACCCATCCCATCGCCACCATCGTGCGCGATGCCAACATTCTCAACCAGGAGTGCGAAGCCAGCGTAGCCATCGCAGGATTGATTGGCTGGCTCTCCGAGTTCGGCGCTGTCGTGATTCCTTCGGTCGGATTCTTCATTCGCTCGCAGGCTTTTTTTCGGGCACTGCTCGTGGCCCGCGATGCACCGGCCTTCTGCGGCAACTCCGGAACCCTGGCCGGACTGGGTTTCCCAGGCAGCGACGCTGACCGCTTTGCGGCGCAACTGCAGCAGGCAGGATTCCTGGTGTACGTCGCATCGCCCAAGGTCGCGAAGGCGAAGTGGGCTCTCCAACTCCTTCGCATTACAGGCGCCGATGAAAGTGCCACACTGGAAACAAAAGCCGATGCCGCGGTGGCATGACTCGCAAGCAAGTCGTAGAGACGTAGCTCGCTACGTCTCTGCCGACATCGTGTGAAATGATCGTGAGCGAGACGAGGCACGTCTCTGCAAAGAAGGTGGACTACTGTAGGTCGGATTCGTTCTCCCGGTCGCGCCGCTTTCCATACCGGATGGCAAAACCGAATCCGAAAATCATAATGGCGACCGGCGGCGCCAGCATCACAAAAATGGCCCGGTTGAGCGCCCGCTGACTCTCCTTGGGCGTGGCCTTCGCATTCGCATTGCACATGGCACAGCTCTGGGAAAATGCCGGCGCCGCCCACAGCGCCACCAACAGCAACAACGCCAAGCGAAATTTGCCGATAAGTTTCATGTCCGCTACTGCACTCCCAACCCGTTCGGCGGCGGCAAAATTCGCGCTGCGTCCCGGAAGAAAAACGAATACATAATGATGAAGCACGCCGTCACCGAGATGACCAGCATCCAGCGCATCATCGCGCGCTCAAATTTCAGGTGCATGAAATAGGCAATGATCAGCGCCGACTTGATGATCGACAGGATCAGCAGCACTTCGAGCATGCGCACCGGCTCGAAGACCTGCTTGTATCCCAGCACCACTTCGATCGCGGTCAGCACCAGCAGCGCTCCCCACACCCAGAAATACTGCCCCTTGCTGTCATCATGCGTTGCGGCGTCGTGCATT
>Ga0210399_10000171_pt1 | contig 51914 bp, 63 predicted proteins | sample IncBWC14MmetaG_FD_150865 | JGI IMG/M metagenome (GOLD analysis project Ga0210399, IMG submission 150865) | Forest soil microbial communities from Barre Woods Harvard Forest LTER site, Petersham, Massachusetts, United States - Inc-BW-C-14-M | ecosystem: Environmental > Terrestrial > Soil >...
CCCAGCACTAATTTATGCATGTTATAGAAAACTAGAAAAAACAACACTGGAAATGATAAACCAGGATGCCGATTTAAATGTTAAAATGCCGGGCAATGTAACTTTACTTATATATGCATGTAGCAGTGGGATGATTGCAGTGGTAACAGAGTTATTGAAACGTAGTGTTGATGTAAATGAAGAATCTGAATATCATATATCACCACTCATCGAAGCGGCGAGAAGACAGCATGAAGACATATTTATTAAATTAGTCGATCACGGCGCAGATATTACTGACGGCGTAATGAATTATGCACGTGAAAATTCAAATCTATTGACATATATAAACAATCTAAAACAAAGATACCGAGATGCTATTTTACATGTAATGAGTGACTCCGTAACACCAAATAATAAAATGTACGAAAGTTTTGCGACAACCTATGTTCCACAACTAGTGGGTATTATATGTGATTTTATTATATAAATGCAAAAAGTTTTTGTATAGATGATAAAATATCTATACAAAAAAGTTGAATAATAATTATTATATAACATCAATATATTTATATAATAGTAAATGACTTCTGGTTACAGAGCAAAACAGTTTTGCCAACTAGTATATAATAAAGATGAAAAGAAATGTATTGAATTTATTAACCGATATACAAATTTTTATAATACATGCGTAGATTGTGAAGTATGGTCGAAAATGACACCATTTATATATGCATGTTATAATAGTCTCGCCAACGTAGCAATAGCACTATTGGATCGTGGCAGTAATATAAATCACGTCACCGAGTTTGGTTCATCAGCATTGATGTATGCGGCATCTGCACATGATTATGTTATAGTGAAAATGTTATTAGATCGTGGCGCAGATGTAAATATATTAAATAATTGTAAACTTTCTGCATTATCATATCGTATGTCTGACGAACTACTCGAAAAAATGATAAATAAAATTATATATACAGACAATATTTTTGAGTATTATGATATACACAAAAATATGCACGATAAAGCGACTGGCTTTATGAGAAATAGATATCGCAACACAATTATTATGGCTATCAATGATACGACAACATATAATGAACTAGCACGTAGTTTTGCGACAACTTATGTTCCACAATTAGTCGATATTATATGTGAATTTATTATATAAATACAAAAAAAGTTGATATATATAAGGTCTAAAATATGATGCAAGTAATATAATATCAATATTAGAATGTCATCACAAAGTGAATATTCATTGACAAACCTCGATAAATTATACAAACAGTTTAATTCATTATTACAACTAAAAGATGATACAAAATGTATAAATTTTTTAGATAAATATTCTGATTTTTGTGATACACAATGTACTTATACAAAATTAACACCACTAATGTGTGCATGTAACGAAGATAATGATCAAATAGCATTATATTTAGTGGATAAATGTAAAAATTTGAATCGGCAAAATAAGTTTGGTTTTACAGATCTAATGTATGCTATCTGCAAATATATGAATGCAGTAATATATAAAATATTATCACATGACATAAATATGAATCTGAGAACATATTCAAACTATTGCAGATCAAATTGTAGTGCATTTCAAATTGCATGTGATATTGATAAAAATGATATTGCAATAAAAATTATGGAGCGTGGATATATATTTGTAGATGAAGATTGGGAATATATCAAAAGAAATGCTTATATATTGAGCCATATAAGAACAGTGTATCGTATAACTATGCAATCAGCCATGGATGATGAGTCACACGTAATGGGTCAATGTTTTAAAACAACATATGTATCGCAGTTGGTGAATATTATATGTGGATTTATTATATGAAAAAGTTGATATATATAAGGTCTAAAATACAATGTAAATAATGTAATATTAACAAATATATGGGAACACAATATAAAGAGATTTTTGAAGAGTTCATTATACTGGCTCGTTCCGGACATGACAATAAATGTGTTGATTATATAAATAAACACAATATTTATTTACACAAACATATAAATAAATATTGGTCCCCATTATTGTTAGCAATTCATTATCGTCTAGAACAGACTATATTAACATTAATTCGTAAAGGTGTTGATATAAATGAAAGTGGGATAGATGGATTAACACCGTTGATTTTAGCATGTATAATGCACATGGAATTTGCGGTAGTTGAGCTAATTAAATATGGAGCTAAACTAGAAACATATGCAGCCGGTACATCAAACACAGCATTGGGATATGCAATTACACGTAACAATAAAATAGCGAAACTATTAATAGATGCCGGTGCACAATATACAGATATAAATATGCATGATGATACGATAGTCGCATATATAAGAGATCGATATAAAATGACGATGAAAAATATAATAAATACTGATAAATCAACGGATAATGCATTGTCAAGTAGTTTTAAGACAACTTATGTGCCCGGTATAGTTGATATAGTTGGTGAATATATCATATGAAAATTGATATAGCAAATATATTATATGAAAAAAATTGAAATATTAATTTATTAGATTATCCATTAAATTTGGATCTATTGGGGATTAAGTATTATTGCGAATTCCATTAACAATGTCTGCTAAACTACATGCACAGGAGAAGAAACTTGATCGCGAATTGCAAGAGGCTGATGATCATCTGGACACTCTGAAACGTACAGGTGATGATGTAACAAGTGAGTATCCATTTTGGCAAAAACGTCGATCGGCGCTGGCTGTACAATTAGGCGATGCGCGCGTGGCAATCGAGGAGTACGAAGAACAGGCTGCAGGGGTTGATCAGCAATGGAATGCACAGATTGCCACACTGCGCGCGCAACTCAAAGGGATGGTTGATACAGCATGTGGCCGAGAAGCTGAGCAAAAGTGCATTGCGGTGATGGAACAGATCAACAAGTTGCGTGCGCTGCGTGCCGGCAAAGGCGAAGTAGATGCTGAGGGAGTTGAGGAAAAAGAGAGTGAGTGAGTCGTTGAACTGAGACATGGGCCATTATTTTTTGTATTATAGAATATTTGAATCATATTTTGAATCATATTTATATGTCATATTTATGATATAAAAATTGAATATAAAAGTTTTTATATAAAGGATAATTATATATATTGATTATATAGTGAAATGAGTGATAGTACAAGTAATATAACGACACAATTAACTCAGTCAGCCCAATCAAATATAGCATCTATAATAATGGAGGTTGCAGACACAGTGACAATGCCGGCGGCACACTATAAAAAACTAACAAAAGACTATAATGATTTAACGACACAAAATGAAAGTCTACGAAAACAGTTAAATTTACAAGCAGAAACAATTGCCAATCGCGCAGAGTTCACAATGAAATATGATAAACTAATGGCAGAAAATGAGAGATTGACAAAAGAAAACTCAGAGTTGAAACAGCAAGTTGAACAACATAAAATTAAAATAAAAGAGCTTGAAGATAAGATAGTGAATCATGAAAATAAAATCACAGAACTTGCTAAATATAAAGATGAACAAATAGAAATCGAAAAGAATAACAAAGATATGATGGTGTCTGCAGAAATTTGTTCGGCATATGAGAAAGCTGTCATTAAAGGAGTATTTGGATATAATAGTAATATACGATTAAGTGAACTATTATATAATGAAAGACAACTTACCGCAGATCAACAGGAGAGATGGAATAGTCATAAACAAAATATTGATATTATAGGCATTAAAAAAATAGATGATTATATTTATGATCTTAAAAAAGATAGAAATTATACAGCACATGCATTATATAAATCTCCTGACATGACAGCAATAGATGCAAAACAACATATATACGCCTTTATCGAATCATTTAAAGATAAAAAAACAGAAGATAAATATAAAAAAGTTGCAATATTGTTAATCAATACATTACAATCTCTAAATGGTGATTGTATATTTGCGAATGGTCGACGAGTACAAGAATAAAAAATAAATTATATTATTCTCCCCCGATGAGCCATACCAGCCGATACCATATCACATTATTATTATTATATGTATTTTTAATAAATATGTATTGTGATATGGTATCGGCTGGTGTGGCTCATCGGAAAACTGTTATTTATTGTATCATAAATATATGAAAAAATTGAAAAAATAAAAACATATACAATCCATTATATTATTTACACTTATGAGCCATACAACATCGTTAATATGACTGAAGTGAAAGCTGTGCCGCGGACAGAATTAACACCTGGCGATTGCAGCAAACTTCGAGCAGTCGCACTACAACTCGAATGGCTTCAGTTGAAATGTACACTTGGAACAGTACGTCAACTGATCAAAAACCAGGACAAACAGGCATTAATATACCTGTTCAAAAATGGCAATAACTGGTATCGTCCCAACACAACAAAACATGTCTCTGATGCCGAGACAATTGAGGGTGACAATTACAATCTTCAACATATCGTTGCTGACTGTTTGAAAATTGATCAGACAGCCATCAACTTTCTGTACATGAAATATGGAAACTGCACACTTGAGCATTTTTACAGAAGGGTTAACACCGAAAAAATTTCTTCATGAAAATTTCATCGGGATTAATCCCACTTTATTGGGGTTAACACCGAAAAATTTTCATAAAGAAAATTTCATCGGGATGAACACTGACTACAAAGTTTAAATTTCAATAAAATAACCACTAATGTATCATATATGAACTATCTAATTCATGTATAATCTAAAACAATAATAAATAAAGATTTCTCAATCAAAATTTGAGATCAATAAAATCAAGTTCTTGTATTCCATCCAGTGCCGAGGCAATAGCTGCACATGCCATAATAGACTCAACTGCCATATTTTCAGCAACAATACTTTCAAAGATGTCTTTGCGCTTATTGATGCGTATTCTGGCCAGTGCACTTTTGCGTTGTTTTTTGAGCAAATCAAACACGGCATCATTAAGTTCTGCACGATCATCACGCAGCAACTGTTCAATCAACAATACATTGTTTTCTTCTGCAGCCACAATAGCGGCATCAATTTTAGCAGACAACAATGATTTACTATCTGGTTTATCTGGTGTATCTGGTGTGTCTGATGTTTGCAGTGTTTTAACATGCAGTTGTTTTCTAGGCAATTGCGTAGATGGTTTTTCAATAGCATATTTAAACATTGTGCTTAAATATACTATAATTACAAACCCAAAAGTATAGATTTTAATGGATAATGTAGTCAAATATAATTTCAATTTTTATCTATATAATATAGTGGTAAAAATTGAAAAATAAATTGTAATATATATGCAATTATACAAATCATCAATAATAGTATCAATAGATATTGCACATATTTTTATGAGTGAAGAAAAGCTATTTATTGAAAGATTTAGAAATGAATGTTTACTGGGTTATACAGAAGAATGTAAAAAAATATTAGAAGAAACAGATTATAAATATATAAATGCATATAATCAATATGGCGAAACACCTATTTTGATTGCCATATGGTTTCAGAGATATGAGCTTGCCGAAATATTGTGTGCACATGGTTGTGATATAGCGGATGCAGAAGATAACTATGGCTGGAATGTATTGCGTATCGCTGCACATAGAAATAATATTAATTTTGTGAAAAAAGCAATTGCGGCAGGTTGTGATATAAATGCAAAAAATAAATGCAGCCATAGACATTTCTCACCAATTCAATTAGTATTAAGAGCAGTAGGAGTAGGTCAAACAGAGATGGCAAATGAAATCGCAATTTTATTAATCGATAAAGGTGCGAAATTTATGGACGTAATAGAAGACGAATCACTTTATATCGAAGATGGATTTAGCTACCGACCAGTAATTGAACATATCCGTGATAAATATAAAAAACATATATGTGCGGAAATAGATGATGTGAATACAGTTATATATGCATCATTTAAAAATAATTATGCGATTGCACTAATTGGTATAATTTGTGAATTTATTGTATAAAAAAATTAGTTGAGACATATAAAATACACAATGAGTGTGATACCACCAGATGGTGTACTGCCATCATTTACTATGTTTACAGTTATAGTACCTGCGGAACTTGTTGCACTTGAAACCCTAACCGTGGAACCAGCTGCAGCTCCACTAACACCTATTGACACGAGTACCGCAGTGTTTGCATGCGTGTTATGTATAGTTAATGGCATGGAAGTAGGATTAGTGACACCACTGATACCATTAAATGTAACTGTGCCGGCACCACCATTACACGTTGCAGTTCGCGAATCAGGCATACCATTAGAGGCAATGGTATGATTAAATGAAAATCCACTATTAGTAGCGGCTTTATTGACTGCATTAAGCATGCTATTAACAACGATATTATCAGCCATGTTATATATTATTGATTGATATTATATTTACAAAAAATGTTGAAATAAATATGCATTATAACATGATATTATATATATAATTACTATATAATGAGCGCAAAGTATCAAAAGTTATATGATCTAATTCGATCCAATAATGCAGTGGAATGTTGTCAATATATTGATACACACAAATTAAATTATAATATAAACTATTTCGGAGAAACACCATTGATGATTGCATGTATGTATGGATCAGGAATAATCGCCAATAAACTGATAGAACACGGTGCAGATGTTAATATGGAAATAGGCAATTTGTGTGCATTATACTACTGTATGATATATAACAATCAAAACTGTGCCACAATAGTGATAAATGCAACTAAAAATATCGACCAAATATATGACCATGGGTATACACAATTACACTATGCATGTGAATATCGCAGATCGGATTTGGTAAATATGCTCATTGATAGAGGGGCAGATGTCAATATACAAGATAAACACGGTGAAACTGCATTGATAAAGTCATGTCGAACAGCATTAGATATACAAATAATTGATAAATTATTAGCTGTTGATGCTAAATTGAATCTACAAGATAGTGTCGGAAATACTGCATTGATTACAGCATGCTATTATTCTTATAGTGATAATTATATACCGGTTGTTAATCGTTTAATAGATGTCGGTGCCGATATACATATAAAAAATAATGCTATGGAAAATGTATTAATAATTACATATCAACGAAATTATGTAAAATTAGCCACAAGATTGATTGATCGTGGTGCTGATTTTGTTGCATTACTAAATTATTCGGGCAGAGTTGTAAATGGACAAGTTGCATCACGTATACGATATAAATATATTCAATATATACAAAATTTAAGATCACAAGATGTTACCAATAATATGTTCAAGTTATTTGATATCAACGGAATTATAAATATAGTTTGCATATATATCATATGATGATATTGGAAAAATTGAAATTTTAATATATATTAGAGTGTAATATATATTAAACTTTATACAACTAGCACATACACAAATTAGTTATATGATGAGTGAATCTGAAAGTCACAATGAAGGTAAAAGTGAATCAGGTGAATCTGAACAATGGCTCTCACCAAAAACAGCAAGATATTGTACACAATTTCTATGTATATCATGGCTGTATCAAATGGCGAAAATGATAACTGTTTTGGTACTATATACACGTGAAGGATATTGTGGGCTACCAATAGCATGGTGTTTAATGGACGCAATGTTGAGTGCATATCAATTTATGCACTATTCGGGATTTGTGGAGGGAAACACCCATATGTCAGTATGCTATTTTGTGTCATATCTTATATGGTATATATTGGGAGTTGTATCAGTTGTTGAGAGCACCTGCCCACCTACATTACATGAATTTTTAAAAGCAATATTTATCATCAATGGTGTTACACAGATGCTGACATTTATCTGGATAATAACAAGTTCAATGCTAAACTCCATGGATACAACGAACCGTAGAATTGCCCGACGAATTTATACATTACCAATCGTGAATCGCATATTTATACAACACAATGTTTTATATTGGAAATATGGCGCCCAGCACACAAGATTCACCATATGCACTATATGCAATAAAAATTACGGAGCAAATGCACGTATGGCTTCGCTGGAATGTGGTCATGCATATCATGACCATTGTATTATATCTTTACTGGATAAACGACTGCCGTGTCCCACATGTCCAGCAAGCTCGGTTCCATCGACTCCGGCTGACGATACGGGAAATGAGATTATTGGTGATTCAAGTGTTTAAGTAGATATGTTATAATCCAGATGATATCAATTTATAATTTTTCATTTTATGTATTTCAATACCAGCTTTATTGGCTAATTTATTTTTATTGGCAACTAATTTATAATAGTACTCATATGCATTTTCCCAATCTACTGATCCACCATACTCTTGTATAAAAGCTGCAAGATCGCTTTTATTTATATACATACTATCGAGCATAAAATAAACAAATCGCTCTCCAACAGCAACCGGATAAGGAACATCTGAATTGCCGACAAGTGAGTAATAATATTTGATATCATCAACCGCTTTAAACTCATAAACACAATGACCGATGAACACATATTTATCACCGGCTAGCTTGAGCAATATACTGTTGCCTGTGAATTTGGCTCTATATATTTTGCCGCGACGAGATTTAATACTATATCGGCCGACAAACACTTTCTCCACATTATTATACACTTTTATCAGTCGCTTGGTATCAACAGCGAATATAGCGACTGTTGTTTTGTTTGCAAGATATACAACATATGGCCTGCCACCATTATTGTGCGTATAATATTTGCGCCCATGTTGATATTTGCTCAATTCATCATTCTTAATTGGAGCCCATCGTTTGACATTGGTTTTAGTGACAACAACGATCCACATTTCACCATTGTTACCCATTTTTTTAGTACCTATAGCGAACAATGTTGCAGATTCATTTGGACTTTGACGTGACATGATATATATTAAAAATTGAAAATAAAATGATATATAATTCAAGATTATACAGTAAATATAAACTATAGTAATGAATAGTCTTTTTCCTGTAACAGATACAACCAACTTAGTTCATGAATTTCTCAACTTTGTAACTAGTGGAAATGAACCGGCATGCATTGAATATATCGATAAACATAAAGATTTTTATAATACGGTCTGCACATGGAGCCCGTTAGCATATGCATGTTATAACGGGCTTGAACAAGTAGCAGATAAATTAATAGATGTTGGCGCAGATGTAAATTTATATTGTTTTGATAAATACACACCATTGATATTGACATGTATGACAGGTCAAATTTCTTTAGTTAAAAAATTAATTGAAGCAGGTGCAGATGTAAATATGCGGAGCGAAAGTGGGTGCGCGGCATTATCATATGTAATGAGACACGCCACAAATTCGCAAATAGCCATATTACTAATAGAAGCAGGTGCCGAATTTGTTGAAAGAATAGACCATTATATATCTATAAGTGCACCAGTTGTGATATATATAAGATCAATATACAAGAAACATATATTATCAGTGATAAACGATAATGACGACGATAATGCGATTGCCACTAGTTTTCGAACAACGTATGTGCCAGAATTAGTTGATATGATATGTGAATTTATTTTATGAAAAAATTGAAATATAAATATCCACTATACCCCATTTATAAAAACATCATATGAGCAAGCTGTTAACCCATACAATATGAGTGAAACCCCGAGAGATTTTTATAAAAAAAAATCTCATCGGGATTTCATTCCACTCCGTTGGGATGAAACAACGATTGCAGAATTGAAAGATACATATAACAAGCTCTATATTACTGGGCGTGATCACGTTGTCGAAGTCGAGGTTAAAGGCAAACTTGCCGTCAAGCCAGTACTAAAAAGTGAAGCTGGCGGAATTACAGCAGAACCCGGAGTTTATTACAGCTATTGTGAGTGCACTACCTGTAAATATCAACTCGGCACAACGAATCCACCAAAAATGCTCAGAAAGTGGTTTCGCAAACATCGCGACCATGCAATCTGGATGGTGAGGCACTAGTTTTTTTATTATGATATGTGATATTTTATTTATTGTAAATATATAAAAAAAGTTGAATAAATATAATTTTTATTTATAAAGACACATTTGAAACAATTTCTGGAGTAATATAGCACTGATAAATATAACAATCAATATAGTTATATTTCGGGTAGTATTTTCAACATTGTATTGCATATTATATGTGTCCGGCCAGATATCAGTGCATATTTTGTCACCATCAATATAGCCAATCGTATTGACCGTATTCACAGGATAATTGGTTTTTACAAACTCCATGGTTTCATGTATCGTGTGGCATTTGATGACATCAGCTCGACAATAGTCATTATATACAACTCGTCCGCTGATGCACGGCATGTTATCATGCATAATTGGGTCATAGCTATAATCTATTACGGTTGCATTTGTAAATTTAACTTTAATATTATGATCATGTATTTTTCTCCATTCACCATGTGTGAATTGATATCTGCCACACGTCATAAATAATAATATATATGACGCTAACATTGTCCATAGGAGAAATGTACTGATGGCATAATGACATTTGTTGTATGATTTTTTTGATTTGCCCGATTTAACGTGCTGTCTAGTGAGGCTAATAGGTGGACTAGTCATATTTATATGTAGTTATGTATGTTATTATATTGATACACTCAATATATCAAACTGTATAAATTTCAATTTTTCATAACACATTTATGGAAAAATTGAACTTTCATCTATATATAAGTCACGATTTACTGATGTATCATAAGAGCAATGACTGCAAAATCCCGTGCATATAATTTTGCATATTTATGTAATAGTTATAATAGAACTGATGCAGCGTGTATTGAATATATAAACAAATATGATGATTTTTATTCAGAGATATATCAAGGATGGAATTCACTGATGAATGCATGTAATAATAATCTTGAATTGACTGCACTACAACTAATTCAACTGGGCGTCAATGTAAATTATGTAAGTCCATCAGGATATACCGCGCTATATTTGGCAGTAGCATATGATATGCAAAATGTTATAAAAAAAATGATTGAGATGAATGTCGATGTAAATATAATAGGAAAAAATATACTGATGCCATTACAAAATGCATATATTTGGGGATATGAGGATATCGCGATAATGCTAATAAAAGCCGGAACAAATTTTACGGATCACATAGATGGTATTATAAGACATGAGCGTAAACAAATTATGCAATGTATTAGAGACATTTATAGGCTGCGGATAATATCGGTAATAAACGCAAAGCGCACTGACACTACGGACAATAATGCGATGGCTATAAGTTTTCGAACAATATATGCAACTGGTGTAGTGGATATGATCGCTGAATTTATTATATAATGTTGATAAATTAAGATTAAGTGGATTAAGTTGCAGCTCGCAGAATCCCGAGAGATTCTATTCCACTTCATTGGGATAAAATCTGCAAACTTGTGTGTTGGCGGCATGATTTCACGAATGCGGCATCATCATCAACATCCGAGTCATAGCCATTAACATTTGGATCATTGTCAATCAATTTGTCTCTGTAAAGAGCTGTGGCGAGAAACGCGTCAAATTTAGAAGGTTCATTGTACATACTAAATTTCATCTCTTTCAATTCGTATTCGCATTTAGTATCATCGAGAAAACTTTTTTCAGTGGCGATCTGATCAGCATTGCCAATTGAAATAAATGTCGGAGTTGCGGACATCGTTACAATAATTGAGATGGCTATGATGATTATAATCTAATAGAACTTACAAGATAATGATTTTTCAATTTTTTTCATTATATTTTTGCCTGTTTAGCGGGTTTGTCAGATTTGATATCATCGGCATCAGATAATGGCCGTTTATTCTTATATTTTGCATTTGTTACAGCACTGCTACATTCCCAATATTTATTCATAATTTTTTTATTTACATCGTCTCTATCAATATGTGATACATAACGAGTTGTTTTTTTAATCATATCATAGCATTTAGTGATATTATCCTGTAAAGTTCCGATCCAGCGCAATACAGTCGCACTATTATCATCATCAGTGCGCTCCGCGTCCGCTCGATATGTTTTTATCATCATCCGCTCATAATTACTTACACGTATGGAAAATAGATGTGTTCTCATATCTGCAAACAGTTTATTGAAATCAATAGTGACATTTTGTGTGATGAACTTGTCCATATCACTATTTTTCATAATACCCGTTTCAAAATCATCGCGCGATACGAGTTGCATAATATTTTGATATGTATCACTGGTTTTAGTGGCTAATAGTTCATAACATATATACACCTGTGCCATATATTTATTTTTAGATATAGCCAAACTTGGCATAATAAATTTAACATTATGTGCAGTATCATTGAGAGCTTCAATAAATTTGTCAACTGTGCTTAATATATATAGTGGACTACATTTATCACACAATCCATCATATACAACACAATATTGCCGACATTTTCCACACGTTGTAAATTGATCAACAATTGATTTATCATCTGCTAACGCATTAACAACATCAAGTTTATCAAATTCAACTTCACGGTTGATGAGAATATCGATAAGATATTTAACACGTGCAGATTTTTTAAGGACTAATTTAAGAGCTGATCGACTTGTTTCAGTAATTGTATCCATTATTATAAATGTTATATATTATATATACATTGATAACAAATAAAATAAATATCAATTTTTATGCAATCACCCTTGCAGCATGCTTATGTGATCATGGCAACACGAGATACGGATACAACAAGCCATTTACTTGTCGATGCATTATACAATAATGTTGCACTATCATAAAGCACTGACCATTGTATCTGTGTGGTGACATGTACATTTGTATTTGCCAGTGTGGCAGCATGACCGGCAATACTCATTGTTACCGTTACGGTGGCTCCATTAAAACGACCAGTATCTATACTCAAAGTTATAGCACCGACAGATGCGTCAATAAAACATACAGAACTGTTAAAACTGGTAATATCAGCAGAGGTGGATGTTGTAATCGTATTATATGATTGTAATTGTAGCTGACTAAGCATGGCCGGATTTGATACAGATGCAACTTGCCATTTATTGATAACGCCATTATATATAATTGTCGCACAGTCACCAATATTAGTCCATGTTATTGGCGATGTTACTAAAGTGTTTAATGTAGCAATATTACCCGGTGCATTTGCTACCATCATCAATATGTAAAATACACCGGTAAATGGTGCATCAATTGTTAATGTTAGTGGGGTGACTGATGTATCAATATAAAGCAATGAACAAAGAAATGTTGTTATATCAGGTGATGTCGTTGAATCTATATTGACACCGCCATAACTTATTTGCGATTGAAGTGTTAAGGAGTTTGGTGAAATTAAATATATATTGCCAAACATATCAAGATAATTAGAATTAAAGGCAACAGTTCCGTATTGCGCTGTGATAGAAAATTGTCTGGTCGGATCATTATATGGCGATACGATTAATTCTTTAAAAGCAACTTTATCTGTTGTGTTAAGCGACTGATTATAAGAGGCACCACCAGATGTCCATCCTAATGTTCCGAAACCATCTGTATTTGATAATACTTGTCCGGTTGTTCCCAATACAGCGGGGAGAGTAAAATTAAGTGTTGATGGTAAATTTGCTGGTGCCTGTAATGAAACATAGTTAGTACCATTTATAATAGATTCATTGAAGTGAACTGCATTATGATTACTTAATACAAGTGGACCGGTTAATGTATCACCGGATTTATTCATTTTATTTTGAACTGATTCATTTATATTATTTATTGAATCAAATATTGGATTTAGGCTTGCCATAATATATATATGTGGAGATAAAAATTGAATTTTGATCATTTAGATAAATGCATATGTGTATATATAATCAAAATTTAATTATCCACAACATGAACATAAAGAGTGAAGCGGAACTAGTAAGCTATTTTAATTCAAAGTTTGATAATATATTACATTGGTATGTTTATCAAAAAATGATAAGTGATGGCGAACATGAAACGGTGCGCAAACAATTATGCACGATATATGATGAGACAGAAGATAAAAAAATAACAAACGAGCAATTAGTTGATAACCCTCGACGGCGTGAATTAGCTCATATGGTTATTGATGCACAAGTGAAACGACATATTAGGCGTGATAAATGTGAAACTATAATTGGTAAATTAGCAGTTGGTGCACTATTTGGTTTTTGGACTTATTTGGTATATATAAATTGGTATTAAAAAATTGAAATTACAACAATATATTAGATGTGATTATATAGTAAATATATATCAATTAATAATAGTTGCAAATAATGACCGCCACAGATACGGCAATTGATCATGCAAATAATCTTTTTGGAAGGATGAGACAATCACTTAGTTTTTTTGATGGCAAATATTGTGACACAGAAGATGCATGCTTAGATTATATTGACACATTCAGTAGCAATAATTTTCATAATATAATAACAAATCACTGGAGTTTATTATCATTCGCATGTTATCTGGGTTTTGCAAAAGTTGCACATCGATTAATGGATTGCGGCGCAGATATAAATCAGACGTGTTATGATGGTTGGAATCCATTGATGTGTTCAGTTGGTCATTGTAAGACAAGTTTGCAAATTAGACATGATATAGCTAAAGAACTAATACGACGCGGTGCAGATGTGAATTATATATCCGGCACAACGAGCAGTATAGGGTTTAGTGCATTATCAGTTGCATGTTCACATCAACATGAAGCGATGGCGATAACATTAATAGAGGCTGGTGCGCAGTTTGCTTATATTATGGATTCCCACATAATTTTTAATAATGTTCCCAAAATAAAACAATACATAAGAGATATTTATCATGAACAAATAAAAGCGATTATAAATGATAAAACAATTGATAAAACAACATACAATGCGATGGCCGTTAGTTTTCGTACAACATACGCTGTAGAATTAGTCGGCATTATTGCGGAATTTATTATATGAAAAATTGAAAATATAATGGCATATAAGATGTAGTTATATAGCAATTAACAATACTTGCAATGACTGCGGATATAGACACCGATAATGCATATTATCTCTATAAGAAAATGTCACAATCACTGGAAGTAGATTTTGGCGACGGATATACTGACACAGAACGTACATGCCTAGATTATATTGATATATGCGGTAGCAGTAATTTTTATAATATAATGACGAATAAGTGGAGTTTACTATCATTTGCATGTTATATAGGTTACATAAAACTTGCACTCAAATTAATGCATCATGGAGCGGATATTAATCAAACGTGTGAAGATGGTTGGAGTCCATTGATGTGTTCAGTTAGTAATTCAACATCAAATTTACAAATTAGACATAATATAGTCAAAGAACTAATACGGCGAGGTGTAGATGTAAATTATAAATCCATTACGCCAAGCAGTACAGGTTTTAGTGCATTATCAGTGGCATGTTCGCATCGTAATAAATCAATGGCGATAACACTAATAAGAGCAGGCGCGAAGTTTGATGATATAATGTATTCTCATATACATGGTAATAATCTTCCTGAAATAGAACAATGCATAAAAGATATTTATCATGAACAAATTATAGCAGTAATAAACGCGGAGCGCACTGATGAAACGGGTGATAATGCGATGGCTATTAGTTTCCGCACAACATATGCTGTAGAATTAGTTGGCATCATTGCCGAATTTATTATATGAAAAATTGAAAATATCATGATATATAAGACATGATTATATAATAAGTGCATATCAATAAGTAGTCGTGATGACTACAGCTGATGAACATGCACATTATCTTTATTACAAACTTGTAAATGGACATTTTGGAACAAGTACAGAGGATATATGTCTGGATTTTATTGATCAATGCGGTAGCAATAATTTCTACGATATAAAGATAAATTATTGGAATTTATTATCATATGCGTGTTATTTGGGTTATGCAAAAGTTGCATTTCGAATAATGGATTATGCAGATATAAATCTGACATGTGAAGATGGTTGGACTCCATTGATGTGTGCAGTGGTAGGTACTATTAGATCAAATTCACAAATTAAACATGATATAGTCAAAGAACTAATACGGCGAGGTGCAGATGTAAATTATAAATCCGTTACACCAGACAGTGAAGGTTTTAGCGCATTATCGGTAGCATGTTCACATCGTGATGAATCAATGGTGATTACACTTATAAAGGCGGGTGCACACTTTGTCGATATAATGAATTCCCATATATATGATAAGAATGTTCCCGAAATAGAACAATGCATACGAGATATTTATCATGAACAGATAATAGCGGTTATAAACACGGAGCGCACTGATGAAACAAGCAATAATGCGATGGCCGCAAGTTTTCGCACAACATATGCAGTTGAATTAGTCGGCATTATTGCTGAATTTATTATATGAAAAAGTTGAAAGGATTATATATTGAAATACATGAATAAATAAATATATGACAATAAACAATATAATGTTGAAAATAGTAAAATCAGTTGTAGATGCTGTAACATTAAATATATATAAAAGTCCATTTGAAAAAACACCACTTGAACATGCTGCTGAATGTATATTGTATATTACACGTGGTGATGAGTGTAGTAGTATGGAATATATTGATAAATATAATAATTTTTATGATATATCAATATCACAGTATAGTATAAATAACACGCCATTAGTAGCAGCATGTGCATTATATCGCAAGCAAACAGCATTTAAGTTAATAAAGGCAGGTGCAAATGTAAATATACATAATAATCTCCAACAATCTCCACTACAATTATCATGCATATATGATAATAACACTGATTTGATTACAGAATTAATAAAACATGGAGCTGACATTGAATATAAAACTCCTTGGGGTGCAACCGCATTGAGTAATTCATATTTTTATGCACAAGAAGAAAATGTAATCGCACTGGTAGAAGCAGGAGCTCACATACACGCTGATCTTTGTTATAGTATCACAATGAATAAATGCATTAGAGACATATATCGCAAACGTATCGTGTTGATCATAAATGACGATATCAATAATGCGATTGCCACAAGTTTTCGCACAACATATGCAATTGGAGTTGTAGATATTATCGCTGAATTTATTATATGAAAAAGTTGAAAAATTAATATATTAGAACATCATTTAATGAATATAAATATAACAATCATGACTGATGCAGATATTGATGAAGCAGAAATAATTTTTATTAATGACAAAAATAATGCAGTTGCAATATATAAAAAAGGCGCAGAATATGGGGAAAAGGGAGACACTAAAAACATGATTACATATTGTGAAATAGCGGTATATTATGGAGTGGTTGATGCAATGACATATTTGGCACATCATTATGCAGGCCATTACGACACTGACAATATGATTAAATATAATAAAATGGCAGTCGATAAAGATGATGCATATGCAATGCAACAACTGGGTCATTATTATTACAGTGAAAATGATTATGAGAATATGTTCAAATATTTTAACATGGCAATTGAACATCATCGAGATATTTCCTCAATGGATGGACTAGCAGATTATTATAAAACTATCGAACAGTTTGATGAAATGTTGAAATATTGTCAAATGATACTTGATAACACATCTGACAATGCAGACGCGAAGTGCGCTGATAAACAACTTATATATCGTAGATTTGCACTGCGCAATATGGCAATATATTATAAAACATGTAAAAAATATGATGAAATGTTTAAATATTATGATATATTGATAAAAAATGGTGATACAAATACATTAGTTGATATAGCAGCATATTATAAAATGATGAGCGACACAGAATCTATGATTGAATATTATGTAAAAGCAATTTATGCCGGACATATACGTGGCATAAATGGGCTTGGTCAATATTACACTGATAACAAACTAAAGTCAGATGGCTTAAAAATGTTCATAAAATTACAACATGACAAAAAAATAGCTGACAACATGACGGGGGTAATACAAAATTATATAGTTTATTATTTTGGAGATAAAACTGCATTCGACAACTTTTTCGATGAATATAATGAACTATTAGATAGTTTAAAACAGAAGAGTGATTATATTGATGAACTTGAAGTTATGCCGGAAGGTCCTAAATATAAAGAGGCAAAAGATCGATTTAATAAAAATGTGGATGTATTAACGGATACATGTAGTGGGATAGACGCGGAGTGCACTGATGAATAATACTTATTATATAAAAATTGAATTTATGATGATTTATTGAAGCTAAGTTATATAATTAATGTCGATATAATGGATACAGTAATTGATCACATCAACGAGTTTATAAAATTGATACGCGAAGGAGATGAAATTAAATGTATAGAATATATAGATAAACATAATGACTTTTACAATACAATAATGGGCATTTGGAGCCCCTTAACATATGCATGTAATTATGAAAAATATAAGGTGGTATATAAATTATTAGATGTGGGTGCAGATATAAATTTGAGTGTTGCCGGGTGGAGTCCTCTGATGTATGCAAGTTATTTGGGCAATATAAATTTGGGCACTGAATTGCTAAAAAGAGGTGCAAATATAAATTACAAAAATTCACGTGGCTCATCTGCATTATCAGTAGCATGTGTTTATGGACGATTAAAATTTGCGGCGATGCTAATAACAGCGGGTGCAGATTTTATTGACCTTAATTTTTATAATATGTATGATTTGTGTCATAAAAATGGGCCCATAATGCAATCTATAAGAGATGTATATAGAAAGCGGATATTAGCAGTTATAGATGACGATACATGTAATAATGCAATGGCCGCCAGTTTTCGCACAACATATGCAATTGAGCTTGTTGATATGATCAGTGAATTTATTATATAAAAATTGAATTTATGATGATTTATTGGAGGTAGTTATATAATTAGTATCGATATAATGGATATAGCAATTAAACATGCTAATGAATTCAAACAGCTAATACACACTGAAAGTGAAATCAAATGTGTAGAATATATAGATAAATATAATGACTTTTACGATACGATAGCGGGCATTTGGAGCCCTTTGACATATGCATGCAATTATGAAAAATTTAAAGTGGTGTATAAATTATTAGACGTGGGTGCAGATATAAATTTGAGCGTTTCCGGCTGGAATGCTCTAATGTATGTGAGTTATTTGGGCAATATCGATGTGGCTACTGAATTATTAAGAAGAGGTGCAAATATAAATTACAAAAATTCGCGTTATTCATCTGCACTATCAATAGCATGTACTTATGGACGAGATCAACTTGCAGCTATACTGATAAAGATGGGTGCAGATTTTGTAGAACTACTTGACTATTATAATATATGTTTCAAAACTGTGCATATAATACAATCTATAAGAGATGTGTATAGACAACGGATAATCGCAATTATAGATGGCAAGTCTGGTGATAATGCGATGGCCGTTAGTTTTCGAACAACATATGCGGTTGGAGTTGTCGATATAATTGCTGAATTTATTATATAAAAATTGAAAATATAACTGATACAGACATGAATATATAATAATAACATAACACAATGGTAGAAGCAATTGACCATGCTAATCAGTTTATACAATATGCAAATATGCGTAATGAAATAGAGTGTTTAAAATATATTGAAAAATATTCAGATTTTTATGATACGACAAATGGCTTTTCTACACCATTAAGTATTGCATGTACGCGTGGTTTAGAACAAGTGGTATATAAATTGATCGCTAAAGGGGTAAATGTAAATTTAAGAACTAATAGCGGCTATACTCCTTTACACTATGCAGCCAGCTTTAAAAATAATATATTAAATACGTTGATAAAACACGGTGCCAATTTAGATGATGACTATAATGGTATGCGAGCTATAATGTTTGCTATAAATACTAAATGCAATGGAAATGTAATTATACTCTTAAAAGCTGGTGCTACCTTTGTAGATATTATTGATTCGCATATTAGTAGAGGTGGTTATCCAGATATTATACAATGTGTGCGTAATGTATACCGCCAACGTATCAGATCGATAATAGATACTAACGATGATAACACGATGGCCGCATGTTTTCGCACAACATATGCAATTAAACTTGTTGATATCATAAGTGAATTTATTATATAAAAATTGAAAATATAACTATTTGCAAAACGACATTATATATAAACTTCATAATTAATGACAGCCATTGCCAGAAATCATGCACACACATTCATAGATTTGCTATATAATGATGTAGATCCAATTAATGAAACGGCTGCAATAAAGTATATTGATGAATATAATGATTTTTATAATACCAAAATAAATCCATGGTGGAGTCCATTAACATATGCGTGCAACTATGGTCATGAACAAGTTGCATTTAAATTAATGGATGTGGGCGCAGATATAAATTTAATTACTGATAAATGGACACCATTAATGTTTGCATGTTATAAATCTAATGTGAAAATCGCATTGGAACTAATACGACGCGGTGCAAATATAAATGTGAAAACAAATGATAAAAATAGTGCGATCATATTATCATGTGTGAAACGCAACCAGTCAATGGTAATCATGTTAATAGATGCAGGTGCAGAATTTGTTGATATAATTGATAACCATATAATTGGATACTATAATCGAAAAGTTATGAAATATATTAGAGATAAATATCGATTGTGTATATTAGCAGTTATAGACGCAGAGCATACTGATACGACTGTTGATAATGCAATGGCCGCTTGTTTTCGCACAACTTATGCAGTTGAACTTATCGATATCATCAGTGAATTTATTATATAAAAAGTGAATTTATTATATAAAAATTGAAAGATTAATTTATTAAAATATAACAATTGAATAAAACTAAGTAAATATGAGCAAAGCGGTTGAACATTCCACAACATTCATAGAATTATTAAGTCAGCGTGATGAAACTGCATATTTAAAATATATGGAGGATCATCAAGATTTTTATAATATTCCAAATGTTTATGGCTGGACTCCACTAAAAAGTGCATGTTATTATGATCTAAAAAATATTGTATTTAAACTATTAGATAAAAATGTTGATATAAATTTAGAAATAGATACATATGTTAGGACCACTCTTATGTATGCTGTAACTCATTGCAACTCAAATGATATTTTAATTGAACTAATACGACGAGGTGCAAATGTAAATTATAAAAATAGACATGATGAAAGTGCATTGGTTGTGGCATTATTATTAACCATGTATGCGGAAAAAGCAATTATACTCATTCGAGCTGGTGCAGAATTTATAGATTTAATAGATGATCATATCGTGAAGTATAATAATCATAAAGTTATGAAATATATAAGAAACATATATCAACAAAAGATAATTGCGGTCATAGACGCAGAGCGCACTGACAAGTCGGACGATAATGCGATGGCCACAAGTTTTCGTACAACATATGCGGTTGGTGTTGTTGATATCATAAGTGAATTTATTATATAATAAATTTAACAGCTCATGAAAAATGCAATAATATTTTTTACAAATTTGGCGCAACATTTTATAAAGCCATCGCATATTTCCGTCTTACGTGGCGGGACGTATGACATAATATTACAAAGTTCTCCACTGATTTCATCAGGAAGTATGATTTCATTTGGGTTATCATATTTATCTTCATGCATTCTACGACGTGTTCTGCGTGAAGTGCGTTGGCGATGTGATGGTTTTGGCCCAGACTGTCTATGTCTACGTCGTTGATGTAATATTTTTGATTTAGGTTGTTTGCGTCTGCGATGTGTAGCTGTATCAGCGATCATGTTATTTGCCATAATGCAAATATATATTATCATCTTAAATTCAAGTCATTTATTTATCAATTTTTTATATAAAAAATTGATATTATGATGGATTGTCAGTTATGATTATATAAATAATATAAATAATATAAATAATATAATATAATGGATGCTGCAATTGAGCACAGTATTGAATTTGCACACTTAGTGAGAGATCAAGATGATGCAAAGTGTGTTGAATATATTGATAAATATGATGATTTTTATGATATAGTTTGGAGTAAAATATGGGGTTCATTACGTACACCATTATTATATGCATGTTATTATAGTCTTGAACAAACAGCACTTAAATTAATTCATCGTGTTAAAGATATCAATTTTACATTTCCGGAACATTTCACACCACTTATGTGCGCATGTTGTTATTATGGTAATGAAAATACAGTGGCTGAACTAGTCCGAAAAGGTGCGGATATAAATGCTAAATGTTTACATTATAGTGCGTTGTCATTAGCTTATTCATATAATAAAGAACATGCAGCAATTACACTCATTAAAGCTGGTGCGGAGTTCGCGGATATAATAAACACTGATTCTACAAGATACGGCAATAAACAAATTAACCAATGTATAAGAGACAAATATCAACAACTTATATTATCAATTATAGACACAGAGCGCACTGACGAGTCAGACGATAATGCGATGGCTGTTAGTTTTCGAACAACATATGCAGTTGGAGTTGTTGGTATCATCAGTGATTTTATTATATAAAAATTGAAATTATAATGACTTGTGAGACGTGTCATATATATAATATTAAAGAACGACTTGATATGAGTCAGACTGTTCAAACTAATGTGACAATTTTCAATAGAAGAGATCTCATAGTACATGTCACAACATTTATGCAACAACTAGATATTTTTAAACTTTGTTTAGTGTCATGCGTAACACGGAAAATAATACTATCAAGTCGCGAAATACCATTATATCATCAAATAAAATCGATACCACTACATTATTTGATCGATACGTATCATTTGGAAACATCTATTTTGCGCAATAATATTGACATCATCGATACAAACCCATATATCAAGAGTTTATTTGATCAACTTAACGATAATACAAAAAATCATGAATTACTCAAACAATATTGCGTATGTAAATATGATCAAATTCCTTATGCTATGGCGTTTTCTTGGCCAGGATACTGCTATGACACAATTAAACGAGGACTGACGTTTGATGATACACCATGTACAAACTACTATGAGACAAATGAAGGCACCTATTATGCCGCCAATAACTTTAGAAAAATAATACAACGTATACAAAATACGGGTTGTAATATATGTGCAATTAGAAATACTTTTTTAAACGGTGATTGTTTTGAGTGCATACATATACATAAATTTAAACCGGCGTCTGATAAAATTAAATCTGCGGAACTATCTTATTATTTTGATAATTATTTTAAGAGAATAAAACTTGATCATTGAATATAAGTTATAAATAAGTAGTAAAAAAATTGAAATTTAAACTGTTTGGAAAGTATGTTAATATAATATATACTATTAAACAGTTAGATCTCAAAAAATGGTTGTCTTCCACGCAAATTCCAGCTTTTCTCAGACACCCACTGAAATTACTAATTATCATGCTCCCCCGCTGATGCATTTTAGTACACCGATTGATTTCTCCGGATCTCACAGCGCCGGTAGTTTTCATGGCGGTGGCAGTATCAATATCACCCCAGGCGGACACACTGAAACAGGATCGATCACTTACTCCGGACCCCATGTAGGCATTGATGCAACTGTGACACACTCATGCCAAACTGGTGGAGGCTGTACCACTGGTGGCGTTATTGGCGGCCATATCAAATTTGGATCATAAAAATTGAAAATTTATTTATTTGGCAAGTTGTTTATTAATATATTATTAAACTACTTACTTACTTATCCACTTTCACTTGTTGATTAAATAATGTCAGGCTTTGAAGTTACATTACTGTCATGTGTTGGTATTAACACGGCAGTCAATATTGTTCAATCAAGCGGTATATGGGCAACATTTTATCGTTGGTTCAGATTATATAATAGTCGTCTTGTAACCGTTACATTGTCACACAATCCAAATGCATTTTATAAGATATCAAAAATGTTACATCAAGTATCAGGTAATTTAAAAATGAGAACGATGATAAGCTTTGGAGATGCTAAAGTATCGCACGTATACCTGATACCGGATCGAAATAGTGAAATTGAGATACCGACAACATTTGGTAAGATATTCATTAAAGTAATATCTCTTGATAATTATCATATATGTGCATATGAAATTACATGTTATAACAGTGAATTTGATGCGGTAGATAAATTTTGCGCAGGAGTATTGGAATCGATTGAGCCTAAAATTCCAGCAGATGAGATGGAGCATATGTATAAATTATGTCATGGAGGCAAGTATGGTAATCTTTCGGCTGATCAAATAGAGGACATGAATAGAATATCCAAGGATAAATTAAATCATGAAGGTAAGTATAGAAATATTACAGATGATGTAAGCATAACACAAAAACTACTTGATGAAGACACAAACACTGATCACGAATATAATTTCAAACTGTCATTACCAGATGATAAATGTATAATCAATACTTCTGTATCAGCAGATCAATGTGCTGACAAATCTGTTATGTAATATATAAAAGTTAAAAAATTGATAAGTTATTATATTGGAAATGTGATAATTAGATAAATATATATTATTAATGACCACTGCATATGATCATGCTTTTGAATTTATAATTTCAATATTACCTATGGATGAAATAAGTTGTATTGAATATATAAATAAATATAATGATTTTTACGAGATAGATGTAGGCTGTTGGCCCCCTCTTATGGTGCTTTAGCACCCCTAATAAAAATAACGTCACGTAGGACATTATTTTTATAGAGGTACATGGTAGAATTCAAAAGTAATATTAATGTAATAGCGGAATTGGTTCGAAAGGGTGCAAATGTAAATTATGAGACGCCAGGCGGCAATACTCCATTAAAATCAGCATGTTTTAATAAATACGAAGATATGGCAATTATGCTCATAAAAATGGGCGCACATTTTGCGGATATAATAGATACTCATATTGTGAAATACAATAATCATAAAGTTATAATATATTTAAGAGACTTATATCAGCAACGAATTAAATCTGTTATCAATGATGATACTGGTGATAATGCATTGGCCGTTAGTTTTCGAACAACTTATGTGAGTGGAATCGTTGATATCGTAAGTGAATTTATTATATAAAAATTGAAGATGTAATCGTTTAGTGGAAGTTATTATATAATAAATATAGCAATACAATGATCGCATTTAAGCATGCTAATAAGTTTGTTGATATATTACTATATCAAAATGAAACGGAATGTATCAAATATATCGACAAATACAATAATTTTTATGATGAAGAACTAATAGGTGGATGGAATAGTTTGATGTTTGTGATATATTATAAAAGAATAAATATAGTAAAAGAATTGATATTAAAAGGTGCAAATGTAAATTATAAAAATTCTGAGGGCACAACTGCACTGTATATAGCATGTAGATATGGTCACGAAGATATTGCAATTATACTTATAAAGGCAGGTGCATATTTTGTAAATATACTAGATGAACTAGATGGTTATGGTATTGAATATAGCTGTCAGCAAGTTATACAATATTTAAGAGACTTATATCGACAGCAAATTATATCTATTATCAATGACGATAAAGACGATAATACCATGGCTATCAGTTTTCGAACAACTTATGCAGTTGAAGTTGTTGATATCATAAGTGAATTTATTATATAAAAAATTGAAGATGTAATCGTTTAGTGAAGCTTGTTATATAGTAGATATATTAAATGTCTGCAGTGGCAATAGATCATGCCGCGGAATTTATAAAATTAGTACGAGATGAAAATGAAGCAAAATGTATTGAATATATTGATAAATATAATGATTTTTACAATATATATGTGCACTCATCATCTCCACTAACGTGTGCATGTGTTAATGGAATGGATACTGTGGCTTATAAATTACTAGACTGTGGGGCAGATATAAATTTATCTGATGATGGATGGCACTCGCTTATGTGGGCATGTTTTCAACGTCACACTAATTTGGCACTAGAACTAATTCGGAGAGGTGCAAATGTAAATAATGTATCTCAGTATGGAACAACTGCGTTAAGATTAGCGTGTAGATATATGTGTATAGACATAGCAATTGCACTAATTAAAGCAGGTGCACATTTTGTAGATATAATAGATACTCATATATTGTGTTCGGATCAAAAAAAAATTATACAATACGTAAGAGAGGTATATCGACAACAAATCATGTCAGTTATCAATGATGATACAAATGATAATGCATTGGCCACTAGTTTTCGAACAACTTATGCAGTTGGAGTTGTTGATATGATTAGTGAATTTATTATATGAATCATATCAACAACTTATGCAGTTGGAGTTGTTGATATGATTAGTGAATTTATTATATGAATCTTAAACAGCAGGTATAAAAATTGAAATTATTACTATTTACTTTATGTCACAATAATAATATTAAATACTTCATTTAATGACTGACGCACTTGATCATGCCGAAACGTTTATAAATATGATTAGATATAAAACTATAGTTGAAAAAGAATGTTTTGAATATATTGATAAATATAATGATTTTTATAATGCATATACACCAAACGGTTGGAGTCCGTTGAGATATGCATGTTTTAGTAATTGTGAACAGATAGCCTATAAACTAATAGGAGTGGGCGCAGATATAAATTCATGCAATGATGGCAAGGTGAGTCCGCTAATGTGGGCAACTATCAATACTAATGCCAAAATGGTAACGGAACTTATACGACTTGGTGCAGATGTAAATTATAACTCTATACATCACAATTCTGCATTAATGATTGCACTTAATGAGCAGATTATAATTACACTTATAAAAGCGGGCGCATATTTTCTTGATGTTATAGGCATATATACGAGATATGACACACCAAAAGTCAGACAATGTATACGAGATATTTATAGTCAACATATCATATCAGTTATCGACGCGAAAGATGATAATGCGCTGGCCGTTAGTTTTCGAACAACTTATGCAATTGGACTTGTTGATATTATTGGTGAGTTTATTATATAAAAAAGTTGACGAATATATACATTGAAAATAGAGTAATATAATAAATATTTAATCTTAATGGACATCGTAACTGATCATGCTGATGAATTTGTAAATTTGGTACGTTGTGGGAATGAAAAAGAATGCATTGAATATATCAACAAATATGATGATTTTTATCATACACAGATAGATGGATGGAACTCCATTATGTATGCGATAGGTTATAAACATATCAATGTTATAAAGGAACTGATACGAAAAGGTATAAATTTAAATCAGAAGACTCGGGATGGTAACACCGTATTAATGTTGGCATATTTTTATTATAGTGAAGATGTAGTTATTATGCTCATAAAAGCGGGTGCAGATTTTATAAATATGATAAATAACTATATTGTGTATTCTAAACATCCGAAAATTATACAATGTGTAAGAGAGGTGTACAGACAACGTATTATATCAGTTATTGATGACGATGCAAGCGATAATGCCATGGCTGTTAGTTTTCGAACAACTTATGCGAGTGGTGTAGTTGATATGATCAGTGAATTTATTATATGAGTGTGTATATGATAAAAATTGAATAGTTGATAATTTAGTATATATGATTATATAAATAGTTTTAATAATAATTGCAATGACAACTGCAATAATCACTGCATATGATCATGCTAGAGATTTTGTGGATTTGTTTAGCTTGAGAGATGAAATGAAATGTATAGAATATATTGACAAATATAATGATTTTTATAACACAAATATAAATGCGTGGACCCCTCTAATGTATGCTATATTTTATAGAAAAATTAATGTAATATCAAAATTGATACATAAGGGTGCAGATATAAATTATAGGACGGTATATAATAGAATGCCACTAATGATAGCATGCGAATATGGCACGACAGAAATAGTAATTATGCTTATAAAAGCAGGTGCATATTTCGTAGGACATGCAGGACATGAAGGACATGAAGGACATGCAGATATATTAGATACCCATATAGTGAAATATAATCATTTTAAGATTATGCAATATATAAGAGATGTGTATCGACAACATATTATATCAGTTATAAATGACGATATAAGCGATAATGCGTTGGCTGTTAGTTTTCGAACAACTTATGCGAGTGGCGTAGTTGATATGATTAGTGAATTTATTATATGATTATTGTGTTGTTATTTTAATAATTTTACAACTTTTTCATATATTTTATCAGATGTTAAAAAAATATATCCTTTTTTTTTATATAATTTATCGAACGAGTTGATATATTTTTTTTGATTAGATATTTTCAACACTTGTTCTAGGGAATCAGTCAATTTCTTAATAACATCTTTTTCATTATTTAGAAGTTGCACAAACAATTTATTTTGATCAATATTATTTATATTTTGTAACCATGAGTGAATTTCATAATCGAAATGTCTTTTTAAATTTAATTCAATTGGTGTATTTATATAAAAATTATAATCAGAATTTACATCATATAATGTTGTGGTTAAATGTTCGCTATTCAATCCAACAAATATAATTGGTTTGTTGTTATTTTCTTTTATAAAGGAATCAATATATTTTTGGTATTTATTACTATTAAATTTATTATCACGCATATATTCGCTAAATAATTCGTCCAAATCTTTAACAACTACTTTATTTTTTAAATATTTTTTAAATTTTAATCCTAATGTTGTTTTTCCAGAACCAGGAGCCCCACTTATATGTATTATCATTTATATATTTATATAAGATAATAGTTTATGACACAGTTGTTTCATAATGTTTTTTCGCAGCAAGATATACAGGTCCATCTGGTAACGCTTCTAGTTCATCAATATATTCTTGTTGTTTGGCAATTGTTGCTTTATTATCTGCGATGATTGACTGTGCAGCTTGCAAATCAATATTCAACTGTTTATAACCATCAAATAATATGTCGCTGAATATACCGCCAAGATTAAACCAGTCTTTTATATGTACATCGAATTTTGTATGTTTCAGAAAATCTTTATTGAATGAAAATGTTAGATTGAATAATTCTTTTAATTTATTATCTTTTTCAAAATGGTGAATTACATTTGTTGTGCAATCTTTAATCATATCTTCATCCGTTAATTTATTGACTGTCATAATATAATATTTTAAGATGTTATCATAGTCGTTAACAGATTGATAATAGTTGAACAACCTTTCCATTGCATCTATATTATTCAATTCAGCTGACATAATATAATATGGTATGGCTTTTGCTTCTTGATGGACATCATCATAGTAATTTGCAAGTTTATAAATTGCATTGGGCTGTTTAAATTCCGCTGCTTTAAGCCATTCTTTAACAGCATCATCAGGCATATTATTCATCATCCAATATACACCAATATAGTATAAGAAAAATGCGTATTCGTTATCGGTATCAAATGTAGTTTCGGTAAATTCACTATTTTTTAAAAGATTATAAACTGATTCGGCTAATTTTTCATCATTTATCTCGACATAATAATGTGCAAAAGGTTGCGTAAGATATGTATGACCATCATATGTCCATGGTTGTACCCTATATGATGATAATAATGAGTTGACTTCTGCATTATAGTTCATCTTGAGATTAAGTTTATATAATAAACTCCGTTTTGTAAGATATAATAATTTCAACTTTTTCAGATGAATTTATTTATGTAGTTATAATATAATGAACAATTTTGTTAAAAATATAAATGAGTGTATAGCCGAGATAGGTTTTAAACATAAGCCTATTTTAGTGGGTGGATTGGCGATGCAATATTATGGGATTAGAAAAGGCCATGATTATGATTTTATTGCATCAAAATCAGATCATAACAGATTGGAAAAAACATTGGGCCAAGCAGACGATATCGGTAAAATATACGTAGATTTGAAGGGTAAATTCGGTGAGGTTGATATATTTATTAGAATATATAAATATGATTATCAGATGTTGAAAAAGAATGCAATTGAAGAGAAATATTTTTATATAGTTTCATTAGAAGATTTATTAGCTATTAAAACTATATCGCTTGTGGATAAAGATGTACCCAGTAAATTCAGAAAAAAAGCGACGAGAGATAATAGTTTAATTGCTAAGACACTGTTTAAAGAATCAAGTCATTGGAAAGATGATTATAAAGATAGAGAAGGCGATTTTTAATATATAAGTAGAATTATTGATATTATTTGCGAGTTTATATATAAACATAAAAATTGAAAATATATCTATATGTAGAGTCGTTTATTAATCAAGATAATATAAAGATATATACTTTGATATATACTATAATGTCGGGTATTGAAGCTGTACTGATTTCATGTGTCGCCGTAAATACTGCACTAAATGTCATTCAATCGAGCGGTGCACTGGCACGTTTCAATCGATGGTTCAGATTATGTAATAGTCGACTAATAACAGTTACGAATACACATAATCCGAATATATTTTATCAGATTACAAAATATTTAAACAAATATTCTGCAAAGTTACGTTTACGGACAATAATTAGTTTTGGTGATGCCAAAGAGTCGCATGTATATTTCGTCCCCGATAGAAATACTGAAATCAAGATTCCGACAAAATATGGATCAGTGTGGATAAAAGTTATATCACTAGATGGATATCATATATGTGCATATGAGATAACATGTTATATGAATAAATTTGATGCGATAGATAAATTGTTCATTGAAATTTTCGAATCGGTTAATCCACATATTCCCAATAGTGAGATAATAGAGTTCAAAAAGATGTTTGCCGAAAGTTTAGAAGAGCACGAATCCAAATTAATCTCGAAGGGATTACCGGATATATTAGATGTTATGGGTGTAAGTTATAATAGTTTGAAAATATTGAAATTATAAAAATCTGCAAAATGCATTATAATAGTTCATATATCATCTGAGTGAATAATCAATGACTTCCACTATTTTCAATAACAGACAACTCGTATTACATGTCGCAACATTTATGAATCAGCTAGACATTTTCAAATTATGTTTGACATCATCTGTGACACGAAAGATAATATTAACGAGTAATCAAATACCATTATATCATCGAATAAAATTGATGCCATTACACAAGTTGATCGAGGAGTATCATTTGGATGAATCTATTTTACGTTGTAATATTGATGTGATAAAGAAGAGCCCATATATTAAGAGTTTATTAGCAGAACTTGATTTCGAGAAAGGCTACACGGAAAACCATAAATTGCTCAAACAATATTGTTCATGCATATATGGTGAACTTGACAGCACACACTATTTTGGAGTTTCACTAACATGGAAAATGTATCATGCACATGGTACTACATATTATAAAGATGATTATGGTAATTGTTATGCTATTCGCGATAATTATTATCTTAACCAATCAGTTAAAAACGCAACTTGTAATATATGTCAAATTAGAAATACTCTTTTTGCCGGTAACTGTTTTGAATGCAAACATATGCACAAATTCAAGCGATCCACTGAAAAAAGTTAAATGAGTTTATTATATGATATTTCAACAGCTGTTGAAGATTTAAGTATATTGAGCCGGACATCCATAATAGTGGAAACGAGGGCCCAAAGTCATGGTTTTGCATGTACAATCTTTCCATCCAAGACCATGATCTTGACAGTAAGCAAAGTTGTTGTCGGCTACCCAATGTGACGGTTTGCCACACTGTGCCGCTAAACATGTATCATGTGTGGCACAAAATCCATAGTCTTCAGCACGATGACGAACAACTTTCTCAGCACAATTATTGACCATACAGTGATCCGTATTATTATCAGAAATATTGGTTGTGGCTTTAACTTCAGCATCATGATTACCATGTTCACCATGTTCATCATGTTCACCATGTCCATCATGTTCATCGCAGAATCCAACTTCAACAACATGTGTAGACAATTTGGAGCACCCAGTTTGATAACATTGTTTGTGACTGCTGCAGAATTCCTGAACGTTTGATCCTATTTCGTCAGCATGGACAGCACAGTAAAAGTTATCGCCAATAATTTTAGTCGATTCTTCATAGCATTTCTCGATGTGGCAAAAGCCAGGCTTTATACATGCAGGTATATGTTGAATGCATTCCCATAAATGACAACTTGGGCGAGTCCATCCATTAGAAGTATGCTCATTTTTTCGAGTACATTCAGCACAATATTCAGTGTCTTTAATCGCAATTTGAAAGCAATAATAAGAAGTACATGGTGGATTAATCTTTTGATCTTCCTCAAGTGCATGATCAGCACAGTAAAAATTACCGTCAAAGATTTTGGTTGATTCTTCATAGCATTCATCGGTATGACAAAGGGCAGGCATTCTACATGCAGGTTTGTGTTGAATGCATTCCCATATATGATAACTCATGTGAGTCCATCCACTAGGAGTGTGCTCGTTGTATAGAGTACATCCTACACAATATTTTGTGTTTTTAATTGCGACTCGATAACAAAAACGCGTATCACAAAGTGGATTAATCTTTCTCTCTTCCTTAAGTGCATCTAAATGTTGTTCGCATAACCAGCGGCCATCACCACCCATGAATCCATTTCGTGGGGCAGTACATCCTTTAGATTCGCATAGTTTATGTGTTATCTTGGCTTTCTTATGATTAACAGGTGCATAGTTAATAGGTGCAGATTCGGCAATGCGTTTTGATCTACGTACTCCACTCATGTTGCAAATAGTGTGTAATAATATGTAGAAATATATAATATGTTCATCTGTTTATACATAAATAAATCAATTTTTATCGTTTAAAACTCATATAAAAATTGACAAATTAATATATTAAAAATGTTGGTGATTATATAAAGTTATATATTGCTAATGACCATTGCACAAGATCATGCAATCGAATTTATAAAAAGACTGCATTGTGGCAGTGAAACGAATTGTATAGAATATATAGACAAATATAATGATTTTTATAATATAGTTCATGATAGATGGCATTCCCTCATGTATGCAATATGGTATAAATCAAATTATGAACATAATAACAATGTAATAACTGAATTGATACAAAGAGGTGCAAATATAAATTTTAAATCTCCAAGTGGTAAAACACCATTATCATTAGCATGTGATTATGGTTGCACTGATGTAGCAATTATACTCGTAAAAGCAGGTGCAGATTTTGTAGATGTAATTGATACTCATATTATATTCTATAATCATCAACAAGTTATACAATGTATAAGAAATGTATATCGAGAACGTATTATATCAGTTATAAATACTGGCGATAATGCGATAGCAATAAGTTTTAAAACAACTTATGTATCTGGAATTATCAATATGATTAGTGAATTTATTATATGAGTTTTCAACAGCCGGCAATATCACATCACAATCATATCAATTGTAATAAATTAAATCTGCTAATGTGACGCAGAGCGTACTGATTACAGCTGTTAAAAATTGATATATAAATATGTTGGAAATGTACAATTAAGTAGATATCATTATATGATGACTGCCACGGCACTAATACATGCCGGACGATTTATAACATTGACATGCAGTGAGAATAGTACAAAATGTATTGAATATATAAATAGATACGATGATTTTTATAATATATCGATAGCTGGCTGGACACCTCTGATGTATTCAATATGTGAACATATAGATGTAATGGCGATATTGATTCAAAAAGGTGTAAATGTAAATTATAAAAGTCAAGGTGGTATAAATACATTGACATTAGCATGTATACATGGATATGAAGATAAAGCAATTATGCTTATAAAAGCAGGTATAGATTTTGTAGATTTAATTGATACTCATATTGTAAAATTTGGATATCAACAAGTTATGCTATGTATAAGAAATGTATATCAACAATGTATCACATCAACTATCAATGATGATGATGCATGTGATAATGCGATAGCAACTAGTTTTAAAACAACTTATGTATCTGGAATTATCAATATGATTGGTGAATTTATTATATGAGTTTTCAACAGTTAATCCATTTCCTCTATAATTGACATCTTCTTCTCAACTTGTGGGGCATTTATGCATGGTTTAGCAACCGGTTGATGCAAAAGCATCAAGCGCTTCAATTTTGCTTTTATGCAAAATTGAACCGGTGGAGTTAGCCATGCTTCTCCCTTATGATTGAATATAAAATCACCACACTCAAAATCAGTCAGTTCATTGTGATATGGAGTGCTAAAATGACGGTAATAGTAATCAGGTGATCTATCATCGAACTCATTATAAAGGTATTGGATACTTGGTTGATTCCAATGTAGTGAAATTGACGCTGACAAGATTTTTTTTACGAAAATCCATTGTAGCTGATCCCAATGTAGTTGGATCAACCCCAAAAGTTTTTCTTTATGAAAATCTTTTGGTTTAGATTCAGATTGTCCATTCGCACTCATGTTTAATCTTTTCCTTTGATTACTATAAGTATTTATATAATAATGGAATATCTACATCATTATAATTTCAATTTTTTAACTTCTTATATCATAATATGTATTACACTCTTAAATTTCATATGATAAAAATTGAAATATATTTTATATATAAATGCCATTATTTGAGACAATAGCGAACACATCTATCGACTTATCTACTCACCTACTCACCTACTCACTTATCAAGTGTTTTTATTATGTCTTATACACCTTTTCAGAGCGTATTTGCAACATATATTGCGATTTGGTCCAATACATTAACACATGATGTTGGGTTGATTATTGCCCAATACAATGGGGCTGACTATGTGAATAATAACAGAATGCAGTCATCTCTCGTGACAAATTTGATGGAGTCACTTGATGTCACAAATAGACTTCAGAATATTATTCGACTCGATTTTGTTAACATTCATGTACTCATGAGTGATTCAGTGTGTAGATTTATTCTGAACGAGTATAGATCATATCATTGGCTTTTTGTACGGAGTAAGGTACAATATGCACATGATATGACATATCCACATATGATGGATGTTGAATATATACTCAAAAAAAATCATCAACATGTTGTGACGACAATGTTTACACGTCACAGAGCGGAACTTGCCGAAATTATCATTATCCCATCAGGATTTGTGAGTTTGTGGCAACGATGTGAGTCATTGGATATATATCATAACTCATTGAAAAGATGGCAACGTCTAATACGCGACAGACAGTTTAAAGAAAAATTTGTGCAAACATTTAATATGCCACCAAACACTCAACAAGGACGGGATATGAAAAATCTTTTCAACAGATACAATGCAGTAAAGGCACAGGGAGGATCATTGCAACGACATCAAGTGCGACAGAAATTATTGGCTACTTGGGAGAGCGTATCTAAAATGGGACATATCCCGGGTGGTATACAGCCTGACCGTATGATGGCAGTAGATGAACTGTGCAAACATCGTGTCGTATATCCATCAATTATAGGTGATGATCTGCACATTATGCCTGATATATTTGTTGATTGATTGTTTAATTTATTGTGTGGGTGAGTGATTAGCCGTTGAAGTTAATTGGCAGGCATAGCCTGTATGGGGCCACTTATTCGGAGGCGGAGCAGCGCCTCCCATGACGATATACCCCAGGCAAAACGCCACCCTTCGGATCGACGGCGCGATCCTGTGGGCTCATCTTGGGCCGGCGGTTCCGCTGGAACTGGCTGCCTCCCACTACGCGTGGTGCTATTATATAGATTATATATGTACATTTATTTAGTTTTAATCGATGATTGTTGTTTAGCTTTTTTCATATCATGAGCAATCTTTCGTGCTAATATATCATCTTTTATATATTGGGCGGTAAGATCTCTGACGAATTCAACTATTTTGCGGAACTGATCAATATTATCACATTTCATTCTATTTGTAAATGAAATATATTCATGATATTTGGTCTGACATTTGTTATAATTAATTTTAAATTCATCGAATAAACTATTAAATGCCGTTATATCATTACCATATTTGTAAATATTCATATAATTCCATCTGTAAAATATCGGCATAAATAGTTTGTGAAAATATATACTCAACATACTATAACTAAATTTTTTATCATATTTTGGTATAGAGCTAAGAATAATATTCATATAGTCCATATATATTTTTTTGCCTATAGCTGATAAATTAATATATTGGACATCATGAAGCAGCTGTGTTTTGTTTTTATTGTAAAACTCCGATTCGAAATCATGTTTCACTGTCAGATGATTTGGTCTCAAACTCATGAACAAGTTATGATAGTTATTATATGCATGTTTATCAGTTAGTGCTGCGGGATTATCACTAATATTTTGGTGTGATACTGCATCATAAATTCCGTATAATGTGTTGTTTATAATCAATTGTATAGAATTTGTTTGCTCATCGGTTTGGGAAGGTGTTTCGCTCATGGAAAGGAATGCATCAGTTATGCTTAATATTGACATATGTATATAAGTTTATTAAAGAAAATAAATCTAAAGGTTTTTATTGTTTAAGATTATTTTACCATCATTTATAGAATTTATAGAAATTTATAGAACTATAAATTTCTATAAATTCTATAGTCTCATATTAGATATTTATATTATGAATATTTGACAGCTAATATCATCACATAACAATACAATAATTAAAAGTTGTATATTATTATAATTAAATGAGTTAATGTGATGATTTCAGCTGTTGAAGTATCATATCGCGCACAATATACATGTAGTGCTATACCGTATGCCACAACTAGTGAGCTAATATAATGAATTTGTCGCATTGTGCACTAAATGTATAAAAATTGAAAAATAGATTCATTATTGTATCCATTTATATACACTCTTACATTATTGATCACATTTTAGTAGCAATGGCGGCTTTAAGTATGAAAGAATTAATTTACGACGATACGGTGTTACCATTTCCCGAAGAGTGGCAAGAAGACAATTTTGGTCATGTAGCAGTTGAAGTGAAACCGGTTCGATTACCAATCACTATGAATGTTTTACCCCAACGAATTCTTGTACGTGCCAAGAGATATCAGTCGCGCATAAACCGATTTGAAGTTGGCAACCATGACGAGAAAAAATGCGTCAAAAAAGTTAGTGATAAAGAATATATCCTACGCAGGAATGTCCAAGATGTGAAACCAAAAGTGGATAAAAAGACTGAACTTCGACAATCAGTCAAGCAAGTTGAAAAATCTGCAAAAGATATTAAACAACCCCCATCAACCGTGGAGAAAAAAGATGCGCCTCGTAGATCTTCACGCACAGCGGGGCAACCAAAACCAAACTATGTTGTGCCCAATGAATTTGTAGACATTGATAAAGATAGTTTTGCAAATCCGGGAGGAAAGATGCAATTACTCAGACAAGTTGCAAAAATTCCAGAAAAATATCGTCTGGAACGAATGGTATATTTAGTGAGAATATATATCAGTAATCAAGGACGCGATTTTTACAAAATCGGTTATTCAGATAATATTCATCAACACATCGGAAAAGATTTGAGTACAGAGTTTGGATCTAACCATAAAATTGAGATAATGGTTCTCATAAAAGTGCATCATAAAAGTGTAGAACGGAAAATACACAAATCTCTTGTCAGATATAATATTCCTATTGAAGTTGGTTTGCATAAAAAAAAAGAAATTTACCTAATTGTGCCAGAAGTGCGTGATTATATGATGCAATTTGAAGGTGATAAATATGTTGCATAAATAAGATATACAATATAATTAGCTCATCAATTGAGGCATACGGCACCAGTCTAGATCATTTATTTTATTATATGTATTTTCGACAGCTGTAACTATCACATAACGATATATAAATTGAAATTCACATATTGTTATAAATTAAATAAATTAATGTGATTGTGCCAGCTGTTGAAGTTAAAAAATTGAAATTACTATAATTTGCCATATGATAATTAAAAATAAATAATATACTATGAATTATGCACTTGCTCATAAACATTTATTAGATTTTGTCAGTATTATATATCATCATAATGACGAGTCGGAATGTATAGACTATGTTAGAAAATATGATGATTATCATGGAATGTCTGGTCGCAATAATACAACACCATTAATGATGGCATGTATGTGTAGGTTAGAGAACACCGCAATAGAATTAATAAATTGTGGTGTTAACATTAATGAGATTTCAACATATAAAGATAATAATACCGCATTAATAATTGCATGTAAAAATAGATTATTAAATGTTGTAAATGCATTAATTAAATGCGGTGTTGGAGCTAATATTTACAGCATCTCTAATGAAAAAAAGAGTAAATTTAATTGTGGTGTGAATTTGGAGATTAAAGATTGTAATGATAGAACAGCACTATATCATGCACTATCAACCGGTTCGGAAGATATTGCCATTGCATTAATAGATGCAGGTGCATCATTTCAGGCTTATTTAAATACTATTAGTTACAGATGTTGTTATAATATAAATGTTGTTAAATATGTTATAAATAAATATAGAGGTGAACTGATGAAAACAAATTGTTTTGGATTATTACATATACCCGGACTATATGAGATAATAGTTAATTATCTTGTTCAATTGGAGCCAGTTGAATTGCACTTGAATTGCTAATAATTAAACTGTGCATAAGTCATTAACCCCGAAAGATTTTTCTGAAGAAAATCTTGTCGGAATTAATCCCACTCTGGTGGGGGTTAACTCATTTTATATATATTTTTCTAAAATCACGATTATTTGGATTTTTGAATTTGATATATTTATTAGTTCTTGTATGATATTTATCAAGTATAGCATCTGATACAGGCATATGTCCAAATTTGTCATTAACATAACAATTATATCGATCAATACACCATGATACGCCATCGATGACATCAAAATCTTCCGGATCAAATGCAAATTTCATTATTTGTGTTTGTTTTTTTACAGTATATATCATACATCTCATCCATTCCATTCCATAAGTGGACTCATATAGTTTACAGTTTCGTTCATATTCATCAGTTGTATTTAATTTTAACGGTACATCAGTTACGTTGTGGCTCATATATTTATATCTAAATAATTAAATCCGGTAATATGGGCGAATCATTAAGTGAGGTTCATAAGATGGGCTACACTTAGTGAGGTTTATAAGTTGAGGCATAGCTTGTATATAAAATAAATTATGCCTTAATATAGTCCGTAATCTGAACAATTATATTGCCACCACAAATATTTCGGCAAATTTTACTTGTTGCTAATAGAATATTTTTATCATTCATAATTGGTTCACCGATATCAGCGCATATATTATATATAGTATTGTCATCCAATAATCTGAGTGATATTTCTAAATATTCATCATATTTATGATGTGCTATTTTATTTATTATATATTTTATCATTTCATTTTTATCATCTGTTTTATAACGATACTTATTAAATTTTACAATATTTGCAAGTTCTGTAATACTCAGTTTATTAAACAGATCAGTTCTATCATATAATATGTTTGGAGTACGTGAATTATATGGTGCATATATTTTATATAATAGTTTTTTGGTAGTTGTTTTTTTATGTTCAGTCCATTTAATACCATAAAATGATGATAACAACATATCACCCAATATATCTTTCATAAATATTTTGATTTCATCATCACTTATCAATGGTTGATTCTTGTGTGTTATCACAAACCATCCACGATATTTATTATAAATATCATGAACAGTTAAAGTATCAGTTTTATTTTTGGTTTTTGTTATATATTTTTCAGCAAACTCATGACAATATTTGTGTTGTATTGTACATCCGTTCATCAAATCATATGATGCTCGTATTGCATTATATGATGCACTTGTATCATTTAAAATGTCATATTGATCATTAAGCATAGTTTTATATATTGGTAACCATATTATGCCTCTAAATCCTGTATTCACCATTTCACCAAATTCAGATATAAATATTTCCATTGTATTATTTTTTGACATCGGAATTTTAGTCGGATAAACTATCTTAGACCATTGTATATAATTATCATAAAGTTTATCCAATGTGATAAATTGATTAACATCACCAGTCATAATAATACTATCTTCGATAAATTCTGCACATGATTGGCAATTAGTTATATCATTATTTATATCTATTTTTTTCACTCTTAAATCGGATTCAATATATTCATTATAATGTTTAACAAGCCCCGCCACATAACCTGGATGTAATTCAATAAGTTGCGAATATGATTTTGCATAATCTTGTTTGATTTGGTTGATATCGACATGTTTATCAATATATCCATTGAAATGCGGCGATAATATATAGCCACGTGCCTCAATAAATTCCCGCATATTTTTTGTATGCATACGTCCATTACATTTTTGACAAATAGGTCGTAAATTAGTTATAGTTAGTTTGCCACCATTACTTTCGGCAATTACATGACCCGTTTGAAATTCATCAAGCCTTATCTCATTAGAGTTACATGATAAACATTTGCCACGTGTAGTATGGCCACAATAATATTCCCATACTTTAGTACGAACATCTGGTTCTATTTTTTCTTTCGTGTATTTCGACATAAATTATAATAATAATATAGTGCTATAATTTTAAGACAATATATAATCAATTTTTATACACGTTTAAAGTGATAAAAATTGATTATATAACTGTATATTCATCAATGTTATATAATAATATTTATAACATGGACGGAATAAATGATGAACTGATTAAATACATGAAAAATGCTGTCGATCATAAAGATTCTGGTGCGATGCATGCTTTAGGAAAATATTATTATGGACAGAATAAATATCATTATATGTTAAAATATCTACTCATGGCAGTTGATAATAATAATTCAGATTCAATGTATCTACTTGGTGAATATTATTCAAACAGGAAAATGTATGACGAAATGACGGAATACTACACAATGGCTGCAGATCATGGTGATACACGGGCAATGTTTAAATTGGCGGAATACTATTCAGACAAAAAAATGGATACTGATATGGCGAAATATTATAAAATGGCCGCAGATTTAGGACATCCGGATGCAATATATAAATTAGCATTATATTATGATACACATAAAGAATATGATGAGATGACGAAATATTATAAACTGTCAATCGGTCAAAATAATACACAGGCAATGTATAAATTGTGTGTATATTATAAAGATCAAAAACGATATCATGATATGATGAAATACTGGATGATGGCAATTGAAAATGGTAATATAGATGCAATATATCAAGTCGGTGAATATTATGCCGGTAAAAAAATGACAGCGGAAATGCTTGAATATTATATAATGGCATCAGATAAAGGTCATTCAACTGCTATGTGTGCATTGGGAGAATATTACGGTGACCAGTCAGAGTTTGATGAAATGATAAAATATTATAAATTGGCAATTGACAAAGGCAATGTTGATGCGATGTATTATTTAGGATTCCATTATTTCAAGCAATCTCAATTTGATGAAATGATGAAATATTATCAGATGGCAATTAGTCATAATAATTCAGATGCTATGTTTGCACTTGGATATCATTATTCAGAACTATTGCAACATGATGAGATGATTAAATATTACAAGATGGCGGCCGATTTGGGACATAATGATGCGAGCAACAATTTAACAGTGCATTATGAAACTCATAAGATTGCGCAGCCAAAAGCTCTTGTTCCTGCAGCCCCTATTATTATTAAAGATACAAGACATGTATTATTCACATCAGTCAGTAAAGATGTTAGTGCAAACTATGCGACAACTATTCAGAAGACTACCAAATTAATAAATGATACAGATTCAAATGCATGGGGACTAAAATATAGTGGGTCTAATGGTCGTAAACATAGAGAGTTGTATGATATAATAAATACGAATGATATTATTGTAATTTACAATGATTTCAATAAACGGTCTACATTTGGTATAATATTATCGAAACAATTTAATAAAAAATTATCAAAACGACTGTGGAATACAAATGAGTATCAACTAATATTTATTATTAAACCAACTCATATTGATGCGAATATAGATATACAGACGATGTTGGGACATATAAATAAACGTGAATCACGCCTTGTAATAAACCCGCCTGCCAAAATATTTGATATAGTTGATGGCAAGGTAGCTTGCTGACACATTTCTATCGAGTGTTTAACAGCTGAACTCATCACATAATAATATATTAAATTGAAATTCATTTATTATTATGATTAAATAAATTAATGTGATTGTGCCAGCTGTTGAAAAAATCATTATTTTGACCAAAACCATCTGGGCAAAGACTCTAGCTGTTTTATTTTAGCATCATCCAATTTGCCGGCCTTTTTCTCTTTTCTCCTAGTACAACACCATCTACCCCAATATTTTTCAATATTATCACTACTATGTTGTGATGGATCCCGTTTATTTATATTAATCCATTCTCTTAATAATGGACATTTATTATAAAATTTTTCATCTTTTTCCCAATACCATCCGGGTAGAGACTCAAGTTGTTTTATTTGTGTATCATTTAATTTACTATCTTTTTTATCTTGTTTCATGTTACTACACCATGTACTTAATTGTTTTTCTATAATATTTGTACTTCTTGCAGATGGTAATTGTTTGTTTATATTTATCCAATCTTGTATTTTGGTTAAATTATTATTATATGGATTATCTTTTTTCCAATACCATCCCGATAAAGACTCAAGCTGTTTTATTTTTGCATCATCCAATTTACCAGCTTTTTTATCTTTTCTTTTACCACAACACCATATACCCAGTTGTTTTTCTATAATATCTTTGCCTTCTTTAGATGGAACACGTTTATTCAGTTTATTCCATTCTCTAATCTTATTATATATATTCATATATGGGTCAACTATTTTCCACATATTACTTTCAATTTTATCATTCCATTTAATCACATCAATTTCCTGACTATATTTAATATTACTTATTCGTTCAGTTATACATATTTTCCTACTGCAAGTTTTACCACAAGTTTTAAGCGTAAAATAGTCAGTCACACCACCATCAGTCGATTTCATTGCCTTTAATATTCGTATAATCTTTTCATAAACATTTTTATCAAACTCATCATTGATGTCTTTAATAAATGTGGGTATAAATATATGTGCCAGTAATTTGTTATTATATAGTCGTAATGATCTACCAATGCACTGTACGATATCTATAGTACTGTCTCGTGTATCCACAAAACATATTGAATCAACAATTGGAATATTCACACCTTCATTTAATACACGAGCCGAACATAATATACCCATTTTGGCATTAATAAAGTTACGTATAATTTTATTGCGACTACTCATTGATGTTGATCCATTAAAACTATCAATAAATATATATTTATTTATATATAATAGCTCATTCATATCAGATAAAAATTTACTAAAATCTTTTGCATGTTTAACAGTATTATGATAAGTTATCATGTGGTGGCAAGTTCCATCATGTATCTTTTTTAACAGCATTAATATAGTTGCCAAATAAATACTATCCTGATCGGCAAACTCGTCTTTGGACATAATCAATTTATTTTTAACAATTAACTCTTTAACATCTGCATCAGTAGCTAATAATGTTACCAATTGATAATCAACTAGTTTACCATCCATTATAGCATTGCCGGTATTGTAACAAAATAGTTGTCGTCCATAATATTCTTCATTATCCATACTCAATATATCGTCATTTTCTAAATTACCGCCATAAATTTTAGGTGTAGCTGTCATGAATAGTCTTTTGTGTATTATTAAATTATCATTACTTAACATTGTAGAAAATTGTTTGCCAACTTGGCCGACTGTTTTATGTGCTTCATCGAATATGCCAAAGTCAAATTCTATATACGGACTAGCTGCTTGTGCAAGCTTATCAGAACTTTGATATGTACATATAACTACTAATCGTTCATCATCGGGCAAATCGCATATAAATTTTGTTATCTCGGTAACATCTGTTAGTAACATCAATCCGTTAGATTTATAATTTGTTTCTTCATCGATATCTGCATCAGATCCAATTAATAAATAAGTAATTTTATATTCTTCTGCGTAACTTTGATTTATCCAATCAGTATAGAATTGACTTAATAGATATAAACTTGGAACAAAAATAACAGTATAATTGCCATCATATTCAGTTTCAATTTGTTTAGCAATCCAATAAGCGGTTAAAGTCTTGCCAGTACCACATCCCATCTCAATATTTCCACGTGTATTATTTGTTTTTTTATCTACTTTTTTTGAAATTTCGTTGGTAATGTTGTAATGATAAGTACATTTAGTGATACACTCTTGTTGATGTGCAAAAGGTATTTTCATAATATATTTAATTAATTGTTTCTCTGTTGGATTATTGAATATATTTTTAAAGAAATTGTCTGGTAAATTATCATCAAAAAAATTACCATATATAGCTTGTACTTTAGTTGATTTATTAACCTCGCCGCACAGATCATATGTATTGGTTACTAAAAAGCCACCTTTAATCAGATTATTCATACCAAATGACAATCCAAAAAAAGTACTCAACTCTTGCCACGTTATAACAGTCGCAGATTCTTGACGAAATTTAGATTGAATTGCATAATATTTGTTATTGATTTTGGCTAACAAATCGATGCCTTTATCTTTGCTCGGTAAATCAAGATATTTCATGATGTCACTGGGTATATCTCGGTACATCCATATCTCTTGTAAACCATTCATCAGCTGAGGTGATGATTTAAAGAGATAATATGTTATAAGTTCAAATAAATCACCCTTATCTTTATTGTTCATGTCCTTGGTGATCTCATATAGATCATTGAATGTTGTTACGTTTTTTAATTTGTCGTTTATTTTGTTCATATAAGTATATGAATTGATATATATTTATCTGTATAATATGTTAATAAATCAATTTTTTTGTAAATATATAATGAATTTAACTGTATAAACTATAAAAAAGTTGATATTTTAACTGTTTAAATATTCAACTTACATATAATATATCATAACAGCTTACATGACACACACTACACAACACGATGATGATTTATCGATTTCCATTGCTATAATGGGTGCAGTTTCAGTTGGCAAATCTACATTACTTAATGGTTTATTTGTGGAACAATACAGCGACATGAAGATGCAACGTACCACTATGTCACCACAAGTATATTATGAAACAGATGATAAATCTAAATTATTATCGGCTGATGATATTAGAAATACAAACAGTCAAATTAATGAAAAAATACTACATGATGAAAAACAACTCACATTGAATGATTGCAATGAGACGGTCCACTATGTTGATAAAATATATGATTTTAATATTGCACTTAAACCGGAATGTAAATTACATATTTACGATATTCCCGGACTTAATGATGCAAAAAATGATGTGTATTTTGAATATGTTACTCAAAACTTTTACAAATTTGATATAGTCCTTTTTATAGTTGATATTAATTCTTCATTCAATACGTCAGATGAAAAACGTATATTAAATACTATCACCGACAATATTAAAATTGCTCTTGATAGCAATAAAAAAGTACATATGATTACTATTTTAAATAAATGTGACAATTTAGAGTTAGACTCGGATGGTAAATTAAAGTTAGATAGTGAATTGGATGAAATGTTCAATCAAGTCAAACAAACCATCAATGAAGTTGGCAATAAAAAAAATATTTTACAATATATTAATAATTATATATTTCTTTCTGGCGAAGACGTATATATTTATAGAAATTGTGTACGTTACCCGAATAAACAGCTTGATATTAAACACGTTAATAAAATCGGTAAAAATATGGTTGGTGGATTAAATTGGAATAAACTATCTGAAAAGGATAGGAATACCAAATTTGCCGATATATTAAAAGATATGGATCGTAATCTCATGTTCACACTTTGCGGCTTTAATGAGTTAAGAGATATGCTCAGTGGTATTTTGGTGGATAATGAACTTGACTTTCTGTTAAATAAAGTTCAAAATATACTGACCACAATTGATAAACATGATGTAACAAATACACTTGAATATGAGACGATGATGTATCATAAACTATGTACACTAGCAACTAATATTCAAAAAATTTATAATTTTTCATGCATGTCACACATCAATACACATATAATGAATAAAATTGAGGAATTTATTAAAGTTAACAATATTGAAACAGTTACAAATCAAGTGCAATTTGATGCACTAGATAATATTAAACTACAAGTCATAACTTTCTGTAATTCATTTGCAAAATGGTTTACTCGCGAACAATTGCAATCAATTAAATCATATATTATGACTATCAGTGACACTGCAAACAAATTTTTACTAACAACTATTAGAACAATTGTAAATGATCCGATTAAATTGCTCAGTGGATATAAACAGTTAAAAAATAATAAATATACTAAACTTCCAGAGTTGATTGTGGAATTAACAGCTACTAATATGGGTATCGGCAAAGTAAAAGAGGTAGATGAACGAACTGCTGTTATCGAAAATATATATTATAGTGATGTTATGATTACTTATTTCACACAAATCAATAAACTGTATGGTATATCAGCTGATAAATTAATTGCAATGATTTTCAATTGGTTACTTGATAAATTAGATGCATATAGTGCAGGATCAACTACTATTCAATTATATATATCTCACTTAAAATTATATTTAATGAAACTGGATACACGTGCCATTAATAATACTAATATTAGGAAACAATATGATGTGTTGACTATATATGCCGATATGAAATCTAAATCAAATGGCGAACTAACAAGAGAACAACTTGCCGAACATGTTAATATGAACATGTTAGATTATTTGAAAGAGTTGGTGACCGATTCGGAAAGAGTACAAGTGTAAATTATTTTATGATATTATTATTAAAGTTTATATATATAAATTATAATTAAATAAAGTAAATGCGATCATGTCAGCCATGCATATAATAAATTAGCATTTACAGAATCCTACAATTTGCCTGCCATTTGATACATTCCGCCGGGTCGCCACAATAATGTTGATATTCATTGCGTCCACCGTATCTATAACATTCAGACTGTTCATCATACCAGTTATCATATTCGACTGGATCTGAATGTACACAAATTGGATTGCAGCCACCAATAGATCCATATATATTGTATAAATGTTCTTCCAAACGGTTATTATAGTAATCCCACCACCGATTATAAGCATAATTACGAGTATGTGCATGAATTGCAATATCGTCACTGTCTATTTCGTCATAACATATTGCAATTATTTTTTTTCTTTCTGTTTCACTGATTATTTTTCTTTCTGTGCTCTCGACTTTGATATCAGTATCCGATTCCCACGTTCCCCACAGACATAGTCCACAGTATCCGTATTCAGTATAATCGTGTCCAGTGCAGCACACAGGCAGTAAAACTTCGCCGTCATCAATTCCGGTGAAAGTATAATCAACTGTTTTTACATGCATATCGCACTCGGCGAATATACACGGCGTGATGACCGTTTCGATTGCATACTCCATTACAATACCAACAAGTACCTCGAAAAGATGACCATGTTTAATCAGCGGTTCAAATGCCACACGAATCATTTTTGGTATAGCTGTAAATATTATTTCCGGTGTAAAACAGAATGAACGTGTCGGACCATACTTAATATATGATACAATTTGTTGAAACGTATCATATATTGTTTTTATACGTTTGTCGCACTGTTGATCTGCCATTTGTACATCATCAAAATAGTCGTGATCACATGTCAATACATCAAATGGATTGTGTGTACCGATTGAATACGAAAGTTCAGACATTTCGTCTGATTTTTAATCCCAATCATTATATACTTAATGGACTAGTTATGATATTTAAATTTCAATTTTTTGTATCATATTTTGATGTTCATGTGTATTCGATTTATAAAAAATTGAAATTATAACAGTTATCAGATATAATTATATAATAAATATAACCATGGCTACGGCAATTGAGCATGCCCAAGAATTTGCACGGTTACTCAGAACCAGAGATGAAACAAAATGTATTAAATATATTGATGAATATAATGATTTTTACGATATAGCTGTTAATAAAGACCGAAATTCATTATATACACCATTAACATTTGCATGCTTTTATGGTCTTAAACAAGTTGCACTCAAATTAATACATGCCGGTGCAAATGTCAATTTAGTTTCCAAAATTTATACACCATTATATTGTGCATGTGGTTATTATGGCGATAATAATATTGTTACTGAATTGATCCGACAAGGTGTAGATATAAATTATAAGTACAAAAAATGTAGTCCATTATTGTTGGCTTTAACATTTGAAAAATTAGATATAATAATTACACTTATTAAAGCTGGTGCAAATTTTTTAGATATAATAGATAAACATGATCATCTTACTCAAAAAATTATGCTATGTATAAGAGATGCGTATAGATTGCGAATAAAATCAGTTATAGATGACAATACGAATGATAATGCAATGGCCATCAGTTTTAAGACAATTTATGTGAGTGGGATTATTGATATAATTAGTAAATTTATCATATAATTATTCAACATCTAGAGCCATGTGATGTACATCCATACCATTTATTTTATTATATAATATTTAACATCTGTAAAAAGTTGATATATTAAGTATATGAATATACAACATATCAACATTCGTACATATATGGAACACGATGAAACGCCGACTTTACCTCCTGCATCAGACGAACAATTATTTATTATCAACAATATAATATCTAATAATATAATAGTAGATTCAGTTGCCGGAAGTGGTAAAACAACGACTAATTTATACATTGCTAAAACTTTTCCAAAATGCCAAATATTATTATTAACATATAATAAAAAACTCAAACTTGAAACTAGAAAACGAGTAATTCAACATAAATTAGAAAATGTTGAAGTTCATAGTTATCATTCATTCTGTGTTAAATATTATAAACGAACCGGATATACTGACACTGGTATTAAAAATATGTTGAAAAAGCCAACTGATAAACAACTTAAACCATTTAAATATGATTTAATTATATTAGATGAATGTCAAGATATGACACCATTATATTATAAACTTGTGTGCAAAATATTTAAAAATAATAAAATTGCTGCTAGAATATGTATATTAGGTGATCGATATCAGAGTATTTATGATTTCAATGATGCCGATTCTAGATATATAACATTTGCCGATAAAGTATTTGGATATACTGGTGATCCATGGTGTAAAGTTACTCTGTCACGCAGTTTTAGATTGACCAGACAAATGGCATTATTTGTTAATAAATGTCTATTGAAACAAGATAAAATTGTGTCCATGAAAGAGGGTTTTAATGTTAGATATATTATGTGCGATGTATTTGGTGATGCTCTTGGTTCATCAGAACGACCATATGAAGAAGTTAAATATTACTTAAATAATGGTTATAAAATAGATGAAATATTTATATTAGCACCATCTGTTAAGAGTGATAATTGTCCTGCAAGACAACTTGCCAATAAATTGACCAGCATGGGTATAAAAATTTATGTACCTAATACAGATGAAGAAAAAGTTGATGAAGATTTATTAGTAAATAAATTAGCATTTTCCACATTCCATCAAGTCAAAGGGTTGGAACGTAAAGTTGTTATAGTATTTAGTTGTGATAATTCATATTTTACACACTATAAAAAAGATAGTGATCCAAATGTATGTCCTAATGAACTTTATGTTGCTGCAACAAGAGGATTAGAACATTTATCATTATTACATCATTATAAAAATGATTATTTACCATTTCTAGATCGTGATGCATTAGTTAAATATTGTGATGTTGAGTTACAAGATATATGTTTGGCTAAGAGTGGTTGTAATAATATTAAAACTTCTGTAACTGGTCTTGTCAAACATTTACCTGTTGATGTAGTACATACTGCACTTAGTTATATTGATGTTGTGGAGATTACTAAACCCGGTGAAACAATAAGTATTTTGAATAAAACACAACAAGATGATATATATGAAGGTGTATCTGAAATAACTGGTATTGCTGTGCCTGCATATTTAGAACTTAAACATACCGGTAAAATGAGTATATATAGAGAGGATAACGATGATTCATATTTTATTGATGAAGATGATACCGATAAAACAGATAAGATTGATATAAATATCAAAACATTGACCTGCAGCAATCTATTATATATTGCAAATATGTGGTATTGTCAAACATCTGGATATACATATAAATTAATGCAAATTAAATATTATGATTGGTTGGAACAAGAAAAATTAAATAAATGTATTGAACGACTCGAACGATATATTACAAATGATGGTGTATATGAGAGAGATATAATTATTGAAAATCAACCAGAACTTCGAAATAGACGGCTAATGGGTTATATTGATTGTATAAATAATAATAATGTATGGGAACTAAAATGTGTTCAGCAATTAGAGCATGAACATATGTTACAATTAGCATTATATATGTATTTAATCTTGAAAGATCATGAAATTAAATCTAATGTTAAATTGTCAGGTACATTTGGAGCTACTAAAAATAAATCACTATCCATTGCAAAATCAACTGTACAGCCAAATAATTATCAATATCATTTATATAATATATTGACAGATCAACATTACCATATTAAATCAGATATGAATAGATTAATTAATTTGGTGGAATATTTGATAAAACACAAATATTTTACAAATAAAAATATAAGTGATGAAGAGTTTATTGCTAATAATGAAATTATATTTGACGAATTTTATGAATGATATGATATGGGATAGGTTCAGCTGTTGAAGTATCATATTACGAATAATCAACATCTAGAGCTATGCCATATGCTTCAACTGATAGACTCATGGGGTGGGGCTACGCTAGATGCGGTTCGTAGTTTGAGCTCATCTGTTATTTTATTATATATGTATTATACTCTTGAATTACATGTAATATAATAAACAATGACTATGCTTCATATTTTCGATAATTACTTTTTTCGGTTTCATATTTTTGATATTCACATTTGCCAGCATAATCATACTTGCTACCATTTTTACTTTGCATTATATGTTTTACACCATGTTGTTCAACATCTGCAATTCTATCTTCAATACATTGCATGTCTTTATAACTGTCAAACCCCATACGATATGATTTTAACATTTGCAATTGATACCATATGTTTGTTCCATCTGGAAACACTGCATGTACATCAACTCCACGTTTTATTAAATATTTCCACAATTCGGCATTTTCATAATATAAGTGTGTCTTATCAGATACATTTTGAATGTCAAATACATCATCCAAATTCATATCTCTAAAATCACCAGGTATAGCATCAAGCAACAATATGGTATATTTAGTATTTGCCCATTTGTGTGAAGATGAAATGGAATCATGCCAGACAAGATTTTCTTGTTCATAATAATTTTTGGTATTCACTATTATACTGTTAATTATTTTAGCCTTATCAGCGGGCCGCAGTTTTAGCAGATCTAATAAAATAGGTATTTTTGCTTTATCATTATCACGATTTTTATTTATTACATTTTTGATGATATATCTTATGTTATCAATTTGCGATGTCTTACCATGTTTTTTAATTATTTCATAATATACTGGGTCATGTAATAAATCATCAACAATTACTTTCTCACAGCTGACATATCTTATGTTATCAATTTTTGATGGTTCAGCACGTTCATCAATAATTACTTTGTCACGAAAATTAGTCAATATATTTTCCACAATTTCGACTCTTTTTAATGTGGGTTCAAAGTGTGGAATATTAAATAATCCAAAATAACCAACATGATTATATATTATTGTTTTTACCACATCAGAATTATTATATTCCAAACATGATTTGATAATATATAACATATGAAATTGAATAT